>Ga0209270_1000184_pt1 | contig 158206 bp, 141 predicted proteins | sample MTBAKSrepl1MetaG_FD_187456 | JGI IMG/M metagenome (GOLD analysis project Ga0209270, IMG submission 187456) | Enrichment culture microbial communities from Arthur Kill intertidal strait, New Jersey, USA, that are MTBE-degrading - MTBE-AKS1... | ecosystem: Environmental > Aquatic > Marine >... | reverse complement strand
TGTTATCTTCGTCAGTTCCTTTACTGACATGGGTGTATCCCTCCTTTCTTGTTCCTGTCAGAACAATGGAGAATACACCCTTTTATTTTTTACCTCAAGATTTTTACACAGAAGATTTTACGCTACCCACAGGCAGTCTTTATTTGACGCAATTACATTCCTGTGATAGCATAGAATACCTGTTATTTATAATGCATGGATGAAACAAATACACGATACAAAGGTTTTTATAAATAGTAACGATCTCAAAATAATAAATAAATTGATTTGTAAAATCCCTCCTATCCTCCCTTTACCAAAGGGAGGGATAATTCCCTTCTTTGCCAAAGAGGGGTGAGGGGAGATTTCCTTAATAATGCTTATACAATTATGGATCCATCAATAAATAACGAACTATCCGGAGGGAATATAAAATGAAAAGAATAAGAACAGACCTGGGGAATCAGAAAGGATTCACACTCGTTGAACTCATTGTCGTCATGGTCATCATAGGTCTGCTTGCATCCTTTGTATACGTGAAATTCATAGGCAGGGTCGGTGAGAGTAAGCAAAATGCAGCTAAGGCACAGATCGAGATATTCAACCAGGCGCTGGAATTATACAGGCTCGATACAGGCCAGTATCCCTCGAGTGATCAAGGGTTAAACGCACTCAATGAAAACCCGGGCATAGAGAACTGGGCCGGACCATACCTGAAAAAAGCTGTCCCGAATGACCCATGGAACAGGCCTTATCATTATCAATACCCTGGAAACCACGGGGATTATGACCTGACTTCATACGGGGCTGACGGCTCACCCGGCGGAGAGGGTGAAAACAGGGACATTAACAGCTGGGAATAAGAGTAGGATAGAGATTGTCTTATAATTACCTTCTCGCGCGATTCGTGTAAGTATGTCCCTTCCTTTTAATCGCTCTGCTCAAAAGCCGGAAGTCCATATAATTAAATCATAAGCATTGCATCCATAATATTATTTGTAGCCGCAACCTTTAGGTTGCGAATAATAAACGCAGGCTAAAGCCTGCGGCTACTTTAATAAATTAATTGCACGTGCAACTTACTAAGACACAACTTAACAAAGCCTCATGGTTGTCATTCACGCAATTCCGAATGCGTTCGGGAGTCGGGAATCCTTCCGAAAACAAAGAAAGATTCTCGATGCGAGTCTTCGCTGAGAGTCGCTTCGACCGAACAAGTCGGAATGATAACAAATAATTCAGCGTCATGCCCGAAGCCTGCCCTCGAAATTCTTAATCGGGCATTCAGAGCCTTTCTGGATTTTCTTTTCCCTCCAAGTAGATGGCGGGCAAGCCACACTAAAGTGACATTTTTTGTCAGCATGAATCTTCTGCACGCCCATAAAAGCTACGGATCCCCATGAGTAAATCTTAGAGACCTGCAAATATTTAAATTCCTGAAAACATACTAATAATTAATGATTTTTTAGCTTTACATATATACATTTTATACATTTATAAAATTCTGTTAACCCGCCCGCAATGATTGGCACAGAGATTGCTTAATCTTGGTTATATAAGTTTCAAAGGAGGTGATGCACGGTTCTTGGTTAACAATTTTAAGTGAGTATGAGTAGCAAGTTTTATAGGTCATTTTTAATGATCGTTTGCTAAATACTCAGGAAAAGGAGGAAAGGGATGTACAGGACAATGCAAAAAATGAAAGTAGGGGAAGAGAGAGGCTTTACCCTGATCGAGCTCCTGATCGTCGTGGCGATCATCGGTATCCTGGCTGCAATAGCAATCCCCGGCTATCTCGGCATGCAGGAAAGAGGCAAAAAAGGAGCAATAACAAGGGTTGCCGAGGCAAACCTGCCGGAGTTACAGGCATGGATAAATTCTGTTAAAAAGGGAGCGATTGCAGCAGGTCAAGGACTTTTAACAGAAGTCGATACAGATGGGGACGGAGCTGTTACAGCCGGAGTAGATGATAATAACAATCAATTGGCTACAGCTGGTCTAGTTACCACATGGTTGGCACATGCAGGGCACGCGGCAGAACAGTCTCCATGGGGTACGGGAACGCTTTGGAGAAATGGTAATGTTGCAGCAGATTTGGCTACATGTGCTGGAACTGCTGCGGCAAATCCCGGAGCAATAACACTTTGCTATACCCCTACAGAAAATGCCACAATTCAACAGGTTTTTGTTGTAGCAATGGATAATGCAGTTCCACCTAATGCCTTATTGCAGAAGTCAGTAAGCGCTGATTAACTTTTATGGACGTTAATAAAAAGAGGAGGCTTTGTTTAGCCTCCTCTTTTTATTCTTTAAGGCACACTGATGGATAAAGGTTTAGAAAAACAATTTGACAAAGGGTTCACCCTCATCGAACTCCTGATCGTCGTGGCTATCATCGGCATCCTCGCTGCAATATCAATCCCCGGCTATCTCGGCATGCAGGAGAGGGGCAAGAAGGGTGCGACAATAAGGGCTGCCGAGGCGAATATACCCGAACTCCAGGCATGGATGATTTCTGCAAAAAAAGGGGCAATTGCATTAGGTCAAGGACTTTTAACAGAAGTCGATACGGATGGGGACGGAGCTGTTAAAGCCGGAGTAGATCTTAATAACTTTCAATTGGCTAACGCTGGAGTGGTCACCCAATGGGTTCAAAACAACATAATACATACATCAGAACAGTCACGATGGGGTGCTCCGCTTTGGGTCATTGGGGGTATTGCGGCAAATCTGGCTGCATGCGAGGCTGCGTCCCGGGCAGGTCAGATAACCCTTTGCTATACCCCTGATGAGGATTCTACGATCCAGCAAATATTTGTTGTAGCAAGGGATATTGCAGGGACTACAGTAGGAACTGTTGGCGCAGGGAACATCATTTTTTCGAAGTCAGTATCAAGTGATTAAAAGGAGACACCTTCTGAAGTCATGAGAAATAAAATAATTTTGCTCTATTATGAATTATTAAGCTGTGCATAATAGTATTAACTTCAACAAGTGTGTGTCATTCCCGCTTGCCGGGAATCCTTCCTGCTTCGAAGAAAGATGCCGGACAAGCCGGCATGACTAGAGAAAAAGCGCTTAAATCAGAGTCTATATTATTATAAGAACATTAACGATTTATTGTTTCAAATCTGAGGAGGTTCATGTGGCTGATAAAAAAGGGTTCACCTTAATCGAGCTTCTGATAGTAATAGCTATCATAGGTATTTTAGCAGCTATCAGTATCCCGGCCTTTATAGGCCAGCAGAAAAAGGCTGAAAGGACCGAGGCATTCTCAAACCTTGAAAATATAAGGCTGCTCGAAGAGCAGTTCTTCAGTGAAAACGCAACATATACTGCATCCCTGGGAGCTGCCGGAAAGGATAACCCCGGGAATATTGCTATAATCCAGGCAGTAAACGCCCTGCCGGGTTTCGAACCAGGACCCGCCACTAGCTTGAGTTTCAGCTACTGGATAGTTCAGAACCAGGAAATAACCAATGCCAATGCCACTCCTCCAACAACCGGTGCCAGAACCCCGTGTTTTGTTGCCTTTGCAGCAGGAAATAGCAGCTCAAGAGTGGCGAACGAAATCTATGCCATAGACTGCCATAATAACAGAAACTTCTGAGTTAGCCCTGTGTTAGTTAGTGAACGTATGGCCCATGCCGGCTTGTCCGGCATCCTTCTTTAAAGACTTACTTGACAGTCATCTCCTTTTCGTGCTACATTGTCTTACATCTTTAAAAGAGGTATAAAAATGAAAGACACCATTACTATAAGATTGCCTAAAAAATTAAAGAAGGAATTAGAGATGGTAGTAAAAACTGAAAAGTCCTCAAAGAGCGACATCATCAGAGATGCCCTTTCCCGTTATCTTGCCGTAAAAAGATTTCAACAGTTAAGAAAAAAGGCATTACCCTTCGCCGAAGCACAGGGATTATTGACAGATGAAGATGTCTTTAAAGCCATCTCATGAGGATTGTATTGGACACAAATGTTATTGTTGCTGCCTTTGCAGCCAGGGGTTTGTGTGCTGAAGTATTCGAGGCATGCCTTACGGATCATAGCATTGTAACAAGTGAATACATTTTATCAGAAATAAAGGAAAAACTTATTAGCAAGATCTGCTTGCCTCAAAGTATCGTTCAAGAAATAATTAATTACTTAAGAGATGAGGCAGAGATATTTACCCCTGAAAATATTAACGAATCTGTCTGCAGAGATAAAGACGATGCGAATATAATCGTGACTGCAATAAGTGGTAATGCGGAATTTATAATAACAGGAGACGATGATCTTCTGATTTTAAATAAATACAGGGATATAGAAATAGTTACACCGAGACAGTTCTGGGAAAGATTAAAAAATAGACCGGCACAACAGTAGCCGGCGATGTCTTCGCCATAGACTGCAATAACAACAGGAACTTCTATTGTGCTGTCTCTAAAAGAGCTATACATTAATTTCTGTCGTCATTCCCGTGTAAACGGGAATCTATTTCCTTATGTATAGTTCCCTGCTTCCGCAGGGACTGCTTCTGGATTCCTGCTTCTGCAGGAATGACATTGGGAGTAAAGCTATTCATGGGACAGCACTCTAACAAGCAATCCACCTTTTTCTCATTCAAATGTGCCGGGACACTCTAAAAACCTTAGCCTGTCTTTTATTGATTCGGGCCGAAAGCTTCCGGCATGAAGCATTCCCTTTTATATATAATCATTATTGTCTGTTCATAAAATCGACAAGGCTCTTTTTCTGTCATCTCGACCACTCTTTCTGTCATTTCGACCAAAGGGAGAAATCTTAAATGTCTGCAACTTTAAGATATTTATCCTGTGCAAGAAGGATAAGATTCCTCGCTCCGCTCGGAATAACAAAGAGGGAGGTCGGAATGACAGAGATAGATGACAATCTGTTTGAATTGCAGTTTACACAGACACCAAGTATCCATGTTGCTTCCCTCGATTATCCCTCCCTGAAAGATATGGATATGGGTTAAAATACCAGGATGTCCGAACGGAGACTTGTCATTGAAGGCGCCCGCCAGAATAACCTGAAGAACATTAACCTCAGCCTGCCCCACAACAGGGTCATTGCAATAACAGGTGTTTCAGGCTCGGGGAAATCATCACTGGCCTTCGATACCATCTTTGCAGAAGGACAATGGCGCTTCATAGAATCTCTTTCTACATATGCACGTCTTTTCCTTGAAAAACTCGACAGGCCGGACGTTGACGCAATTCACAATTTAAGGCCGGCAATAGCCCTTGAACAAAAGAACCCTGTACGTGGGTCCCGTTCGACAGTAGGGACATTAACCGAGCTTTATGACCTTTTCAGGCTTTTGTACTCCAGGATAGCAACCCCTTTCTGCCCTGAGTGTGGTAGGGAAATAAGGATGTGGAACACGTCGGAGGTCGTTTCCGATCTTATCGAAAGGCATAAGGGCATGAAAGCCCTTGTTGTTTTCGAAACAAAGGACCATATAGACGAGTTGAAAAAACGGGGTTTTTACAGGGTGTGGCTTGATGGTGAAGTGGTAGAGATAACACAAATTCATAAGAATGAAAATCCCCCCTTCCCCCCTTTACTAAAGGGGGGTGAGGGGGGATTAATTGATATCGTCCTTGACAGGCTTGTTGTAAAGGATGAACCGCGTCTGGCAGATTCAATAGAGATGGCATGGAAGGAAGGGAAAGGGAGAGTTAAGGTTATCATCGTGAATGGTCAGAAAGAAACAACAGAGTCATATCTTTTCTCATCGAAGAATGCCTGTGATTACTGCAAGACTGAGTTGCCCCAGCCCTATCCCCTTCTGTTCTCTTTTAACCACCCTGTCGGTGCATGCCCGGACTGCAAGGGGTTTGGAAACATCCTCCGGTACGATGAAGACCTCATCATCCCGGACAAAGACATCTCCCTAACAAACGGCGCGGTCGATCCATGGAATAAACCTGCATACAGATGGTGGATGAGGCAGCTTCTGAAAGGCGCCCCTAAGGATGGACTTGACGTCAACAAGCCTTACGCAGACTTTACCGAAAAAGAAAAGAGAGTGCTTTTTAAAGGGAGCAGGAATTTTTACGGGATCGACGATTTCTTTGAAGACATGGAAAGCAGGAGGTATAAACTCCACATAAGGGTATTCCTTAGCAGGTACAGAAGACCCGTGACCTGCTCAAGGTGCAAGGGGAAAAGGCTGAGGGAGGAATCCCTTTCATATAAGCTTTCAGGGCTTGACATAGCAGAACTCTCAGACATGCCTGTATCAGAGACAATCAGGTTTTTTAAAGATCTCGACATCACCCCCTTTGAGGCGGATATGACAAGGGAGATCCGCCGTCAGATAGACCTGAAGCTCGGGTTCCTCAAAAGGGTAGGACTCGGTTACCTGGGTCTTAACCGGGACGGAAGAACACTCTCTGGCGGCGAATACCAGAGGGTTAACCTCTCAAATCAACTTGCATCGTTTCTCACCGGGACTCTCTATGTGCTCGATGAACCTACGATAGGCCTCCATGCAAGGGACGTTGATATTATTGCGGATATCATGTCGGAGCTCTCGGGCATGGGAAATACCATCTTTGTTGTGGAACATGACAGAAGCATCATTAGGTCTGCTGACTGGATTGTTGAATTGGGGCCCGGCGGAGGCCGGAAAGGCGGAGAGGTAGTATTCTCCGGGGAACGTGACAGATTTCTCAATGAGGATACCCTGACGGCACGGTATATAAGAGGTGTTGAGAGCATCAGGCCGCCGGCTGCCAAAAGAACCAGGTCAGGCATAGACCTATTTCTCCGTAATGCTACCGGCAATAATCTGAAGTCTGTCGACCTTAGGGTTCCCTTAGGGGCAATGGTCGCTGTGACCGGTGTATCCGGTTCCGGAAAGAGCAGTCTCGTTGTGGAAACACTTTACAGGGCGCTTGCAAGGCAGTTTAAGGTAGAGAATGTGTTCCCCCTTACATATGAATCTCTGGAAGGGGACCAGTTTCTCTCGGGCATCAGGCTCATTGACCAGGCACCGATAGGCCGTAGCCCGCGCTCTAATCCGGTGACCTATTTAAAAATATTCGATGTAATCCGGACACTATTCTCGGAACAGCCGGAAGCAAAGGCATACGGATACGGACCGGGCTTCTTTTCGTTCAATGTCCCGGGTGGCAGGTGCGAAAGCTGTAAAGGTGCCGGGTATCAGAAGCTTGAAATGTATTTTTTCGAAGATCTCTACATAAAATGTGAGGATTGCAGCGGGGAAAAATACAGGCCTGAAGCACTTAGGATTACCTATCGGGGCCGGAATAGCAACGATGTCCTGAATATGACTGTCACTGAAGCCATTGACTTCTTTCACGACATTCCAAAAATTAAAAACAGGCTTTTGATCATGGAAGAAACCGGCCTTGGCTATCTCAGGCTAGGCCAGCCGGCAACGACTCTTTCAGGCGGCGAGGCACAGAGGCTCAAGATATGTGCCGAGATAATCAACTCCCCTTCCGTCTCCTCCGCTAAAAAGGCAAGGGGGGATATTAACAAGGGGATTCTCTACATTCTGGATGAACCTACTATCGGTCTTCATTTCAGGGATGTCAAGGCACTTCTCGAGATTCTCCAGAGGCTGGTATCTACAGGGAATACTGTCCTCGTGATAGAACATAATCTCGATGTCATAGTGGCATCCGACTGGATCGTTGATCTGGGGCCGGAAGGTGGTGAGCAGGGCGGGAGTATTGTTTTTGAGGGAACCCCGGAGGATATCGTTTATTCTGAGGATTCCCATACAGGGAAGAGTCTCAGGGACTATCTTGAATATTTAGTGGTTGAAAGACCAGATAAATAAAAAATCTTTTGCTTAACCACATGGGCGGTAACTGCAGTTTTTAGGTTAACCGAATCCCTTCTTAAGATAAGAGGGGAGAAAGGGGAGTTATGATTTCCAAAGAGTGTGGGCGAATAGTGAAGCTTGCTGTAGAATTGGATGGCGGATAGCATAACCAGAGCAGGAACAGGGAATATGATACATTGCGTTCAGAATATTTGAAAGCACATGGGATTGAAGTAATAAGGTTTTGGGACAATGAGGTGTTGCTCGATATACAGGGTGTTTTAAATAAATTGTTTTTGAAAGTAATCCCCTTCATCCCCCCTTTACCTAAGTGGGGAAAGAGAGGGTCATACAAAGGCAGCCTGTTGAAAAAGGCCTAACATGGACAATTTGTCATGCTGAACTAGTTTCAGCATCTCGTAAAATCAATAGGGTATGAGACCCTGAATCAAGTTCAGGGTGACACAAATATACTTTTTCAACAGGCTGAAGGGGAAGACCCATGATACAGCCCAAAGAAAGACCAAAAAACCAAACTAAAAGACTTCGTATAATATGAAACCGGCGATATTTCTTTTTATACTGCTTCTCTTGTTATCAGGTTGTGAGAGTAAAACCCAGCGGACTGACCGGACAGACCTTAAGAGCGATTCGTATGAGCCTGCCTACGGTGATACGTTAATAGCCGGTTCAATAGGCGAACCAACCGTCCTGATCCCGATGCTTGCCGGTGACAGTGCCTCCCACGATGTTGCCGGGCTGATATTCAACGGCCTTGTGAAGTATGACACAGACCTGAGCGTTATCGGAGACCTTGCGGAATCATGGGAGATTTCGCCTGATGGCCTTGTCATTACGTTCCACCTCAGGAAAGGCGTTAGATGGACCGACGGCGTTCCATTTACTGCCGGGGATGTCATGTTCGGATTCAAGACGATTATCGACGAAAAAACCCCGACAGCATACCAGGAAGATTTTTTGCAGGTCAAAAAGGCAGAGGTGCTCGACAAGTACACTTTCAGGGTCACCTATGGAAAGCCTTTTGCACCTGCACTCTCGTCATGGGGAAACCTCGTGGTCCTTCCGAAACATCTACTTGAAGGGAAAGACATAACAAAAACCGATTTTGCAAGGAATCCGGTCGGCCTGGGCAGGTATAAACTTAAAAATTGGATACCCGGCCAGGAGGTAGTGCTTGCTTCGAACAGGGATTATTTTGAAGGCAGGCCGTATATCAATGGATATGTTTACCGTATCATACCGGACCCTGCAACAATGTTCCTTGAGCTCCAGGCAGGCGGAATTGATATGATGGGTTTGACCCCTGTCCAGTATACAAAACAGACTGATAACGATTTTTTCAGGAACAATTTTCAGAAATTCCGCTACCCCGTATTTTCCTATACCTACCTGGGGTTCAATTTAAGACATCCCTGGTTTCAGGACAAGCTGGTCAGGCAGGCCATTGCCCATGCCATTGATAAAAACGAACTCGTGGATGTTGTGCTTTTCGGCCTGGGGAGCCCCGCTTCCGGCCCATATGTCCCGGATACCTGGCCATATAATCCGGACGTAAAAAAGTATGAGTTCAATCCCGGAAAAGCAAAGCAGCTTCTCAGGGAAGCCGGGTGGGAAGATACCGACGGTGACGGAATCCTGGATAAAAACGGCCGGGATTTTGCATTTACCATCCGTACGAACATGGGGAACAAGCTAAGGGAAAAGACAGCAACAATAATTCAATGGAGACTTCGCAACATAGGTATCAAGGTAAGCATAGAGGTCATTGAGTGGAGTGCTTTTATCAATGAATTTATCGACAAACGGCGTTTTGAGGCAGTAATACTCGGCTGGAGTATCGGTATTGACCCGGATCAATACGATATCTGGCATTCATCCAAGACAAGGGAAAAGGAGTTCAACTTTGTTAGCTACAGCAATCCCGAGGTGGACGAACTCCTTGAAAAGGGCCGCAGGACTTTCTCAGTAGAAGAGAGGAAGAAGGCATATTTCCGTATCCAGGAGGTACTTGCAGATGAATTGCCCTATATCTTCCTGTATGTACCTGATGCAACACCAATGGTCCATGCAAGGGTTAAGGGTATCAAGCCTTCCCCCATAGGCATCAGTTATAATCTCATTAAATGGTACGTGCCCGCTAAACTGCAAAAGCATCACATGGAACAGTAAACATGTGCATTTATCGGAGGCAATGTTGCCTGAAAAGTATTTTGTCCCGAAAAGTCTGGATTGGAATCAAAAGACTTTGAAGGTAATCTTGCCCCCGGTTCAAAACCATGTCGTTCAGGTTGACGCCATGACATATAGGGAGGGATACAATATTTTCGCTCATTCTCAGCCCGCTTTCGCGGACCTCCGAGGAACATTCTTTCTGCGAAAGAATGTAAAGCCGCTCAAATACAATATCCCTCCCAAAACGTATACGGAAACCACATTACCGGAGGTTGGGTTGAGTAAAAAGTATTTTGTCCCGATAAATATCGGGATTGAAATCAAAAGACTTTTAAGGCGACTTTGCCTCCGGTTCAATAATTAATTGCATTTTTCAGGTTAAAAGGATTGATTACTCAATGATGCAGTTATACGATATATAATTTAGGCAATGTTAGGTTATATAAGCAAGAGACTTCTTGAGATAGTCCCCACACTTTTCGGGATAACCCTCCTGTCGTTCCTTATCATCCACCTGGCTCCCGGGAAACCGACTGATGTACTGACGGAGATGAACCCCAAGATTACGCCTGAGGCACGCGAGCGGCTCGAGAAACTCTATGGCCTCGACAAGCCTGTTATTGAGCAATACTGGATATGGCTGAAACGGATCGTAAACCTGGATTTCGGCGAATCATTCTCTTCAGACAGAAGACCTGTATTCGAAAAGATATGGGATACAAAGCAGCCCTTGATGGAAAGGAGACTCTTTATAACTTTCCTGATCAATGTCCTTTCCATGTGCGTTATATTCCTTGTTGCAATACCGATCGGGGTATCATCTGCAACTCACCAGTACTCGCTTTTTGACAAGATATCCACTGTTTTTGTATTTATTGGCTTTGCCACCCCCGGTTTCTGGCTAGCCCTGCTCCTGATGATGTTCTTCGGTATACATCTAGACTGGCTTCCGATATCAGGGCTTAAATCTATGAATTATGAAATGCTGTCTTTCAGCGGCAAGGTGTGGGACAGGATGCTTCACCTCACTCTCCCCGTTTTTGTATCTGCTTTTGTCGGCCTCGCCGGACTTTCAAGGTTCATGAGGAGCAGCATGCTCGAGGTCATCAGGCAGGATTACGTAACAGTAGCCCGCGCAAAAGGGCTGCGGGAAAAAGAGGTCATCTATAAACATGCCTTCAGGAACGCCCTCCTTCCAATCATTACGATACTCGGCCTTTCAGTCCCCGGACTCATAGGCGGGAGCGTTATCTTTGAAAGTATATTCAGTATCCCCGGGATGGGGCAGCTATTCTATATGAGCGTGATGACAAGAGATTATCCCATGGTTATGTGTATCCTCACAATCGGTGCAGTATTGACGCTCTTCGGGAACCTCATGGCTGATATAGGATATATGATCGCAGACCCCAGGATAAGGGCAAGATAGATGGTTATGAGTAATTATTCCCCTAAGACAATATTCTGGCGGAGGTTTAAAAAGAACAGGCTTGCCGTGGCAGGAGGCGTTATTGTTTTAAGTCTATTCCTGATCGCTGTTCTTGCCCCTTTCCTCTCCCCTTACAATCCTAATGATATTGACAGGAAGGAAATCCTTGAACCACCGAGTCTGAAACACCCGCTGGGCACCGATGATCTCGGAAGGGACTTATTGAGCAGGATGATATGGGGGGCCCGCATATCCCTTGCTGTCGGTTTCGTTGCAGTGGGCATTTCGACACTCATAGGCATGATTACAGGAGCCCTCGCAGGATATTACGGGGGCTGGAGTGACAGGATCATCATGAGGTTCATTGACATCATGCTCTCGATCCCGACGTTTTTTCTAATCCTTGCCGTTATAGCATTTGTCGGGCCGAGCATATGGAATATAATGCTTGTTATCGGGGTCACCTCATGGATGGGCGTTGCACGGCTTGTGAGAGCCGAATTTTTGTCTATAAAAGAAAGGGAATATGTGCTTGCCGCCAGGGCCCTTGGGGCGAGCGATATGAAGATAATCTTCAGACATATCATGGTCAACAGCCTTGCTCCCGTACTCGTCTCTGCTGTTCTCGGTATTGCCGGGGCTGTTCTCGTAGAATCTGCATTGAGCTTCCTGGGCCTGGGTGTTCAGCCTCCGACGCCCAGCTGGGGAAACATCCTTACATTGGGGAAGGACAATATAGAGATAGCGTGGTGGCTCTCTGTCTACCCGGGACTTGCCATTTTAATTACCGTGCTTGGTTATAACCTCCTTGGCGAAGGTATCAGAGATTCTATTGATCCTAGATTATGGGGGACTGACGAGCATTAATTCGATAAGGAAAATTGATTGTTGAATCGGCATTATCTCCAAATTCTTTTTTGGGCAAACGGTCATTCGTGCGCAAGCAGGAATCCAGTTACTATTTAATATTTCAGGGTAGAATAAAGAGGTTAGATTTCTGGATTCCTGGTCAAGCCAGGAATGACTTTACTTGGTACTTATTCTTTTCTATAACGCTTCATCACTTCATCTTTTGTTATAAGTGATTCAAGATTATACCCTGATGCCTCAATTGCTTCCCTGCCGCCTTCCTGCCTGTCAATAAATGCCAGTACCTTTACGATAACGATTCCTTCTTCCCTTACCCTGTTGATTGCTTCAATAGTCGATTTACCGGTAGTTATAACATCGTCAATTATGACGACTTTATCGCCCTTCTGTATATTCCCCTCGATCCATGATTGTGTTCCGTGTGTTTTCGCAGTCTTTCGAACGATAAATGCCTCGACCGGACTCTTTTTCAGATATGATGTATACGATACAGCATATGCAATGGGATCAGCTCCGAGTGTCAGTCCTCCTATACCTTTTACATGCAGGTCTTTTATGAGGTCAAATATGAGATTTCCGATAAGGTACATGCCTTCCGGATGCAGGGTAACGGCCTTGCAATTGAAATAATAGGGGCTTGTTTTACCTGATACAAGTTTAAAAACAGGTTCTTCGCTGTACTTAAAAGCTTTCTCGATGATTAGTTCTATTAATCGTTTTTTCATATTCCCGGACAAACTCGCATCTCTTCACTCCGGATATATTAACCGGAATCATGCAGATTTTGCTGACCGGAAGAATGAACTGCCCTGTCCGGACAAGTTCATCTGTAGTTGATGAATTCAATATTAAAATCGAATTCTTTCTCTTTCAGCATTTGTATAACTGCCTGGAGGTCGTCGAGCTTCTTACCCCTGACCCGTACCTGGTCTTTCTGGATCTCCGATTGTACTTTGAGCTTCATGTTCTTGACAAGCTTGACGATCTCTCTACTCCTTTCCGGGGATATGCCCTGCTGAAGGGTTATAACCTGCCTGAGCGTATCGCCGGCTGCCTTTTCGATTTTTCCGTAAACCAAGGCCTTCATCGGGACATACCTTTTTGCAAGCTTGCCCTTTAGAATCTCAATCAGGCTTTTCAGTTTATAATCGTCAATTGTAAGAAGAGTGATCTGTCCCTTGTCCTTATTGAACTCAATGCTGCTTTTGGTGCCTTTGAAGTCAAATCGCTGGCTCAGTTCTTTTGCCGCCTGCTGCACGGCATTAGAGACCTCCTGCATGTCGACCCTGCTCACAATATCGAACGAATGTTCAACCGCCATCCATACACCTTCCTCACATGTTTCTTTGAATTATCGAGGTGTTATTTTATTCCCTTCTAGAAGCTCCTCGAGATGAATCCCGGGTCAGGCTGATGATCTCCGAAGAAAATCTTTTACGATCTCTGTGAACTTCTCCGGTTTATCCATATAACAAGGATGACTTGCACCTTCTATAATCTGTATTTCAGAGTTCTTTACCTGAGATGCAAGGATTTTCGAATCTGCTGGCGGTGATATCGTATCCTTCTCTCCCCATATGGCGAGCAGGGGCACTGCTACCCTGCCGAGCATATTCCCGATACCCTTTAACCCTACCGGACCGACTACAACAGCTGCCCGTGCGTTATAACCTTTGGTTAGATATCGTAATGTAACCTCCCCGCTTATAGAAGCACCTATTAAAACGGGTGGCTCTATTGAAAGAGCCTTCAGCATAGTGTTCAAGAAATCTGCGTATTCATCCCTGTTCTCGGCATTGAACTTGTCGGACCTGCTCTTGGCACCATACGGCATATCAAACGAATACACACTGTGATCTGCTGCCAGTGCATCGAACAGCCCTACTTCAACCCATGTCTCTGCATAAAAACTATAGCCATGGAGCAGAACGACGGGAATACCAGTTCCCCTCTGAAGATACCGGATTCTCAAACCCTTGACAGAAATAATATGTTCCATTGGTTATAAACGTATTTTACATGATTCGGCTGCGCAGCTGTCGCCTTCTAGCTTCGTTTCTGTCCGCGAATGATTTTATCCTTATACATGTTGTTGTCAGCCTCCCGAAAAAGCTCGTGCATTTTAAAGGGTGTTTTTTTACTGACAGCATAACCTATTGATATACTCAGGGTAAAATCCGGATGTGCCGAGTTGTATTCTGATATAGTTTCCCTGGTACGCGAGCATGCACTGATTACAGAATCATCATCGGCATTAGGAATGACCACGGCAAACTCGTCACCTCCTATGCGTGCAACGACATCTGACTTGCGGAATGACTCTTTGATAACTTGCGCGGAAGCCTTGAGAATTTCGTCTCCGGACTGATGCCCCAGTGTATCATTTATATTTTTAAGGCCGTCAATGTCACAAACGACTATGCCGGCCGACTGGTAACGGCCTTCCTCTATACGGCTCATCTCCTGCTCAAAGTAGCTGCGGTTGTAAAGTCCTGTAAGAGAGTCATGCATGCTGAGGTAATATAACTTTTCCTCAGTCCGTTTTCTCTGGACAGCCATGGCATAAATGGAAGCCAGGCGTGTTACAAGCCGGAGGTCCCGGTCATCATAATCCCGGCTAGAATTAGCGAGAGCTATCTGCCCGACAAGACTCTCTTCTATCAGTGCCGGTGCAGATAAAAATCTCTCGATTGGTATGTGTCCGGAAGGTATGCCCGTCGACCTGGGATCCTCAGACGGTTTATTGGTCAACAGTGGCTTTTTGTTATCTAGTACCCATCCCCAGAGCCCGCTGAACTTCTCAAAGGTTATGCTTTTATCCGGCACATGACATTCTTCCCAGATATCCCTCGTCAGGGTAGGGGAGACAAGGTACCTGGTATTCGGATCGATATATCCGACATAGCCGTAAATGCTCCATGTAAGACGGCGTGCATGTTCCAGTACAATATGCGATATATCATCAATCGAGAATGACTGTTCTACAAGTATAGCACTTGATAGTTCAGCTATCGCAGCATTGACCCTGAGCTCCCAGGATAGGGCGTCTTCTATGTTCTTGCGTTCCTCAATAAGATCCCAAATAAGCCTTGCACTATGTCCGCCGATCACTTCTACATGTGCCGGTTTTTGTCTTAGCAGTTCTTCCTGAACAGCCTCGCTGGCGGTCACATTAACGATTTCATCAAGGCTTTTGTCATGAATGAAATCCCTGTAATCAGTTGCAGTCGGTATTCCAAGTTTACGGGCTAACTGCATGCCCGGGGCATCGGTCTTTATATCAACAACCCCCAGAATATTTACCGTCGCACTGTTATAAAACATCTCGATAAGCAGCTTTCCCCCTCTTCCGGCCCCGATAATGAGTATGTTCGTCCTGTCTTTTGGCATATGAATTTTGCTCTCAGAGACTAGTATACTTAGTGATTTGCCATCAAATCAATGAACACAGGTACTCGACGGTACAATACAAAATCAGCCTGACAGGGCAGATTTAATGCCTTTTATAAGACCGTCGACATTCTTCATCATTATTGTTCTTGCATCAAGAATAAGATTATCGTCTTTTATCCTTGCAATAATAGGAGGGTTCCCGCTTCTTAATCTGACCACAAGATCATTGACAGGTATTTCTTCGGATTTTATAGCGATGACATATGTCGGCAGGTCTACCTCCGGGAGCGAGCCCCCGCCCGCTCTTGAAAAATCTGCCATGACATGCATTGATGCATTCTTTATCTCCATCGCCATCCTTTTAGCTATCTTCTTTGCCCTGTCCCTGATTTCCTCTGGTTTTTGCAGGAGCATGCTCATTGTAGGGATACTCTTTTTTGCCTTTTCTTCGTCGCTGTATTCCATGAGAGTGGCCTCAAGACCTGCAAGAGTCAGTTTGTCTATTCTAACGACCCTTGTTAATGGATTCTTCTGGATCCTTTGAACATGGTCTCTTTTCCCGATAATGATACCCCCCTGAGGGCCACCCAGGAGCTTGTCTCCGCTAAACGTTGTTATAGCAACCCCTGTCTGCACTATATCCTTTACGGCCGGTTCACTGTGTATACCGAAAGGCTTTAAGTCAAGGAGGCACCCGCTGCCGAGATCAAACATGACGGGGATATTAAATCTGCTGCCGAGCAGTACAAGTTCCTGTATAGGAACTTCCTCGGTAAAACCGCTCATTCTGAAATTGGATTTGTGGACTTTTAAAATAAGTGCAGTATGTTCTGTTATTGCGTTCTCATAGTCAAACAGGTTCGTTTTATTTGTTGTCCCTATCTCTCTGAGGAGCGCACCACTTGCTTCCATTATCTCAGGCATCCTGAAAGACCCGCCGATCTCTACAAGCTCACCACGCGATACGAGCACCTCTTTCCCTCGTGACAGGGTGTTGAGACAAAGCAGGACAGCAGCAGCATTATTGTTTACAACTAGTACGTCTTCAGCACCGGTAAGTTCTCTGAGGATCCGCTTGATATGGGTGTACCTCTTCCCCCTTTTACCCTCTATGAGATTATATTCGAGATTTGAGTAATTCTCCGACACAGCGGCAATATTTTCGATCGCCCTATAGCAAAGCAGGGACCGGCCGAGATTCGTGTGAATAACGACCCCTGTGGCATTAATGAGCGGTATCAGGCTGTAGGATGAGAACCTTTTGATGGCCGCTTCAATATCTTTTACCATGCTATCTTTTGAAATCACGACATTGACCCCCTCCTTAACCGCCTGTCTTCTTGCCTCAATGACATCCCTGATTGCGTGGATGACATGCCTTTTCGGGTAGGCATGCAACCACCCTATACCTTCGGAACTCTTTAGGATTTCGTCGACCGAGGGAAGTTGAGATAGCAATTCCCGCTTTTCGTCCATGTATTTTTCTAACATAGAATGAAAATAAGGTCAATGAATATATTCTGTTTATTAATTGTGCTCATATGTTAAAATAATACAATTCCTTCATGTAAGAGGATTTCGATTGAAACACTCTAAAAAACCCTGCTGAGGGTAAGTACTTGATACACGATATTCACGAAGAGTGCGGAATCTGCGGGATATACGGTCATCCCGAGGCAGCAAATCTCACCTATTTGGGACTATATGCCCTCCAGCACAGGGGCCAGGAGGGTGCCGGCATATGCTCCTCTGACGGAAGACAACTCTTCCTTGAAAAATCCATGGGACTCGTTGCTGATATATTCAGCGAAAGAAGACTGCGGCGACTCCCTGGTTATCTGGCGATAGGCCACAATCGATATTCTACATCCGGCACGAGCGCACTGAAGAACGTTCAGCCCATAGTTGCCAATTTCTCCCTTGGTTCACTGGCAATAGCACATAACGGCAACCTTGTCAGTTCACTTGAGCTGAGGGCTGCCTTGGAGAATGAAGGATCTATCTTCCAGTCTTCATCAGACAGTGAGGTCATTGTACACCTCATAGCACACTCAAAAGGCTATGACTTTTATGAGAGGGTCATCCATGCGATCAAGCAGATCAGCGGTTCCTTCAGCATTCTCGTATTAAGGGAAAAGGAAATCATTGCAATAAGAGACCCTTTTGGTGTCAGACCGCTCAGTCTCGGCCAGAAAGACGGTTCTTATGTTGTCGCCTCTGAAACATGTGCCTTCGACCTCATAGGGGCAACATACATACGTGACATAGAACCTGGCGAGGTGCTCATAATTAACGAACATGGCCTGACCTCCCTGAAACCCTTTAACAGTGTGAGGAAAGCATTCTGTGTATTCGAACTTATTTATTTTTCAAGACCCGACAGTAATATCTTCGGCGGACTGAATGTGAATGAGATGAGAAAAGAATTCGGGCGACAACTTGCCAAGGAGTCCTCGACAGAAGCCGACCTTGTCATACCCGTCCCGGATTCGGGCATCCCCGCAGCGCTTGGTTATTCAGAAGTTAGTAAGATTCCCTTTGACTATGGACTTATACGAAATCACTACATCGGAAGAACATTTATCGAACCGAAGCACCAGATAAGACATTTTGGGGTCAAGATAAAGCTTAATCCGGTAAGAAAACTCCTGGAAGGCAAAAAATTAATCGTGATCGATGATTCAATAGTCCGTGGAACGACCAGCAAGAAAATAGTCAAGATGTTGCGAGAGGGAGGCGGTGCAAAAGAAATACATCTTAAAATAAGCTCACCACCGACGATCGGGCCCTGTTATTACGGGATAGATACCCCTACAAGAAGCGAACTGATCGCCTCCAGCCATCTCATAGAAGAGATCAGAAAGTATGTAACCGCGGATTCTCTTTCTTATTTAAGCATTGAGGGACTTAAAAATATCGTCCCGAATGCACATAATTTCTGTACGGCATGTTTCGACAGCGATTACCCCATCAGTTTCCCTGGAGAACACCTCAACCAGCTGGAATTCCTTTTCAAGTAGACTGTACCTTCGCCCGAACTATTCATGAATTTTTTTGTCCTTCAGAACAGATGCAGTATTGGACCGGCTTTACAGAGTGTTCGATATTCTTATTTTATGAATCTTTCTTTTCTGTTAAACTACTATACATTCATAATGAGTCAAGGGTCCAAGAGTTCGAGGATTCAAGTGAACAAGTGATTATTTTTTTACTTGAACCCTAGAATCCTGGAATCCTCAATCACATAATTATATAATGGAATTACATCAAGAATAGCCATTTGTTACTACCGGAGAAATGATACTTTGATAAATAAAGTAATACGCAACATCTTCAGGATTAATCTGGGAGTGAAAAAGCACGAAAGGTTACTTATATTTCATGACCGTATTTCAAAGAAGGAAGATGTAAATGAAACAGATAAAGAACGCAGATCCAAGCTTCCGTACATCTCTCTGCTCGCAGAGGAGATCGGTAAAAACTTGTGTAAATCGATCGTAAGGTATGAATATGCTGCAACCGGAAGTCACGGTGCCGAACCACCCTTAAGACTCTGGGAACTGGCTTTTGGTAAAAAGGTGGTTGAAAGATTAAGGGAGGCCTGCGTACTGTTTCCTATTTTGAAGAAAACCGTCAAAGAAAATGATTTAAAAGTGGCAGAAGCCATAGTTCGAAGACATAAGAATCATGCTGTCCAGTGCGTCATTGCACTTGCAAATTATTCCACGAGCCATACGAGGTTCCGTGATTTTTTAACAAGGATCTGCGGATGCAGATATGCGAGCATGCCCCTTTTTGATATAGCAATGATCGAGGGCTCCATGAATGTTGACTGGAAGTCCCTTGCAAAAAGGACGGAGAAACTTGCACAGGAAGTCAAGAAAGCGCATTTAATCGAAGTGAAAACGCCAAACGGCACATCCATAACGCTATCAAAAGAAGGAAGAAAAACGATAACCGATACGGGAATACTTACCCGGAAAGGATCTTTCAGCAACCTTCCTGCCGGTGAAGTCTACTTCGCACCCCTTGAAGGGACATCTCAAGGGAAACTTGTCCTTGAATGGGGGCCGACAAGCAAGCTTGGATCGCCGGTAATCCTCAACGTTCACGGTGGGCGTGTTGTGGATATTACCGGTGACGATCACTATGCCAAACAGCTCGGCAAGAAGCTTTCTGAAAGGGAAGAGAATGCAAACATAGCAGAGCTGGGAATCGGGACGAATGAAGCCGCCAAACGCCCGGATAACATCCTTGAATCAGAAAAGATACTCGGGACCATCCATATTGCTCTCGGTGACAACAGCTCGTTTGGAGGGTCTGTTAAAACTCCATTTCACCAGGACTTCGTCTTTTTCCAGCCAACGGTTACGCTGATTCGCAAAGACGGCAGGAGAGGGGACATCCTTAAAGCCGGCAAATTAACCATTTGAGGTATATACCATGCGACACATAGTTCTCGGAACCGCCGGTCACATCGACCATGGTAAGAGTTTCCTTGTAAAGGCATTAACCGGGATAGACCCTGACAGGCTTAAAGAGGAAAAGGAGCGGGGTATCACTATTGACCTCGGCTTTGCGTACCTCGGTTATCCCGATGGTCTAACTGTCGGTATCGTCGATGTGCCGGGGCACGAAAGGCTTATCAAGAATATGCTTGCAGGTGCAGGGGGCATTGACCTTGTTCTGCTCGTTATTGCTGCCGACGAGGGGATCATGCCCCAGAGTCGCGAGCATCTCAGCATATGCAACCTCCTGAAAATAAAATCGGGGCTTATTGCTATAACCAAGACCGATCTCGTGGAAAAGGAATGGCTTGAACTTCTCGAAGATGACATCAGGAAATTTGTAAAAGGCACCTTCCTCGAAGGAGCGGCAATAGTGCCTGTTTCATCCAAGACAATGCACAATATCGATCTCCTTAAGGAAAAGATCAGGGACATAGCTCTACATGTTGAATCAAAACCTATAAATGGTCTATTTAGGCTCCCCATAGACAGGGTCTTCACCCTTAAAGGGTTTGGCACAGTGGTTACAGGTACTGCGGTATCCGGGAATCTGTCGCTTGATGAGGCTGTGGAAATACTTCCCAGCAACATCAGGAGCAAAGTCAGGGGTCTTCATAGCCACGGTAAAGCGATACAGACAGCATACGCAGGCCAAAGGGTTGCAATCAATCTTCTTGGTGTCGATAAAGACATGCTGCAAAGAGGAGATTCTATCGTTGTACCCGGGAGATTTAGACCGACAAAAATAATTGATGCAGCGGTAGAACTCCTCCCGGATGCCCCTCTCTTAAAAAGCAAGGGGCTTGTACATCTACACATCGGCACGTCAGAGATAACCGCCCGCACTATCCTCTATGGACAGGATTCATTAAAAGCAGGACAGCGGTGTTACTGTCAGTTCAGGCTTCAGGAGCCTGTCATAGCCCTCTCAGGGGACCGGTATATAATCAGAAGATTTTCCCCTGTTGTTACCATCGGTGGGGGTGACATCCTTGATCCGTATGCCCACAGGAGGAGCCGTAAGGAGGGGATAGACGACCTAAAGATATTCGAAACAGGAACCCTTTCCGAAAAGATAGAAACCAAGGTGCAAAAAGCCGGCAAGTCAGGTGTTACAATCCCTTTCATTGAGGGGTGGATCAAAGCCGAAATTCCTTCTATAACAGCAACTGTAAAAGAGCTTGTTGATCGTGGCAACCTGATGCTCTTTGATGACTTGCTCTTCCATAAGAAACACTTCGATGCCCTGAAAGATATTTTCATGAAGACCCTGCATGACTTCCACATGAAAAATCCTCTCAAGCCGGGCATGTCGAAGGAGGAACTGAGGGCTCAGCTCTTTATGGACCAGAAGATATTCAACAGAATGATCACCTCAATAAAAGAGGTCGTCAGTGATAAGGACATACTCCGTCTTAAAACATTCAACACGGCCCTGTCAGGCGCTGATGAGACACTCAAGAAAAAGATCCTCGATACCCTTCAGAATGCGAGATACCAGCCACCCTCCAAGGAGGAACTCTCTCAAAAACTGAAACTGGACTCCAGGCATACAACCGATATCCTTAGGCTTATGGTACGGGAAGGCAGTATTGTAAGGATCAATGACTCGTTATACATTACTTCCGTTGTTTACAAGGATATGATGGATGCCTTGAAGGAATTTTTCAACAAGAAATCAGAAATGACCGTTGCCGAGTTCAGAGACATCCTACAGACATCGAGAAAATATGCCTTGCCCTTTCTTGAATACCTTGATTCGAACAAGATTACCCTGCGGGTTGGAGACATGAGAAAATTTTTGTCCAAAAAATAACTTATGCCTCCGTGAGAAGGCAGATCGCATATGCAGCGATCCCCTCTCCCCCGCCGATAAAACCCATGCCCTCATTGGTCTTGGCCTTAATATTGACGAGTCCGGACGGGATTCCCGACTTCTCTATTTCCTTTTTCATGGACTCAATATACGGTGCAAGTTTAGGCTTCTCCGCAATGATCACCGCATCAACCCAGGAGACCCTGTATCCGTGCGAGCTTGCGAGCTCAACGATGGTTTTTAACAGATCAATGCTTGATGAGTCTTTCCATTTTGGATCCTTATCCGGGAAATGCCTGCCGATATCCCCAAGGCCGAGTGCACCAATAGCCGCGTCTATAAGAGCATGGCATAACACATCTGCATCAGAGTGGCCGTCAAGTCCCTTTTCAAAAGGTATGGTAACTCCCCCGAGGATTAGCTTCCTCTTCTTGACGAGTCGATGCGAGTCGTATCCTATACCTATCCTCATGGAGACTGTGTTTTTCTCGACAGAAAGAATTCTGCAAAGGCAAGGTCTTCCGGCGTAGTTATTTTAATGTTTGTGTATGAGCCCATCATAATTTTTATTATTCCGTTACAATGTTCAATAAGAGCAGCATCGTCCGTTGAGTAAGATCTTGCTTTCATTGCCCTGTCATATGCCCTGATAATTTTGTCATACGGGAAAACCTGTGGTGTCTGTATGGCCCATAAGGCGTCCCTTTTCAATGTCCTGTTAACCACCATCCCGGGGTCTGACTCCTTTATTGTATCCCTGAGAGGAATCCCAGTTATTATACCGTCGTAGTTCTCGTGCTTATCAATAATTTCCGCCATTTGTCTTATCATGTTTACAACGAGAGATTTTTCAATAAGCGGCCTGGCTCCATCGTGTATCAGTACCATACAATCTTTATCCTGTATTAGCTTCAGACCGCTATATACTGAATCCTGCCTTTCCTGACCTCCGCGTGCTATCTTCTTGATCTTAGAAAAGCCGAACTGTTCAAAGATTGTAGAACCGGTATCGATGTCCTCCACTTTGAGGATGGGGATTATCTCAATCACCGCTTCAATAGATTCAAGGACTTCGATGGACCATATGACAAGGGGTTTGCCGTTAAGGTTATGAAACGGCTTGTTCGTCCCCGGGCCAAATCTTTTACCCGTGCCAGCAGCTGGTACCAGGGCTACAACACGCACTGGCTCATTTAATGCCTTCATAGAGTCTGATCCTTGTTATCCCGTATTAACAAAACGGGATGGGACAAAAAAATTGTTTATCTGAGAAAAAACCCTCCCATACTACTTTGTGACCCGGTACTCCTCTTTTTCATTTTCCTCCTTGAGCTTTGTGAATATCATCCTCCCCGCAGTCGTTTGTAATACACTCGTTACGTTTACCTCTGCATTTTTACCAATAAGTCTTCTTGCATTCTCTACCACGACCATGGTGCCGTCGTCAAGATAGGCGACACCCTGATTGTATTCCTTTCCTTCTTTCAGGATAAATACCTTCATGGTCTCTCCCGGGAGTACGACAGGCTTTAACGAGTTGGCTAACTCATTGATATTCAGGACCGATACTCCTTGCAGTTCGGCAACTTTATTGAGGTTAAAATCATTCGTTATTACTTTTGCCCCCATACGTTTTGCTAATGCAACCAGCTTGGCATCGACCTCTTTTATCTTTGGAAAATCATCATCTACTATTTTCACGGTTATATTGGACATCTTCTGAATCTTATGGAGAATATCGAGCCCACGCCTTCCCCTCGCCCTTTTCAAAGAATCAACAGCATCTGCTATATGCTGCAGTTCCTGTAGGATAAACTGTGGCACTATGAATACGCCTTCAATAAACCCTGTTTCGCATACATCAGCAATACGCCCATCTATAATCACACTCGTGTCGAGAATTTTGAGATTCTCCTCCATGCCCTGGCCCCTGAAAAGCCTAAAAATGCCCTGTAATGAAATCCCCTTGCCTTTCTCCAGGCCCAGGAGGAGCCCCCCGTAGCCAAAAACAGCTATAACCCCATAGAATATGATCTGGGTGTCTTCACCGAGTAACGGCTTCAGGGGAAGCATAAGAAGGTATGCTAATAAAAGGCCGCTGGAAATGCCTATAAGCCCTCCGATAATAGTTCCGAATTCAAGCTTTTTAAAAAACATTTCTGTTGCAATCGCTATGACACCTAATACGCCTCCTATAAGGGCACCCTGGATTCCGTAATTATACTGAATGCCAAAAATATAACCGGATAATATAAAAAGCAAACAGATTGTAACCCTAAGAATAATATACATTTCTTATCACCTCCTTTCTTTATAAGACACGCTTCTCAATTAAAAAGCGTGAGAATCATTTATGAAAAATTAAGGGGTTTGATGTAACCCCTCGTCATGTACCAGCTTGAACAGCTTTTAAGATGACTTGAGGATTACATAAAATCTCTTGCCGCTTCGGTTAATGAAAAGGAGAACAGTTTCGTTCCTTTTTATGTTTGAAGCAATTCTATTAAACTCCTCAACGCTGCTGATCTTCTTCCTATCTATCTCGTTAATGATATCTCCTTTTCTTATCTCTGCCTCATCTGCCGGGCTTCCTGTTTCTACTTTTACAACGATAACCCCCCGTTCATTTTTATTATATCCCAACTGCTTTAACGTCTCCTTTGTAAGATCCATGATGGTCAGCCCGGTAAGCAGTTCTGCCTGATTATCATTTGTTGCAGGCCCTGGTACAACTTCTGCAACCTCCCGTGATCTGGGAATTTCGATAATTGTAACCTTGACGTAATATTCATTACCGGATCTGAGGATTTTAATTCTCACCTCATCCCCTATCTTGCTCTGGGCAACCATATTTCGCAGATTACTGACGTCCTTCACGCTTTTTCCATTAAATTCAAGTACGATATCGCCTCTTGTAATTCCTGCTTTTGCCGCAGGGCTGTTTTCCATAACGTCGCTGACAAGAGCGCCCTGCGAACTTTTAGCTCCGAATTTACTCGAGAGTTCAGGTGTGAGTTCCTGTATTGTAACACCGATCCAGCCTCTCGTAACCTTCCCATGTTGGACAAGTTGGTCCATAATAATACGTACCATATTGCTGGGGACCGCAAACCCTATCCCCTGATATCCGCCTGTCCTGGAAAAAATTGCTGTATTTATACCGATCAGCTCTCCCTTTACGTTCACTAGAGGACCGCCTGAATTACCGGGATTTATTGCTGCATCCGTCTGAATGAAATCTTCATAATCAGCAATTCCAACATTTGCCCTCCCCACGGCACTGATAATCCCCATCGTAACCGTATGACTCAAGCTGTATGGATTGCCGATTGCAAGTACAAATTCACCCACCTGAAGTCTTTCAGAATCACCCCATGTCAGCGTAGGTAGCCTACGCGTATCTATCCGTATTATTGCAATATCTGTTTTCGGGTCCGACCCGATAAGCTTTCCTTTAAAAGTCCTGCCGTCATATAAGGTTACCTTGATCTCCTCACCTTTCTCTACCACATGGTTGTTCGTAATAATATACCCATCCGGAGAGACAATTACACCGGACCCGAGACTCTTCTCTTTCCATTTCTTAGGCATACCAAAATCGTTGAACGGGCTGAATAAATCAAAAAAGGGATCACTGAATACACCATCTGTCTCCCTCTGTATAACTTTTGTTGCTGATATGTTTACGACAGCAGGAGAAACCGTGCGGACAATCTCAGTGAATGCCTCGCCTGTCTCCATTATGTTTCTGGAAACATATGGCGTTCCTTGATTTGACAGTAATCCCAGGGACTCTATTCTCTTATTGAGACCGTAAAAAATAAGGCCTCCCAAAAGGATTCCTATCAAGAGGATTAAGAGACAGATAAGCAGTTTCTTTTTCATAAAATAATTATAATCAGCCTCTTGCAGCATTGTAAAGTAGCGCTGTTCTTGACCAAACATAATGGATTGTGCTAATTTTCAAGGTCTGTTAATAATTTAAAAGAAACAGCTTAACATCACCCAGGAGGGTTTTCATGCTTAAACGTTATTTGTTAGCACCTGGTCCGACACCTGTTCCTTCACAGGTTTTGCTCTCCATGGCAAAACCAATAATACATCACCGCTCTGAAGACTTCCTGCCGGTCCTCGATTCAGTAAAGAAAGGTCTCCAATGGCTGTACCAGACAAAGAATGATGTGCTTATCCTCTGCTCAACAGGTACCGGTGGCATGGTCGGTGCTGTCAACAATTTTTTCAATAAGGGTGACCTTGTTGTTGTTATAAACGGCGGCAAGTTCGGAGAAAGATGGACAGAGATATGCCGGGCATATGGTCTGAAGGTCAAGGAGATTACCGTTGAGTGGGGGCACACCGTTTCTCCTGAAATTGTAGCCAGAGTCCTTGAAAAAACCCAGGGCGTAAAGGGGGTCTTTGCCCAGGCTTCAGAAACATCAACCGGTGTTTACCATGATATTAAATCCCTTGCAGCCATTGTCAGGGGACATGATGATGCATTACTCGTTGTTGATGCAATCAGCGCACTAGTGGCCCATGACCTGAAAACAGACAAATGGGGAATAGATATTATGATAGGGGGTTCGCAAAAAGGGGTTATGATGCCGCCAGGTCTCGCTTTTGTCAGTGTGAGCGAGAAGGCATGGGTAAGAGCACAGTCTTCGCGGCTGCCTAAGTTCTACTTTAATTTTATTAAAGAACGGGATAATCTTTCCAGAAACCAAACGAATTTTACCTCACCCGTCACCCTTATAAGGGGCCTTAATGAAAGTCTAAATATGCTGAAATCCGAGGGACTCCAGCAAGTATTCAAAAGACACAAGAGGCTTGCTCATGCTACAAGAATGGCTATACAATCTATTGGGCTGGACCTATATGCCAGGGAATCCCCCTCGAATGCTGTCACCGCAATTCTCTCACCAAAGGGGATCGACGGACAGACGATTTATAAAAATCTCAGGCAAAAATACGGCATCACAGCCGCAGGCGGCCAGGGGAAGGCGCGAGGGATCATTTTCAGGATTGCCCACCTGGGATATTCAGACAGGTTCGATGTCATAACTGCAATCGCAGGAGTGGAAATGGTGCTTAAAGAATTGGGATACCCAATAAAGCTTGGGACAGGGGTTGCTGTTGCAGAAGAATTATTACTTGGATAGGAGGCAACTTGAAGATCCTAATTAGTGACAACATCTCGAAAAAGTGTGTTGATATACTGAAAAAATCAGGTCTTGAAGTTGATGTAAAGACAGGGATGTCCCCCGCTGAACTGAAGGCCTGCATCGGTGAGTATAACGGTATTATCATACGGTCAGCAACGAAACTCACCTCAGATATAATAGATGCCGCTGCAAACCTGAAGGTCATAGGACGTGCAGGTTCAGGGCTTGATAACGTTGACAAAACAGCAGCGACAAAAAAGGGCATTGTCGTCATGAATACCCCCGGCGGTAACACGATAACGACTGCCGAACACACCTTCGCGCTATTAGTTTCACTGTGCCGCAAGATTCCCCAGGCAACGATGTCAATGAGGGAAGGCAAGTGGGAGAAAAAGAAATTTATGGGTGTCGAGCTGTTTCATAAGACAATCGGCATAATCGGCATAGGAAATATAGGAGGCCAGGTTGCAAAACGGGCACAGGGTTTTTCTATGAACATCATCGCATATGATCCCTTCCTCAGTGAGGAAAAGGCCAAAGAGATGGGAGTCGAGAAGGTTGAGCTCCATGACGTGTTCAAACGTTCCGACTTTATCACCGTCCATACGCCTCTCACAGCCGAAACAAAAAATCTCATTAATAAAAAGGCCTTAAAAGAAATGAAAAAGGGCGTCATGATTATAAATTGTGCACGCGGCGGGATTGTTAATGAAAAAGACCTCTACGATGCACTTATTGAAGGTAAGGTTGCGGGTGCAGCTCTTGATGTTTTCGAAAAGGAACCGCCGGAGAATAACCCCCTGCTGAGCCTGGACAATGTAATCTCTACCCCTCATCTTGGCGCTGCCACAAAAGAAGCACAAGAAAATGTTGCCGTTGCCGTAGCTGAGCAGGTCGTAGACTATCTAATCAACGGCACGATAAGAAACGCTGTTAATTTCCCGTCTATCCCATCCGATCAGGTGGCACGGCTCAGGCCGTATATCGATCTGGCTGAGAAACTCGGCAGCTTCGGCGCACAGTTAATAGAAGGCGGGGTTACGGAAATATCAACAGAATATCAGGGAGATGCATCCGAAATAAACACTGAGCCGGTCACCATAGCCGCCATTAAGGGGTTCCTTACCCCGATACTTGAAGAGACTGTAAACTTCATCAATGCCCCTGTCATTGCAAAAGAACGCGGGATAGAGGTGAAAGAGCTAAAGAGCGCTGACGCAGGTGATTATCAGAGCATGCTTGCAATTCGACTTAAGGCAGCAGGTACAGAACGCTATATAGCCGGCACGCTCTTCAGCAAAAAAGACCCGCGTATTGTATTCATTGACAAGTTCAAGGTAGAGATCGTACCTTTTGGAGAGCTCCTGTTTATCTATAACAACGACAAACCCGGTGTTATAGGAAATATAGGAACGCTTCTAAGCAAAAATAATATCAACATAGCACGGATGCATTTTGGTAGGGAGACACAGGGTGGTACAGCAATTTCTGTCGTTACCATAGATACACCTGCAACTCCACAGATTATCGAGGAGATTAAGAGCCTCCCAAATATCCTATCAATTAAGCAGATTTCTCTCTAAGCGGGGGTTACATGTCAAATGTCATTGTAGTAGTAGGTGCACAGTGGGGAGACGAAGGAAAAGGAAAGATTGTTGATGTTCTCTCTAAAAAAGCAGATGTTGTAGCCCGCTATCAAGGCGGCCACAACGCAGGGCATACGGTTGTTATCAACGACGATAAGTTCATACTCCATATGATCCCGTCAGGCATACTTTACAGAGACAAGATCTGTCTAGTAGGCAACGGCGTTGTAGTTGATCCCTCAGCCTTTATAGAGGAGATCAACGGGCTCAAGGAAAGAGGTGTTTCTGTCGGGAAAAACCTTCTTTTAAGTAAGAACGCCCATATGATCATGCCCTATCATATTGTTATAGACATAGCTAAAGAGAAGGCATTAAGGGAAAAAAGCCTTGGCACTACAGGTCGGGGTATCGGGCCGGCTTACGTGGACAAAATGGCACGCGTAGGGTTGCGCACCGGCGATCTCCTTCAACCTGCTGTATTCAAAGAAAAATTATCAGTATCTATCTCTACAATCAACTTCCTCCTGGAAAATCTTTATAATGCTCCCTCCTTCAAGGTCGAAGATATATATAGCACGTATATGGGTTATGCGGAGAAACTTTCGGAATATATAACTGACACCGATATGTTTATAAACAAGATGCTGTCTGACAATAAGAATATATTATGCGAAGGCGCACAGGGAACCCTCCTCGATATCGACCATGGTACATACCCCTTCGTGACCTCTTCGAATCCGGTAGCAGGAGGCGCGTGTACTGGCCTCGGGATAAGTCCTCTGAAAATTTCAGGGATAATCGGTGTCATCAAGGCTTATACAACACGGGTTGGGAGCGGCCCTTTTCCCACAGAGTTACGGGACTCTCTTGGTGAGACTTTCAGGGAAAGAGGGGGGGAATACGGTGCAACAACCGGCAGGCCGAGAAGATGTGGATGGCTCGATATGGTATCACTCAGGCATTCTGTAATGATTAATGGATTCACCGGAATAGCATTAACAAAACTTGATATTCTCGATGGTGTTGAGAAAATAAGAATATGCACTTCTTATAAATATAACGGCTCTCTTATAGATCTCTTCCCGAAAGAATTGAGCATTCTTGAACAATGTGAGCCTGTTTATGCAGAACTGGAGGGATGGACTGAGAGCACGAGCGGGATTACGCACCTGAACAGGCTCCCAAAAGCAGCACGGGCATATATACAAACTATAGAATCAATGCTGGGCGTCGAGGTGCAGTTGGTCTCAACTGGCCAGCGGAGAGATGAGCTCATCGTCCTGAAAGAACAATTCACATGAGAAGAAATAAGCTGCAGAGACAACCTCGTTTCACGAAAAGGCTGGAAGTTAAGTTCACTTCAGGAAAAGATACATACAAGGGTATTTTGAGTAATATCTCTCAAAACGGTTTGTTTATAAGGACGAATCGGGGCTTCACCCCGGGTACCATTATTGACATAGAATTGATGATGCCGGATAGCACAATATCCTTGCTGAAAGGTATCGTAAGATGGACATCAAAGACACACCTGGCAATAAAAAATGGTATGGGGATTGAACTCCTGGAAAAAGATGCAACGTTTATAAATTTTATAAAAGACTTTCATAAAAAGATGGGAATGCCTCTTGAAAGCGAGCCCTCCTCCGAAGAATTTCAAATAATAGCCTGCTTACAGTGCGGAGTAAAAAACAAGGTCCTCGTTGAAAAAATATCTTGCGGTCCCAAATGTGGCAGATGCGGAACGCCCCTGGTAATCGACATTCCTTGATTTCCCATGTCATAAACATCCTTTACCCTTCCCGCTGTCCGCTGTGCGAAGGTGTATCTGACAAATTCATTTTTTCACCGCTTTGCAGTGAGTGCTGGTCTCACATAAAAAGATATACAGGGCCATCCTGCAGAATATGTGCTTTGCCTTTTTCGTCTGAACTGTCCTCAATCTGTGCACAATGTTTTAAACGGCCCCCTCCATTTTCCAAGGTTATCAACTTCGGAATCTATGAAGGTGCGCTTGCAGAAGCAATCCACCAGCTTAAGTTCCACGGTGTAAGGAGAATCTCCAAACCCCTTTCGATATTGATTTCAAGTCTGCCCCTACCAGCAATTGACGGGATCGTGCCTGTCCCTCTCCATATCAAAAGCCTCAGGGAAAGGGGGTTCAATCAGTCCCTCCTCATTGCTAGAAATATTGCGCTCAGACTTCGTATCCCCCTCATTACGGATACGCTTATAAAGAAAAAGGAAACCCCTCCGCAAATAGGTCTCTCTGCAAGAGAACGTATATATAATATACGAAATGCTTTTTCTGTAACGGGTGGCGTAAAAGGGATGAGAATCTTATTATTCGATGATGTTATGACAACAGGAGCGACGGTAGGAGAGTGTTCACGAGAACTCTTGAACGCAGGGGCTCAAGAGGTAATTGTTCTGACCCTTGCGAGGTCACGTATGGCATGAAAATGAAATGGCATGAAATATGTGTAACCGTACCGTTATCTTTCCTCGAGCCTGCTTACAATTTCATATGGCCGTATGTGCACGGACTTGCAGTGGAGGGAACTGACCTGAATTTTTTGTTGAGGGCTTTTATATTTTGTTCATGCCCTGATCAACTCCTGAAAAAGCTGGATAGTTTCCTGCGAGTACAGGCAAGAAGTTTACAGGAAAAGCATACAACACCCTTAGCAGGTCCTGTTTTATCCCCGCATACCGATAGATTTATTATCGTGCCGGCACCGACATCGTATATCCCTCCTTTTGGTATACCTATTTTTATCCGGAGGGGAAGGTCATTCGGCCTTGGCAGTCATCCCTGCACTGTCTATTGCTTACAGGCGCTGCAATATATTTATGCAAGAGAACCCGATACGATCTGTTTGGGGAAGATCATGGATGCAGGCATTGGAACCGGTATCTTGTCTATAGCAGCTGCAAAATTAGGCGCAGAGAATATCACAGGCGTAGACATAAACAATGAGTCTATCAAAGAGGTTCAGGAAAATCTGTCTTGCAACGATGTAGCAAATAAAATTCAGGTCCTCCTTTGCTCTGTAACAACGATTGAAGAACATTTCGACGTGGTTCTCGCCAATCTTTATGGTTACTTCCTCGCACAAAATGCTCCTCACCTCGAACACATCCTGTATCCAAAAGGATGGCTGGTCATAGGAGGCATGTCCGTCCCCCATGATGATACTGTTATCACTATCTTCAAGAAACTGGGGCTTATAGAACGCACCCGCTTTCGAGACAAGGAATGGGGTGCTGCAATTTTGCAAAAGCCATGAATTTCCCATGTATACTGAAACTTTATGGAAATACACATATTGATAGTGATTTTGCCTAGAAATTCTGTTAGAATGTTTAACGACCATTAGTGCATTTGTATTTCAATCTGAAAAACATATGATCGATCTCCATACACATAGTATCTTCAGCGACGGGGAACTTATCCCTTTTGAGCTTATTAGAAGAGCTGAGGCATTTGGCTATAAAGCTATTGCAATCACAGACCATGTAGACTCGTCAAACATCGACTTTATAATCCCAAGGATCGTCTCGGCTTTAAGAAAGATCAGGGGCTATATCTCGATTGAAACTATTCCCGGGGCTGAAGTTACGCACGTTCCTCCCCAGCTCATCCAGGATCTCGTGAAAGAAGCCCGGACCCTCGGCGCAAAAATTGTTGTTGTGCATGGAGAAACGCTTGCAGAGCCTGTTTTGCCGGGCACGAACAGGTCAGCTATTGAGGCTAATGCAGACATCCTGGCACATCCGGGTCTTATATCGGAAGAAGATCTCCTCCTTGCCAAGGAAAAGGGGGTAACCCTGGAGATCAGTTCAAGGAAAGGACATTCACTCGCGAACGGATATGTTGCCAGGGAAGCAATCAGATTCGGTGTGCCGCTATCAATCAATACTGACGCTCACGGTCCCTCAGACCTTATAACAAAAGAGACGGCTATAAAAATACTTCGTGCATCAGGAATAGAAACAAACAGAATCGACTCAATATTTGATAACTCAAAGGCGCTTGTTGAGAAAGCTCTCAGGAGGAACAATGCCTAAACAGATAAAAAAGAGAATTACAAAGAAGTCTTTAGATACCGAGGAAGATGTAAAAGATAAACTTGCTACGTTCGTTGATACAATAAAGGAACGTCAAAAGAGATTCGTGACATACGGAATTGTTATTCTAGTCATAATAGCTGCCGTTATAGGGTTTTTCATGTATTCTTTCAACGCACAAAAAAATGCAATGAGTTTAGCGTACGATGCTTACAATATCTACTACAATGAATACCAAAATGCCTCGCTTACAGGACAAGAGAGATACGAGAAGGCTCTAAGCCTATTCACTCGGGCATACGAAACCAAAAAATCGCCCCGCTATCTCCTCTATGCAGCATCTTGTTATTATGAACTTGGCAGATATGACGATGCACTGAAAACACTGAATGATTTTACCACTAGGTATTCAAATGAACAGAGATTGATTCCTGTAGCATATATGAAATTGGCACAGGTATACGAGCGCCAAGGTGATATAGATAAGGCATTGAAAATACTCGATGGATTCGCACTTTTCAATAGCGATATATTTAAGGATTTCGCTCTTATGGAATCCGGCCGCCTATTAGAAAAAGAAGGAAAATTGCAGGAAGCAAGGCATAAATTCAAAGAAATAACCACTCGTTTTCCTCATTCTCCATTCTTTGAAGAGGCAAAGGCGAAAACAGATGAAAAAACGGAGGGTTAAATCTTTTTATAGATAGCGCTTTTTACCTTTTTTCTCGTATTCTTCTGTGCTGCAACCTTCTGTTTCTTTTTATTTGAACTCTTTTTTACCGAGGAACTACCATTATCATCCCTCTCCAGTGTATATTTTCCTTGAGGTGGTATAAAGATTTCTTCTCCTGCCTTGAGAGTTTCTGTCAGTCTCCCTGCGTTAAGGTCTCTGATTACTTTCACTGGAACGAGTCTCTTTTTTGCAATTTTTATTAGGGAGTCACCTTTTTGTACAGTATACTTATCTACGGTAAACTGCTGCTCCTCGGGTATTTCGGAGAGATTCTGAAGAAAGATTTCTTCAGTGCCTTCAGGAATTTTTAAAACATACTCCTTTGCATCCGGTGGGGTGCACCATCTCTTCAGTTCAGGGTTTAGCTCCTTTATGACATCGAGTGAAGTTTCTGCACATCGGGCTGCTACCTCAAGATCAATAGGAGATTCCAAGATAATGGTATCGTAGTTAAGAGGTGGAAGGTATTCGAGATCACCAAAGCCAAACTCATGAGGGCTGTTTGCTATAAGACTTGCTGCAATAAACTTTGGTACATATTCTTTTGTTTCATTTTTAATATATTTTGTTTTCTGGAGGTCCCAATAATCATCTGACTTTGTCTTACTCAGTGCTTTTAGTATCTTGCCTTCTCCCGCGTTATATGCAGCCATTGCAAGGTTCCAAGAGCCGAAAATGCCATGAAGGTACTTGAGGTAATCTCCCGCTGCCATAGTAGATTTCACAGGGTCTCTCCTCTCATCCCTCCACCAGTCGATTTCAAGGCCATATTTTTTTGCAGTCGATGCAATAAACTGCCAGTATCCTGCAGCCCGCCGCGGGGAATATGCATAGGGGCTGAACCCGCTCTCGATGAGAGGCAGAAAAACAATTTCTTCCGGTATGCCCTTCTCTCTCAGAATTCCCTTCATAAGCTCTATATATTTTCCAGATCTGCTGAGCCATACGGAAAATCTTTCTCTCATTTTCCCGGTAAAAAGCGTGATGTTTTTCTTGACAGCTTCTACGGCATATTCATTGGAGCTGTAGGCTATTAGGGTTTGAAAGAAACCTGTCTGTACTTCATCTTCCTCTGACACGAAAGGGACTGTTAGGGGCTGGTTTTCCTGCATATTGATATCGAAATCCGATGCATAGAGTTGGCTTGCGAACAACAGGAAAACTATGTTAAAAGCAACCAACTTTAATGTACACATACCGCTTCATTAATAGCTGAATTCATAGCATTTTGTCAAGAAAAAATTATTTCAAAATTAAAAGAGCACTCCTTGAAGGCATCTTTTATATTAAATGAAAGCTATAAATGGTGGGCAGTCGCAGAATCGAACTGCGGACACGAGGCTTTTCAGGCCTCTGCTCTACCGACTGAGCTAACTGCCCACGGAATAACTTTACATGTTTACTTTTCTGCTGTCAAGCTGCGCCGCTCTTCTTAACATATCTTTTTCGGATAAAAAATAGCACAATTTTTGATTATTAAGTAAAATAAAATTTACTTTAATGAAATTGCGTCCATGTGAAACATATCCGGTTATAAAATGAAATCAATAATCATAGATTCAATAAAATTCTACGGCCTTTCCTTCGTGTCAGGGGTACTCCTTATCTTCTGTTTTCCTACAACCGACCTATATTTTCTCGCCTGGTTTGTACTTGTTCCTTTCCTCTTATCACTATATGACAAGGAACCCAAAAAGGCTTTCCTTTCGGGTGTTTCCTTTGGCATCCCATATTTTTTTGGTACTTTGTACTGGATATATCATTCAATTAATCATTATGGGAATATTCCATTATTGCTAAGTATAAGTATTGTTTTTTTACTCTGTTTATATCTGAGCCTATACACGGGCCTCTTTGCCCTTTTATTCTCCTTAACATTAAAAAACACGAACCTCCCGTCACTGTTCATAGCTCCATTATTCTGGGTATCACTGGAATATTTACGCTCATATTTATTTACAGGATTTCCATGGTCTAGTCTAGGATATACCCAGTACAAAGCGCTTACATTAATACAGCTTGCCGACATCACCGGTGTGTATGGAATATCCTTTATCCTGGTAGCTGTAAATGGAGCACTTGCCGACATATTCCTTATCAGAAGGCGCTTGAAAGACATGCCGCTTTTTCCGTTATCTCAGACTGTAATAGGATTTTCTTTACTCGTCGTTGTTCTGATCTTAACGATAATTTACGGGAACTGGAGAATGGGACATCGGATACCCGGCAAATATATAAATGTAAGCATTGTCCAGGGAAATGTTGAGCAGGATAAAAAATGGGAGCCTGCTTTTCAGCGGTCCGTCATAAAGACATACCTTGACCTCTCTCGTAAAGCTGCTGCCTCTTCCCCATCTATGATTGTATGGCCTGAGACAGCCGTACCGTTTATATTCAAAACAGACTATACACTCACCAGGGAACTCTTAGAAGCTCAAAGCGGCCTTGATACGTATCTATTGTTTGGGAGCATACTTTACCGAGGCGACCATGAGGGAAAGGCTTACTATTCAAACAGTGCTGTACTACTCGATAAAGCTGGAAACGTTTTATATGAATATGATAAAATACATTTGGTACCTTTTGGAGAATATGTTCCGCTTCAAAAGGTTCTTTTTTTCGTCAATAAGCTTGTTATAGGTGTAGGTGACTATTCTCGAGGAAATCAGTATTCTCTGGCTGAGACACCTTTTGGCAGTTTCGCTACAGTCATATGCTATGAAATTATATTTCCAGGTCTCGTAAGAAAATTTTTTACCGATGATGGGAATGTACTTGTAAACATAACAAATGATGCATGGTTTGGTAAAACTTCAGGCCCGTACCAGCATTTCAGCATGGCTGTTTTCCGCGCTATTGAAAACAGAAAACCGGTTATAAGAGCAGCAAATACAGGCATTTCCGGATTTATAGACAGCAAGGGAAGAATAATGTCCAGAACGGAACTTTTCCAGCAAGGTATCCTGACCGATGCTGTAAGAACGAATGATACAAAGAGTTTCTATACGAAATATGGTGATCTCTTCTCTTACATATGTTTTGTTCTTTGTATCGTCCTTTTGGCAAATAACTTCGGTATGACAAGAAGAAAAATAAGGAGGTAACATGCTTTTACAAAATGATCTAAAAGATGAGTTGTCTAACCTGAAAGCAAAAATGGAATTTTTAAGAGGTTATCTTTGATCTGCCTAAACTTTCAGAGAATATTGAGTGCATAAAGAAAGCCCTCACCTCAGAAGAAATATGGTCTTCTCCGGATAAGACAAGAGACCTTTTGAAAAGAAAGTCTTCTCTCGAAGATACCGTAAACCATTTCGAATCACTCCTTGAAAGACTTACATATATCGAAGGATCACTGGATATTCTTGAAGAGGAGAGTGGAGACATCTTCCTTAAAGAGATCCAGCAGGAGATTAGGGAACTGAAATCTGCACTGGAATCTTTTGAAATCCAAAGCCTTCTTTCAGAAGAAATGGATAAAAATAACGCTATCGTAACCATTCATCCTGGAGCAGGTGGTACAGAGAGCCAGGATTGGGCACAGATGCTCCTGAGAATGTATCTGAGATGGGCTGAAAGACACAATTTCAATACGAAGATTATAGAGCATCAAATAGGTGATGAAGCTGGCATAAAGAATGCTACAATAGTGATATCTGGTCCCTATGCCTACGGTTATTTGAAATCAGAAGCGGGGGTACATCGTCTGGTCAGAATTTCGCCTTTTGACGCCAACAAGAGAAGACATACATCGTTTGCTGCCGTTCTGGTGTACCCTGAGATAGAAGATACCATCGCTGTTGAGATAAAAGAAGAAGATGTTAAAATGGAAACTTTTCGGGCATCGGGTGCCGGCGGACAGCATGTAAATAAGACGTCTTCTGCCGTAAGATTGACCCACATACCTACAGGGATTACGGTGAGTTGTCAGAATGAGCGTTCTCAGCACAAGAACAAGGCTATAGCTTTAAAGATATTGAAAGCACGTTTGTATAACCTTAAAATGATGGAACAGGAAAGAAAACTCGAAAACTTCATAGGAGATAAAAAAGGTATTACGTGGGGAAGTCAGATTCGTTCTTATATCCTACAACCTTACAGAGTTGTAAAAGACCATAGGACGGGATTCGAGATTAGCAATGTAGATGCAGTTCTCGATGGTGATATCGATGATTTCATTAGGGCCTTTCTGCACAGGAGGTAAGAAGATGTTCCTTATTTAGTTAGTCTAATACTATTATTTTTTATATGTTTTAGTAGTTATTAGTAGAGAATGTTTATATGTTGAAAGACGGGTTTTTTTCAGGATGTCTGTATATTGAGTATGTTTATAATTCGTTGATAAAAATTGTATCTTTCATGTAAAGATTTTTTTGAATCTTTAATATAATTTTTAATCGACATGTTTATAACAGCATATCAAGTATATTCTTGTTTTGGTTGTTATTTATTAGATATAATGTGAAGACCTCCCGAATAGTTACTAACATATGTTAGTAATTTGTTAAAGAATTGGTGAGTACCATGAATATGGAAGATATATGGAAAAAAAGTCTTTTAAAAATTGAAGAGAAGGTAAGCAATAATATCGTTGAGTTATGGTTTAAACCCATAAGGCTCTCTAATTTAAAAGAGCAATCAGCTATCATCATTGTACCCAACCGTTTTTTTAAAGATTGGATTGAAGATAATTACCCGGATATAATAGCAGAGGCATTGTATGATATTATGGGGAAACGGATAACAGTTCGTTACAAGACCGAAGAAAAAATAGATCCTGTTGTTAAGAAAACAGACATGCATCTTGAGAGTCGCAGACAGAGACTTGCGAGGAAAGGGATACATCTTAACCCCCGATATACGTTTACAAATTATATAATAGGGCCAAGCAACCAGTTTGCACAGGCAGCATCGAATGCTGTTGCAGAGGCTCCGGGAAGAACTTATAATCCCCTATTTATTTATGGTGGAGTGGGTCTCGGGAAAACGCATCTAATAAGTGCGATAGGTAATTCAGTTATTGATAAAAAACCGGAAGTAGCCGTAATATTTGTATCTGCGGAACAATTTACGAACGAGGTAGTCTCTGCTATCAGGCATGAGAAGATGGGAGAATTCAAGGAAAGATACCGTACTGTTGATCTCCTCCTCTTGGATGATATTCACTTTATTGCAAACAAGACACAGACGCAAGAGGAATTTTTTCATACATTTAATGCCCTCTATGAAAAACAGAAACAAATAGTAATCTCCAGCGACAGGCCTCCGAAAGAACTCGGAGCAGTTACCGACAGGCTAAAATCGAGATTCAGTATGGGGCTTATTGCCGATATACAACCACCGGAGCTCGAGACCAAGATGGCAATAGTGCTGAAAAAGGCAGAAGCAGAAAAAATAGATATTTCTGAGGACATTGCATATTTTTTGGCATCAAAAGTGAAATCTAATATAAGAGAACTGGAGGGGTGCCTTATCCGTTTAGGTGCACAGTCATCACTTACCGGAAAACCGATAGATAAAGAAATGGCCAGGACCCTCTTGCGTGATATCATCGAAGAAGAAGAAAAACCGTTGACAGTTGAGCAGATACAAAAGGTAGTCTGTGAGCATTTTGCGATTAGACTTTCAGACATGAAGGCGAAGAAAAGGACGAAGGAGGTAGCTTTACCGCGACAGATAGCGATGTATCTGAGCAAGGATCTAACAAACCTTTCTCTGAATGATATCGGAAAGAACTTTGGCGGTAAAGACCATGCAACCGTAATATATGCATGTAAACAGATGGAAGAGAAGAGATCGCAGGAAGAATCGTTTAACAGAATGATAGAGAATCTTTTACGGAAATTAAAAGTTTAGTGTCTACATTCATTGAGGAGGGAGTATGAAACTACGAGTAACTAAAGATGAAATGCAAGATAAGCTGTCAAACATACAGAATATTGCGGAGAAGAGAAATACCATGCCCATATTAAGCCATTTCCTTCTCAATGCAGGTAAAGAAGATTCCAACATCACCGCTACTGATATAGAGACTGCTCTCAAAGAACCCCTGTCTGCGACCGTTGAGCAGGAAGGAGCAATATGTATTCCAGCCAGAAAACTTTTTGAGATAGTCAAGGAGATGGAGGGGGATTTATCTTTTGAAATAGTAGATGAACAGTGGCTTCGGGTAACCTCCGGTAAGAGCACATTCAAAATCGCCTGTCTTTCGATGAATGATTTTCCTACTTGGCCGGTTCTGGGAGATGCTGAGGAGATAACAATTGATGCTCAGATCCTTCTGGAAATGATAGAAAAAACCTTATATTCTGCTGGAGAGACCGATACCCGGTATACTCTCAACGGCCTGCTCTTTCATACAAAACCACAGGAAAAGGAGCTTATAATTGTCGGGACAGACGGTCATAGGCTGGCATTGCTTAAGAAGAAAATAGATTCCGAGATGAAGGAAGAAAAGAAGATAATCATTCCCCGAAAGGCTGTTTCTGAATTAAGAAGATTTCTCCCCACCACAAAAAAACAAGAGGGAGCAGATGGTGAAAAAGTTCAAATTCTTTTAGGTGAAAAGCATATGCTTTTCATTATTAAGGGGGTACAGTTTCTTACAAGGCTTATCGAGGGAACATATCCGAGCTATGAAAATGTCATCCCCTATGACAATAAGAAACAAATGATTATAGAAAGAGACAAATTTTCAAAAGTGCTTCGAAGGATATCGGTCATGTCCAGAGAGAGAGCCAGTGCTGTAAAATTTGACCTTGAGCAAGATAAACTGGTTGTTTCATCTTCGAATCCGGACATAGGTGAGGCAAAAGAAGAAATTTCAGTGGACTATAAGGAAGAAAAACTGTCTCTCGGGTTTAATGCGCGGTACATAATAGATGTAATGGGAGCAATGGTTTCAGATAAAGTTATACTTAAGCTGCAGGATCCGTTAAGCCCTGTACTCTTGAAAGAGGAAGGTAACGAGGATTATAAATGTGTGATTATGCCAATGAGAATTTAGCGAGCGCAACCCGGTGGTCTTACCGCATGGAATCTAAGATTAAGAAGTGCATATAATATACAAAATAGGATATTTTTAGAGAGGAAGTATGGAAGAACAGGACAATGATTCATATACCGCAGAAGATATAAAAATTCTCAAGGGCCTTGCCGCTGTCAGAAAAAGACCGGCAATGTTTATAGGGAATACAGGGATTGAGGGCCTGCATCATCTTGTTTATGAAGTTGTAGATAACAGCGTTGACGAGTCACTGGCTGGATTTTGTAAAACGATTAACGTGACTATCCACCATGATGGAAGCTGTACGGTAATAGATGATGGGCGGGGTATACCAACAGAGATACATCCTGCTGAAGGCCGCTCAGCAGCAGAGGTTGTCCTTACGGAGTTGCATGCAGGTGGGAAATTTGAATCAAAGGCATATAAGATATCGGGAGGATTGCACGGCGTGGGTGTATCTGTCGTAAATGCTCTCTCCGTATGGCTTGATGTGGAGATAAAGCAGAACGGCAAAGTATACCAGCAGCATTATGAACGCGGATGTCCTTCAAGCCCTCTCGCTATCGTTGGGAAGACAAGGGGCAGAGGAACTAAGATCACCTTCAAGCCTGATCCTGAAATATTCGAGGTTCTAGATTTCAGCTATGATATTTTGTCACACAGGCTGCGTGAACTTGCATTTCTCAACAGGGGGCTAAGAATAACACTCTCCGATGAGAGGACGGAAAAAAGCAATGAGTTTCATTATAGCGGCGGTATAGTATCTTTTGTTGAACACCTCAACAAGAATAAGACACCTATCCACCCGAAGCCTATTTATTTTACAGGAGAAAGGGACGATATAATTGTTGAAATTGCCATTCAGTACAACGATGGGTATGCTGAGACCATATATACGTTTGCAAACAATATCAATACAAAGGAAGGGGGAACCCATCTCATAGGTTTCAAATCAGCCCTTACAAGAACAGTAAATACCTATGCAACTCTCTCCCATCTTCTAAAAAACGGCAAAGAAGCACTTGCTGGAGAGGACATACGGGAAGGAATCAGTGCCGTTATTAATGTCAAAATCAAATCTCCCCAGTTTGAAGGACAGACAAAAATGAAGCTGGGGAACAGTGAAGTTAAAGGCATAGTGGAATCAATCGTTAATGATAATCTAGGTGCGTATTTTGAAGAACATCCGGCAGTGGCACGGAAGATAGTCGAAAAGGCAGTCCAGGCATCACGCGCACGTGACGCAGCAAGGAAAGCGAGGGAACTGACGAGAAGAAAAGGGGCTTTTGAGGACACAGGCCTTCCCGGGAAACTTGCAGACTGTTCGGAGAAAGATGCTGCATTGAGTGAATTGTTCATTGTTGAAGGGGATTCAGCAGGAGGTTCTGCAAAACAGGGCCGGGACAGGCGCATACAGGCAATCCTTCCTCTAAGGGGTAAAATATTGAATGTTGAAAAGGCACGGTTTGACAAAATGCTGAGATCAGAGGAGATAAAGATATTGATAACAGCATTAGGCACGGGAATAGGGCCTGACGATTTTGACATATCTAAAATCCGATACCACAAGATAATTCTGATGACCGATGCCGATGTCGACGGTGCCCACATCAGGACGTTGCTCCTCACATTTTTTTATAGGCAGATGCCACAGATAATAGAGAATGGTTATCTTTATATTGCACAGCCACCACTCTTTAAGGTAAAAAAGGGGAAAACCGAGAAATACATACAGAATGACGCTGAAATGCAAAACTTGCTCTTTGAGCTTGCTTCAGATGAAATAGAATTGCAGATAAAAGGACAAGCGGTAAAAGGAAAGGCCCTGATATCCCACCTGAAGAAACTCTATCGATACGAGAGATTAATCGGCTGGTTTGAAAGGAGGAGAAGGGACCCCGATGTGCTTGGATTTTTGCTTTCACTTAATGTGAATCAGGAGACACTCAAGAATAAAAAGAGCGTGGAAGAGCTTATTGAGATGATCAGGGAGAGAAATCACAATATACATATAGGTGAAGTTCAATTTGATGAAGAACATCAAACGTACAGCGTTGAGATCAGGAGGCATAACTACAAGGTGATGCTTGAAACAAATTTTCTTACATCACCGGAATTCAGAGAGCTTGTAAGTCTATATTCTGTTGTGCAGGACCTTGGTAAGCCTCCATATAAAGTACATATCAAAGAAGAGGCAAAAGAAATCGAGACAAGCCGTGAGCTCCTCGAGTTAATTATGAACACAGCAAAGAAGGGGATTTCGATTCAAAGATATAAAGGCCTTGGAGAAATGAACCCTCAGCAGCTCTGGGAGACAACAATGGACCCGGAAAAGAGAACCATCCTCCAGGTCGCCGTACAGGACTCTATTCAGTCGGATGAGATATTTACCATACTAATGGGCGACCAGGTCGAACCAAGAAAGGATTTTATTACCACTCATGCACTTGAAGCGAGAAATATTGATATTTAAAAGTATAGTTCTTTCCATAATGCTTATCTGCATCGTATCTTGTGGAAAGAAAGAGGTCAAAAAGGTTTCGGAAGAGTCGCAGCGGGCACAGGAATCATTCCAGCTCGCAGAGACTATCAGAAATGCTTATATCGAAGGTAACCGTAAGGCCCTCGAGAAGAACACGACACAGGACTGTTACAGAGAGCTTATAGGAGCGATTAAGGATTTCGACAGCGCTGAGCTTGAGTTTATACCTACATGGGTTGAAATAGATGGTTCAGTTGTTAGACTTACGGTATCCTGGAAAGGGGCCTGGACAGTAAGGGATCTGGAAAAAGAAGACAGGGGAATAGCGGTCTTTGTCCTGGAAGGATCCCCTTTGAAACTTGCGCAGGTACTAAGGGCCAATCCATTCAGGCAACCCGAGTAGACTCCTGCGGCAAAGTTTGCAACCCCCGGATTTGATGCGGGTTTAATGGCAGGAACTGCACGAGGTCTTTGTGCAGGATGAACAGCTTGATGTCCTCACGGCTGTGCCGGCAAGAGGTCTTTCAGTCCCCGTAGCATTGAAAACAGAGAATTTCTTCATGACATCTCCGGAATTACATTTCGGGCAATGTATTTCCTGATTTCCAAAGACCAGCTTTTCAAATTTTTCGTAACAGCTATTACAGATATACTCATAGATTGGCATCTTATCACCTTATCAAAGGAATTTATGAGGCATACAAAACAGCACTTCAAGACCGATCCTGCCTGTTTTATAAAAGTGTTCCTATTATAAGTGTTCCTATTATAACAGAACCGGAGAATTATTGTTATATTTTATTATCTTAATCCTCAATGGGAATAAATCAAATCCTATGCGATATCCCCGGAGATAATGATTACTTTATCAAAACATATTATCCTATACAATATAGAAAATTATTATGTAAAATTAATGACATAAATAAATCCGAAAGCTTTTTAGTCTTATAACCCCAACTTAAAAAGAATCGAAGAAAAAATATAAACAATAAAAATTCATTCAGGGAAATGAAGACAAAAAACACGGTTAAAAACTTTGCAGCAGCTTTGGCTTTTATAATGTGTATCGCTCTATCAGTAGAAGACATAAAGGCTATAAATACAGATGAACTTATCACAGACCTTAAAAGCAGGGATTCCCGAGTTCGTATGGAAGCAGTTGAAGAATTGGGAAAGGATATAGATAAAAATACACTAGATGTTTTTAAAAAGTATATCTTTGTTAAATATGAAGATTGGAGAATAAAAACGAAAGCAATTGATATCCTCGGTACGGTTGAGGATAGAGAGGTTTCAGATTTCCTTATCAAGATAGCCAGAGACCCATTCCTTAATGAAGGATGCCCTGCCATAAAAAGGCATGCCATTATCGCCCTGGGCAAAAGGTTTAATAATGGTACAAAGGCAGTAAATGCCCTTGTCAAAGCACTACAGGAAGATAATGTCCTTGTAAAGGAAGCCGCAGTACAATCACTTGGAGAGATCGGTGATTCAATGGCTGTTCCTTTCTTAATACAGGGACTTGATAGCGAGAGTTTTGCAATAAGACTCAGTACAATAAGAGCTCTTGAGAAGATTGGGGACATTCAGGCTGTCCCGTATCTAAAAAGATATGCGGGAAAAGAGAAGGATCCTTATCTCAAAGAAATGGCCTCATCACTCGTGGAAAATTTTTCGTCATGGATAATCTTCACAGGAAATAAAGACCTGAAGGAATGAAACACGGACTTAATCTCACAGGTGGCTTGGAGGTTGAGAGACAACTGAAAGGGTCTTAAACTGAAACAGGGTATTGCTGTAAAGACTGTTCCGTCAGACTTCCGCCGATAAATGAATTTAGGGCTAGCTGCCAGGGAGTATTGCTTCATCAACTACCTCGATTATATGTAACACTGGCTTCTCATTTCTTTTGGATAGCTGAATCATACACCCGGGGCATGCAGTAATAATCATCTCGGAATCTCTTTGTGAATATTCAAGGAGACATTTATTGAGGATGTTTTGTGAGAGCTCTTTGTACGAGAAGCTGAACGTGCCTGCGAATCCACAACAGTGCCCACCGTCGGTTTTTTGTAGGTCGACCCCTATTTTTTCTAAAATTGACCGGGGTTCTTTCATGACGCCCAGGCCATATTTCAGATGGCACGGATCGTGGAAAAGGGCTTTTTTCATATGAGACGAAGTTAGTTGAAATTGATCAGGATCAATTTTATCCATTAAAAATTGTGAAACGTCTATGGCCTTCTCTATCCCCTCACCGATGAGTTTCGGGTATTCATTTTTTATTGCAAGCGTACACGTCGGACAGAGACTTATAACTGCTTCGACGTTTAGGCGGTTGAATAGCTCAAGATTCTTTTTTGCAAGTTCCCTTGCGATTTTATCGAGACCCAGAGACCGCAATGGGACACCGCAGCAGCTTTCACCGGCGGGAAAGATTACCTCATACCCAAGCCTGTGGAGGACGCGTGTAATTGATTCCATTAAATGTGGGAGGAGGAAACGAATGGAACACCCTGTGAATATCGCAACCCTCCCTTTTTTTTGGGAAACGGTATACACCTTATGGTTTTCTTTTAGATGATATTCCGGCAGGTCTGGTCTGAAAGGGAGAAGACCTTTTTTTAAAAGGTATGGAAAAACAATATGTTGTGTCATAGTAAGGATTTGCAAACTCAGTTTTGGCCTTTTCGTAACGAACTCGGTTAAAAAACGGAGGAAGCGCCTTTTTTTATCAGTCTTTCTTAAAATACTCCTTCCATGATATAAAATTTCTTGAATGTCAATTCCTGACGGGCACAAACCAGAACATATACCACATAATGTGCAACTAAAGATACGGTCGTTCAAAACCGGAGATGCTGCAAGTTGCCCTGATGAGAGTCCCCAGAGGAGGGCAATCCTTCCCCGGGCACCCATCGCCTCTGTGAGACCTTCATCATACGTCGGACAGAATGCCTTGCAGCTTCCGCAACGCACGCATTTTGATAGTTGTTCGTTATATATATTGGTTTTCATAACAGGGAGTCAAGCATGCAGGGACGTTGACATGCCTATGTAAAATATTCTGCCCCGACTTCTCTATTCAAGCTTCCCCTCATATACCCGTCGAGGTCAAGGGATATGTACAAATAACCGAGTTTTCTTAAATGTTCTGAGATCTTTTTTCTTGTTTGGGGAACAAGAACCCGGTCTATTTTATCTTCATCAACCTCTATCCGGGCAACCCCGCTGTGATCCCTCACCCGCACATTAGTGAAACCCAGAGATTTAATGAAGTCCTCTGCCCGTTCTACCCTTTTCAACAAATCCTTTGTTATACGCTGTCCGTATGGAAAGCGGGAAGCCAGACATGGGGAAGAAGGCCTGTCCCATGTTGAAAGTCCAAAATGCTTTGACCACTCACGGATATCCTGCTTTGTAAACCCGGCTTCTATCAGGGGACTCCTGACATTGTATTTTTCAGCAGCCTTTCTCCCGGGCCTGTAGTCTATGGTGTCGTCCAGGTTACTTCCGTCCAGCACAAACCTGTATCCCTTGGAGAGGGCTATATCCCTGAGGATACCGAAACGTATATTTTTACAGATAAAACATCTGTCAGGACTATTCTTCAGAAAATCCTCATCTGAAATTTCATCTGTTTTGATAACCATATGATCAATGCCAAATTCTTCAACTGTTTTCTTTGCGAGCATAAAGTCACTATAGGGGGTTATCTCTGAATTCACTGTTACCGCCAGAGTCCTGATATTTGTCAGGTGCATTGCCTTCAGGAGGAAGGTACTATCTGCCCCTCCCGAATAGGAAAGGAGAGCACTCTCCATATCTTTGAGTATATTTATAAGCTGTGCCAGTTTATCCACTATTATTTATGTTACTTTCTCAGGTTGATTTGCGTCAAATAAAGGAATAGAAATCAGCATAGTGGATTCCGTGTGAGAATTGACAAGTCTTCGATCTGGTAATCCCGGTCCTATGCTTGCTTCGGGAAGGAAGCTTGAAATTAAACGGATTATATCTCCGTTCAAAAATCTCACCTAAAATTTTTACTTCATCACAAGTCAACATCAACACATTTCCTCTTTTTTACATATTATATTAAGATTAAATTATAATGATAATAATCGGTTATCCGGGCATATATCGGTGAGCAGATGAAAGACTGGAACGTTGTTGTAAGCGTAAATGAAAAAGGGTTCAGTCAGGCAGTAAATAGTCTCATAGCATTTGGTGAAGTCACTAAAACAGAATTCTTCAATCTCCTCGTGATGAAAGTTGAAAATATAACTGAGATGTGTGATGACCTGAAAAACCGCCTGGAAGGCGATCCGTCTTCTCTCTCCTTTCTTTCGCGGCTTATCCCGGTCACCAAGTCCTTTACCTTTCAGACTCCGCAGGAGTTCGAACAAAAGCTGAAGGAGGCAGTGTCAGAATGGGCTCCAAAGCTAGAGGGAAAAGGATTTCATATTAGGATGCACCGCAGGGGCTTCAAGGGAAGGCTTTCAAGTCTTGACGAAGAGAAGATGCTGGACGAATTCCTGCTTGGATTGACAAGAGAGGGTGGCAGTCCCGGACATATTACTTTTGAAGACCCGGATATTATAATTGCTGTCGAGACGGTATCAAACAGGGCTGGACTTTCCATTTGGTCACGTGAGGATTTAAAGAGATATCCCTTTGTGAGGATAAGGGAATGATCCCGTCAAATGCATTTTCGGGGTAATTTATTGAGAGAAGCATTTATTGGGCTGTTGCAGGTAAGATTCGTACAATTTATTCTATTACGGTCACAGAACTTGCCTGGGGACCCTTTTCGCCATGTTCTTCCACAAAATGCACTTCCATTCCTAACTTCAGGTGCTTGAACTCATAGTTTAATATACTGTGCTCGTGAAAATATATTTCTGTGCCGTCTGCCGTTGTCAGAAAGCCATATCCCTTAGCAGGAAAAAGTGCACTTACAACCGCATGAGGTCGTTCTTCGTGGTGTTTCACTGTTCCTCTCTGTCGTCTGGCAAAATCCTCCAGTTTTCGGCGTGCTGCGTCAAAGGAATCTCTTATCGCTACGTCTATATCTTTATGTGGCTCACGCTTTATTACAATCTCTTTACCCGGAACCGTTATATCAACACGCACGTTGTATAATGCCCCTTCATGACGATGACGGTGTGGAACTTCCACCACAATTTTGCATCTCATGATTCTATCGTAATATTTTTCTAAATGTTCCGCTTTCTTGTGGATCTTGTCTCTGAATGGTTCAGGTAAATCAAAATTGCGTGCCGTAATTTGTATTGGAATACTCATAATATTAGTCAAGGTAACATAGTACAAATATATTGTTAAATTAATTGATCTATTCGACCATGTCAAGCAGAAAAGTCATAAGGAACTCTGTGGATTTTTTGTTGACAATTATTAAGTATTTATATCTAATTAAAATAGAAACTAAATACAGAACAGATTTTAAGCGGCAAATAATACTGATTTATTATTAATCACTTAGAAGGAAAGGAGGGGTCTGGTCATGCTTGTCGAATTCAGTATACTGCCTATAGGGTCCGGCAGCAGTATCGGTGACCAAATTGCAGAAGTTTTGAGGATAGTCGTTGCAAGTGGTCTCCCTTATAAAATCAATCCTATGGGTACAGTGGTAGAAGGGGAATGGGATGAGATAATGAAGATTATAAAAAAATGTCATAAAAAAGTAATGTCTTCTGAAGATCGCGTAGTCACAACGATATCCATTGATGACAGAAAAGGGAAGCCCAGCCGTATAGACGGTAAAGTTAAATCAATAGAACGAAGGATCGGGAAATCTTTGAAGAAATAAGGTGTTAGGGCTATTTCAGGAGCAGTGACATCGATGATACGAAGCCTAGGGGTTCCGTTTTCTTAGTTGTTCCATAAAGTGTTCTATGATCATTCTCTTCGTCTCTTCAAGCAAATCATGCCTGCAAATAGCCTCCTTAGTTTTTGAAAGATTAATAAATGCTTGTTTTGCATAATCATTTACTAATAAGAACTCATCAAGAGACAAAAAATTTTTATAACTAGGGGGGCTATTATTTGCAAGTTGCATTTCAATCACCTCATTTTTATCACAAATTCAGGGAAATTCAGGGAAAAATGCCCGAGCTTATTAAGTATCAGGGGGTAATGCTCGGGCATTTATATTCCTTTCCGAATAGAAAAGTCCGCTTTTATCATTCTGCCATGCTTTAATGTCTGTCTTTCCACCCCCTTCCATTATGAAAATAGACCATATAAAGCACCTCTCATGCTTGCTGGGACTTTGTTTGATCTTTCTTGTGAAATTTTTCCTTACTTTATTACTCAATACGTTGTTAATCTTCGCGGAATCTTCCTTTTCTATATGTCCCCTTACTTTTATTTTTTTGTTTTAATTTTGACTTTCGCGTTTTATTTTGTTCTTTCGGTTCCTTTCTGGCGGATGGATCATCTTTATTTGTTGACAAAGCACATCTCCTTTATTATCACGTCAGTTTATTGCTTGTAGGTGCCTTCTATTATATAGAACAAAAAACATGCCAGATTTGGGGAGATAAAATATATCTTAAAATCAATAAGTTATTTTGCTGGAAACAATAAAATTTTCATAAGAAGAAATGTCAGCCGTCAATATTACGTCAAAATTATATTAATAATTTAGTTTATTGATTTTTTTATGCCATATTGGCATAATGTTCTAATAATTTAGGAGATGATAATTGGAACTCAAAATACTCATCATTGAATCCATAGGCAATAGAGACTGGAAAGAAGTCAAAGAATACTTCAATAACAAGAAGGTGGTTTCTCTTTATGTGGCTTCTACAGCTAAAGAGGCATATAAGATCATCCGGGATAAAGATATCAATATTATCATCTCTGAATACAAACTACGCAAGGTAAACGTTCTAAATTTTATCAATAAAATCAAATCGCTTAAACCCCATATAGAGATAATATTCCTTTCCGATAAGATTACACTCTCAGGAGCCATAGAGGCAATGAAAGCAGGGGCATATGATCTGTATGAATTCCCTGTAAATATGAGACTACTAACAACAATGATAGGCAAGGCTGCCGAAAAGCAGACTCTCTTCTTTGAAAAGGAGGTGCTTGAAAGGCAAGTAAAAGAGCATTTCGATTTCAGCAGTGTAGTTTTAAAAAGTAAACCGATGCAATATGTTTTGAGCATTGCAAGGACTGTAGCTCCGAAGAATGTAAACGTCCTCCTGACAGGGGAGACCGGTACAGGTAAGGAAATGATTGCCCAGCTGATTCACATGAACAGTCCCCGTGCTTTAAAACCCCTGATAAAGGTCAATTGCGCATCATACAATGTGGGTGTGCTTGAATCCGAGCTTTTCGGCCATGAAAAGGGTTCCTTTACCGGCGCAGTAACAACAAGGGTAGGGAGGTTTGAGATAGCGGATGGTGGAACTGTTTTCCTTGACGAAATCGGAGATATTGAACATGGCACACAGATCAAGCTCCTTAGGTTCTTGCAAGAAAAGGCGCTGGAAAGAGTTGGGGGGAACAGGACGATTAATGTTGACGTCAGGTTAATTTCTGCTACAAACAGGGACCTGAGGAAACTCATAGAGGAAGGAAAGTTTCGAGAGGACCTCTATTATAGATTGAATGTTGTTCATATAAATTTGCCGCCTCTTAGAGAACGCAGAGAAGCCATCCCCCTCCTCGTGAGTTCTTTAATCGAAAAATTAAATAAGGAAAAAGGTTATCACATAAAAGGGATTACAAAAGGGGCTATGCAGACACTGTTGAGCTATAACTGGCCAGGCAATGTCCGTGAACTGGAAAATACCATAGAATCAGCTATGGCCCTCGCCAGGAAGGATATAATAGAAGAAAAATATCTTCCCTCTTTTTTACTTTTTGACACACCGGTTGACAAAGAGTTCTATCGTTTTCCAAAAGATCTTACCTTCCGTGAGTTTGAAAAAGAGCTTATACAACAGACACTGAAAAGGACAGGAGGGAACCAGTCAAAGGCTGCCAGGGTATTAGGGATTGCCTTGAGGACATTCCAGAGAAAGGTGAAGGAGTTGTAAGCTGTGTAAGCAATAAAAGAATCCTCTTACAGTACCGTTACCTCATAATTTTCCTGATGAAGATTACGGCTTTCACGTATAGTTATCTTTACATTATACTTGTTTTCAATTTCTTCAATCCCCGCGCGCTCTTCGTCGGTTAGGAGTTCAGCAACCGATGGGTGCGTTGTGACAATAATCCTTTCGCTCCCGTGTCTTGCGAGTCTGAAAATCTTTCTGAATATTTCATAACAGATTGTTCGGGGCGACTTGACATAAGCTTTGCCTTCACAGTAAGGACAGGATTCGCACAGCGTTCTCCCTAGACTTTCACGAACTCGTTTCCTGGTCATCTGGATAAGCCCTAGTTCAGAAATATGTGATATGGTATTTTTTGCCTTATCTTTTTTCATTGCTTCAACAAAGGCGTGAAAGACCCGTTCCCTGTTTTCATATTTTTCCATATCGATAAAGTCTACTATAATAATCCCCCCAAGGTTTCTCAGTCTTATCTGGTAAGCTATTTCTTTTACTGCCTCAAGATTAGTCTTGAGTATCGTGTCTTCCAGTTCTTCTTTCCCCACAAATTTACCGGTGTTGACATCAATAACGGTCATGGCCTCTGTCTGGTCAATGACGATATAACCACCTGACTTTAGCCAGACTTTTCTTCCAAGAGCCCTTGAGATATCCACCTCTATTCCATAGGCATCAAATATGGGCTCAATGCCTTCGTAGAGGTCTATCTTTCCTAAGAACTTCTCGAAGTAAGTCCTGACGAACTCCTTGATTCGTTCGTATTCTTCAGCAGAGTCAATAATAAGTCTTTTAACATCCTGTATCATAAGGTCCCGTACACTCCTGAATATAAGGTCAAGGTCGCTGTACAAGAGAAAAGGTGCAGAGACTTTTTCCTTTTTCTTCTGGATAGTTTCCCATAAGAGGAGGAGCAGATCCAGGTCTTTCTTTATCTCTTCTTCTGTGGAACCTTCACTTGCTGTCCTGATAATAAGCCCATAGCCTTTGAGCTTTATATCGTCGACAATCGTTCTCAGCCTCGTACGCTCTAACTCGTCGGATATTCTCCTGGATATCCCGATATGTTCTACATTCGGCATGAGAACCAGATACCTCCCGGGCATAGTGACATAAGATGTTACACGTGCCCCCTTGCTGCCGATAGGGTCTTTTGATACCTGGACAAGAATTTCCTGCCCTTCTTGAATAAGTTCTTCTATACTCAGGTCAGGCCTCCCCCGTTTTGAAACAAGCTCGATGGAATTTTCCTTTTCTTCATCTTCAAGAAAGGGTGCGAATTCTTCTAAACCCTCGTGGATATCGGTTACGTAAAGGAATGCTGCCTTGTCAAGACCAATATCAACAAAAGCAGACTGCATGCCGGGAAGTATTTTTACGATTTTGCCTTTATAAATATTTCCAACGAGGCTTGCATCCCGTTTCCTTTCTACATAAAATTCAACCAGTTGGCCTGCTTCTAGAAGACCAACCCTGATTTCATCTCTTGTTATATTTATAAGTATTTCGTTTTCCATGGGATTATTTCATTAATATATCATGCATGTAAGAAAAAAAAACAATGCTACCGTTACAAATTATATGTATGAATCCGTTAAGCATCTGTTTTCACAGGCTTTTCAGCTTTTTTCTATTTACTTTCAAATGCAAATAATTCATATTTCGTAAGAGGTTTGACCCATCTGTTATCCCATCCAAAGAGGGCCACCCTCGTTACGTGTAATTCTTCGAGCGGGACCTTGAAGATCTCTGGAAGAAGTTCACCTAATCTTACCTTCGCGCCTTCTCTGTCGACAATCACTAAAAGTATCGCGTCTTTGTCCTTATATTGTACGTCCTCAACAAAAGACCTGATATTTATGTGGGTATCCCCCCTCTGTATCAAAATCTCGGTTCGGGATAAGAACCTGTAAACTTCGTTGATATCTCCACCTTTTATCTCATAGATATATCTCCTTATAAAACTATCGAGGGACTCGGATTTACGGGGTATGCAGGACATTTCTTTCACAGAGATACCCTCTGGCAGGAAACTATTGAGCTTGAGTCTGTTTTTTGTTAAATCGAAGGGAGGGAAAACCATAATATCGAAATATTCATGAAGCCCTTCAATCCCTACACCTAGAGGGGGGCCAAAAGATATCTTTGGTGATGGATGAAAACCGCTGGTATAATCCACGGGAATCCCAGCCCGCCTGACCGCCCGATGAAATACGGTCATAAGCTCAAGGTGAGAAAGGTATCTCATAGCACCTGTTTTTGAAAATTCGACACGGATTTTTACAGGCTTGAAATGTCTTTGAGTTTGAGACATTGGAAAGTTCTGGAGCTTATGAGACATTTGAGTTTCTTCATTATGTTGTATCTGGGTTTCTAAAAGCCCCAGCCTTATTTTATTATCATTGCAATCAAGCCCGCAGTTATGACAGGATTTCCTACAATCACTTGTAAAAGAAGCCGATAATGCGTTCTGGTACTCTTTCCAGAGAAATTCCTTATGCACCCCGGTGTGGATTATGTCCCATGTAAGGGGACTTGTGTAGGTAAAGGTCCTTGTTGCAAAATCAGCCGCGTCTATACCCAGGGAATCCATGGCCATTTCCCATCTATCGAAACGAAACAGTTCAGTCCATCCGTCGAGCCGACATCCGAAAGACCAAGCCTTTTCGATCAAGTATGAGAGACTCCTGTCACCGCGTGAAAAAGCTGCCTCGAGAATGCTCATGTCTACGTTATGACCTTTTACATTAAATCCCTTTTTCCTGAGTACACTGTTGAGATAGTCTTTTTTTCTCCTCAGTTCATCCGGCGTGTTCTGTCCGCACCACTGAAATGGAGTATGTGCCTTCGGTACAAAAGGGGAGATGCCTATGTTTATGTTGACAAACCTTTTCGTATATTTTTTGGCTGTTTTTAGTGCTTTCGCGGCCATGTTTGGAATTGCTTCGATATCTTCGCCATTCTCTGTCGGCAGCCCGATCATGTAATATAATTTGAGATTGAGCCAGCCCTCTTCAAATAAGATCTTCAGTGCTTCCTCATAATCCCCTTCATTGAAATCTTTATTGATGACGCGTCTAAGCCGGTCGGTTCCAGCCTCAGGGGCAATTGTAAACCCGGTCTTTCTAACAGAACGTATCTCTTTCAGTAAATCACGGTTTATAGATGCTATCCGCAGGGAGGGAAGCGAGATAGAGACCTTATTGTTCGAAAATCTCCTGTTGAATTCCCGCACAAGTGATAAAAGGCAACTATAGTCTCCTGCACTGAGAGAAGTAAACGCAACTTCTTCATAGCCGGTGTTTTTAATGGATTTTTCAGCGATATCCAATGCCTTTTCAAGGCTTCTTTCCCGAACCGGCCTGTAGATTATACCTGCCTGGCAAAAACGGCAACCCATCGGACAACCCCTTGACACCTCGACATTTATCCTGTCATGGACGATAGAAGTGAAGGGGATAATTGGATTAACAGGGTAGGGCGCCTTGTCAAGAGAACCAATAAAGCGGCGTTTTACAGGAAATCTTTCTCCGTGAAGTTCCTGGGGCGAACGACTATCGTGTACAGAGGGTACGTATAATCCGGGAATGTCCGCCAATGCCCGGAGAAGGGATAGCTTATTCCTGTCCCCCTCTTTTTTCCACAGGAAGCAAACATCCAGGATCTCCCTTATGGCTTCCTCACCATCGCCTATCAGGAATGCATCAATAAACGGAGACATTGGTAACGGATTAACGGTACAGGGGCCTCCTGCTATGACGAGTGGATGTTCATTAGGGGAAGAGGAACAGATCCTTTCTTCTGTTTTTATGGGAATACCACCCAGGGAAAGCATGTTGAGAACCGTGGCATACGAAAGCTCGTACTGTAAGCTGAATCCGACAATATCAAAGTCTCTTAATGGTGTATTTGATTCCAGGGTTGCAAGCGGGATGCCCTGAGCCTTCATATGTATCTCAAGGTCAACCCATGGAGAAAATACTCTTTCTGCGGACGCATAAGGAATGTCATTTATTATGTCGTAAAGTATTTTAAGCCCGAGATGGGACATCCCTATTTCATATATATCCGGGAATGCGAGGGCTACCTTCAGAGGACTTTTTTTATAAAGGACATTTATCTCATGGTTTATATATCTGCTTGGTTTCTGGAACAATGAGAGGTTCACAGATAAGGATACCATCTGAAACCTCCATTTAGCAAGGCATTGTGGGATAATGCAAAGGGTTTGGAAACTTCATAACTTGACTTAAAAATAGGCTTGCATGTTAAATAATACAGTAATGAAAACAAGACCATTTGTCATCCTTATTCTTCTTACACTCTCCCTTACCTATTGTTCGGGTAAAAAAGAAACGAAACCGGAAGTACAATTTGATCCGAAAGATTCATTTATATCTGCCAGCGAACAAATAGAAAAAAAGAACTATGAAGGTGCACGTGCAACCTTGCTGGATGTAAAAAATAGGGATACGTCACACGAAATTGCACCACTTGCCCAGCTAAAAATTGCAGAGTCTTATATCAAAGAAGACGAGCCCGAGCGCGCGATTGCTGAATATAAAACGTTTCTCGAAGAGTATCCTGACCACCAATATGCACCTTATGCCCAATATCAGATCGCCATGGTTTCATTCAACAAGATAGAGGACGCTCAGCGGGGATACGGATATGCAGTTCAGGCACTCAAAGAATTTGAGAAACTCAAGAAACAGTTCCCACGTAATCCGTTTAAAGATGTAATTGATCTAAGGATAAAGCAGTGCAGGAATACCATAGCAGAATATGAATTTCTCGTGGGGGAGTTTTACTACAAGAAGGAATCTTATAACGCTGCAATCGGTAGACTGGAGGGTTTATTAAAAACATATCCTGAATACCAGGGAGAGGCTTCTGTCCTGTTTTATCTGGGAATGTCCTACAAACATCTGGGACAGGAAGAAAAGGCCAGGGAATATCTTACACGCCTCATCGAGACGTATCCGAATAATAAGATAACTGAGAAAGCAAAAAAAACGTTAGACAAGATAAAGTCATGAAAAAAAAGATTCAGGTGCTTACTCTTTGAACCCTGTCGTTCCTCCATACTATCCTGTTTATCTCGACCTGACCGGTAAGAAAGCGGTTGTCATAGGTGGCGGAAGTGTAGCAGAGCGGAAGATATGCAGCCTCCTCAAGGCACGTGCTGATGTGAAAGTTATCAGCCCTCATCTTACAAAGCGACTCAAGAGAGAGAAATTTAAAGGCATGTTTAGACATGTCTGCCGCTCTTATAAGAAAGGGGACCTCAGCCGGGCGTTTCTTGTTGTTGCCGCTACTGATTCTCAGAGGATCAACGAACAGGTTTCCCGTGACGCGCCTTGCCTCGTGAATGTCGTTGATAAACCGGCTCTATGCAATTTTATCGTTCCTTCCCTTGTCCAGAGGGGCCATTTACAGTTAGCAATATCTACCAGCGGCATGAGCCCCGCCCTATCGAGATCGATCCGGAAAGAACTTGAAAAGATATACGGTCAGGAGTTTTCAGATTATGTTAAGCTGCTCAAGACAATCCGAAAAGAGGCGCTTCTCAATATTAAGGATAAAAAGATACGAACAGCGTTCCTGAAATCGATTGCTTCTGAAAAGATTATAAAGATGCTCAGGGGCAAGGGGCTGAGAATGACAAAGAAATTCGTTGAAGAGTTATCAAAAAATGCTATAAAGAAGGCCGGTCAATAATTCAATAATCTGTATCGCTCCAGGGCATTATCCGGCAAGGAAAAATACCGTGCTTATCTCAGGTAAAAATTACTTCGCCGGCCTTTCTATCGAAACCGAACTAATATAAATTGTTGAATATACGCAGATTTATGATAAAATTCCGTGTATGGATATTCATCAACTCAGGGTTTTTGCCTCTGTTTTCCGGGATAAAAGTTTTTCGAAGGCTTCAAAGAAAATGTTCCTTACCCAGCCGACAATCAGTTCCCATATCAGGTCATTAGAGGAAGAATATAACTGTAAACTCTTTGACAGATTGGGAAGAACGATTATCCCTACAAAAGAGGCCGAGGTCCTGTATCGGTTTGCAACGGAGATTATAGAAAAAGCCGATGTTATCAAAGATGCGATGGGTAGTTTCAAAAATAAGATCACGGGCACGTTAATTCTTGGATCAAGCACAATCCCGGGGACCTATCTGCTGCCCACAATAATGACCGCTTTCCAAAAAAAATATCCGTCTGTATCCTTTCAGATTATTATCGAAGACTCAAAAAAGATTATTGATAGTCTTTCAGGACATGAACTTCTCATGGGAATAGTTGGAGCAAAACTCGGGAATAAAGAAATAAACTACATGCCATTTCTTGAAGATGAACTTATTGTCGTATCTTCAACTTCTTTTATAAAAGGGAAAAGGATATCATTAGAAGAACTGATTAAAGTTCCTATGGTATTACGGGAGGAAGGGTCGGGGACACGCAAGATAACAGAACAAATTCTATCGGACAGAGGAATTTCCTATAGCGATATGAGCGTTTCAGGGATACTCGGCTCTACGGAGGCTGTAAAGCAGGCTGTCAAGGCGGGACTGGGTGTCTCGATTGTGTCAAGATTATCAGTGTCTGAAGAGTTGAAACACAATACGCTTAAAGAAATCAAAGTAACCGATGTATCCATGAGAAGGAAGATTTACATTATAACCCACAAAAAAAGGACGCTCCCACCTGCCTATCATATGTTCTTAAACTATATCATAGGTGAATCAAGGAATAGATAAAAAGGTTTTCATAAAGTTAACCCGTACGTTTTAATAAGCCTAAGGTCATCGTCGTAGCTTTTTCCCGGAGTGGTAAGGTAGTTGCCGGTGAGAAGACTGTCTGCACCGGCAAGAAAGACGAATGAATTAAATTCATTGAGTATCTGGCTTCTCCCACCGCAGACCCTAATTTCTTTTTGTGGAAGAATAAATCGATAAAGACTGATAATCTTTAATGCCTCGAAAGGGTGGAGAAGGGCCCTTTCTCCCAGGGCGGTTCCCTTGATCGGTATCAAAAAATTTATGGGGATAGAGTCGACATCGAGGTCCTTGAGCTGGAATGCCATATCAATTCTGTCCTGCCACGTTTCCCCCATGCCAAATATACCGCCGGAGCATACGGAAACCCCCGCTGACTTTATTGAATTAATCGTCAGTATTTTGTCTCTATAGGTGTGTGTCGTGCATATGCTGGGGAAAAATCTTTCAGATGTTTCAAGGTTGTGGTGATAACGCTCCAGCCCGGCTGTTTTCAGTATTTTCAGGTCTCTTTTTTTTAGGATGCCGAGGCTTACACAGGGAAGGAGCCCGATTTTTTTTATGTCAGAAATCATATCTGCTACGGAATAGAGATCTTTTTTTGAGACCTTTCTCCCACTTGTAACGATTGAAAATCGCTTAACGCCGGCTCTTTTTGCTTTGCGTGCATGCTCTTTAATGAGTGCTCTTTTCATGAGAGGATATACGTCGATTGATGCTGTGCTTTTCAATGACTGTACACAAAATGAACAGTCTTCAGAGCAGGCACCGGATTTTGCGTTTACAATGGAACAAAGTCCTGCCCTATTGCCCACGAAATGACTTCTTATCCTGTTTGCAGATAAAAAGAGCTTGAAGGTATCATATCCGGATATCCCTGCTATAAAAAAGGCTTCTTTCTTGCTTATGTAACCACCGCCTAGTATTTTCTCTTCAAGCTGTCCGATCATAACCGAGGAATTCCTGCGAAAATATTATTTCTTAAGGAAGTTTTTTATTTTTTTGAATAATGACTTACGAATATTTACCCTGAGGTAAAGATTGCCCGGGTCACCTCCGTTTTTTCCTTCTTCTCCCATACCTTTGAGCATTATTTTCTGTCCGTCCCGCATGCCGGGAGGAATCTTGACGGAGAGTTCTTTTTGGGTTTTTCTTTTTGTGTATGTATAGGTTATTTTACCGCCGGCAGAAGCTTGTTCAGGGGTTATTTCTATATGGTCTTCCAGATCCCTGCCTTGCACCGGGAATGTCACCCCGAATTTTTTTGCTGCCTGCTTCTGTATGAATTCCATTCCTTTTGATAAGATTCTGGAAAAGAGAGGCTGGCCCGACAATGGAGGCGCTTGTGGTTTGTTGGGGAAGCCTTGCATACGTTCACGAGAAGCCCTGTTCATTGGTCCAAAAAAGAAGAACCCTTTTCCTGAAAATCCAGGCCCCCTGAATTCAAAGGTGCGGTATTGTTTACCGTAAAAATCGTTACTGCTGAAAATATCTTCCGGGCTCCTGAACCCGAACATCCTGCTTAGGTCATCAAATATATGGCTCATATCAGATCCCCTGAAAATATCCTGTTCAGTATAGGTCTGCCTGAATTGTTCCCTGGCAAATGATCCGTATCTCTGTCTGAGAAGGTCGTATTCTTTGCGTTTACGCTCATCCGAAAGGACGGCATAGGCTTCGTTAATCTCCTTCATCATCTCTTCTTTCCCCGGATTTCTATCAGGATGATATTGGAAGGCTAACGTCCTGTATGCCTTTTTAATCTCCTCGTATGAAGCATCCTCGGGAATATCAAGTATCTTGTAGTAATCTTTTTGATTAGTCATTTGTTCAATTATATTTCCTCTGGTTATTATGCAGGGTTGAAAGCTTTTTACACAAATGATAAAAAGACATTCTCAATGGATCAAGCAATTCTTTTAACGATCATCACCGTCATCACCTTAATAATAAGGGTTGACAACAAGATTCCATGAAAAGCCTTGATTGATATATAATCACAGAATGTTACCATATATTTATCACAAATGGCACAGTCGAAAAAGCCACAACGGTATAACATATATAAATAATGAAAATGGGTTCAAGAAATAAACAATATGGCAGCAAGAAAATTCTCTGAGTCACTAACTTTGAGGTTTGCTCTTGTCCCTGCTGCAGGGAAAGGGACACGGCTCTTACCGGTCACCGGGGTTATTCCAAAAGAACTCATACCGATCGGGAACAAACCTATGGTGCAGTATGTATTCGAAAGGATAATACATGCCGGGATTCAGGAAGCGGTGGTGGTCATCAGCCCTCTAAAAACACCTCTTAAAAAATATCTGCGAGAGGAATTTTCAAAAAGGATAAAACTGACGTTTATCACCCAGAAAGAACCGGTTGGGCTTGCAGATGCTATTTCTCTATGCCAGCCTGTTATCGGTGATAATCCTTTTTTACTCTGTATGCCTGACGGTTTCCACTGGGGAGACCAGGATTTCATTAAGCGCCAGGTGCTTTTATGCAAGTTAACCGGGAAAACGACGTTAAGCATTTATCCCGTTACTGAAGACAAGGCATATCTCTATGGAAACTGCGGGCGAATAAGAGGGTTTTCCTCTGATGAAGGTTACTTTATTATCGAAGAGCTAGGTGACAAGCGGTGCGGCACTTTCGAAGTGAACGGGGGAAATCCTTCCTACAGGGCGGCAGGCATTACTGTTTGTACCGGAGATTTCTTTGACTACATAGAGAGATACAGGTCAGTTCATGCGGGCGGGGAACTTGACGATGTCCCTGTTTTTCAAATGCTTCTCAAAGACAGGGGATTAGTCGCAGAGCCCTTCAGGGGAGATTATATTGATGTCGGTAATAAGAAGGGACTTCTCTATGCCCAGCATTTTTTATGGAAAAAGACGGGGGGAGAGAGCCGGCCGGTATTTGTCAGTCATCCTTCCGAAGAAAAGGAGGGTAGTTTCGAAATGACCGTTCTCGGGAGCGGTACAGCAGTTCCACATCCTTCGAGGTTTGGTCCGGGTTATGCTTTGAGGATACATGACAGATATATATTGTTTGATCCCAGTGCAGGAACATTACACCGAGCAGTGCGAAAAGGCATGGAACTGAAAGAACTATCGCATGTCTTTTTTACCCATTTACATCCGGATCATACAGGCGACCTTGTCCCCGTGCTCTTCGCACTAAAGAACCCTGAACTTGACCCGTCAATATTCTTGGAAATAATAGGACCACCCGGTTTCAGAGAATTTTATTACCAGCTGAAAAATACTTACGGTCAATGGATTGAAGCCCCTCCTGAAAGGTCAAGGATTCATGATATTACCCGGTATCCTCTTGATCAAAAAGGATGGAACATCCGGTGGGAGAAACTAGCCCATACTGAAAACTCCATCGGGTATAGAGTGTGCCAAGAGAGTACAGGGAGAGTCTGGGCATATTCAGGAGATACTGATTATTGTGAGGGTATAATCCGTTTGGTACAGCATGCTGATGTTGCTGTTCTTGAATGCTCGTTCCCTGACCAGTGCAAGTCAACAGGACACCTTACCCCTTCTCTGGCAGGAAAGATTGCGAGGGAAGGCAATGTTAGACATCTGGTTTTATCTCATCTATATCCCGCATGTGATGGAGAAGATATTGTTGCACAGTGTAGAAACGTGTATGAAGGGCCTCTGACTGTAGCATATGATTATCTCCGTATGCGCATATAAAGTGGGCGTTACAACGGGATGGAAAAATCCGCTGCGCGGCATGAAGTGAAAGGGAAGGAATGGCTTTTTCTTTAGGGCATTAATTTTAAATGCCCCTATGGATATTCTCTTCCCGGTCAAGTACCTCGCGTACTTTATATAAAAGCTCATCAGGCGAAACGGGTTTTGATATAAAATCAAGTCCTTTACCCACACCGCCTTTTTTAGTGATAATATCTGCGTCATAGCCGCTCAGGAAAAGCACCTTCATGTTTGGCCTTTGCTGGCTTATTAAATCATACAAATCTTTTCCGTTCATCTTCGGCATGATAACATCGAGGAGAAGAAGCCCGATAGTGTCTTTATTATCTACGAAAACGTGCAAGGCGCTCTCGCCGTCTGTTGCATCCAGGACTCTATAACCATGCCCTCGAAGAACCGCTTTGGTCAATTCTCTTACATCGGGATCGTCCTCGGCTAAAAGAATTGTTTCTGTCCCTTTATTTATAATATGTGAGGTGACGGGCGTAACCTCTTCTAACGGGATCTCGATCAAAGGTAAGTATATCCTGAATATCGTTCCCTTCCCGATTTCACTTTGGACATCAATATACCCCTCGTGCTGCTTAATGATGCCATATACCATTGCAAGCCCAAGCCCTGTTCCTTTCCCTACTTCCTTTGTTGTGAAAAAAGGTTCAAATATCTTTTCCCTTGTCTCTTCATCAATTCCTTGGCCCGTATCCTCGACTGTTATGACTGCATAAGTACCTGTTTGTCCGAATCCGTGAACCGTTATGAATTCGCTGTCCATGTCAATATGGTCTGTTGTTATAATGAACTTGCCGCCGTCCGGCATGGCGTCTCGGGCATTTGCAGCAAGATTCATCAATACCTGCTCCATCTGTCCGCTGTCTGCCCTGACGGTTAAGTACTTGTTACTCATTTTCGTTACAATTTCTATATCTTCTCCCATGAGGCTTGTGAGAAGATTTTCTACCCCTTTTATGATTTTGTTGAGATTTACAGGACGAGGACTAATGACCTGTCCCCTGCTAAAAGCCAGTAGGCTTTTTGTCAGTCCTGATGCACGCTGTGCTGATTTCAGTATTCTAGAAATATACGGCTTCAGTTCCGGCTTTTGAATCTCCGCATCCAAGAGTTTTCCATATCCTATGATTGCCGTAAGTATATTGTTAAAATCATGTGCTATGCCGCCGGCAAGCTGACCGATGGCCTCCATCTTCTGGGCCTGGATGAGTTGCTTTTCAAGGGTCTTATAATCGGTTATGTCTTTAAAATCCTCTACAACGCCGATTATCCTGTTGTTTGGGTCACGGAAAGCGGTTGCAGTTAAGATGCACGGCACTTTTATTCCGTCTTGACGTTCACGTAGTGACTCAAGTTCAATATGTTCTTCGCCGCTTAATACCCTTCTCATAGAACATTTCGGGGTATGACAGTGGATACTCTTGAAAACTTCGTAGCACTTTTTCCCGACTGCTTCGTCCCTTGTCATCCCGATCATTTTTGCAAGTGTATCGTTAATGCGAAGCATGTTGTATTTTGTATCTATTACCCTCATGCCGTCAGCAGCCGTCTGAAAAACCTGATTAAGTTCCTTATATGCAAAACGCGATGCCTCTTCAGCCTTCTTGCGTTCAGTGATATGCAGTAGCATAGGCCTGAAAAGGAAAATATAGAGTATTGGAAAAACAAGAGCGGTTAATATAGAAGCATCGATAAATGCCTCGACCGTTCTTGACAACGATGTCATATAAGGGAGGATAAAGAACATGATCAATAACTCAGCTATAAAAAGAGAGACCGCTGTCAGCAGCAATAAACGGAATGGTACGTACTTGAGGCGTATCTTATTAAAAAGTGATATTTTTAGAGTATCCATGTTAGATACGTAATTTTACCGGATATCTTCTATACTGCTATTATACGCATAATGGCATATTTATTTAATAATTTATTAAAAAGAATTTATAGGATTTATATTTTTTATAATTATAATATTATTTATTAATATGTTTTAAAATATTATTTCTATGATATATGCTCAATCTTCCGGATTTTTTATCTCAGGGCAGTATTTTTTTAAATCATGACTGCTTTACGAGCATCGATGTCCCGGCTGTTGCATGGCTTGTTAGAGATTTTTAGGTAAATAATCCTTATAGTATTTTTCAGCACACTCAGGACATAACCCGTGTGAGAAGTCTGCTTCAGAGTGCTCGTGTATATATTTTTCTATCGGAACCCACTCTTTGCCGACCCTGATCTTTTTGCAGAAAGAGCATACAGGTAAAAGGCCTTCCAAATATTTAATTCTCTTAAGAAACCCCAAAGATAGAGAGACAATAACAATGCATAATGCTACAACGATAAATGTCTCAAAGATGCTCTCATGCCAGTTGATGGGTGTTGCATCGGCCCCGAATACAGCGTGCGGGATGTCAAATATTTCATTTATCCATAAGAGAGCGACTAGAATTCCGAAAACAATAAGTTCAAATGTTATTACATTCTTTGTTATTAAGTTTTTTGACATAATTTTTTCTCCTGATTGCATGCGAATATGGTCTCTTTTTTTTATTTGGCAGGTGCTTTCTTTGCATGATATTCCTGTATGGACTTGATACTTATGGTCTTTTGATGGAGCATGGCCATCGCATGTACTGCCGATAATGCTCCGGATATTGTTGTTGTGAACGGTACTTTATATTGAAGTGCACTCTGTCGTATGGAGAAAGAATCTCTCTGTGCCTTCGTCCCGCTGACTGTATTGATGATAAAATGAATCTCTCTGTTTTTAATAAGATCTACAATATTAGGCCTTCCCTCGGTGACTTTATTGATTACCTCAACATCTAATTTATTCTCTTTAAGGTGCAGGGCAGTGCCTCTCGTAGAGATGACGGAAAATCCGAGCTCGTGAAGCATGCCGACGATACGGGCAGCAAATGGCTTGTCTTTGTCCTTTAAACTGATAAAAACCTTTCCTGATAGCGGGATTCTGTTGCCGCAGGCTAGCTGGGACTTGCCGAAGGCTACCCCGAAGTCTTCATCAATTCCCATGACCTCACCCGTGGATTTCATCTCCGGACCTAGGATCGTATCAACCCCCGGAAATCTGTCAAAGGGGAAGACAGCCTCTTTCACTGCTATATGAGTCGGGGGTCTCTCTTCTGTAAGTCCGAGTTCTTTTAATGTTTTCCCGACCATGATCTTCGCCGCAATTTTTGCAAGTGGAATGCCCGTTGCCTTGCTGACAAAGGGTACAGTCCTCGAGGCGCGTGGATTTACCTCTAGTATATGAATATCGTTATTTTTTATGGCGAATTGCACATTCATCAAACCGGTTACGTTAAGTTCCTTAGCGAGTGCCTTTGTCTGTCTCTTAATATCATCTATAATCTCGGAAGAGAGAGAATATGGAGGGAGGGAACATGCTGAATCCCCGGAATGGATGCCGGCTGCCTCGATATGTTCCATGATTCCGCCGATAATGACATCTTTTCCATCGGAAATAGCATCAACGTCAACTTCGATTGCATCCTCCAGATACCTGTCAATGAGCACCGGATGCTCAAAAGATGCCTTGACAGCACGTTTCATGTATTCTTTGAGTGATTTCTCATCATAGACTACCTCCATGGCCCTTCCGCCAAGAACATACGATGGCCTTACCATAACAGGATAGCCGATCGCTTCTGCAGCACTGAGGGCCTCCTTTACAGACAGGGCTGTTCTGCTTTCAGCCTGTTTGAGATTCAGCTTATGAAGGAGTTCGCTGAAGCGCTTTCTGTCTTCAGCACGATCTATAGAATCCGGGGAAGTCCCAAGAATTTTTACCCCCTCTTTTTCAAGCGGGAAGGCAAGTTTTAAAGGTGTCTGTCCTCCAAATTGCACGATGACGCCTTCAGGTTTTTCTCTATGAATGATATTGAGAACGTCTTCTATGGTAAGAGGCTCGAAGTAAAGCCTGTCAGCCGTATCATAATCGGTGCTTACCGTTTCAGGATTACAGTTAACCATAATAGTCTCATATGCGAGTTCTTTCAGGGCAAATACGGCATGGACGCAACAATAATCGAATTCTATCCCCTGTCCTATCCTGTTGGGGCCGGAGCCTAGGATCATGATCTTTTTCCTATTGCCGGGATTTGATTCGCACTCACTCCGGCTTGCCGGCTTGCCAGCTTGATAGCTTTCAAGCGAATAGAAAGGCTTCTCGTATGTAGAATACAGATAAGGAGTGTAAGCTGCAAATTCAGCACCGCAGGTATCGACCGTCTTGTAGACAGCCTGCATGGAATACTGCTGCCTCAAGTGCCTGATATCAGACTCCAGGACATGAAGAAGGTCTGCAATCCTTCTGTCTGAGAACCCATACCCTTTAGCCTCTGCCAAAAGTTCCCGGGGGACAAGATATGGTGCCAGACTAAGACACGGTTCCGTTTTATCGCACAGGGCATGTTGTTTAAGCTTTTCTTCCATATCAATAATCTGTCTGATATTTTGCAAAAACCAGGGATCAATGCCCGTCAGATCGAAGATTTCACGGATGCTCATTCCTTCCCTGAGTGCCTGGGCAATGTACCAGAGCCGATCGTCATGGGGTGTCTTGAGCTTTGACTTTAAGATTTTTATACCGGAGCGAACATCTTCGAATCCGTACTTGTCAATCTCGAGACTGCGTATGGCTTTCTGGAGAGATTCCTTAAATGTACGGCCGATAGACATTACCTCCCCGACTGATTTCATTTGTGTCGTGAGTGCCGGGTCTGCCTCAGGGAATTTTTCGAAGGCGAATTGTGGGAATTTGGTTACAACATAGTCCAAGGTAGGTTCAAATGAAGCAGGTGTTTCCCGTGTAATATCGTTCGGGATTTCTTCGAGGGTCAGGCCGATAGCAAGCTTCGCCGCAATTTTTGCAATAGGAAACCCTGTTGCCTTTGATGCGAGTGCAGAACTCCTTGATACCCTGGGGTTCATTTCTATAACTAACATCCTGCCATTATGGGGGTTAAGGGCAAACTGGATGTTGGACCCCCCCGTGTCGACACCGATCTCGCGGATTATTGCTATAGAAGCATCACGCATCCTCTGATATTCCTTATCAGTCAGTGTTTGGGCTGGTGCAACAGTGATCGAATCTCCTGTATGAATGCCCATGGGATCCAAATTCTCTATGGAACATATGATGACTACGTTGTCTTTCCCATCACGCATGACTTCAAGCTCATATTCCTTCCAGCCAATTACAGATTCCTCAACGAGGACCTGGCTTATTGGGCTGTACTCAAGGCCTTTTGACAGCAACTCGTGGTATTCCTCTAAATTGTATGCGATACCACTACCTGCGCCACCGAGCGTGAAGGAGGGCCTGAGAATTGCCGGAAACCCAATGTCCTCTATCACCCTGGAACCTTGTTTGACGGAACCAACATGGGCTGATTTTGGTATCTCAAGCCCGATCTTTTGCATAGCCTCTTTAAACAGATCCCGTTGCTCTGCTTTTTTTATCGCATCCAGCTTGGCTCCAATAAGCTCCACCCCATAGTTCTCCAGAATGCCGTTTTCAGCTAGTTCGACTGCCAGGTTTAAGGCAGTCTGCCCGCCCATAGTTGGAAGAAGGGCATCTGGTCTTTCCTTTTTTATTATTAATTCAAGGATGTCTGCGGTTAGCGGTTCTATATAGGTAACATCAGCCATATCAGGGTCTGTCATAATCGTCGCGGGATTGGAATTGACAAGAACCACAGTGTAGCCTTCCTCGCGAAGTGCCTTGCACGCCTGCGCTCCCGAATAATCAAACTCGCATGCCTGGCCTATGACTATCGGGCCGGATCCGATTAGAAGTATCTTATTAATATCTGATCTTTTTGGCAAATCAGGTTCTTTCGATTAACTCCCTGAATTTTCTGAAGATATGTGAGGAATCATTTGGCCCGGGTCCGGCCTCAGGGTGATGCTGGACTGAAAAGACAGGCAACTCAACATGCATCATGCCTTCTTCTGTTCCATCGTAGAGGTTCTTATGTGTGAGCCTGACCTTTCCTCGGAGGCTTTGTATATCAACACAGTAGTTATGGTTCTGCGAGGTTATTTCAATAGTTCCAGTAGACAGGTCCTTAACGGGGTGGTTGCCGCCGTGATGTCCGAATTTAAGTTTATAGGTCTTCCCGCCCATGGCAAGGCCGAGTATCTGGTGTCCAAGGCATATCCCGAGGATGGGTTTTTTCCCGATGAGTCTCTTTGTATTGCTGATTGCGTATGAGACGGTTTCAGGGTCCCCCGGACCGTTACTCAGTACAATCCCGTCCGGGTCGTTTTCAAGGACCATTTCCGGAGGGGTCTGAGCCGGGATAACGGTAACATCAAACCCGGAATTGACAAGGTTCCTCAGGATATTGAACTTGACACCGAAGTCGTAGACCATGACCCTTTTAAGCGGCGAGTGACGGGTGATGCGTGAAAGTCCATTATCTTCCGGACTTTGGACTTTGGATTTAGGATTTTGGAATTGTGTGTCGGATGGCTGCCATTTCCAGATACCCTCTCTCCATGCATATGTCTTTTTCGTTGTTACCTCTTTTACGAGATCAAACGCCGAGATCCCGGGATGTGACCTGACTTTTTCCAGGAGGCTTCCGGGATTTAGATTTATTGTTGAGAGTATCCCCATCTGAGCACCGTAGTCACGCAGATGCCTTGTTAAGGCCCTTGTATCAATACCTTCTATGCATACGATTTTGTTTTCCCTTAGATATTCACCAAGTGAAACAGCAGATCTCCAGTTGCTGGGAAAATCCATGTACTCCTTTACAACAAAGCCCTCTACCTTCGGACCGTCGAGCGACTCAATATCCTCTTTATTAATGCCGCAGTTACCTATCTGGGGATAGGTCATCGTCACGATCTGTCCCCTGTAAGAGGGGTCTGTGAGTATTTCCTGATATCCTGTCATTGAGGTATTGAACACGACTTCACCAATAGCCTCTCCTGCATGGCCGAAGCCAGTTCCCTCAAAGGCGATTCCATCAGAAAGGACGAGCAAAGCCTTACTGCTCATAGATCCTTCCCTTGCTTATTGTTACAGCAGCCATGCCTTTCAGGATCCAGCCGTTAAATGGGGTGTTTCTCCCCTTTGAAACAAATTCTCCGGGATCTACTTTCCATTCCCTGTTCAGGTCAACAATAACAATATCAGCAACAGAGCCAACCTTAAGACCCTTGTCATCCAGCCCTAAAATACGGGCAGGACGCAATGACATCTTTTCGATAAGCTCTTTTAAGGTAAGGACCCCCTCATGCACAAGTCCCAGACTTAACCCGAGGGCAGTTTCAAGTCCTGATATTCCTGAAGGCGCCATATCAAACTCTCTCAACTTTTCATCTGCATGGTGCGGGGCATGGTCTGTTGCAATGACATCAATCGTTCCGTCTCTTAAACCTTCTTTAATCGCCTGCCTGTCAATGTCGGTCCGGAGAGGAGGGTTAACCTTGGCATTCGTATCGTATCCACTCACAGCATCTTCCGTGAGGCTGAAATAATGGGGGCATGTCTCTGCTGTTACACGAACACCCCGGTTTTTTGCATCCCTGATTAATTGTACGGAGCCTTCTGTCGATACATGTGCAACATGCAAACGGGCGCCTGTAAGCTCTGCCAGCGCAATATCCCTGTAGATCATTATCTCCTCAGACTCTGCAGGTATCCCTTTGAGCCCGAGGGTCACGGACATCAGTCCCTCGTTTACAACGCCGCCGTCGGTGAGTGTAATATCCTCACAATGAGAGATAATAGGCACCTCAAATGTCCTTGAATATTCAAGCGCCCGTCTCATGATCAGGCTGTTCATGACGGGGGAACCGTCGTCTGAAAAAGCAATACAGCCTTCCTTTACCATCGTACCCATCTCAGCAAGTTCCTCACCCTTCTGGCCTTTTGTTATAGCTCCTATGGGGAGGACGGTACAGGAGCCTTCTTCGGCAGCCCTCCGTATGATGAATTCTGTTACACTGGCGTTGTCATGAACAGGATAAGTGTTTGGCATGCAACAGACGGTTGTAAAGCCACCGTGCACAGCAGCCCCTGTCCCGGTTTTTATCGTTTCCTTATATTCAAACCCCGGTTCCCTCAGGTGGACATGCATATCGATAAGCCCTGGCATGACAAATAAGCCCCCTGCGTCGATAGTCCTGACAGAAGATTTCAATAGCTCTTTGCGCTTTGCGTCATGCGCTTTGCGCTTCATATTTATTTCCTTTATCTTTCCATTTTCAATAAAAATGTCTCCCATGCCGTCAAGCCCCTGGGATGGATCTATGATATGTCCGTTCTTTATTAAAATTTTCATGATCTCCTTACTCCCGCCAGGAGATACATCACCGCCATCCTGACCGCGATTCCGTTCGTTACCTGTTCGAGAATTACCGAGCGTGGGCCGTCCGCTATCTCTGAAGTGATTTCGATGCCCCTGTTCATGGGGCCGGGATGCATGACCAGAACATCACGCTGTGCATGCGCAAGCCTTTCTGATGTAATCCCCCAGTTTTTAGAGTATTCTTCGATAGAGGGGAAGAAGCCTTTTCCTTGGCGTTCCATCTGGATCCTGAGCATTATTAAAATGTCAACACCTTTGAGCCCCTCTTCCATGCTATGGAAGACAGCAACGGGCATCTCTTCTATCTGTTTAGGAATTAACGTCGGGGGGCCGATTAACCTTACCTTTGCCCCGAGTTTTGTGAGGCAGTATATATTCGATTTAGCCACCCTGCTGTGTGCTATATCTCCTACTATTGCCACGGTAAGCCCCTCAATTCCCCCTTTTTTCTCCTTGATTGTAAATGCATCAAGGAGGGCCTGCGTCGGGTGCTCGTTTGTGCCGTCACCTGCATTGATTATAGAGGCCCTGAGATTTTTTGAAAGGAAGTGTGGAACCCCGGCTGATGAATGTCTGATGATAATAAGATCTGCACCTAGGGCCTGGACAGTAAGGGCGGTGTCAATCAGGCTCTCTCCCTTGACCACGCTGCTCGTCGGTACGGAAAAGTTGATGACGTCTGTACTGAGCCTTTTTGCTGCGAGTTCAAAGGATGTCCTCGTCCTTGTTGAGGGTTCAAAAAACAGATTCACTGCAGTTTTCCCGCGGAGAGTGGGGACCTTCTTTATATCTCTGCCAAGCACATCTTTAAAGCCTGCAGCGGTATCAAGTATGAGGTTTATTTCCTCGCCGGAAAGCTCCTTTATGCCGAGCAGGTCTTTTGTCTTCAGCATAGCATCTATGCTCCTTTTTTTGCCTTTTTCAGTACCACCCTGTCCCGTCCTACCTCTTCCCTCAGTTGAACCTCAACGACCTCGCTGAGTGCAGTTGGTATATTCTTGCCTATAAAATCAGCCTTTATCGGAAGCTCCCGGTGTCCCCTGTCGATCAGGACGGTAAGCTGGATGCTGGCAGGCCTACCGAGATCCATGATTGCATCCATGGCAGCCCGTATTGACCTGCCGGTAAACAGGACGTCGTCGACAAGGATGATCTTGAGGTCTGTCACCTCGAAGGGAACCTCGGTTCTCCTTATCACCGGTTGTTCTTTTCTGATGGTTAAATCATCTCTGTACAAAGCTATATCAAGAGAGCCGACGGGAATATCCTTTTCCCCGATAGCTTTTATCTCGGCGGCAAGCCTTTTTGCAAGGTGCACGCCTCCCCGCTGTATGCCTACAAGGCAAAGGTCTTTGGTACCTCTGTTCTTTTCTATTATTTCATGTGCTATGCGTGTAAGCGCCCTTTTGATATCGTGTTCATTCATAAGTTCTTTAGGCATTTTTACACTCCATGGATATATACTGATGAGGGCCGGTTAGTATTATGAGGAAGAAAAGGCAAAAAAAAACCTTCCCCTGATCGAGAGGGAAAGATCTTTTAGATGCGCGCATTTCCGCGGCCAATGGTGCCTCCTTACCTTTTTGGCCTCACCGGACCAGTCTTAAAGGTAATTAATTAAAACATAAAATGAAAAAGGCTGTCAATCGGTTGATCGCAATGGGTAGTGTCAATCATTTTGTGTAAATTCTTTTAAGGGATGCTTACCCCATTGTTGGTTAGGTGACTCAGTACTGAATAGACAATTCTCTCGATGCTCTGATCATGACTGAAACAACTCATGGTCCTTGTCCTTCGCCTCACCTACCTGAATGCCATATCTATGACATTAGTTCCACCCTTCAGTAGCCGTTCCCGTAATCCTTACGGTTCTTGGTAGGAACTCTGGTAGTATCTTCTTAGTTGTCATTAACCGGCTTGACCGGACCTTTTCCGAATTACGGATGGTAGCGAAAAAATAGAATGTACCACCCGCGGGCTTTTAAGGCTAAAAGCACTCTGTAAACCAATGTCCCTTATCCTTTCTGTATGACTACAGGCATCGTCCTGAACTATAATATTCTATAAACAAATCATCAGGATTTATTTATGACTAACAATGACATATTGCGGCAATTACGATACGCTCTGAATATTAAAGATTCAATAATAATCGAAATATTCAAGTTGGCTGATTATGAAATTAAAGAATCTCATTTAACCGACCTTTTTAAAAAAGAAACTGATGAAGGCTTTGTTCATTGCAGCAATGATGTATTGCGCTATTTTCTGGACGGGTTAATTTTATACAAAAGAGGCAGGAAAGAAATTAAACCTAGTGAGAAGAGAGAACCAGGCCCACGGATGTCAAATAATACCGTATTAAAAAAACTAAGAATTGCCCTGGAGTTGAAAGAAGATGATATGCTATGGATTCTAAAACTCGCCAATGTCGACATATCAAAATCTGAACTAACGGCATTATTTAGAAGGGAAGGGCATAGGAACTACAAAGAATGCGGTGACCAGTTTCTCAGGAAATTCTTGAAAGGCCTTTCCATTCGTTTTAGAACGCGATAGCTAATCGGAAAATAATTCTATCGTATAAAACAATTGGGCCTGTGGTTCATAGGAATCACAGGCCCTTTGGTTAAGTTTCCGCAACCGAGGACGCAGCCTCTTTTCTAAATTACTGTGCAGCGCTATGAAAGTCAACAGTCAATGGGAATCTTCAATCCCGGGCAACTATGATTATTGCGTGATAGCAGGCGGACGCACATCATAATCTCCTCAAGTCACAAACAGAAGAGTCAGATCCTGATATTTGTTTAAGGAAGGGAGACTCTGCTTCCAAGAAGGTTTTTTGAATGTATGAATTATGTAAAAAAGCAAACCGCAGAAAATTAAAGGCCTTATTATTTTATATCAGCGTGGTAACTCTGGAGTGATTTAACGTCTCCGTGCCCGCGGCGGAAGGCCTCAATCCCACGGGCAGCAGCGACCGCTGCAGCCAGCGTCGTAATATATGTCACTTTGTATTTAATTGCTGCCTTACGGATATAAGAGTCGTCGTACTTGCTCAGTTTTCCGCTCGGTGTATTAATCACAAGATGTATTTCCTTGTTCTTTATTGCATCAACAATGTTAGGCCGGCCTTCGTGGAGCTTGTCGATGGGTTCGGCTTTTATACCGTTTTCGGCAAGGAAATGATATGTTCCGCGTGTTGCCCTTATCGTAAATCCAAGTTTCTCAAACCTTTTGGCTACCGGGAGCACGGCCGGCTTGTCATAGTCTGACACTGTTAATAATACTGTGCCTTCATTGGGAAGATGAGAACGGGCAGCCTCCATTGCTTTATAAAAAGCCAGACCGAAGGAATCAGCCAAGCCGAGTACTTCCCCTGTTGAACGCATCTCGGGGCCGAGGAGCGGGTCTACCTCAGGGAACATATTGAAAGGAAATACTGCTTCTTTCACGCCAAAATGCGGGATGTGTCTGGCAGTTAAACCGAGATCCGCGATTTTTTTGCCCAGCATGATCTGTGTTGCAAGTCGGGCCATGGGAATGTTACAGACTTTTGATACAATGGGGACTGTCCGGGAGGCCCTCGGATTAGCCTCGAGAACGTATACCATGTCATTCGCAATTGCATACTGTATATTCATAAGACCGACGACATTGAGTTCAACAGCTATTTTTTTTGTGTATTCATAGATTGTTTCCAGGTGTTTTGCAGGGATGCTTATGGGGGGTATGACACATGCAGAGTCACCGGAATGGATCCCTGCAAGTTCAATATGTTCCATAACCGCAGGAACCAAGGAGTCTGTCCCGTCAGCAATTGCATCTGCTTCAGCTTCTATGGCATTTTCAAGAAACTTGTCAACAAGGATCGGCCGGTCGGGGGAAACCCCCACAGCGGCTGCCATATAGTGTTCCAGCATCTCCTGGTCGTGAACAATTTCCATGCCCCGGCCCCCCAGTACATACGAGGGCCTGACAATGAGCGGATAGCCTATTTTTTCAGCTAATTCAAGGGCCTCGCTGAGTGTGCTTGCCACACCTGCATCAGGCATGGGGATTCCCAGTTTTTCCATCATTCCCCTGAATCTGTCCCTATCCTCGGCGAGATCAATCGTTTCAGTTGAAGTACCGATGATTTTTACGCCTGCATCAGAGAGTTCCCTGGCAATGTTGAGCGGTGTCTGCCCACCGAACTGTACGATAACCCCTTCAGGTTTCTCTTTTTCATATATTGATAGAACGTCCTCTACTGTAATGGGTTCAAAGTAAAGTTTGTCAGACGTATCGTAATCGGTTGAGACTGTTTCCGGGTTGCAGTTAACCATAATAGACTCGTATCCCTCATCCCGGAGAGTAAAGGCTGCATGCACGCAACAGTAATCGAACTCGATTCCCTGTCCAATACGGTTCGGACCGCCTCCGATAACCATGATCTTTCTGCGCGTGCTTGTTTCTACCCTGTCAGGTGCGTTATACGTGGAAAAATAGTAGGCTGCGTCTTCAACCCCGCTGACAGGAACAGGTTCCCAGCTTTCTGACAAACCTAAAGATTTGCGCTGTTCGCGGATCTTGTGTTCCGGAATACAAAGAATCTGCGAAAGATACCGGTCAGCAAAGCCGTCCTTTTTGGCACGGATCATGAGTTCGTCCGGCAATTCCTTCCCCTTGAATTTGAGAATCTCTTCTTCAAGATCTACGAGTTCTTTCATCTGCTTAATAAACCAGGGCTTGATAAAGGTTTTCTCATAGAGGCATTTAACCGAAGCACCCTTGCGAAGGGCTTCATACATTATGAACTGGCGCTCGCTGGAAGGGGAGACGAGCATTTCCATAAGCTCCCCGAGGGTGTTCTGGTGAAAATCCTTTGCAAACCCCAGCCCGTAGCGACCTATTTCCAGTGAGCGGATAGATTTTTGAAATGCCTCCTTGTAAGTCTTTCCAATGCTCATAACCTCACCGACAGCTCTCATTTGGGTACCAAGTTTGTCCTCGACCCCTTCGAATTTTTCAAAGGCCCATCTGGCAAATTTTACAACCACGTAGTCTCCCCAGGGAGTGTATTTTTCCAGCGTACCCTCACGCCAGTAAGGAATTTCATCAAGTGTGAGCCCCCCGGCCAACTGGGCGGAAATACGCGCGATCGGAAAGCCCGTTGCCTTTGAAGCAAGGGCAGATGAGCGCGATGTTCTCGGGTTGATCTCGATCACCACGACACGACCGCTTTTAGGGTCATGGGCAAACTGGATGTTCGTGCCTCCTATAACCTCTATTGCTTCTACAATCTTATATGAATACTCCTGCAACCGCTTCTGGAGATCCGGGTCTATGGTGAGCATGGGCGCGGTACAGTAGGAATCTCCGGTATGAATCCCCATTGCGTCAACATTTTCAATGAAGCAAACGGTAATTATCTGGTTTTTCGCATCTCGGACAACTTCGAGTTCCAGTTCTTCCCATCCCAATACAGACTCTTCTACGAGTATCTGGCCTATTAGACTGGCAGAAATACCGCGGCTCGCGACAGTTCGGAGTTCTTCCCTGTTATAGACGAGTCCTCCTCCTGTGCCCCCCAGAGTGTAAGCAGGACGGATCACTACAGGATAGCCAAGCATTGATGCTATGGTTTCAGCTTCTTCAACACTAAAGGCAGGTTCGCTCTTCGGCATCTCGATGCCCAGTTGATTCATAGTCTTTTTAAATGCGATACGGTCCTCACCCCGTTCAATCGCATCCGCAAGGACACCGATAATCTTCACGCCATGGGCTGCGAGCGTACCATTCCGTGAGAGTTCTGCGGTGAGATTCAGGCCTGTTTGGCCGCCCAGATTTGGGAGAATAGCATCAGGTTTTTCCTTCCCGATGATTTTTTTTATGGTATCTACGGTTAGGGGTTCAATATAGGTTATGTCGGCCATTCCCGGGTCTGTCATGATGGTTGCAGGGTTTGAATTAACGAGCAGAATGTCATATCCGAGATCCCGGAGGGCCTTGCACGCCTGGGTTCCTGAATAGTCGAACTCGCATGCCTGGCCTATGATTATCGGGCCGGAACCGATGATCATTACTTTTTTAATATCACTTCTTCTCGGCACGGTGCGTTACCTCATTAGATAAAGTATATGATCAAACAATACTTAATAATAATCGTGATACCGGGTGGTATGCATCGATTTTAAAACGCCATATATTAACACTTTTTGGAAAAGGAGTGTATTAACCCGAATGATATATTTATCGGGGGCATGGCTGAAAAGTCTTTTGCAGCAAAACATCGTTGATGCCGTGATGCAATGCTTATACTGTATAAAAATATGCGGAAACTTTTAAAAATTGCCGTAAAGATTGTCAATTTCCATCCCGGACCGATATAATCAATTCTGCTATGGAAGAGCTGTTGAGCATTCGGATGAGGGCGACAAAAAAAGTCCAAAGTCCAAAGTCCAAAGTAAAAAGTAAAAAATCCAAAATCACTGAAGTGCATATTTCCGGGGCTGAAGGGCTTTACAGGAGGTCAGAGATACTAACCACGGCCAAACGTTATATTGAAAGGGCACTTAATCACCCGAAAGGCAGGGCAGATCGCATAGTTATTACCATAGAGGACATAGGGCGAAAGCCACAGGAAATCCAGCTCTTGCCTGTGGCAACAGTAAGGTGCGATACACCGGCTGAGGGAGAAGAGATAGCAGGTTTTCTCCTTCAGTCACTGGGCATATCGAAACGGGCAATTGAAAGGGCTTTTGCATTATTTAAGTGTGGTAATATGAGGGGAGCGTCTCTTATCACGGCGAAGCAGGGCCGTCGCCTCGAGCCTGATCCTGAAAGAGGGGTGAGGGCATCACGGCTCGGGATAGACACAGCCATCTTGAAAGGTCTTTCATTCAGGTTGCAAAGGTTCGGGATCAACACAGAGATTGTCAAAGAGGCGCTTATCCTTGCCTCGAAGGTTATATCATCCGGACAGGTTATAGCTGAACTCTGTATGTCTGATGACCCGGACTACACAACCGGCTATGTCGCATCAAGAAGATACGGTTATCTGAGGATCCCCCATATCAAGCACAAGGGGAGCAGTAGAGGGGGAAGGGCTTTTTTCGTTAATGAGGGTGCACAGGTTAAAAGGATCATCACCTATCTCGAACAAATGCCTGTTCTGGTAACAAAAGCTGCACATTGTAGGGGTATAATTTCGAAAGATGAAATCCTCGGTAGTTATAATAAGTAATCCGACAGCTTACAGGGCATCGGGTAAAAAAGTCGCTGCAGCTTCTTATTATCTTCAATCCAAGGGTTATACCGTTGAAGTCCGGGTTACAGAAAAGAAGGGCGATGCAGAGGTACTTGCACAAAAGGCGGTTGAGAAGTCACCATCAATCATCATAGCTGCAGGGGGGGACGGGACTTTCAACGAGGTTATCAACGGTATGGCAGGCTCTGATATACAGATGGCAATTTTTCCGCTCGGAACGACAAACGTGCTTGCCAAGGAACTCGGGATCCCGGAGACAGTGAAAGGTTCAATGGATATTGCCATAGAAGGTAAGCCGCGGGTCGTTTCACTCGGACGGATTACGCTGCTGCATGGGTCTCAAAAGGCCCGTTATTTCTGCATGATGGCGGGTGTCGGTTTCGACGCAATGACTGTTTTTGGTCTTAACAGGACATTTAAGAAGATATGGGGGATAGGCGCCCATATCTATAGCGGGATGAAAGTCCTGTCCCGCTTTCATCCAGCAGAATTGACTTTCACACTGGGAGGAAAAAGCTACTCGGGTTACTCTGCGGTCATTGGAAATGGCGCCAAATATGGAGGGCATTTCAAGGTTACACCGGATGCAAGGCTCACTGATCCGGATTTGTATGTCTGCATTTTCAAAGGAAAGAAACGATTCGATATTCTCAGGTATATCTTAGGCATTTTGACGAGACGTCACTTGAAATTCAGGGATGTAGAATATCTCGTGGCGCGGAGAATACAGATAGATGGAGGAGCCCATCTTCAAATAGACGGTGATTACCTCGGCATGACCCCTGCCGTCATAGAGACCGCTACCGAAACCGTAAGACTTATCTGCCCTCGGGGGTGAATACTCTCCAGACAGGTCCTTTCCTTTTTCCCGGGAATTCCGTCTTTTGGATTTAAAGCATCGTAGTCCGTAACTCGTTTCAGGATAACCCCGGATTTATATTATTATACCCCCTCCCAGGACGACGTCGCCATCATAAAATACAGCTGATTGCCCGGGTGCAGGAGCCCATTGTGCCGCATCAAAGACAACCTGAACAATCTCACGGGCGCCCCCTCCGTTGCCTTTTTCCCATGATGTGGAAGGATGTGTGTGGTGGAATAAAAATAAAGTTGCCGGCTTGTCCTTCATCATGGAACGGACTTTTACCGTTGCAAGAAATTTTTCTGATGGCGGAGGAATAATCCACCTAACGCCGGTAACTAAGAAATCCTTTTTCTTTGCTGATTGCCTGGGTCCCACGTGTATTGTGTTTTCCATGGTGTCTATCTTTAAAACATATAATGGTTCCGGAGAAGATATTCCCAATCCTTTTCTCTGGCCAACGGTATAGCTATAAATGCCCTTGTGTGTTCCCAAAACCGTGCCGCTAATGTCCATGATAGGCCCAGGTTTTCCACTGACCGAACAAAACTGTTCAATAAAGTGAGCATAATTCCGGTCTTTGATGAAACATATTTCCTGGCTTTCGTTTCTCTTTGATGCAGGGAGGTTAAGTTCCAGAGCCATGGCCTTTACAGAGTTCTTTCTATAGCCGCCCAGGGGAAAGATAAGCCGCCGGAGTTCCTTTTGCGCCAGGGAATATAAGACATACGACTGGTCTTTCTCAACATCAGCTCCTTTCTTGAGCAGGATCCGGCTTTTAGATTCCGTCTCCCCAGGCGAGTCGCCGGGGCAAGGATTTTTGATTTTCTCGATTTTTGCATAATGCCCGGTAGAAATCCATTCCGCACCTTTTTTTTCAGCCTCCCGTATTAGGAAGGGAAACTTGATAAATCTGTTGCATAGAATACACGGATTCGGTGTCGAGCCCCTCAGGTACTCATCGATAAAGGGATGTATGACCTTTTCAGTAAAGTCTTTTCTTACGTCAATAATGGTGTGAGGTATCCCGAGGTGCGATGCTGCCTCTGAAGCCCCCTGTAATGACTGGAATATGCATTGGGACCGGGACGAATCGCATGACATTGACTCCGGTGTGCTATCTCCTTCGTATAAAACAAAGCTGACTCCTTCAACCTCATAACCCTGTTTTTTTAAGAGATATGCTGACACAGAAGAATCAATACCACCACTCATTCCTACAATTACTTTTTCCATTAGTACACTATAACAGATTGACCTGCCGTTCCGTAACCACTACAATATGTTGAAATAAAGGCAAGGATAATTTTTCCAGAGAAACAAGAATGGTAAAGTTGCTGAAAAGAACGTTATCGCGAGGTTGCCGATGCAATCTCAAAAAGGAAGAGATTGTTTCCCCCGGTTACCATCCCGAACACTTTCGGGATGGAACGGGGTCGCAATGACAAAAATGGGCACATGAAAAATATTGTTCTTACCGGTTTCATGGGAACAGGAAAAACCGAGGTGGGAAAGGAACTGTCACGTCGGTTGAACATGAAGTTAATCGATGTTGATACTGAAATTGAAAAGGCAGCAAAAATGACCATCAAAGAGATATTCAAACATTTTGGTGAACCAAGATTCAGAGAAATGGAAGCAGAGATGGTAAGAAACCTTTCTGAATATGAAAACGCTGTTATTTCTACGGGAGGCGGTGTTGTACTAAGGCAGGAAAACATGGATGCACTGAGGAAAAAAGGAATTATTATATGTTTGATTTCAACACCGGAGACAATCCTGAACAGGACATGCAATAATAAGGACAGGCCGTTGCTACAGGGAGGGAACACTCTCGAAAGGATCAAAGAGCTTTTAGCCTTGAGGAAGCCATTCTATGAAAAGGCAGATATCATGATAGATACAGAAAATAAAACACCCTTCCAGATCGCAGAGGAAATAATCGAGAGGACCAAGAGGATGGAAAAATAAAAAGATCAGGGTTCAGGGGGTCTTCGCCTCAGCGAATCCACCGGGGCGGAAAGGATTCTGGGGTTCAAGTGTTTTAAAACAATCATTCACTAGAATCTTCGAATCCTGGAATCCTCGAACCCTTTTGAGTACGTTATTGAGAGGGAAAAGCAGCGATAGGCAGTACACGTAAATTTATCTGAATAAAGGATAAACGTATGTATGAAAAAAATTCGGGTTGATCTTGCCGAGAGAAGCTATGATATCACAGTAGGTACAAACGTACTGAAGAAGATCGGGGATATTCTCAGGCCATTTGGCCTGGGCCCGAAGATCGCCATTGTCAGTAATCCGACAGTTTTTTCTCTGTACGGTCGGCCCGTGGTCAATGCAATAAAAAAGGCAGGATTTGACGCCTGTACGGTCAGCATACCTGACGGTGAAGAATACAAGAGTCTCCTCTGGTTACAGCATATATACAATGAACTCCTTGCCCACAAACTTGACAGATCTTCAGCCCTCATAGCGCTTGGAGGCGGTGTTATAGGTGATATAACGGGTTTTGCTGCATCTACTTATATGAGAGGTATTTCCTATGTCCAGATGCCGACAACCCTGCTGGCCCAGGTAGACAGTTCTGTCGGGGGCAAGACAGGTGTCAATCACCATCTCGGAAAGAACATGATAGGTACTTTCTGGCAGCCGAGACTGGTATGGATTGATACAGAGACACTGAAGACTCTGCCGGGAAAAGAATTATTGGCCGGCATTGCCGAGGTGATTAAGTATGGAGTGATATGGGATAAAGAGCTTTTTGATTTCCTCGACGATAAGAAGGGTAAGATCCTTGATCTCGATGAAAGGGCTGTCAAGCAGATCATTAAACGTTCATGTGAGATAAAAGCCGATGTTGTATCAAGGGACGAAAGAGAATCGGGTTTACGGTCAATATTGAATTTTGGCCATACCTTAGGCCATGCGATAGAGACTGCTACAGACTATAAGCGATACCTGCATGGAGAGGCCGTTGCATTGGGCATGTGCCTCGAGGCGCGTCTTTCTCAAAAGCTTAAACTTATCGATACGAAAGAGGTTGAAAGGATAACAAGGCTTATCGACTCCTTTGGACTCCCCTCTGCTCTGCCGGCTGATATCGATATGGAACGAATACTTTCTTCCATGCAACTCGATAAAAAGGCAATTGCCGGTGAATTAAAGTTTGTCCTGCCGGAGAGAATAGGAAGAGTAAGAATACATAAAGGAGTGGCAGGAAGGGCTATAAAGGATTTATTAAAATCCTGAAGTTTGTGCTCGAAATTGATAAAAGCTACCTTAGAATCTTTTACAGAGAAACATACAAAATTAATTATAGAAATTCTTCTTCTAATTTTTATAATTCTTTTTTCGCATCAAAAAGCAAGTGCAGAAGTAACCTTTAAAAAGGCAACATTCATTCCTCAATGGTCTCCCCAGGGACAGTTTGCAGGATATTATGTGGCATATGAAAAGGGAATCTATAAAAAGTACGGTATTGATTTAACGATTCTCAAAGGAGGTCCTGACAGTCCCCCTGGAGAATATCTTGAAAAAGGAAAGGCGGACTTTGCAACCATCTGGCTGTCAACTGCAATCCAGAAACGTTCCGAAGGAATAAAGTTAGTAAACATCGGACAAGTAGTACAGCGGTCAGCAATGATGCTTGTTGCAAAGAAGGCCAGGGGTATAAATAAACCCCGGGATATCAATGGCAAGAAAGTCGGTCTCTGGGGGGAAGAATATCAAATCCAGCCCAGGGCATTTTTTAAAAAATACAATCTCAAAGTCAAGACTATACCTCAATCATTTTCAGTCAATCTTTTTCTCAGAGATGGTGTGGATGTGGCATCTGCCACGTGGTATAACGAATACCATACTATTATAAATTCAGGAATTGACCCGGAAGAATTGACGACTTTTTTCTTTTACGATTATGATCTTAACTTCCCGGAAGACGGTATATATACTCTCGAAAAAAATTTTAAAAAAGACCCGTCACTTTGCTGCGCCTTTACAAGGGCATCTATAGAGGGGTGGCTTTATGCCTTTGACCATCCGGATGAGGCATTAGAGATTGTTTTGAAGTATATGTCTTCTGCAAAGATACCAGCAAATAAAATACACCAAAAATATATGCTCGGAAAAATGAAAGACATAATTATACCTGAAGACGCCGGAATCCCTGTCGGCATGTTACTTAAATCAGACTTTCTGCGAGTAGCAGAAGAGATGAGAGTAAATGGTTTTATAAAAGAGATTCCGGAGTTTGAATCTTTCTATGGAAAATGTCTTACACATGCTGAAAAATAGAGGCATAGCATTCAAGCTGATCGTACTGGTCATATTAAGCAGTGCGCTTATATTTTTAATCATCTTTGGATTTAACTACTATTCCACCCGCACAATGATAGAAAAGAACATGAAGGAAAGCTCAGAGAATATTGCGCTTGCAACAGTAAACAGGATTGAAACCGAGCTCCGCTCTGTCCAGAAGATACCGGAAAATATAGCATATTTCTTAGAGCATACCGATTTCACAAGAGAGAGACTATTGCAAGTTCTCCGCATTGTAGTGGAAAACAACCAGGAGATATACGGTGCTACTATAGCCTTTGAACCGTATGCTTTTAATAAGAAATTAAGGCAATTTGCACCCTATTTTTATAAATCAAAAGGAACAATCAAATTTGAATATTTAGCTGATAACTATGAATATTTTAACTGGGACTGGTACCAGATTCCAAAAGAGCTGAACAGTCCTGAATGGAGCGAACCGTATTTCGATGAAGGTGCCGGGAATATAATAATGGCAACATACTCCGTCCCTTTTTATAGAAATGTTGGAGGGGAAAAACAGTTCATGGGGATAGTGACATCTGACGTATCACTCGAATGGCTGAGGGAGATTGTGTCATCTATCAATGTTCTGGAAACAGGATATGGTTTTCTTATTTCGAAAAATGGAACTATAGTGACCCATCCTGCGAAAGATTTAATCATGAATGAGACAATTTTCGGAGTTGCAGAGGAAAGAGGAGATACTAAACTAAGAGAAATAGGCAGGAGAATGATTAAGGGAGAATCAGGTTTTGTTCCATACAAGAGTATCGTCCACAATAAGCCTTGCTGGATGTATTATGCACCTATTCCTTCGAGTAATTGGTCCCTTGCTGTAATTTTCCCGCTGGAAGAATTCACAGAGGATATCGGTCATCTTAACAGAATTGTAATATTTCTTGGAATTACCGGCATCTTGCTCCTTTCGTCGGCAGTAGTACTGAATACAAGGTCGATAACAAAACAATTAAGGGAAATGTCAAAAGCTGCCGAACGTATTGGCACAGGAAACCTTGAAACAGAACTACCGCCGGTGAAATCAGGGGATGAAGTGGGAAAACTTGCTTCAGCGTTTCACTATATGAGGACAGCATTGAAAGAATACATTGAGAAACTTACGGAGACAACAGCCGCGAAAGAAAGGATTGAAAGTGAATTAAAAATCGCCAGTGAGATTCAGACGGGTATTCTGCCCAAGAAGTTTCCGCCATTTCCGGACAGGACAGAATTCGATATATTCGCAACAATCAAACCGGCTAAAGAAGTCGGGGGAGACTTCTATGACTTTTTCTTTATTGATAATGACCACCTGTGTTTTGTTATCGCGGATGTTTCCGGTAAAGGCATTCCTGCCGCCCTGTTCATGGCTGTCACAAGGACGTTAATGAAAGCAGTAGCTGCTCCAGGGACAACGCCCGGCGAGCTTTTAACCAAAGTGAACGAGGAACTTTGTATCGGTAATGAGTCAAACATGTTTGTGACCGTTTTCTGCGGCATAATGAACATAAAAACAGGAGAGGTTTCATACACTAATGCAGGGCATAACCCGCCTTTAATTATGCGAAAAGATAATGATGTGACTTGGCTTGAAGGGGGGAAGAATATAATAGCGGGAGCTGTAGAATTGTTTGCTTATAAGACAGAGAATTTTATATTACAAGCAGGCGACAGGTTATTCATGTATACTGATGGGGTCACAGAGGCCATGAACGAGCTTGAAGATCAATTTACAAGTGAACGTCTCAAAAAAGAAATAATTGACCTGCAAGCCAAAACTATTCAAGAGATTGTTGCCGGGATTACAGAAAGGGTTGTTTCTTTTACTAATGGTGCCCCTCAGTCAGATGACATTACTATTATGATCGTTGAATTCAAAGGTTGAAACAAGTTGGTATATCGGAGATAATCTTTTTCGATAATCTAATATAGTTTATGGAAGGAGGTGATATCCGAAAACTTGTTTGAAGAGAGATTGATTCAATTTAAATAACAGGGAGGAGAAAATATGAGAAAATCGCTAATGTTAATTTTTATTATGTTGTTCTTATTGTCATCCGCAACATTATATGCTGCTGAAAAAGCTCCGCTCGGGGCCGGTAATTTAGCGGCGAAATTTGATTATATTAATTTTACAGACGGTGATCTCGATGACGCAGATGTTAATACAGGCTTCTATGTCGGGGTTGAGGGATATTACATGATCGTCCCGGAATTATACCTGGGCGTAGAAGTCGGCTATACCAATCCCGACGGGAATATAGATTCTCTTGATACCGAACTAACATATGTACCGGCTGAACTGAACTTGAAATATGCTGTTGAGGCTGCTCCCCGGTTAGCTGTAGATTTTGGTTTAGGTGCCTCCTACGGTTACGGGAAATTTGAAATTTCCGGAGGCGGTATATCAGACAGTGTTGATGACTGGCTTTTCGGGGGACAGGTGTTTACAGACCTCAACTATAAAATAGACAGATTTTTTATAGGTATCAACGGAAAATATCAAATAACAGAAGAATTTAAAGACTATGATTTCAATATGAGTAACTGGATGGTCGGAGGACAGATAGGAATTATATTCTAATTCAATTTTATTCGATTGCAGTAACATGGATTTAAGCTGAATATCTATTTCCTAACGGGTTCATATCATAACATTGTAAACTAATTCTGCATCGCCTAAACTTCTTCCAAAAACAATTTTGGAGAAGGTAAGGCGATGAATCATAGGGCTCTTTTTCAAAAAGAACAAGGTACGCAAAAGGTGACGTGGACTTTGAGCTTACTGGAGGAACTTGATATTGTACCTTCGTCATATTTCAAGAAGCTCGTTGGCACCGAAGAGATATGGGAATGTCGGATTCAGGTTGCCTCTAATGCCTATCGGATATTCTGTTTCTTCGAGGGCAGGTCAGTTGTTGTCCTTACCCATGGTCTTGTTAAGAAGACACAAAAGACCCCGCGCCGGGAGATAGAAAAGGCAGAGTCTTATAGAAGTGATTATTTGAAAAGGAGGTTAAGAAAATGAGTGATTTGAAAAAATACATTCGCGAGAGGAAGAAAAGGGATAAGAGTTTTTCTGAAGGATATGATGATGGCTATGAACAGTTTAAGATCGGTTTGATTCTAAGGCAAGCCCGTGAGTCTGCAGGTTTGACCCAGGAAGAACTTGCCGTTCGATTAAAGACGAAAAAAACTGCTATTTCGAGGATTGAAAACCATGCAGAGGATATAAAGCTCTCAACCTTGAAAAAGACTGCTGCTGCTCTTGGGAAAAAGCTCAAAATAAAAATTGCCTGAGAGATTTTTGATTTCTAATTTGACGTTCCCTTTTTTGGTGATCAATACTCTATAATCGCCCCGATTTAACACATCGAATAGCAGTTATATTCATCACAATTTTAGCAGGTTCCAGTGATGTTGCCTTCAGGAAGGAAAAAAATCTGTTTCACCCAATTATTGAATCATATTCATTATTATTTGTCGTATCCCGAACATCTCTCTTTGTAAGTGTATTCTTCAAATGACAGTATAAAGTCAGAGTAAAGATTTAATGAATAAAAGATTGCATAAAGGAGCGGGATCCAGTTCCTGATTGAATTCACTAATGATCAAAGTGGAAATGTATGTTGCATTTATCATTTTTGATAGATGATTTTACTTTGTCGACCTGACTTCTTATTATGAATCCGGATAGCTTTATAAAAGCATTTTCACCTTTTAAAAGTTCGTCTTCTGAGGGCCGTTCCTCAGGGAAGTCAATTAAAACACCATCATAGAGAATATTCACATCAAGATTAAACTCGTCGAAGCTTACCACAACCTTTAAATTCCCTTTGGTAAGCTTTAAGGCAGTTACAGATTCCAAGAACTCATTTATAACAGATATCGCCCGATAAATTACTTCCCTGCGGGCTCCCCATAAAGAACCTGTTTTTTCCATAAAAGTGATAATTTTTTCCGATGAGTCCACACCGGGTTCCAATTCAATTGTTTGAGATTTAGCAATGCCTATCCGAAAGATCAGGTTTAAAAAAATTGCCAAGAGGGTCGCAGTTGCAAGGGAAGAAGTAAAAATGGGTTGAATCCATGGATGGATATTTGAGAAAAGATCGGGCAACAGGTCTACCATTAAACCGAAGATTAGGGATACCCCGATAATAATAGTCTTCCTGGCATCGATCATCCTGGACATTATGATCTGTATGCCTGCGACGATCATGAAAGAGATGGCAAATATGAGAGTTGCTCCCATTACCGGTTTAGGGATTATGGCAAAAAGGGAAGAAATTTTAGGAATAAAAGCAATGCCTATCAAAAGAACTCCTGTAGTATATCCAACTACTCTGCTGGTTGTTGCTGTCGCAATCGAGAGACCCACGTTGCTTGAGGATGTGGATTGACCTGCACCGCCTAAGATACCTGAAGTTATATCACTAACAGAATCTGCAAATATTCCCTTGCTTATATTTTTCATGTCAGGACGTTTCCACTCTGTATCGTTGATTTTCTGGCATGTCGTAATATCTCCCATAGTTTTTAGCGCCGAGCAGATCATCACGATGATATAGGGGACAAAGAGCGAAATATTAAAAGACCAGCCGGGATGCCGCGTAAAAGGGAACCATAGAATGCTTGATTCACGGACTTTTGCAAGGTCAGCAGAATCAATTATTCCAAGCATGTAGGATAAAATATATCCGAAGACCATACCAATGAGTACACAGAACAGTTTCAGCTTGCCTTTGCTCCAGATATTCAATGCAATGATCAATGAAAGTGTCGAGATAGATACGATAAGCTCTGAAGATTCGATGACATTGTCAGTCCGGTCCAATCCCAGGAAATTAAGGCAGGCGACCCGGATTACAGTTATGCCGACCATAGCTACTATAAGCCCGGTGACCTCGGGTGGGAACAACACCCTTAAACGGTTTACGACTCTGGCGAAAATAGCTTCGGAGATACCGGAGATTACTGTCATCCCGTATAAAAGGGATAAGCCTCCGATCTTGGAGGCCATCATCGCCGCAGCAAAATTGGTAGGGGAACAGACCGGGGGACACAGGTAGCCTGACCCGATTGGCCCCCTTGGAATGGCCATTACAATAGACCCGATACCCCCGGCTATCATGGACATGCTGATCATAAAGGCAGCCTGTTCTGTTGTTCCGCCCATTTCTCTTATAATGATGACGGGAAAGGCCAGGGAAATAGCGTAGATGCAGATATGCTGAACCCCCATAAATATGGTAAAAAGGAACGGTGGTTTCTCATCAACACCATATATAAGATTAGAGGGTTTTTTCGGCAAACTTTCTCCTTTTAAGTTAAGAAAAATTGCTGAACTTTATATATAGATTTTACTAAAATATATGATAATTCTGTAATTGAAAAAAATGTGAAGTGAAGGGAATTTGATATGTATAAGAAGATACTTATTGCCACAGACGGGAAACATCATAGCTCGTCTGCCGTCATAGAGGCGATAGAAATAGCGAGAAAATTTGGCAGCGAGATTTATCTTTTGCATGCTCTGAAAAAAATTGTTGTCTCCGATCAGTTAGGCCTCTCCCATTCTGTTATTGCACAGAAGCTGGCAGAATCAACAAAAAAATATATGGAGACTTTTAAAGGGCTTGCGATAGAAGATGGTGTAGTGAAGTTCGAAACCATTGTCAGTTATGGAAAAGAGTTTCATAAAGCTATTCTGGAAGAGGCTGAGAAAAGAAATGTTGACTTGATTATGATCGGAAGAAGATCCATGAGTGCTATGTCGAGATTAATTCTCAAAGGTGTAACGGATAAACTGTTAAGAAAGCTTCCTTGTAATGTCATGATAGTGCCTTTTACCGCTCTTATTCGATGGGGGAATATAATACTTGTTACGGATTATTTTCAGAGAGATGACCCCGTTATAGATGAAGCGTTTAAATCTTCAAAAATACACGGTAGCAATCTTTTTATAGTATCAGAAGATGCCGGAGCGAAAAATAGGGAAGAAGGGATAAAAATAATTAGGAAGCGGATTGAAAAGGAGGGTATTAAGGCAGAGGTCCTTTCCGCAAGCGGTAAGCTCCCTGATTTTGTTGCTGATCTTGCGAAAAAAAAGGATGCGGATGTAATCATAACAGGAAGTCCTGAAAAAAGTGGAAGCCGTTATTTTTTAAAAGGGAATTTAGTAGATCAGATACTTGACCGTTCTTTATGCGCAGTGCTTGTTGTAAAAAGATAAATTATCCAGAATCTGTCTATAAACAGACTCTACGAGTAACAATTTTTTTTATTTTTTAAGGATAACAAATCTCGATATATTTTTTTCGTTTTCCCTGCTGTACTGAATGTTGTCAATTAATTTTTTCATAATGAATACGCCCAGACCGCCGATCTCTCGCCCAGATATGTCAGATGTTAAATCAGGTTCCTTATAAGACAGCATATTGAAAGGAATACCAGAGTCTATGATGTCTATGGTAAATCGTTCGCCGTTATCGATGAAACAGGTAATTTCAACATCTCCGTTATTATCTTGGTAGGCATATTTAAATATATTCACAAGGGCTTCTTCTAAGGCGAGTTCAATTTCATTAATTCTCTTTTGAGTGAATCCTTGTCCTTTTGCACATTGTGATACAGAGTTCATAAATTTATACAGATTCTCAAGTTTTGCAGGCAATCTGATCGATGATAAGATCTGCATTATTTACAACTGCTTAATTGCTGCTTCTTCTGTATCAAATGCCTGGAATATGGAGTAAAACCCGGCTATCTTGAAAACCTCCTGGACAGATCCATGTAATTCGGCAAATAGGATTTTACCCTGTTTTTCTTTCAGCTGTTTGGCAGCCGAGAGTATACTCCGGAGACCAGCGCTGCTTATATATTCAAGTTTAGAGAAGTTGATAATAAATGTTTTTTCCCCTTCTGTTATTAAGTCCGTTAAGTCTTTTTCGAACTCAGGAGATGTAACTGCATCCATTCTGCCTTTCACTGAAATAACCATAATATTTTTTTCTTTTCTTTTTGATATATCCATATTACCCCCCCGCAGACTTTTGAATCGGTAGATCGTATCACAAACCTATATTATAAAATACAAGACCTTGCATATCGCCCATGCAAAAACAGCACTTGCCGGCAACGTAAATATCCATGCGTTGATTATTTTCTTTCCTATCCCCCATCTGACAGCGGACAATCTTTTTGTTGCGCCGACGCCCATGATAGCGGTGGCAATCACATGTGTTGTACTGACAGGAAGCCCAAGGTGACTGCAACCGAGAATAATAGCTGCGGAGGATGTCTCCGCAGCAAACCCATGGACGGGCTCTAACTTTAACATGCTAACCCCCAGTGTTTTTATAACTTTCCATCCCCCGAGTGCAGTCCCCAATCCCATGGCGAGGGCGCATATCAATATTACCCAGAATGGAACTTCTACAGATTTAAGGAACCCCCCGCTGACGAGTGAAAGGGTAATTATTCCCATGACCTTCTGTGCATCGTTTGAACCATGGCTGAACGCCATAAAGCTTGCCGATAAAATCTGGAGCTTTCCGAAGTATTTGTTGATATCGTGTGGAGGAAGGTTTCCTAAGAATTTTAAGATGAGGCTCATAACCATGAAGCCAAAAATAATGCCGGCGACAGGCGAGAAGAGCAAAGCTGTTAATATTTTAGTTAAGCCTGAAATGTTCAGTATCTCTATGCCGCCATGAGATGCTGACGCACCGATTAGACCCCCTATAAGCGAATGAGATGCACTGACCGGAAGCCCCAGGAAGGTCATAAAGGTATTCCAAAGAAACCCGGCAGCTAGTGCCGATATGACAACCACTTCTGTTATAGCCGTCGGGTCTACAATACCCTTTCCGATTGTCTTAGCCACAGCGGTTGTTAAGAAAGCGCCGAGAATATTCATGACCACCGCCAAAAGAACGGCTTGAAAGGGTGTGAGGACTCTTGTTGAGACTACGGTTGCAATCGCATTTGCTGCGTCGTTGTATCCGTTGCTGATATCAAAGAGAATGGCAAGGGCGATAATTACTATAGTTATATCAGGCATGCTTGAGGACTATAGCTTCAAGTATATTTGCAACGTCCTCGCACCTGTCGGAGGCAACTTCAAGGTGCTCGTATATCTCTTTCCATTTTATGATAAGGATAGGGTCTTTTATTTCGTCAAAAAGTTCTTTGAGTGCGTCCCTGAACGCCCTGTCTATCTTGTTTTCGAATTTGTTTATCTCTATGCAAACTTCCTGTACGTGTGAATAATTCTTGGCTTTAAGCTTTTTTATTGCCCTGTGCACAAGCTCGACAGTTGTGTGGAGCTCCTTTGCCATGGTTATAGACCACTTTGTTGATTCCTTTAATTTGAAAACCGTCATTCTGTCAGCTGCTGCCCAGAGGGCATCCAGGATATCGTCTAATCTTGAAGCAAGATCGTGCAGGTCTTCTCTGTCTATGGGGGTAATGAATGTTTTATGGAGCTTTTTCATGACGTCATGTGTGAACATGTCGCCGTCCTGCTCCATTTCATGTATGATTTTTGCCCTTGATTCGATTTCGTGAAGATTGTCAAGGAGAGAAACGAATTGGTCGGTAGCATTAGCGATATTTATCGCTATCAATTCAAATGTATCAAAAAAATCGACAGATTTCGGAAATAATTTCATCGCGGGTACTCCTCACATCGATGCTTAGCATATAAAAAAATATTATCTAAAGTCAACAAATGAGTCTCCTCGGGTAGTGTTAATCATTTTGTGTAAATTCTTTTAAGGGAGGCGCTGTTCTTTTCGTTAAAATACACCAAGGCGGAAAATTATTTTAGCTTGGCATAAAAACATCATATGATAGCTCGAAAAATTTTCTCTGACCTGACAGAAACTCTATCGGCAAGACCAAGTCCCTTATTTGATTTAAAACTTAAGTTAATGATATAAATACTATGTGAATAAGACAATGCAGATCCTTGTCATTGATGATGAGGCGGACCTCCTTGAGCTCGTTCTTTACAATTTAAAAAAAGAGGGTTTCAGTGTGGATTCAGCAACTGATGGTGAGGCTGCTCTCTCAAAGATCAGGAAGAGTAAATATGACCTTTTAATACTCGACCTCATGCTCCCGGGAATCCAGGGCACTGAGTTATGCCGTATCTTAAGAAACGATCCAAAAACATCCGGTGTTCCCATAATCATGCTCACGGCGAAAGCAGAGGAGGTAGACAAGATCGTCGGCCTCGAGATCGGAGCGGACGACTATGTGACAAAGCCTTTCAGCCCAAGGGAACTCGTTGCGAGGGTCAAGGCTGTACTGAGAAGGACAAGAGAAAAACCAGTTGTGGAAAAGATACTCAAAACAGGAGACCTCGAGATCAACAGAGAAAGGTATACAGTTTCAAAAAAGGGGACTCCCGTTAAACTAAGCGCGACAGAGTTCAAACTTTTGCTCTTCCTTGCCGAACGACAGGGAAGGGTATACAGCCGTGAACAACTCCTCGATGCAATCTGGCGGGATGAGGCATTTGTTGAACCGAGGACAGTCGATGTGCATGTCAGGCGGTTAAGGGCTCATATTGAAGATGACCCTGCCCATCCGAGATATGTAAAAACTATGCGCGGCATAGGATATTTGTTCGATGGATCCTGATGAAACGGGTTCTGTTCAAAAGGATACTACTTTTCTATATCATAGTAACCCCTCTGCTGGTCATTGTCCTTGAACTCTATCTCTCGGATGTCATAAAGAAAAGCTATATAGCTAAACTCAAAGAAAGCCTCATCATACAGGCCCGACTGATTGCCGGCCAGATTCCCTCCCTACCGGATAATCTCGACGATTTTTGCAGCAGATATAAGGAAAAAACAGGGGCAAGAGTAACGATTATTGACAATTCAGGCAAAGTTTTAGGTGACTCAGACGAGGTCTCGGACAAAATGGAGAATCATGGAGGCCGGCCGGAGGTCATAGATGCAGGTATCAGTGGGATTGGGAGCGCTACGCGATTCAGTAATACGGTCAAAAAAGACTTGTTTTATCTCGCAGTAGCTCTTAACGGGACCGGAGGCAAGGGATTTATAAGACTTTCAGTACCTCTGGACGACGTTGTGACAGCTGTGGACAGCATTAGAACAAGGATCATTATAGCATCCCTTTTGGCTTTATTTATCGTCATCGTGATTGGGCTCTTGCAGACACGTAGCATTACGAAATCTATTGAGGATATTACTTCCTTTTCGCAGGATGTTACAGCCGGCAAATCATCAAAGAGACTGTTTCTCAGGGAGAAAGGTGAACTCGGAGAGTTGGGAAACAATATCAGCAATATGGCTCAGGAACTCGACAGAAGACTAAAACAGGCGGAAAGCGAGAAGGCGGTGATAGAGGCTATTCTCGATAATATGACCGATGGACTCATTTTGGCAGATACAAAGGGAAGGATAGTGTTGAGCAATGCGGCAATCAAAAACTTTTTTGGTATCGAATCGGGCATTGAAGGTAAAACTCTTATCGAGGTCTTCAGAAAAGCAGAGCTTATTGACTTGATAGAAGGTGTTGTAACGGGCAATGAAAAAATATCACGGGAAATCGCAGTGACATACCCAAAAGAACTGTATCTCATGGTCAATGCTTCACCGTTTTGTTCTTACGATAGAAGCGGAGATATATTGGGCGTTATTTTGACAGTCCATGATATCACGAGATTGAAGAAACTCGAGGATATCAGGAAGGACTTTGTGGCAAATGTATCCCACGAAATCAGGACGCCAATTGCAGCGATAAAAGGTTTTTCGGAAACTCTGCTGGAAGGTGCACTCGATGATAAAGAGAATGCTCAAAAATTTCTTGAGACGATAAGAAACAACAGCGAGCGCCTGAATTCTCTTGTAAGCGACCTTCTGACTCTTTCAAGAATAGAGCTCGGTGATGTAAAAATAGAAAAGACAGATATAATCCCAGAGAGTGTAATTGATGCGGTTTTTGCAACATTACGAGAGAAGGCAGAGCAAAAGGGACTTTACCTGAAAAAAGAGATATCGCCAGGTATACAGGAGATAAGAGCTGACAGGGACCGTTTGATTCAGATACTCCTCAACCTTGTCGATAACGGGATCAAGTTTACAGAAGAAGGTGGAGTAACGGTGAAAGTTCAAATTTCAAAACCCAAAATCCAAAATCATGAAGATAAAAATTCGTCACTGGTTACTGATCCCCTCTCAACTGGAGATTTTGTGGAAATCTCTGTCGAGGATACCGGTATCGGGATCCCCAGGAAACACCTGAACCGCATAGGTGAAAGGTTTTACCGGGTTGACCGTGCGCGGTCGAGAGACCTTGGTGGTACAGGCCTAGGACTTGCAATAGTCAAACACCTCGTCAAGGCACACGGCTGGGATATGAAGATAGAAAGCGCCGAAGGGAAAGGAACAACAGTGCGCCTTATCCTGCCAGAAGATTAAAGACTCTGATACGGCAGAAACTCTGACCCGCAATTCTAGGCTATCCAATAATGGTAGCCGCAGGCTTTTAGCCTGCGTATATGATGCGCAACTAAAGGTTAAGCATCAATATTTTTAACTCGAAAAATGCAATTGATTATCGAACCGAAGCACAGTCGCCTTCAAAGTCTTTTGGTTTCAACCCCGACTTTTGTCGGAACAAAAGATTTTTTAGTGAACCGCGCCCCAGGTAAATGCAGTTTTTCGGGTGTATGCAATGCATCATGGGATTTATAATTGTAAAACAGCCTGGAAGACCAAGGGAAAAGTTGGCAAATAGTAATAGTAAAAATTCCCTGTATTTTTAACCAAAATGTAATTTTCCCTTAACGATCTTGTAACAATCAATCTGTATTGTAGGTATCTGATGATTTAGGAAAAAACTATTTTAAAAAAGGAGGGAAAAATGATTGTTAGGAAATGCAGTATATTTCTTGTATTTGGTCTCTGCTGCTTACTACTCTTTTCGGCCTCTGCTATTGCAGGTGAAATTACTGATCCGATCCTGAAGAAGTTGGTCGAGAAAGGTGTGCTGACTAAGGAGGAGGCCTTGTCGGTCATGCAGGAAATTAACAAGGAGACGGTGGAACAGGAAAAAGTAGTAGAGGAGAAAATCGATAAAAAAATTACAGAAGTTAAGCCGGCGACCGGGGAAGATGTCGATAAGGTCGTAAAGGCAATGAAGGGTTTCAAATTCGGACTCTTATGGTATCTCTCTTATATGAATGGAGAGGGTGCCGACGTCGGAGGAAAAGCAGGAGACGGAGAAAGCCAAAACAAGTTCGCCATCAAGAGAGGGTACTTCAGGGTTACCAAGACATTTGTACCGTGGTTTGACGCCCATATGACATTTGATGTGAGTCAGACCAAAGATGACGGGAGCAGTCTCGACGGCTCTGTTGCAGTGAGGATCAAGTATGCATACGGAAAATTTAATCTTCCTGATATCGCATTCTTGACAAAACCGTACTTCGAGGTGGGTATAGTGCACATGCCGTGGCTCGACTTTGAAGAGCATGTAAACTTCTACCGCTTACAGGATACCATGTTCCTTGAAAGGAACAAGACATTCAATTCAGCTGATTTTGGAGCGACATTCGTATCTTTATTAGGCGGTACCATGGACGAGGAATATCAGAACAGGGTAAGTCACTACTATCCAGGCCGATATGGAAGCATGAGTGTTGGTATCTACAACGGCGGTGGCTATCATGCATCTGAAAAAAATGGTAACAAGACTTTAGAGGGAAGGTTGACCCTCAGACCCCTTCCAGACATTGTTCCGGGACTTCAGTTGTCATACTTCGGCATATACGGGAAAGGGAACAAAGATACGGAACCTGACTGGACGGTAAATCTACCATTTGTCAGTTATGAGCATGAATACCTGACATTCACCGGTCAGTATTACTGGGGCAAAGGCAACCAGAAAGGCGACGATGAGAATGACAAAGATGGCTATTCATTCTTTGCCGAGGTAAAACCGAGTAAAAAGTTCAGCATTATCGGCAGGTATGACAGGTTTGACCCGAACACAGATGCAGATGACGATGAAAATACGAGGTATATTGCCGGCATCGCATATCATTTCTACAAGCAGCACAAGAACATGGTCCTTCTCGATTATGACCACGTAGACTACAAAGACCCTTTAAAAAAGGACGACAAGAGAATACAACTCACCCTTCAGGTTGCTCTTTAATGCAAGATAAAGAGCACCGCTAACCCTCTTTGCCCTCCTCGTGCAGAGGAGGGCTTTTTTTGATTTGATCTTGCGCCGGAAACAAAACGTGCAAGAAATTATTCTTTCTTTTTAGGCAAATCTCTATGCCTCTTTAATGTCCCTTCGCACATAAATATAACCATTTCAGCAATGTTTGTCGCATGGTCTGCAATACGTTCGATAGATTTTGCGATATGGCTTATCCTGGTCGCACGGGATATCGTATGAGGGTCTTGTATCATGAAAAAAAGCAGTTCATTAAAAATCTGCTCCATGAGATTGTCTATTTCGTTGTCTAGTTCAATAATATCGTAAGGTATGCTGGTACAACCTTTCACATAGGCATCGAGAGAATCCTTTACCATTTTCTGGGCGAGCTCCGCCATACGGGGGATGTCTATATAGGGTTTTAATTGTGGTTCTTTATTCAACTCGAGCGCCCTCGAAGCAATATTGACAGAGAGGTCACCTATCCTTTCAAGGTCTGTTGTTATCTTCAGCGTAGCTGCTACGAATCTCAGGTCTCTTGCTTGTAGTTTCCCGAGTGACAAGAGGTTTATACACTCCTCGTCTATCTCAATATCCAGCATATTAATCTGCTTGTCTTTTTTGATAACTTTTTTTGCAAGGTCGCTTTCCCTTTCAACGAGGGATTTCACAGAATCCTGTATAGCTGTTTCTACCAATGAGCCGAGTTTTAAGACCTTATTCCTTAATTTGATTAATTCTTTATAAAGATCAGCCATAATATAGATCTCTCACTTTCCCCGGTACCTTGGGTTATCTTTATGCCCTATATCTTAAACGATCTTCGTATCTTAAACAATGTTTTTATCTTTCACGTGATGTATTGAGCACAACAGACCATGAGTAGTGTGGCGTTGACTTATTCATCTGCTACAAGGCCTTTTATACCAGCTGGTTTTTTTCTCATATTCAATGCCCTGCCGGTTTAGGCGATACACGGTTAAAAAGGAAAGATATGTCACGGATTGCTCGAATCTGTTTTTTTAACCGGAAATTAACCTCTGTTTAACATAGTTGTAACATTGTTCCGGTAAACTTACTCATAAAAATGGGAGAAACTATGATGATTATGTCAGAAAGAACATTCCAATCAACACGGGAGACTTATAGCAGAGCATGTCCGTACAAAGGGATCCATACTTGCCGGGCATCTCTATCGTCAATGATCATCGACACGAGAAGAAAAGAAGATTATTGCAGTCATGAAAATTATGACAGTTGCCCGATATTCCTGGCAAAAATACTGCGGATGGTAACGAAGGATTCCTCGTCAAGAAGGGAGGGGGACTATGAATTTTAAACAGTGCCTATAATAATTGTCCTTATTTACCAAGGAGTTCTTGGGGAGTTAATAAAGTCTATAGAATTTTTTTCAAAGCTAACTAGTTGAGGAAGAAAGGTGTGTAACCAAATTTTAACCGAATTGTAACACTACCGTAACATTCCGCATGTATCGTAAAAATTGTTAAAGGAGGGAAGTAATGAAAAAAATATTAATCGTTTTCATATCATTTATCTTTCTCATGTCTTTAGGAGCCCTTTCTCATGCTGAGGACATGAGGATAGATGGTTCAACAACCGTTTTACCTATAGCACAGAAGGCTGCAGAGGTATACATGAAAAAGAACCCGTCAGTCAAGATCTATGTATCTGGAAGTGGTTCAGGAACAGGCATTAAGGCACTCATTGATGGTACAACTGATATTGCTACGAGCTCTAGAGAGGCTAAAGATAAAGAGATTGCTTCTGGAAAGAAAAAAGGTATCAAGCTCACTGCTCATAAAGTTGCCCTTGATGGGATAGTGCCGATAGTACATCCGTCGATGAAAATCAACGATATTACCATGGAACAGCTCAGAAATATTTACAACGGAAAAGTTAAAAGCTGGAAAGAGATCGGCGGACCTGACAGGCCGATAGCAGTCGTATCAAGGGATACAAGTTCCGGTACATACGAAGTGTGGGAGGAAAAGGTCCTGCATAAGGATCGTGTTCGAGCCGATGCACTCTTAGTTGCATCCAACGGTCAGGCTGTTCAGACAATTGCCCAGAACAAGTATGCTATGGGGTACATTGGAATTGGATATATCGACAAATCAGTCAAAGTTCTTACGATCAAAGGTAAGAGCGCATCTGAAGAGACTGTTCGTGATGGTTCCTGGCCTGTTGCACGACCGCTGTTTATGTATACAAATGGAAAACCTTCTGGCGTGATAGCTAAATTTATAGACTTTGTACTATCCAGCGAAGGCCAGAAGATAGTGAATGAAGTCAAGTATGTAAGCATCAAATAAAAATAATAGTAAAAAAGGTTCTATCAGTAGAGGTTTGTAGCCGCGGACTTTTTAACCCGCGAGTTTATTGAAATATAACGCACACTGGAGTTGCGGCTACTCGCGTGATTTAAGAAAGGAACCATACGGTTCCTTTCTATCTTAATGAGAAGGTTTTTTATCCTTGAAATGGCAGACGAAAGAAAAAACTGTTGAATATACTGTGAGCTTGATCGGTCTCTTTTCAGTGATCATCCTGATCCTCATAGGCTTTTTTCTTTTCAAAGAGGCTTTCCAGATTTTCTATAAGGCGGGGGCCTTAAAGGTCATATTCGGCAAGGCATGGTATCCAACTTCAGACCCGCCGAGTTTCGGAATGTTCCCGCTCATCATGGGGACTCTTTCCGTAACTGTCCTGACTGCTGTCATAGCCATACCTTTAGGTCTTGCAACGGCAATCTATATAGCAGAAGTCGCAAATTACCGGGTGAAGGAATTCCTTAAGCCGCTTATAGAAATGCTGGCAAGCTTTCCTTCGGTAGTCCTGGGTTTTTTCGGGATGGTAATTATAGCACCGATACTGTCAAACTGGCTCTCTCCTGTTCTTTCAGAAAAGCTCCCTGCATTATTGAGAGATACGAACCTCCCTTTTCTTTCAACGACCCTTGCTGATTTCTGCTATAACAAGCTCTTTATCTCCTCTGGACTGAATATTTTCACAGCATCCCTCATGCTCACGGTGAGAGCGATTCCTGTTATTGCAAGTATTGCAGAGGATGCACTGACCGCGGTTCCCCGTACATACCGTGAAGCATCATATTCACTCGGAGCTGGAAAGTGGGAGACGATATGGAAGGTGGTTATCCCTGCAGCGGTTTCAGGCCTCAGTGTGGCGGTAATCCTCGGGATCGGCACTATTATAGGAGAAACCATGATAGTCCTAATGGTAGCCGGAGGCGCAGCTGTGGTGCCTCACTGGATATTCGATCCGGCGAGGCCGATGCCGGCGGCCATTGCTGCGGAGATGGCAGAGGCACCTTATAAGAGCCTGCATTACCATGCACTCTTCGGGGTCGGTGCTATCCTCTTTATTTTCACATTTGCTTTAAGTCTGATCTCCGATTTTATATCGAAAAAGTACAGGGCTGTGAGAATAGGAGAAAAAGTGTGATGAACGAGCATGTACCTTTTGAGCTAGTCCGGAAAAAGAGATTTAATTTCAAGGAAAACTTTTTTTTATCTCTTATAAGGACGCTTGGCTTTACAGGAGCAGTCATTCTCTTTGTTATTCTGGTCTTTGTCGCATATAATGGTGTGCATGTCTTAAGCTGGGATTTCATCACACAACCTCCTGTTGATGCTATGACAAAGGGAGGCATTTTTCCTGTCATCGTTGGAACGGTATTTCTGACACTCCTCTGCATGATCGTCGTAATTCCGATAGGCGTGACTACAGCGATTTTTCTTGCTGAATATGCAAAGCCGGGTATGCTGCTCAATATGGTCAGGATGTCAATTTATACACTCGCAGGTGTGCCATCGGTCGTATTCGGGCTTTTTGGGCTTGCGGTTTTTGTCGTCGTATTGAATTTTGGAATGAGTCTGCTCGCAGGCTCATTAACGCTTGCTGTCATGATCCTTCCCTATATCATCTCGACTTCTGAAGAGGCGATTAAGGCTGTCCCCTATAGCTTTAAAGAGGCGTCGCTTGCATGCGGTGCAACAAAATGGCAGACGATCCGCAGGGTGATCTTGCCGACCGCAATGCCAGGTATATTGACCGGGTCTATTTTGGGCACAGCAAAGGTCTCTGGTGAAACAGCGCCGATCATGTTCACAGCAGCGGCATTTTTCACACCCGGGATACCGAGGTCCTTGTTCGAGCCGGTCATGGCCTTGCCGTATCACATCTATGTCTTAGCTACAGCGGGCACGTTCATTGAAGAGACAAGACCGATACAGTACGGAACTGCTTTGACGCTTATTGTACTTGTATTAGGAATGAATCTTCTGGGGATCATCCTGAGGGCACGGCAGAGGGGCAGGAAGGCATGGTAGGTGAATTGAACGATAGGTACCTCTTCGAGATACAAGATTTCAGTATCTTTTACGGGAACTTCATGGCGGTAAAGAATGTGAACCTCAACATTGAAATGAATAAAATCACCGCTATCATAGGGCCATCCGGTTGTGGCAAGTCGACACTGTTAAGGTCACTTAACAGGATGAATGACCTCATTGTGACCTCAAGGGTTGAGGGGAAGGCCCTTTTCAGGGGCGTTGATATTTATGAAAAGGTTACGGACGTGATTGAATTGAGGAGAAGGGTCGGCATGGTGTTCCAGAAACCAAACCCGTTCCCGAGTTCTGTTTATGAAAATGTGGCGTACGGCCCGAAGATAAGGGGCATCAAGCAAAAAAGCCGGCTGGATGAGATCGTTGAACATTCTCTCGTGAGGGCTGATTTATGGAAAGAGGTAAAAGATAAACTCAACGACTCGGGACTGAGCCTCTCCGGTGGTCAGATGCAGAGACTCTGCATTGCCCGGTCTCTCGCACAGGAACCGGAGGTCATGCTTTTCGACGAACCGACTTCTGCTTTAGATCCAATATCAACTGCCCATATAGAAAACTTGCTCCAGGAGTTACGCAAGACCATAACAATAGTAATTGTGACCCATAACATGCAGCAAGCTGCACGGATATCCGATTATACTGCTTTTATGTATTTGGGAGAATTGATAGAATTTGGTGAGACTGATACACTTTTTGTTAATCCACAGAACAAGCTCACTGAAGAATACATTACAGGAAGGTTTGGATAATGCCTATTTTTGATAATGAATTGGACATGTTAAAGGAAAGGGTTTTGACACTTGGAAGTATGGTCGAAACCGCAATACGCGATTCTGTTCGCTCCCTCGTTGAGAGGGACAGCGAGCTTGCCCGTAATGTCATAAAGAGAGACCATCTCGTTAACGCCCTTGAAGTAAAGATAGACGAGGAATGTGTCAGGCTCATTGCATTGCGGCAGCCAATGGCAGGGGACCTGAGATTTATTACAACGACCATGAAGATAACGACGGATCTTGAGCGCATGGGGGACCTGGCAGTCAATATTGCCGAACGGGCGCTCGAACTGAACGAAGAACCACAGTTAAAATCTTTCAAAAACATACCGAAGATGGCTGAGATTACAGAGGAAATGGTCAGAGATACACTGGATGCTTTTGTGAAGGGATGTTCAAAACTGCCCTATGAGGTCATTAACAGAGACGATGAGGTTGATGATCTCACGGTGACAAATTTTAACGAACTACTGGAACTTATGCTGAAAGACCCGAAGATTATACCACTTGCTATAAAGAGAACTTATGTTGCGAAATACCTTGAAAGAATAGCAGACCATGCAACAAACATTGCAGAGATGATCATTTATATGTGTAAAGGCAAAATGATACGGCATACCACGGCAGATGAATAGATATATTTTTTCTCTAAAATTAAGATTGATAAGGTTGTTTTGGACGGCAATACAATTATTTAATTTTTGATACATGGCTATTTTTGATGACGAGTTGAGGCTTTTAAAAGAAAAGATACTCAGAGCAGGATCGCTCGTTGAGACTGCAATCCAAGATTCTATCCGGGCACTAGTCGATAGAAATAGTGGTCTTGCAAAACAAGTCATAAGGAATGACCATGAAATCAATGCGCTCGATGTCGAGATTGATGAGGAGTGTACACGACTCATTGCCCTCAGGCAGCCAAAGGCGCGTGACCTGAGATTGATCATAACAGCCATGAAGATAACAACAGACCTTGAACGGATGGGGGACCTCGCCGTGAATATCGCAGAACGGGCACTGGAATTAAATGAAGAGCCCCAGTTAAAACCCTATATAGACATCCCCCGTATGGCTGAGATAGCACAGGATATGGTGAGAGATGCACTTGATGCATTTGTAAGAGGATGCACCAAACTGCCATTTGAAGTCATAAAAAAGGAAGACGAAATTGATGATCTGACAGAACAGGTCTTTAATGAACTTCTTATTTTTATGATGCGCGATCCGGAAACGGTAACACGTGCTGCAAGAATTACTTATATTGCAAAATATCTCGAACGTATCGCAGACCATGCAACAAATATTACAGAGATGGTCCTTTATCTCTGTCAGGGGAAGATGATGAGACATGCTTTTCCTAAGGGAGATTAACAATTTTTCTGTTTATTAATTAATCGTTCAATAGGGTTCAAGTTTTCCGGGATTCGAGGATTCAAGGGTCGAATCGACAATCCACTCTAATACTATCTTTCAAAATCACATCTGTCATTCTGGCTTGCCTGCCCACCGTCCTTCTGGATGGCCCAGAATCTTTTTTTGTCTAAAAAAGTATTGATTACCGTCGAGAGGTAATGACAGCCATGATTTTAAAACATTGATGAGGGATCCGCTATTAATGATAGGGACTTAATCAAAACAATAAACGTTTAATAAAAAACAGAATTTGAGTAGAAAATTTTCTAGAAATAGTCTATTACTCAGAAGGGCATAGAGAGGAAAGTATTTAATGAACAGCGAATGTATTCCCTTGCTCTTGTCGGATAATCGCTTGATGCAAAAAATCTTTTATACTCAACATGGCAAAACAACAAGAAAATAAGATCGTTCAATCGGGAGGATTTGACAAGAAGAAAGTATTGGAAGCCACGGGAGGGAACGAGCGATACCGCATCCTTGTCGAAAATACACACGATATCGTTTATTCGATCGATACCGAAGGGAATTTAACATACATAGGTCCCCAGGTCGGCCGGTATGGGTTCAAGCCCGGCGAACTCATGTCTCAAAATTTTCTTGATTTCGTGCATCCGCAGGACAGGGAGGAAATGTTCTGCGGTTTCCAGAAGACGATTACAGAGGGGTCGGAATTCATCAGTCAGTTCAGGATAAAGAATAAGAGAGGCCGTGTCTTCTGGATAGAGGAATATGGCAGGGTGGAGCGTGATAAAACAGGATCGGTCGTAGGTATAAACGGGGTTTTGAGAGATGTCACGGAGCGGAGACGTATAGAGGAAAAACTGCGGAGAGCGCACGAAGTACTTGAGAGAAAGGTCCGGGAAAGAACAGCAGAACTCAGAAAGACAAATGAAGCACTGCTTTTAGAAATAAAAGAACGAAAGAGTGTGGAAAGAGCACTGAAAGGCAGTTACGGTGAATTGCAAAAGGCCCTGGAGGGGACAATCAATGCCCTTGCCTCGACAGTAGAAAAACGTGATCCCTATACTGCGGGACACCAGAAGCGTGTAAGCAATCTTGCATGCGCTATCGCCATGGAGATGGGCCTGCCGGAGTCAACGATTAAAGGAATCCGCATGGTCGGGTTCATTCATGATCTCGGCAAAATATACGTGCCGGCTGAGATTCTAAATAAGCCGGGTCAGTTAACCGACGTAGAATACAAATTAATAAGGAACCATGCCAGGGTAGGTTATGACATACTTAAGGATGTTGGATTTCCATGGCCGATCGCCCAAGTCATTATACAGCATCATGAAAGAATAGATGGTTCCGGATATCCGTCGGGGCTATCAGGGGAAGACATTCTCCTTGAAGCAAAGGTCATAGGAGTTGCTGATGCTATTGAAGCGATAGCTTCCCACAGACCATACCGTCCTGCTCTCGGCCTGGAGAGAGCGCTAGAGGAAGTCTCGGGTAAAAAGGGTACTCTCTATGACCCTGACGTAGTAGACGCTTGTTTACGGCTCTTTAACGATAAGGAATATCACCTCGCATAAGTAAAATTTTGTTCATCAGCCGATTTAAAACATGTGCTGTGCTGTAGTACAATATATTGGAAGGAAGATTAACATGGGAGGTGCAATTTATGGCAAAGGCAAGAAAATCCAAGCAGTTGAGTTTTGCCCTGGCGAACAGGGTTGGCTTGCTCTCAAAGGTCAGCACGGTTATCTCGGATGCAAAGGTAAATATGCAGGCAATCTGTGCATACGCTATGGGCAGGAAGGCATACTTCATGGTGGTTACCGATAAAAACATTCAGGCCAAGAAAGCGCTCAGTACATTGAAAAAGAACATCCCTGAAGAAGATGTTATTGCTGTAGAAATGCCAAATAGGGTTGGAGCACTACAGAAAGTTGCACAGAAAATAGCTGATGCTGGAATTGATATTATCTACATGTACGGGACAGCCGGGACAGGCAAGTCGTCAATCTGTGTCTTTAAGACGGTTGATGATAATAAAGCTATCAAGGTGATCAACAAATAGAAAAGCTAAGAGAATAGAAGGGAAGGAAAAAATGAGTGTTGAATTGCTTGCAAAAGGGACCACCTGTCTTCATCTGGAAAAAAGGATTGTGGAAAGGATAAGCAAAGGGGTCCATTTAGACAGGAAGCCTGACCTTGTTCTCTGGATTTGCCATTTTCCTCTATTTTCATCGTCCGGCATCCAATGTCCTGTTTTCGCTCAAGGCTCAGGATGTCCGCATTGCGGACCGTATGGCAGGAACTGATCCTGTGCGGGTTAAGATGTGTCAAATCCTGCAGGGTAGTCTACCTCTGCATAGAACGGCTATTTCAGGCACTCTGTGCTGTCTCGAAAGAATGTATCAATAAAAAAGGTTTTATAAAAGAAAAGATTACATCTCCTTCGCAATCCGTAACCCTTCGGTCATGATCAGGACAAAAACGACAGTGAATCCGATAAGGATGCCAAATACATTTACTATCTTTAAAGCAAAAAGAAGGATGAGTACAACAGCTAGAAAGCCAAGCCGCATGATAGTGGAAATAACGATCTTAGCCGTCGGTCTATACGTACCAATCAGGCTGTAGACACCTCTCACAAGGCCTCGAAGATTAATGAGGCCGAGGATACCCCCGATGAGAATACTTAAAGGTAGTTTTTTCCATTCAATGAATGCTGAAAAAAAAGCGAGAAGAAGGAGAATAATGATTGACCGCTTATAAATCCTTTTCAGAAGAGTCATCTTTTTTATTGTTAGAAGAGTCCTGATCTATCTTCTTCACCAGCATGAAGAGGTCTTTAAAACCTGCGATGATCCCGAACAGGGCACCAATGAACAGACCCCAGGGAGCGGTTGTAATTCCAATCCATTTTGCCATGGCCACATCAAATAAATACCCCAGGAAACCGCCTACGACCGTGGAAATGACAAGGTTGAGCCCTACAATACTTGCCTTATATATCTGTCTTAGAATTGTTCTGTCGAATATCATGTTCTGACTAGATTGTAGCATAGTATGAGATGAAATAACTTGTATAGGATTAAATGGATATGGCAAATGGAATGAAACTCAAAAAACAATTGGCTATTTTGTGCCCAGAAAAGACATATAGGCTGCCTCTACGGTTTTTTCGATATCTTTTTCTGAATGCTCGGTCGACAGGAAGCCGGCCTCAAACTGTGACGGGGCAAGGTTAATCCCCCTTTTTAACATGCCTGAAAAGTATTTCGAAAATTTTGAGGTATCAGATGTCTTTGCAGTTTGGTAATCAAACACGTCACTATCGGTAAAATAGGTACAGAACATGGTGCCGGCCCTGTAAAATCTTGTTTTAACTCCTGCTTTTTTCGCTGCATCCTGGAGCCCCTCTTCCAGCATCCGGGCTGTTTTTTCAAGATTTTTGTATACGCTTTTCTTAGAGAGTATACCGAGGGTTTCTATACCCGCAGTCATGGCGATAGGATTGCCGGATAATGTGCCGGCCTGGTACACAGGACCTTCAGGAGATACCATGGACATGATCTCCTTTTTCCCGCCATATGCGCCTACCGGCAGACCGCCGCCGATAACCTTACCAAGACAGGTCATATCAGGCTTAATGCCATAGTATGCCTGTGCACCGCCGTAAGCCACTCTGAAGCCGGTCATTACCTCATCAAAAATGAGGACAATATTGTATTCCCTTGTGAGCTTTCTGAGAGACTCAAGGAAGCCTGTTCTGGGAAGAACGCAGCCAATATTTCCGGCAACAGGCTCAATGATGACGCAGGCGATAGTTTTCCACTCGTTCTTGATGACAGTTTCCAATGCTGGGATATCATTGAAAGGCAAGGTTATGGTATTTCGAGCAGAGGTTTCCGGGACACCCGGACTGTCAGGTACACCAAAGGTAGTAGCTCCCGAGCCGGCTTTTACGAGCATTCCATCGGTGTGGCCATGATAGCATCCTTCAAACTTTATAACTTTATCCCTTCCAGTGAAACCACGCGCAACCCTGATGGCACTCATGGTGGCCTCTGTGCCTGAATTTACCATCCTCACTTTATCCATTGAAGGGTAGGCTTTAAGAACAAGATCTGCGAGTTCAATCTCAACGGGTGTTGGTGCTCCGTAGCTCGTGCCGCGCTCGATCGCCTTCTTGAGGGCCTTGATTACTGTTGGATGGGCATGACCGAGTATTAGGGGGCCCCAGGAAAGGACATAGTCTATGTAGGTATTCCCGTCAACATCGTAGATCCTGGATCCCTTGGCGTGATCAATAAAGATCGGCTTTCCACCCACAGCCTTGAAAGCGCGGACAGGACTGTTGACTCCCCCGGGCATCATGCCGCATGCTTTTTTATATAATTTATGAGACTTCTTCCATTTCATCGATCTAACGTTTATAGCGTTTCGGGTTTTACTGTTTATTGCTGTACTAAATTGACAAGCGCAATAAGTACTAGGGAAATCAAAAAACCTTTAGGAGCCTGAACTTTTGATACTTTATCATAAAAAATTTTATGTGTCAAAAAACTCCGGTATTAATATATAATGTTATGCAACAAACGGTTATGTTTGACAAAAGAATAAATATATCCAACAGTATCTGAAGAGACAGGAGGTTTCAATGAAGAAATTCGCATTTTTTGCACTGGTCATATCGTTATTTTTTGTATTTGTATCGTGTGCAAAACAGGGAGAACAGAAAGGATCGTATCTGGCAAAGGTCGGCAAGATAAAGATAACAAATGCTGATCTTGAAAGAGAAATGGAGAATCTGCCCCCATTTGCACAGAAGATCTTTGAGGGGAGAGAGGGAAAGGAAAAATTTTTAAACGAGCTTGTTAAGAAGGAACTTCTGTATCAGGAGGCAACAAAGCAGGGGCTTGATAAAGACCCTGAATACGTTCAGAAAGTGGAGGATTTCAAGAAGATTACCCTTATAGGCAAACTTCTCGAGAAAGAGATAGAAGAGAGGACAAAGGTCACGGATGAGGACGTAAAAAAATATTATGACGAACACAAGGAGGATTTTTCGCCTTCCAGCCAGATCAGGTTAAACCTTATACGGTTAAAGACCGAAGATGAAGCTGACAATATTTTGGATAAATTAGAAAAAGGTGAGGACTTTTCAGCTATTGCCAAGGAAAGCTCCATTGATGCTGATTCTGCAAAGGCCGGAGGAGACCTGGGCTTTATTTCAAGAGATCAGATTCCCCAGGAGTATCAAATGGCAATCGTAAGGTTAAAAAAGGGAGAAGTGAGTGACCCGATCAAGACTCAGAACGGGTATGATATCATTAAAGTTACCGATAAGAAGGCAACCCAGGTTGTAGAATTTGAAAAAGTGAAAGACCTCATCTTACAGCATCTTTCCGCAGAGAGGCAGAAAGAGGTTTTCGATTCATACATAGAAAGCCTGAAAAAGACATACACAGTTGAGATAAACAGGGAAGCACTTGCGGGTCCTGCTGCCGGGGAAGAGAAAGGATTAATCCAGGAGGAAGCCGGGCCTGCGGGCGAAATAAAGGATGAGCCGAAACAAGAAGAGACAGGTACAGAGCAAGGGCAAAATGTTGAAGGGGGAGAAAAGAAATAAGAAGGTGGCTCTAAGGATCTAAAAAAAAGAAGCATTTCTGATATCCCAGTTCTATGAGAGGAGACCTGGGCCTGCCCCCGGGCGGAATGATACAGAGTCTTTAAAATTCATGTTTGCGGTCCAATAACATTATGATTGCCTTGCAGCACTATGATATAAACCCGCAATAGTTTTTTCTGTCACTGTTATTTCTATGAAAGACTTCGAAATCTTCGACATATCAGGTGACGTTGGCGTGATAGCCTTTGGAAGGGATTTACAGGAGGCATTTGTCAATGCCGCTAAAGGCATGTACAGTCTCATTACGGATCCCGGCACCGTCGAAGAAAGGACCGTAATTGATATCACGGTAGAAGATAACTCGCTCGAAGGGCTACTCGTTTCCTGGCTGAATGAATTGATTTTCTATTTCGATACGTATAGTTTCATCGGGAGAAAAATAGAGGTAAATGAATTCACCCCCACCCTAACCCTCCCCCCTCGAGGGGGAGGGAAGGGAGAGGGGGAGGGGGAGGGTGAGGGTGACAAGATTGCCAGCCAGCCCACTTATAAGATTAAAGCCTCTATACGTGGCGAGGAATTTGACCAGCAGCGCCACGAGGGTAAGCTTCTCATAAAGGCAGCAACCTATCATAAACTTAAGGTAGAAAAGATAAACGGTATATGGGAGATACATGTTATATTTGACATATAGACTTTTGGGGGTTATCGATGGCATTAGAAAAACTCAGAAGGATTGACGACACAAAAATTGAAGTTCCCCTGGACTATAAACCGGGCATGAGGGTAAAAGGGATTATCTATGTTGATGCAATCCTTGAGAAGGCACTGGAACCCCAGTCAATAGAGCAGGTTGCAAATGTAGCTACCTTGCCTGGAATCATAAAATCCTCGATGGCCATGCCTGATGTGCATACAGGGTATGGGTTTACGATCGGCGGTGTAGCTGCCTTTGGTTTAAAGGAAGGGATAGTCTCACCAGGTGGTGTTGGCTATGATATCAATTGCGGGGTCCGGCTACTAAAAAGTAATCTCAGGAAGGATGAAGTCATATCGCAGATAAAGGACCTCATTACAGTGCTCTACAGCGAAATCCCCACAGGGGTCGGCTCGAAAGGGAAACTCCGACTCAAGTCAGAAGATGAGAGGAGGCTCCTTCTCAAGGGTGCCGGATGGGCTGTAGAGCAGGGTTTTGGTACTGCAGAAGATCTTGAGAAGATGGAATCAGGAGGGTGTATCGAGGGGGCTGATCCATCCCTCGTCAGTGATAAGGCATACGAGCGTGGCAAGGCCCAGCAGGGAACACTGGGTTCAGGGAATCACTTCCTCGAGGTGCAGTATGTTGATGAGATTTATGATGAACATGCAGCAAACAGCCTAGGCCTTTTTCACGACCAGATTACGGTTATGATCCATACCGGGTCACGCGGGTTTGGCCATCAGGTCTGTACGGATTTCATTCAGGTTATGGCAAGGGCTGCAAGTAAATACAAGATAGAATTACCCGACAGGGAGCTTGTATGTGCGCCGTTTGAAAGCCCTGAAGCACAGGATTATCTTGGTGCGATGAAGGCTGCCGCAAACTATGCATGGGCTAACAGACAGTGCATCATGCACTGGACAAGAGAGGCGTTCATGAGGGTATTTCACATATCCCCCGGAAAGCTCGGGATGACGTTGCTCTATGATGTTGCGCACAACATCGCAAAGGTCGAGGAACATCAGGTGAATGGGGAAAAGATGAGGCTAATAGTGCACAGAAAGGGGGCAACTAGGGCATTCCCTCCCGGGCATCCTGAACTCCCTGAGATTTACAGGAAAATCGGTCAACCCGTCCTGATCCCCGGCGACATGGGCAGAGCATCATTTGTGTTACTCGGGACAGAAAAGGCCATGCAGGAGACATTTGGCTCAACATGCCATGGTGCGGGAAGACTCATGTCGAGGCATCAGGCTATCAAGAAGGCTAAGGGCCGTGCCATATGGCGCGAGATGGAGGATAAAGGGATTATTGTCCGGGCTACCGGTAGGGGTACCCTTGCAGAGGAGATGTCCGAGGCTTACAAGGATATATCAAATGTTGTTGATGTGGTTCATAAGGCCGGCATTTCCAGAAAGGTTGCAAGGCTCAGGCCGATCGGGGTTATAAAAGGATAAAAATCGCGGTCTGAATCATAACTGTCCAGAATATTATCCAGAATATTATAGAGAATTGATGTAAACTTGTTTTTATTTTTGAAATCAAGCCATATTCCTTGATTTTTTAAGGTTTTGATATTTATTTAGGATAGGTTTGAACCTGGATATTACTTTCTTCCTGCATCAACTTTTTCTATTACCCACACGCCTTTTTGTCCGGCTTTCAAGCACACTTATTGACATCCATAAATAAATTTTTATATATTTATATCAAAGAATATATGACGTATGTAACTTATCCTTAAAAAAAGCAATTGATTTTTGAAGCGGAGACAAAGTTGCCTTTAAAGTTTTTTATTAGATTATCCAATATAATAAACCTGCGAAAAGCAGTTTTGCTACCCTGTGTGGAATAAAACTATTTGCAGTGAGAGGTAAATAAAATGTCTGAGGTGGTGAAAAGGCTTTCGTTTATCGATCGGTTTCTCACCTTATGGATATTCTTTGCCATGGCGGTTGGGGTAGGTTCCGGGTATCTGTATCCGAAAATCACCGAGTTCTGGAATATCTTCCAGGTTGGTACTACCAACATCCCGATAGCAATTGGTTTGATCCTCATGATGTATCCGCCTCTGGCCAAGGTCCGCTATGAGGAACTGCCGCGGGTATTCAACAATTATAGAATACTCGGGATTAGCCTCATTCAGAACTGGATTGTCGGACCTGTTATCATGTTCTTCCTGGCAATCATTTTCCTCCATAATTATCCTGAGTATATGGTCGGCGTCATCCTTGTAGGACTTGCCCGCTGTATTGCCATGGTACTTGTCTGGAATGATCTTGCCTGCGGTGACCCTGATTATGTTGCAGGTCTCGTTGCCTTTAATGCCCTGTTTCAGGTCTTGACCTATCCTGTATATGCCTGGATCTTTATAACAAAATTACCTCCCCTTTTCGGCCTTAGCGGAGCGGTTGTGGATGTTACTATCGGCGAAATAGCAAAGAGTGTCTTTATATACCTTGGCATTCCATTCCTCGGGGGCATCATAACCCGTTTAACACTGGTTAATGTAAAGGGGAAAAAATGGTATCACGAGAAATTCATACCAAAAATAAGCCCGATTACACTGATCGCACTCCTTTTCACTATTATCGTAATGTTTTCTCTGAAAGGTGAATATATTATCAAACTCCCTGTGGATGTTATAAGGGTTGCCATGCCAATGTTTATTTATTTTGTTTTCATGTTTCTTGTCACCTTTTATATCGCAAAGAAGATAGGCGCCGATTACCCGAAATCTGCCACGTTGAGTTTTACCGCTGCATCCAATGATTTTGAGCTGGCAATTGCTGTTGCAGTTGCAGTCTTCGGAATTAATTCCGGAGCAGCTTTTGCAACCGTAATAGGCCCTTTGGTTGAAGTGCCTGTTTTGATCGGACTGGTGAATGTGGCGCTTTATTTTCGCAGAAAATATTATGCTTCCGAGTATTGCAGGATTGAAGGGACGAGACCTTTATGAAAAATAGATACATCAGGAATTTGAAGGGGAATAACAGTGAATAGAAAAAATGCATTTATGCGTATGCTCCTGATCGTTGCCCTGTTCGGTATCGCTTTTTCTGGATATGAGGGGTTTGCTGGTGGAGATAACAGAAAGACAAGGCTGAACAGTGAAACCGGGTCACGGGCAATTCAGGCTGATCAGGTGCCCGAGAAAAAGCCTGCTGCGTCAGGGGTCTGTCCGCCTTTTTGTCTGAAGGATGAAGAAGGGAATATTATCGACCCTGTACATAATATCAATACTGACAAACCCTATTCTCCAAAGCAGACATGCGGAGCAGAAGGCTGCCATGATTATAACAAGATAACCGAAGGATACCATTTTACACAGGGAAAAGGAGAAACGTTACCCGATAAATTGGCGAAAAGATACAACTGGGTGATTTATCCTGGAAATTACGGAGGCAACTGGTGCTCCCCTGCGCCTTTGTATAAGCAGCTGGCACCCAAAAAGAATGATGACGCCAGGATGATCGACATGACTTCCTTTGAATTCGTGACAGCTACATGCGGCAACTGTCATCCCGGCGGAGGCCCGCTCGAGTATGACCGTGAAGGTAACAGATATGATGAGTACATGAAAGGGCAGGACATGAAATCCGGTGAAGAAAATGGTCTGGACGGAGACTATTTCAGGGCAAGATGGATTGATACAGGGGTGATCGAGGCAGACTGCCTGTTGTGTCACATGCCGGGGTATAACTTCAAAGAAAGGAATAAACAGCTTGCAAATCTGAATTTCAAGTGGGCAGCATTAGCAGGAAGCAGTTTCGGGAGTGTTGACGGAAGCATTAAAGACGGTCAACCGGTGAAAGTAATCTATGATAAAAGCAAGTTTGATAACGAAGGCAAGGTGGCCGTTCACATCGCTCCTGAACCCAGGAATGAAACATGCCTTCAGTGCCACAGGAAGCCTGACTGGAAGAAGCGTGGGGCGGCATTTTCTCCCCGTACCGATGTCCATGTTGCCGCAGGTCTCAGATGTGTAGACTGCCACGCTGCAGGGAGCAAGGCTGTTGATGAGCGGATTCGCGGCAAGGAAATACATCAGTTCGGGAAAGGAGATGATCCTTCCGGATGGGTGAGAAACGATCTTGATAATACCATGAGAACTTGCGAAGACTGCCATACAAGTGGATGGCGGAATGCGCCCAGAGCAACTCATGCATGGCTGCCCCCGTTTCATATGGAAAAGCTTTCCTGCCAGGCATGCCACATCCCTTCACGTGCAGTAAAAAGTGCGCTTGTTCAGGCAAGCGATGTATATAACCCTGCTCCACGTATTACTCCGCCTCCAAAACATATATGGACTTTCTATGATCAGAAGATGAATTTCTGGAACCATTATGGTGAACTCGATCTGTTTACTGTAGTGGATCAGCCTACTGATGTCACCCGGTCAACACTTTTTAGATATAAGGGAAAGATTTATCCAGGTAACCGTGTTCACAGTTCATGGGTCGGATTTGAAGAGAACGGCAAAAATGGCCTGAATCAATTATTCATGAAAGACTTTTACCAGATGTGGTTAAAGCATCAGGCAGATCCGACGAATAACTATCCTGAACTGTCTTTGATAAAGGACGACAACAACGATGGAGTTCTGGAAGTAAACAGTCAGGAGGAGACTGACTCCCTCTTAACAGCAGTAAAAAACTACCTTTTGAATACAGGATTCCCGTTGGACGGAAAGCGACTTGTCCGGGTCTCAGGCAGCAGGGTTTTCTATTCTTCAAAGGAGAGCAGGGAACTGCCTCGCGAACAATATGAAGCAACAGCCTATGCATCCGTCTATAAATTTTCCCATGACACAGCACCCGCAAAGGCAGCTCTTGGGTCAGCCGGCTGTACAGACTGCCACAGTTCAGGCTCGCCGTTTTTTGAGGGTAAAGTCCTGAAGGAGATATTTTCATCTCAGGATGCAAAACCGGTATGGATGGCGAACCATGAAATTCTTGGTATTTCAAGCTCATGGATCAAATTGGGATCATTTCGCGAAGCATTTTTAAAGCCGGTCCTTTATATCCTTGCAGGACTTCTCGTTATTCTTTCTGTTATATCAATCCTGCAACAACTCGCAGTGAAGAATGGTGCCCTTCCACCTCAGAAAGCGAAACTACTCGCATGGTTTATTCTGGCGGGAGTTATTGTGGCAGGGCTGATAGCGGCGCTTTCTCCCGGCCTTCTGGGATACATGACATTGAGCAGGTTCAGCCTTGATGCAAACCACTTCTGGATATCAGTGATTATTTTTTTGATCTCAGTTACTGTTATGCTTTCACAAAAGCTTGACGGAAAAACTTCCTTGCCCGAAATTGCAACGAGAAAACTGGGATGGCTGTTTATAATGGCAGGCGCATTTTCCGGTTTGCTCATCTTACTAAAGATCGGGGGACTGAGCATTTTAACCCGTTTGGCTTATACGGTTTTTGACCTTAGCCTTGTACTCGCGGCTCTCACATCCAGCTTTTCTCTTCTGAGGATGATTGGAAAAACAGGAGAACAGAACAAGAATGTATAAAAAGAATGAAGAACTCAAACAACTTGTAAAAAAAACCTATGCCGGTATTGTATCTCAGGGCCCATGTTGTGCGGTGCACGCAACCTGTTGTTTGCCAGCGATTAAGCCTGTTAACATTCGAGAAGCAGGGAAGCTCATAGGATATTCTGAAGAAGAAATGAAGGTCGGACTTGGCGAGGCAAACCTGGGGCTCGGATGCGGCAATCCATTGGCAATAGCGGAACTGAAGGGAGGAGAGACTGTTCTTGATCTTGGAAGCGGTGCAGGATTTGATGCATTCCTCTCAGCCATGAAAGTGGGGAAGAACGGATACGTCATCGGAGTGGATATGACGCCGGAAATGGTGGCCAGGGCAAAAGAGAATGCGAAGAAACTTGGCGTGAAGAATGTTGATTTCAGGAATGGAGACATTGAACATCTTCCTGTAGATGATAATTCTGTCGATGTGATCATATCGAACTGCGTAATCAATCTCTCTCCGGATAAGCAGGCTGTTTTTCAGGAGGCGTTCAGGGTCTTGAAACCGGGAGGCCGACTGGCTATTTCCGATATCCTTAAGAAGTGTGACTTCTCCGAAGCTGTAACGCAGAATGAAAAAGCTTACAGCGGATGAATTACCGGAGCGGTTCCCGTGGAGGAACTGGAAGGGATGCTCAAAAAAGCGGGATTTACCGATATTAGAATCAAGGATAAGGAAAAGAGCAATGAAATAATCAAAGGATGGAATTTCGGAGAAGGCGTCGAGAATATGGTCTGTTCGGCTTATATCCTTGCAAAGAAACCATAGGGGATCCGGTAAATGATTATTTATGCAGCATTCAGGATAACCAGATTTAATACTTTAGCCTATGCGAAGTGATGAAGTAACCAGCAATGAACTTTTAGAATCATGAATGAAGGGCAGCCATAGTTATTTCAGTATTATATATTCCGCAAGAGCTCCCAGGAACACAATGAGACACGGCAGTAGCAAGATCTTGTAGATCCCCCACAGATCGGCCCTGAAATATTCCCTTGTAAGGAGGAGGCATACATGAACAGGGGAAAGGAGCACTCCCAAAAAGCCTGATGCGAATGCAAACGAGAGGGCACCTAGAGGGACGGTATCGGCAAGGCTTATGATGAGAGGGAAGGTAGCCCCTACAAAACCGACAGTTATACCCGTTAGAAGGCCTGTGATGAAAGGGAGCAGGAAGAGGATAGGGAGCACCGGAATGCCTTCTTGTATGAAAAAGCGGCTTAGATTGTTGACTGCTCCCGAATGGTCCATTGCTTCTTTGAAAGTCATGATGCCGAGTATTAGTATGATGACATCGAGAGAGAAACCATGTTTGAAAGCCTTCAGGACAGATTTTATATTATAGCGATAGAATGCCAGAAGACATATGATGACAGCTAGTAGTGCATAATGCAGTTCCACACGTGCCAAGACAACTAGGAGAAGGACAGCTCCTATCGGAACAAAATTTAACAGGTCTTTTTTATGAAGCATCCCTTCGGTTTTTACCATGCCTTTAATTCCGTGCATTGAAAAGATAAAACCCGAGATCACAACTAGCGCAGCATATCCCGCATTGACTGTAATTAGATTGTAGAGCTCGACTTTCGCGATAGCAGAGGCGAGGAGTAGACCGGGGTAGAGCGGCAATATGAATTCCCACGGATGTCTGTACCAGTAGTTAATGAAACTTTTTTCTTCCGGGCTCATGTCCGTATCACTTGTTGTCTCGGCTACCATGGGAGCGGAAAAATATGCCCCTCCGATTGACGGCATGAGACCGATCAGCAGGGGCATAGATATGATTACTGTTTTCCTGTTCCGCAGGATTGCCTTCACCGCTGCCGTCATTTTTGAGAGGACCTCGTGGTCTCTCAGTATCATCTCGAATACCCTGATAAAGGATAAGGCAAGAATCAGCTTAATCGTTACATCATTGATGAGGGTGCTTTTGGCGGTCTTCCATATGGAGGTAAGGGACATCTGATACAGGAGGAATAACGAGGAGGCTGCAGCGAACATGACAAGGCCGATGTTCAGTTTTTTTCTCAGCAGGAGCAGGATGATAATAAAGACAAGAGAAATCTTCAGTAGGTCGCCCATCAAGCATTTTATCATATCTCCCTCAGAAACACGTTTTTATCCGGGACGTTGTAGCCGCAAACTTTAGTTTGCGTAGAATATACGCAGGCTAAAGCCTGCGGCTACCAGTGTAGTGAGTCAAAAATTGTTTGTCATTGTCCGGCTTGACCGGACAATCCAGAAGCCTTTGAAACAACTGGATTCCCCTCTCCCCCAGCGGGAGAGGGTTAGGGAGAGGGGGTGTACAAGAGTTTTATATTCCCTTCCCTGAGTTCATAGATCTTATCTGTAGCACTTTCTAAAAACCTGCGGTCGTGTGCAATGATCATATACGTATCTGCATGTTCTCTCAGGTAGTTCAGGAACCTCTCGGTTGTTGCATCGTCAAGACCTGCTACCGGCTCATCAAGGAGATAGCATGCAGGATGCATGGCTACAACAGTAGCTAGTGCAACGAGCCTTTTTTCCCCTCCTGAAAGCCGGTGGGTTACCCTTTTTTCATAACCGTCCAGTCCCAGCTTTTCACAGGTGTCATGTACAATTTCATGTGCCTCTTCATGAGACTTACCGATGTTCAGAGGCCCGAAAGCAATGTCTTCCTCAACGGTCGGACAGAAAAGCTGGTCGTCCGAGTCCTGAAAGAGAAGACCGATTTTACGCCTGACCTCGACAAAGTCTTTTTCCTCTTTCCTGACTTTCCCGTATATCTCTATTGTTCCTTTCTCAGGTTTCAACAGGCCCATGATCAAGTGAAATAGTGTAGTTTTCCCGGAACCGTTTGATCCTGTCAAACCTACCTTCTCTTTCTCGCTGAAAGAGAAATCAAGACCGTCGAAGACCTTTTTCCCGTTAGAATAGCCGAATGTTACCCGCGATATTTTTATCACATGTCACCCTGTAATGAAGCAAGGCCCATCGCTATTGTTATGAGGGACAGCAGGATTCCTAAAATTACATCAGAGGGCCTTAATGTGAAATGACGGAAAACAGGGAACTTCCCGGTAAACCCCCTGCAAAGCATCGCATGATAAATTCTCTGGGAATGTTCAAAGCTTCTGACAATGAGCATCCCGACAAGGTAGGCATACGTCCTGTATGTGTGCAGGTTCGTTTTCGCTTCGAATGCCCTTACGGTGATCGCTCTTCTCATCCTGTTGTATTCATCGTGAAGAACGCTTATATATCGGTAGAAAAAGAAAAAGAGGTAAACAAGTTTGCGGGGGAATTTCAGGTGAACAAGGGCATGGGCCAGGGAGAAAACCTCGGAGGTTCCAAGGAGTGCGATCGTTGCGATCACGATTGCATTTGCCTTGAGCGTGATGGACGATGCCAGCATAAAACCCTCACGGGTAGCCGACAGTGGACCGATTCGCACTATATGGTTCCCTGGGTGGCTGAACGGGAGAAAAAGCCAGAGAAAAAGTATAAAAATATTAACGACAGCCAACCTGTGAAGCAGCTTTTTCATATCGATACGGGTAATGATAATCATCAGGGTAGAAACGGTCAGGGCAAGAGCAGGATAGGTGTTACCGTGCATGAGTGCCACAACGATGACGTATGGGATGAGAGTGATAAACTTAACTCTCGGGTCGAGCCTGTGAAAGACTGAGGTTCCCTCTGCAAATTCTTCAAGATGCATTTATATCTCACCTGTGTAAGTTATTTCAAGACCGGGTATGGCGGTTCGCCGACCTACTCTTGAAATACGCGATGATACCCAGTATCCCTATAATATATCCTATACCTCCCAGGATTTCGGTCAACCCAGGTTTTTCACTTTTTTCATGCAGGCTGATGAGAAGCCTCATAACAGGCTGTAGCTTTTTGTCGATAACCCTTGCTAAGGCAGCATCCAATTCCTGAGATGTAACTGTGCGATCCATGTCATTAGCAATGCCTGCAGGCTGTTCCTGTTTCTGGGGTTTCTGCATGGACACCTTATTCTTGCTCTGCACGATCACTTTGTCTGTCTTGTTTTCAGGGAGCATCGATTCCCTTACCTCACCTGCGGCAAGAGTATATTCATTCTGATGTCCCGTTCCCGCGTGAAGGATAAGTTTTAATGATGTGGCACGGGGAATGTCGAAAGAAAATAGACCGTGGTCGTCGGTTTTACCTTCAAGAAGTTTTTCCCCTGTTTTATTATCCATGACTTCAATAAGGGAGTTCTTGCATTTCGAACCGTCGGCGAAGTAGCCTTCGGCATAAACCTTCCCGTTTTCTGCATACGCAAAGATATTGACCTTGTGTGCGTCTGCTGACGAGGCAGGTATGCAGATGGCGAAGAGAAGGCAGAAGGAGAAACAGACGAGGGAGGTGAGGGGTATACTTTTGAAAACACGCATGATCTCAGAAAAAAAGTGGTTCATTTGCTGACCTCCAGGATCTCCGGTTTAACTTTTCTTAAAAATAGTACACAGAAGGCTGTCACAACGCCTTCGATGATCATTACCGGTATGTGGGCGATGATGATGGCCATTGACACATTTCTGAAACTTTCACCGGTCGAAATGAGTGCTAACGCGACGAGAAGCGCACCGAAAAAAATGCCCGTAACGCCGGCCAGGAAACCGCCTGCTGAAACCAGGGGAGCCATCGCAGATTTAACAAGCGGTGAAAAAAGGATATATGCGAGCAAGGCAGGGGCTGCCATGACCAGCGTGTTGACCCCGAGCACGGTAAATCCACCGAACTGGAAGAGGAGGGCCTGAAGGGACAGAGCGACAAGGATTGAAGGGAAGGCCATCCAACCCAGCAGAATACCGAGGAGACCGTTCATGACAAGGTGAGTACTTGAAGGACCTAAAGGTATGTGGATGAGAGAGGCAACGAAAAAGGCCGAGGACAGCACCGCAACCTGGGGGATCTTGTCATAGCTCATCTTTCTCAGTCCGATCGCAACCCCTCCGGCAGATAGCACGGCACCCGCAATGAGAACGGGTGCCGATAAAACACCTTCTGATATATGCATGCTATTCCATGTCCCTGGTTTTAACCCAAAGAACAGCACCGATTTCGACAGGGTATTCCGTGCCGTTATGCTTAATCGTATAATCCGCTGTATTCAAAGCTGCAAAACCCCACCAGCCGGCTTTTGGCATTGCATAGGTGAATATACCGTTTTCATCAGTCTTGATCACCTGTGTAATGTATGGTTCAGCCGGGGCCTTTAGCTTGCCGTCTTCATTGTAATATTCTACCTCGACCTCTGCGTACGGAACGGGTTTACCGTCAACTTTTACAACACCCTGAAAAACATTCCCTGCCCAGAGCCCATAAGGCCTTGTGAGAGGAACAATCTCCGTCTTGAGCCCGAGCTCATTGTCCCATCCTTCCTCGAGCCCGAGCGCGTTCACTATAACTTTTGTATAGTGAACGATAAATGACTCTTCAGCAGGTTCCCAATACGGTGCCGGTTCAACAAAGAATATGTAATCTCCGGGCCTCCTGATCCTGTACGAGGACTCCCATGTCGTAAAACCCTTGACTTCCTTCTTTTTCAGCGTATTAAGGAGATCGGCCTGCTCTCCACCTGCCTTTACCCTGAATGCCTTTGGCATCTCCATGTTCATATAGTCTCCCTCGAAAGGATGAATGAATTTAACCTCTAGCCTGATTTCCTTTTTGTCATCCTTTGAAACAATGTCATCAGAGGGAATGACCATCCCGAAATGTGCCCACACCATGGATAGGGGAATAAATAGTATTAAAGGAAACAAGAGAACTTCTACCGTCAATCTTTTCATTTTTCGCATTGCTAACTCCTTATTCTTTCCCTTTTATTAATCAGAAATAGGCATTGACCCTTACGCCGTAAATGAATCCATCAATATCTTCTGCGTAATTATAATTATCGGCCATATACTGGATATCGAGGCTTATGTCGGCATATTCGAGGATTTTGAACCTGACGTATGCTTCAAAAGCATCGGTGTTATCGATATCGCCCCTGTCAGCACCGTTGAGGTATGCGTAACCGATGCCGGCGTTGTCGCCCTTCCTGCCCCAGAGGTTACCGTTTATATTAACGCCGGCAGAGTACAGTGAAGCGTAGTCGACAACAGCTGTGTCATCCTGCCAGCATAACCTTGCAAAGACCCCGACTATATCCCCGATCTCCTGATCAGCAGATATCCCTATGCCGTAAAGGTTTTCATATTCTGTCCCGTCCCAGTTCGGGAATTTGTTATTGGTAGAAAAGCCGCAAATTCTGTAATTACCCTCACCAAGGCTTGTATCGATGGAGTATCCAAGCTGGAAGGCGAAGTAATTGTAGTTTTTATGTGCATCCGTATCAGTTTCATATTTCGTATTCATCGCCAGTGCTCTTACAGAGACGTTTGATATATCGAGTTCTATAACGCCGCCGATATCGTAAGAGGGTAAGTTTACATTGGTGTCGTTCACGAAAATTTCATTCATAAATTGCGTAACCTCGTCATTTGCAAACTTGTTATCATCGATATACGCTGTGGAGTCAATGATACCTCCCGTGATGCCGAGAGATGCATTTTCGGACAGAGTAAATGTATGCTTGTACCATGCCTCGAGGAGATAGTCCCTGTTCCTGCCGTTGATGTCCTTCAGGTCGTCTTCGAGGTCATCTGAAAACGGTGCCAGGTAAAACGGTGATATATTATTCAATCCGTTTCCGGCGGCAAAACTGAACGTAACCTGGAATTCATCGGCATCTGTGGGATGGAAGTTTGCTCCTAGGTCCAGGACCGCGGCTCCCCTGTCTGTTTCGTCCAAATCCCCGGCATCCCAGTCTCCATATTGATAAATACCCGTGAGATTCCCTTCAATAGAAAATTTATCGTTAATATCATATGCGTATATCAAGGACGGGACTACCATAGCGATCAGGACAGCTGATACTGCACCCGTTATAATCTTTCCAAGCTTTATTAACTTTATTAACATTACAAACCCTCCTTAAAATAGTCAAAGAATTCCCGAAGCTTTGCTCTGCGGGAGGATGAACTTCCTGCCCCGTATCAAGGTACGGGAAAACTCCGGCCGGAATCCAGAGGGACAGGCTTTCTAAGACCTCTTGAGATTCCGCGGAATGACAGTTCGATACCTCGCAGCTCTGCTGCGGTACTGCTTGCTCATGGTTCTGTAAAATAGAGATTTACTATTGAAATAAAACTATAGGGAATTTCCTCCTTTCCCGCAGCAACAAAAAAGCCGCGAAAGCTTTTCCGACCTCCTGGTCTTTACTGCATCAGCAGATCTGCCGATACAGTTAGCCTTCGTGGCTTTTAAATCCTTGATAATACTAGCACAGAATATGAGAGTTTGCAACATTTTGTCAACACTCCTGTTGTAAAAAGGATACAAGTATATATAAATACTTATAGTTCCTTACAGATGCTGTATATGGATGCCGCATTTTTTAGATCATAAATTCAACATGTTACAGCCCTTATTGGAAAGACTTTTTAAACCTGGCCTCTTTTTTGCTTTTGCCTTCTTTCAGGTAGAGTGAAACGTGTGTAAAATTATGTTTACAGATCAGTATCTTAATAATAAGAGAACCTTGACAAAATTATTTGATGGTGCTATAAATGTACGAAATAAATTTTCTTGACAAATATGCAAGGGTAATGATATAAATTGTGCATATTTCTTTACCCCGTTATCTTATTTAATTAATGAAAGTCCTTCGTTGGAGGCTAAGAGTTTTTGAAGGGGAGGTGATAGGAAAGGAGTTTAAGGGAAAAGAAAAGATAAAATTCAGAATCCGCCCTTGGCGGACAAAAGTTTCGTTAGAGTCATGGTTCAGGGGAATCAAGGCTTCTAACATATAATCTTTAAAAAGAAGGAGGGTTAGCAAGTGAGAAAATATCTTGCAATTGTATTAAGTGTACTTCTCGTACTCAGTGTTGCTGCCACTGCCTCTGCCATGGATACTGAAGTAAAACTTGGCGGGAAGATCCTTGTGAGAGGCTGGTATTTCGATAATGTCAGTAATAGCTTGCCACAAGACTCATCGTCCCAGGCAGTATACACAACGAACGCAAACATTATTTTGGACATTATGGTAGACGAAAATGTCAGGGGTTTCATGGAGCTTGAGACAGCATGTTTCGGTAATGAAAACTGCGGACTTTATTTCTGGGGCACACAGAACCCAAATGGTGGATATGACACAAAAGCGGATGCAGACCTGTTCTTCCGCCAGTTATGGATTATGTATACGGGTTCGGGTCTTCTGGGCGTACCTGCCGGAATCAAGGTAGGTCATATGCCGATTACCCTGGGTGAAAAGCAGTTCCTTAATAACGAGAGATTCGGCGATGATGCCATCCTCGTGTGGGTTGACCCTACAAAGGAACTTCACCTGGCAGTAGGAACAGCAAAGCTGGTTGAAGAAGTTGATGGATTACCTTTGAGTATTGGGAACCATACGGACGATGTGGACGGTTATATCGCCCTTGCAACCTACGCGCTTGACAAGGACAATACATTAGGAATTAACTGGACATGGATACACAGCGATGGTAATTGCCCTTCTCTCGGCGCATCGCCGAACGTCGATTCACTTGACTTCCATAATATTGGAGCCCATGCAAACGGTAATATCTCAGGCATCACCTATGCTGCAGAGGTTGATATCCAGACAGGAGAGCTTGAAAACATTAATTTGGTACCGGGCGATGACCTGAAAGCAAAAGGCTGGGCAGCTTTCGTAAAATTGGGCTACATGCTTGACCCGATCAACATCAGGGGTTCCTTTGCATATGGTAGCGGTGATGACGATCTTAACGACGATGATTGCAAGGAATTCCAGACCCTTCAGGGTCCGGATGGAATCAGTGCATTCGCAAGGCTTGTACATTACACCCAGATTTATGAGCGTACCCTTCATACGTCTGCCATATCTGCAACTCTTACAACAACTCCGGGCGGAAATGTCAGAAACACCGGTATTGCCAACACCACATACTTTAACCTCGGCATGGACTGGAAAGCGACACCAGACCTTAATCTTAGTCTTGACGGCTTCTATCTCATGGCATCAGAGACAGAAGGATGGGAACAGCTTGCCGGGCATAGTGTAGATGAGACTATCGGTTGGGAGCTTGACTTCAAAGGCACATACAAGATTGCAAAGAACCTCAGCTATTTCGTAGAAGCAGCCGGTTTCTGGGCTGGAGATTTTTATGAAGAATCAGGTCTTGTTGCGGACAAGGAAACCGTTACACAGCTGATTCACGGGCTTCTGTTAACATTCTAAAACACTCAGAAACTTCTGTATGATCAAACGCAGAGGGGCGGCTTAACAGGCCGCCCCTTTTTATTTTTTTAAAGAGCCTTCTTTGTAGAATTGAATTTAATATTTTTGAAAATACCTGCAAATATAAAATTCTTGGTATAGTATCTGTGTGCAAATTGACAAGTCTTTGTTCTTGTTATTACGGCCCCGAAACCTGATTAGGGAGAGGGATCTTGAAACTTAAAGATTTCTAACCGGGGCCTGCCCAGGCCCTAACGACAGGATTCCTCGCTCTGCTCGGAATGACAAAAGGGAAGGGTTCTGAGTGGCAAAGGGTAAAGGATTCGGAATGAAAGCTAAGGCTTAAGAATAACGGAGTTCATTATGGACTACAGAGAAATATTAAGAGCATTCGGGAAAAAGAAGATACTTATTATAGGAGACCTCATTCTTGACAAATACATTTGGGGGAAAGTAAACAGGATTTCCCCGGAGGCACCCGTCCCTGTTGTTGAGGTTTCGAAAGAGGAATTCCTTCTCGGTGGAGCTGCGAACGTGGCACACAACATAGTATCGCTCGGCAGCCATGCAACGATTGTTGGCATGGCGGGCAGTGATGCTGCCGGGGAAATTATCGTGAGAATGCTTAACGAAAGACATGTAGACCACGGCGGTATCTTTTTCGGTTCTAGGCCAACAACGGTCAAGACCAGAATTATAGCCCATAACCAGCAGGTCGTAAGATTTGACAGAGAGACCAAGGACGGGGTTGGCACAAAGGTTTTACAGCAGATGCTCGAATACATCCGCGGAGCTGTCAGAACCCATGACGCGGTAATAATATCTGATTACAAGAAGGGTGTTATATGTCCCAGGCTCGTAAAGGAGATATTAAAATACACAAAGGCCAGGAAGCTCTTCGTAGCTGTAGATCCAAAGATTGGTCATTTTCACTGGTACAAAAAAGTTTCATTGATTACCCCTAATGTTACTGAGGCGTCTATAGCATCGGGAATTGAAATTAGGGATGAAAAAACGCTTCTTCGCGCCGGAAGGGCGCTGTTGAAGAAGATACAGTCTGATGCAATACTAGTTACCCGCGGTGAATCCGGCATGAGCCTTTTCAGGAAAGATAAAGTTATACACATTCAAACTGCTGCACGCAATGTTTATGATGTTACCGGTGCAGGTGATACGGTTATAGCAGCCTTTACGCTTTCTCACGCAGCAGGCGCACCGTTGGAAGAGGCTGCAGTAATTGCCAATCACGCAGCAGGCATTGTTGTAGGTGAAGTTGGGACTGCTGTGGTGACAAAAGACCAGTTAAGTAAATCCTTCAGGTTTAATCGCAGTAAATAAGAAAAGACTTTTCCACTTCTAATGTGACGTCCCACACGGGGCTTTCAATAATCCCTGCGGCATTTTGATATGAGATGCCTGATTATTGTAATATCCATAATATGGCGAAAGCAGTTGCATTATTTTCAGGTGGTCTTGACAGCATGCTAGCAATCCTCACCATGCTAAAGCAGGGTATAGACGTCACAGCACTGTCATTCCTTACCCCGTTTAATACTCCTGCTGAGGCTGATTTATCACATGACAACAAAGATAAAGATATTGTTACCGATGACTTAAGATATGATATATACACCCATAGGCTTACAGAGACATTCATCGAGATAGTTAAAACCCCCCGTTTTGGCTACGGAAAGCATATGAACCCGTGTATAGACTGCAGGATTCTAATGCTCAGGGAGGCCAGGATATTTATGGATGAAATCGGAGCGGATTTTATCATAACAGGTGAGGTGCTTGGACAAAGACCGATGAGCCAGAGAAGGGATATGCTTAATCGTATTGACAGGGAGGCAGGGGTCAAAGGCTATGTATTACGTCCGCTGAGTGCAAAACTGCTCAGCGTTACAATCCCTGAAGAAGAAGGCATAGTCAACAGGGACTTGCTTCATGATTTCAGTGGGCGGTCAAGAAGACAACAGATGGACCTCGCAAGAGAATTCAAACTGGTACGTTTCCCTGCACCTGCGGGCGGTTGTTTGCTGACCGATCCAATTTTTGCACAAAAGCTCCGGGATTTATTGACATACAACCCGAATCCGGCCGTGCGGGATATCACCCTGTTGAAAACAGGCAGACATTTTCGGCTCTCCCCTTCCTGTAAGATTATTGTGGGAAGGAATCAAAAGGAGAATGAGATACTGGAATCTTTGGCAGGCGAAAATGACAGCCTCATTAGCATTGAGGGATATGGAAGCCCGACAACTCTAGTGTCGGGAACGCATAATGACGAGGCCCTGCAGATTGCTGCTTCTCTCTGCGCACGCTACTCTGATGCAAAGGGAAATTCCCGTGTGAATGCAAGGGTCGTCGGCCGGCATAGGACATACAACATCAGCGTTTCAGGGGCAAGCAACGAAGTCATTGAAATTTTAAGAATCGGCGGAAAGAAGGACAGAAACGTTGTTAACCTGAAAAATGTATTTACCGGGGGCATGGTTGACTGAAATGTCTTTTGCGGCAACTCCCACCTTAACCATTCCTATCCTTACACTTAAATTCAGGGGATGAAGGTGGGGTTAAACCCTGACGGGAATTCCTTTAGCTCTCAGGAACTCCTTTGCCTCCCTGATAGTGAATTCCCTATAGTGGAATATGGATGCAGCGAGTACGGCATCTGCCTTACCCGCATCAAGTGCTTCGTACAGATGTTCAAGATTCCCTGCTCCGCCCGATGCGATCACAGGAATGGATACGGATTCAGAGATTCTCCTTGTCAGCTCGAGGTCATAACCGTCTTTCGTCCCGTCTTTGTCCATGCTTGTCAGCATGATTTCGCCTGCGCCGAGGTCTGTGACTTTCTTTGCCCATTTGACTGCATCGATGAGTTTCATCTTTCTTCCGCCATGAGTGGAAATCGCCCAGGATAATCCGTCGGCAGCAGGCAGGTTTTCCTGTTCACCCTTTATCTCATTTCTATCACCGGCTACGGGGATAAAGGCTGGAATTTTTTCAGTAACACGAAGACAAACATCGTTTAAGGCAGGATCACCGAACCAGTCCTCACCTGTTGCATCAGGCAGCCTATTTGAAACCCTTTTTGCATCGATTGCAATGACAATGCACTGACTTCCGAATCTCTCGGCTGCCCTGCTGATAAAGTAAGGATCTGTCACTGTGGTTGTATTAATAGATACCTTGTCGCATCCTGCGTTGAGCAAGTCCCTGATGTCATCAAGGGTTTTTATCCCCCCTCCGACAGTCAGGGGCATAAAGACTTCTTCTGCGGTTTTCATGACGACGTGTAATAGGATATTTCTCTTTTCATGGGAAGCAGTAATATCAAGGAATATGAGCTCGTCAGCACCCTGCTCATCGTAAAATTTGGCATTTTCAACAGGATCTCCGGCATCCCGCAGGTTTATAAAGCTTACGCCTTTGACTACGCGTCCGCTTTGTACATCCAGGCAGGGGATTATCCTTTTCGCAAGCATCAGCTGGTTGACACTAGTTTTATTGCCTCGTCGAGGTCAAGTGTGCCGGAGTAAATTGCCTTTCCCGTGATGACCCCCCAAAGGTTCTTTATCTTCATCAGGTTCCTGATGTCATCAAGACAGGAGACACCCCCTGATGCGATGACAGGGATTCTGACGCTTTCAACCATTTCCCGGGTGGCATCGATGTTAGGGCCAGTGAGCATTCCATCACGTTTTATATCTGTGTAGATGATCCCTGCTGCCCCTATGATTTCCAGTCTCTTTGCGAGTTCTATCGCAGTAATCGAGGTAAGTTCCATCCAGCCTTTTATGGCTACCATCCCATCCATGGCATCGATGCCTACGAGTATCCTGCCCGGATACCTGTCACAGGACGATATGAGAAACTCATGATCCTCGATTGCCGAAGTCCCAATGATAATTCTTTCAATGCCTGCTGAAAAGAGGTTGATGATGTTTCCGACTTTTCGTATGCCGCCTCCCACCTGCAGGGTGCTTTTGACCGAATTTCTGATATTTATTATCGCATCCAGGTTTTTCAGGTCACCGGTAAACGCACCATCGAGATCAACGATGTGGATCAATGTTGCTCCAAGAGATTCCCAGCGCTTTGCCACGGAGGAGGGGTTGTCAGAATAGACTGTTACGTCTTCCTTTTTACCCTGAAGAAGTCTGACGCATTGCCCTTTTTTTAAATCTATTGCAGGAATAATGAGCATGAATTAATATACCATAAAGGAATGGGACAAGTAATAAGCCGGATAAGGACAGACACGGGTTTTAAAGGCTATAGGATTTATTGGATTGAAGTCGGCTAAAGAGGCTTTTTTCAGAAGAGACCCGCGAGAAGGCAGTGCCTCTTCCATATGCCGTCCCTCGCACCAACTGCTAGGATTACTGCTGGGTATCCTGTGTGTTTCATTTTGTGTCTTTTTACCAGCCCATTCACAGGCCGGATCTTTTCGTATCCCCGAAAAATTCGTCTATGATCTGACCTGGATGGGTCTCAAGGCCGGTACCGCGTCTATCGAGATCATAGACGAAAAGGGTACAATGAAAATTATTTCACAGGCATATTCATCACAATTTATCTCCTTGTTTTATAAAGTCGAGGATAGAATAGAAAGCACCCTCTCTAAAGGATCATCTTTCTCACCCATCGGGCAGCCCATAAAGTATCGGGTCAGGATACGGGAAGGGAAGCACAGGAGAGACAAAGAGGTCATCTTTGATCACGATAAGGGGAAAGCCCTTTATTTTGACTACCGAAACAACGAGAAAAAAGAATTTAAAGTCCCCTCCCCTGTTTTTGATCCTGTCTCAGGGTTTTACTATTTCAGGACCTGTGAACTTGTGGTCGGAGAACCTGTCTTTGTCACTATCTTTGATAACAAAAAAATCTGGGATGTTGAGGTCCAGGTTCTAAGGAAAGAGGCAGTGACCCTTCCGGCAGGCAGGTTTGATACCATTGTTGTCAAACCATTGCTAAAATCAGAGGGTATATTTGCCAGGAAGGGTGATGTCCATATCTGGCTTACAGATGATGAGAAACGTATCCCTGTTCTGGTAAAGTTGAAGGTAAAGATCGGACATGTTGCCGCAACACTGGTAGAGGGAATGTATTAACCCGAAAAATGTAATTGATTATTGGACCGGAGCAAAGTCTTTCGATGTATTTCCCGGACTAAGGAATAAATTTTTATCCGCCACGGCGGATTCGCTGAGGTGAAAGCAATGTCTGAGTTATTCGGGGTAAGGACCTATCCTCTGGTGGGATCGGATGTCATAAATTGCATATTATATAATTCCTGGTAAAGTCCGCCTTCTGCAAGCAGGTCTTCATGAGTTCCCTGCTGAACTATGACACCCCTGTTCATGACAATGATCCGTGCGGCACTTTTTACTGTTGAAAGCCTGTGTGCGATAACAACAGTTGTCCTTTTGGCCATTAATGTTTCCATTGCCTTCTGGATCCTTTGCTCGGAGTCCATATCGAGAGATGAGGTCGCTTCGTCGAGTAGCAGAATTGAAGGATTTTTAAGGATCGCCCGTGCAATGGTAATCCTCTGTTTTTGACCGCCGGAGAGTTTTACACCCCTTTCACCTATGTTTGTCTCATACCCTTCAGGCATTTCCATGATGAATTCATGTGCATATGCTGCTTTTGCCGATTCTACGATATCCTTGTCGGATGCTTCAGGCCGCCCCAGGCGTATGTTTTCTTTTATCGTGTCATCGAATAAAACGATGTCTTGGGAGACAATGCCGAGGTTCTTTCTCAGGGATTTGAGTTTCAGATCTCTGGTTGAGACACCATCGATATAAATGTCCCCTGTGGTCGGGTACCAGAAGCCTGCGATAAGATCCACGAGGGTGCTCTTTCCCGCCCCACTATGGCCTACTAATGCGATAACATTGCCTTCTGCAATCTCAAGATTTATATTGTTCAGGGCATTATGCTGTGATCCGGGATAGCGGAATGAAACATCGTCAAGCACGATGCGGCCGCGGATTTCTCTATCAACGCCTCCTTGTGGTTCGTTATCTATGACAAAAATTTCACGCATGCGTTCAAAGACTGTTCTGGTCTGCTGAAAATTATTGACGACCTTGCTCAGTCGTTTCAGCGGGGTATAGATCAGAAGGATTGCAGCGACAAAGGAAAAGAACGATCCGGCAGAAATCTGCCCTGATATAACGAGATGGCCTCCGTAAAAGATGATTATTGCTACCCCGATCCCACCCAGTGCCTCTGCCAGAAACCCTGAAAACTCGTCTGTCCTTACCTCTCGCATAACGTTTCTGTAATGCTCCTGCAATGCTTTACGGTAACGTTCGGACATGGCTTTTTCCATATTGAAAGCCTTTATGATTTTGATACCCTGGAGACTTTCGTGGAGGATAATGGTTACCTCGGATATCAATATTCTCGTTTTAGCACTGATACGTTTCATCAGGGCGCTCAGCCATCCAACACTCAGGATAATCAACGGTATGACAATAAAGGAGAGCAGGGCAAGGTCCCATTTTCTTATGATTGCAACGGCTGCAAGAACAACGACCGTGCTCCCCTGCACAAAGAAGTCTTTGACAGTATTTGCTACGATATGATTTAAAACCTGGATATCATTCTGCATTTTTGATATCACCGAACCGCTCGATGTCTCCTGATAAAATGAAATGGGCAAAGCGAGCAGTTTATTGTAGACCGAATCCCTTAAAGAGCGTGCTATCTTTGCACCGATGGAATTCATAAGGTAGTTGGAGAGAAAGTTGAAAATACCTCGGAGCGTAAAGAGGACTATCACGCCAATCGGCAGGAGCAACAAAAAACCGGAAGCTTTCTTTATGAAAACTGAATCGAGGACGGGTTTTATCAGCCACGCGATAGCACCATTGATACCCGAGAGAACAAGGCTGCAGAAGACGGCAGCAGCAAGCACCTTGAAATACGGCTTTGAAAGGCACCACAAGAGATATATGTCAACCTTCAGGTCTCCAGCACGGGTTTTTCTGAACAGTTCTTCTATGTCAATATTCATAAATATGCCGGTTTTACTATTAAAACATTCCCCCCGTATATTGAGTAAACGGCCGGTTTCTGGCTTCTATCATACAAAAAAACACAGGGCAAAGAAAATCGGAGGAATCTTGGCAAGCAACAATCACGTCCGATTGACAAAGGTGGAAATAGCTTATATCTCACTGTATAATATCAGAGATACAAACGTCTACAATCTTACTTAACTGGGAATTAAAATCGAGATGCCTCACGCTCTTCCTGATTTCCGTTTTTGAAAGATGCCCTTGTAAAGCAGTTTTCATGGCCCCGGCAATAGAATCAATATCTCTGTTATCCTCGATAACATACCCTGCTCCTTCTTTAATGACCTCGGAACAGCCGTTTGCCTTGCTAGTTACTGTATAAAGACCCATTGTGAGTGCTTCAAGAGAAGCATTCGAAAAAGGATCATAGAGAGTGGGGAGAATAAATGCGTCAGAGATCTGGAAAAAGGGCATAACATCCTTTTGAGGGCCGAAAAAATGGACCCTTTGTCCAAGGCCTGTTTTTAAGGCCCTTTTTTTATATTTATTCTCATTTTTATCTTTTCCGACCACGATCAGATCAACAAAGTCCGGGAGTAAGGTCAGCGCTGCAAGGGCCTTTTTAAGGCCCTTTCTTTCGTAGCCGCTGCCGATAAAGAGAAAATAGTACCTGTCAGGATATAAAGCGAGGCTTTTTAAGAGATCGCCTTTTTTTGCCTCGGACTCACTGAATGCTATCGAAAATTCATTCCACTCAACACCGTTATGGACAACCGTAATCTTATCTTTTGCCCCTGGATAATAGTGTATTATGTCCTTTTTAACAAGGTTCGAATTGCAGAATATCCTCTTAAGCCCGTGATACAGGAATGCCCGTCTTTCGAAGCTGATCATCGTTCTATGAAAAGGATTGATCCTGAAGCTAAAACATCTTGCCCCGGAATACTCCCGGCACCTCCTGTCAATCCATGCAGCGTGGCATCCTCCGCCTGCCCTCAAATGCGTTTGATATTCAGTGCGATCCATTCCGAATATACAGTCATACGGCGTATTTCTTAGATGTCTGTTTACCGAGGCATTGAACGTAAGGAGCTTCAGGAGGTTGTTGTATCTTGACTGTTTCAGCGTAACAAGACGTGCTTGCCGGTCGGTACCTTGCCACATACCGGATTCAGCGGTCAGTACATCTACCTGCTGATTCTTCTCCGCAAAGGCATTGATTATCCGTGTTGTATATTTCTCCCCGCCGCCGTATGGCGTATAGTTACTCTTGATTATGGCTACACGCATAGGGTTCAATATAATGTATTCTTAAATAAAGGAAACATTTCTCCGTCATTTTATACGGCATAACTATGTACCGAAACGGTTATTTTGTTTTATCTATAAAAAATTTTTAGATGAAGTATATTATAAGGATTAGCCTGAGTTATTCATGAATTTTTTTGTCAATCAGAACAGATGCAGTATTGGAGCGGCTTTACAGAGTGTTCGATGCCTTAAGGCGAAGAACACTCTGTACCTCGGACCCTGTGGAGTAAGTCTTGCTACTCCACAGGGGAGTTCTCCTCAGGCGGATAAAAATGAGCGATGGTACTGCATCTGTTCTGCACTCTTATACTTTATGAATAATTTTATTGCTCTGCAATGTATACATCACATTCTTACACGCGCCATCACGGCTTTATGAGGGTACAATCTGTTTAAGGTTTAATATTATAAAGATATCCTTTAGTGCATAAGAAGGAGAATTTGGATATGAAAAAGTTTATACACCGGGAACAATTCTTTCTGTCGCTCCTCCCGGTAATCGTGTCAAATTCAGTTATTTCAATGGTAATATCGGCCCCGCTCTTCAAATACGGTGTTCAGGGAGATAATATGCTCTTCCTTATTATAAATATCATATCCTTTATCTCTCACTATTTTTTGTTGAACTGCGCGGTAGGGGTTATTGTTCTCATTCTATCATTTATTCTTCCACGGAGAATTACATTTTTCCTAAAGATCTCTTTATTTTCCCTTTTACAAATTCTGCTCATTATCGATACACAGATCTATACACTTTTTCATTTCCATATTAATTCTCTTGTCTTGAATATTATCACCACAGAAGGCGTGTCGGATTCCGTGATTCTTGGGAAAGGAACCCTGGCAAATTTTGCGATCAGAGCTGCGGTCGTTATTTTCGTCGAGGCAGTGATAAATACGAAACTAGCTTCTCTCCATAAGAAATTAGACACGGAGAGAATGGCACTCTTCATGAGGGCTTCCAAAATACTTTTCACGGCATGCCTTGTCCTGATTGTATTCGATAAAGGCATGTACGCATATGGAGACCTGTTTAACAGGACGGAGATTACTAAGAATGCCAAACTCTATCCATTATACCAACCTTTTACAATAAAAAGATTTGCTTCAAAAGTCCTCAACATGCAGGTAAATAGGGAACTGAATTTCAGTCTATCGGCGTCAAACACGTTACTAAAATATCCGAAAAAGCAACTGGTTTTCGAGCCTTTAGGAAACAGGAATTATAATATCGTCTTGATTGTTCTGGATGGCCTCCGCTTTGATATGCTGAATGAGGAGGTAATGCCCAATCTCTCGTCATTTAGTAAGGATAATATCATATATAATAACCATCATAGCGGTGGAAACGGAACTAGGTTTGGTATTTTTTCGCTTTTATATGGGGTTCACGGAACCTACTGGCATACGTTCCTTGCCCATAGAAAGTCTTCTGTACTCATCGATAGTCTTTATGACAGGGGATATGATTTTATAATCCTTTCCAGTACTCTGTTGACTTTCCCGGAATTCAGAAAGACTGCTTTTGTTAAAATCCCGGGCAAGATACATGATACTTATGGTGGAGATAGCATCCCGCTCAGGGATGAATTATTAACCAAGGATTTTATTCGTTATATATCTTCAAGGAAGCCTCAATCACCGTTCTTTGCTTTTTTATATTACAATTCTTCGCACCAGCCATTTGCCTTTCCTGATGGTTTTAAGAGGTTTGAGCCGATAAGCGGCATCGAGATAGACTATTTCAGGGACATTGAGAGGGACAGGATTGAGTTGCTCAAAAACCGCTATAAAAATGCGGTCTTTTATGAGGATTACCTTGTCGGTATGGTTATCAGATCCCTTGAGGAGAATAATCTGCTGGAAAGGACGATTGTCATAATAACCGGAGATCACGGAGAGGAATTTTATGAAAACGGATTATTAGGCCATACCTCTTCATTTAATGACTATCAGTTAAAGACCGTTTTCGTCCTCCACTATCCGGGTATAAAGCACCGTACCGTGCAGAGAATTACCTCGCATATGGACTTAGTCCCAACGCTTATGGAATCCATTGGGTGTGTTTCTTTCCCGGGAGATTATTCACAGGGGTTTTCTTTGCTGAAGGAGAAAGACCATACCTATATAACGGCAGCCAACTGGAATAAAGCCGCGATTATTGATAATGAATTTGTAATCGTATATTCAACAGAATTATATGAGATCGGGTCATTCGAGGTTTATAGGAAATCAGATTATGCCCCTGTAAAAGATTCACAAGCAGTTTTTAAACGGAAAAAGGTGCTCCTGATAGATAGTTTGACAAAGTTGTCGGAATTTTACAGGGACATGTGAGGAAGACAAGGCTATTTTTTCTGGAATCGCAGAGACTTAAGGACACCGGCGAGTTTTTTACCTACGACTTCTACAGAAAAGAAATTTTCAGCTTTCCTGCGGGCATTCCAACCGATCTCACTCCTCAGGTCTTTATTATCTATGAGGACCTTGATGGCTTCATAGAAACCGTCAAGTGATGCCACAACAAAACCTTCTTTCCCGTGTTCGACTATATCCCGGTTAACTCCCACATCTGACAATACCGGGGGTACCGCCGCTGCCATGTATTGCAATGCCTTGAATCCGCATTTGCCTTCAGTCCATTTGTTTCGAGGAAGTGGCATGACACCGATGTCGAAAAGTGCGACCTCCTCTCCTTCGGTTTCAAGACCCCAGGGGATATAGCGTATCTCCACCCCCGGAATCCGTATTGTATCATTGCAGACGATATGAAGCTGTATCTGACAATCTTGAGTCAGCTTCTGGAGCACAGGAGACAGCATCTTCAGATGGTGAAGATTCCCCTTTCCCCCGATCCATCCGATGATAACCTTTTTTTGTGTTTCCCCGTGATTTTTTAAAGGGATATCGCGTGTTTTTACCGACGAAGGTATTATCGCAACATTTTTGTTAATCTGTGAGGCATACTCAGAAAGGATTCGATTGCCGGCAATGACGAGATCTGCACGCTTTGTTAAGTACCTGAATTTAATCTGCCGCGTCAGACTTTCAAGGGAGTCATGCGAGTCATCTCTAAAATAAATCGCGTCATCAAAATCAAAAACGAATGTCTTGGCGTACCTGCTGAAGAGGTATGCCTCGGGGGGTGTAAGCAGTTTCTTTTGGAGGTAGACGACATCGAAGTGTTTCATCCTTGTGAAAAGGGCTATCTTTTCAGAAAAATATTTCGGGTACCGGACTGCAAAAGGATCGATTCCTGCTTCACGTAATTCAGGGAGGAGGTTTGAAACCCTGATCCTGCTGCTCGGCATGTTTTCATCCTGGTAAAGAAACATAACCTTCATGAATAATTAACCGTCCCTCGTCGCAAATACTGTCATCCTGCTGGTTTTCCATAAAGGGGCCATGAGCATGAAAAACAAGCGGATAAATATTTTAAAAAATCCTATTTGCAGTATGCGCAGTAAAAAGAGGGACTTTTTGTCCTTCACGACATTATCGATGCTTTTAAAAAAGTCCCTGTCCGACCTGTGATGGGTAATGCGGGAAATCCTCAGTCCGTATTTATTGAGATATGCCCGTATTGTTCGGGGCGAGAAATGGTACAAATGATTTGGCAAATGCAGGCTATAAAAGAATTTCCCAAACAACCTGGCTTCAAACCCTGAAATATCAGGTACTACCACTATGAGTTGTCCCCCCGGTTTCAACCATTGTGCGACTTTCTTTAAGACGTTACCAGGTGAATAAGCATGCTCAAGGAACATTCTCATAATAATAACATCGTAGGAATTTGTCTCAAGCTCTACGTCTTCAATATCGTTCCTTATTAAATCAAGACCGAAGGTTTTTTTGCCCACTATTACGGCGTGAGGACTTAATTCAATTCCTGTTACAGACCAGCCGAGTCCCTTCATCTCAAACAGAAATTTGCCATGAGAGCATCCTATTTCCAGTAACTTCCCGCCTTTCAGATAATGGGGTATGGCTTCTCTATCGAGTTTCTGTTTTTTAAAAACATAAAGAGGATACAACATCAGTTTGCAGATACCACGAGAGCTCTTATCAGGGAAATATCCCCTAAAATATTGCAAAAGTAGTGTGTATATACCTGTCGCTGATTTTTCAGGACTTGCTGCGGCGCTGTTACAGCTATAGTAAGGTGTTGATGGAGGATAGAACTCTGTCATTTCTGTTTTTTCGGGGCGGGGATTAGTAAAAATGAGACCGCAACGTTTGCATTGCACGGCTGTAAACATGCCTGACCGTTTATTGATAAAGTCACACGACTGCACGTAAAGACGATGTTCAGTGTTGCCGCAAAGATCGCATGAAACGGTCTCCATTACACGGATACTCTTTGTATATGGAAATTCAGGGAATTAGCTCTTTTTTTCATTCTGGATTTCGAGCAGTTTCGCATATTTAAAAAATGACCCCCCTGCCTTCGTGATCGCTGTCACGAGACCATCCATTCCGTCGAGAAAACCTTTTTCAACAAAGTAGATTTTCAAAAACATTCCGATACCATGGTAGACGGGTGACAACACATGTGCCCTTTTGCCAGAATTATAGAGGTCTTCCGCAATAACTGAAGAATAGTCGTTGAGGGTCTTAAGCATATCAGAATAATGAGCGAAGGCATAGTGTTCTATGTGTGCATCGAGATCGATCAGATGCCCTTTTGTAACCCATTTCTCGTGAATAATACCCTGAAATTGTCCCCTGTTTTTGTTTACCAGCCGGATTTGTCTGTCTGGCCAGTAACCGGAGTGCTTCAGCCATCTGCCATGGAGAAAATTTTTCCTTCTGAGACTGTAGGCATCTGCCGTTGGCTCTCTAATAGTTTTTTTGATGATCTCCCTTGTTGCTTCCGCAACCCTTTCGTCTGCATCAAGAAGAAGAACCCATTCATGTGCACATTTTTCTATTGCGCTATTTTTTTGTGGACCGTAACCTTTCCAATCTTCCACGAAAATCCGGCAACCAAATTCTTTTGCTATTTGGACTGTTCTGTCCGAGCTGCCGGAATCGACGATCACGATATCATCCGCAAATGAGACACTTCTCAGGCAGTCGGGAAGATTTCCTTCTTCATTTTTTGTAATGACGGCAACAGAGAGAGGGACTTTTTCAAGTAGCATTTATCGCCTCTGATATCCCTGCAAAAAGAGGGAATGCTATTGCTGTTGCAAGGGGGAGCACCTGGGTATCCGTGAGATTTCCAATGATAAAAACCATTGTGAAAGAGAATACCGCGAATCCAAGGGGTGAATCGCGGTGTTTATATCCTTTTTTCAACATAATGAAAAGAAGCCAGCAAAAAGAAGCCAGGCCTGCTATCCCGTAACTGACCATCATGTATAAGAAACCGTTATGCGGATGAAAGTGAAAGGGAAGGGAGGGGTCTTTTTTATAAACCTCCCATGACCTTTTAAAACCTGCAGTTCCTATGCCGAGGATCGGATTCTTTTTTATCTCGGATAAAGCAATGCCCCACATATGGAAACGTAATCCTATGGACGTATTGACCTCACCCTGTTCATATAATTCGATGTCCTCTATGACCTTTGCAAACCTGGATCGCGTCACAGGAAAAGAAAAGAGCAGTGCAAGCGCTATGATAACGACAACAAGAATTTTCAATGTATGGCGTTGACCTATCAAGTTATATACGGCTAAAGGAGACAGAATTATCAATGCCAGATATCCGCTTCTACCTCCCGTGAAACCCAGTGTCGTGAAATACTGGAGTACAAGGATTAAGTAAGTGATGCGTTTGTGTTTTGACTCTGCCTTCAGGAAATAAAATGATGCGATAAGTATTCCTATTGTGAGAAGCAGCGAATAGGTGATATGTGCTGAGCTTCCTCCCAGCAGGCCCGTCGGCAGGCCCTTTTTGAGAGGTATAATTCCTGAGAATTGCATTATCGAGATAGCGCTGTTCAGTGAAAGCCCTCCCAGGAACATCTTTAATATAAGGTCAGGCTGCTTCTGCGCGATGACAAGGGGAGCAAGTGCTATAGCGTAAAACCAATAATGGGTTTTTAGCGCTATACGAAATCCGTCAACAGGCTGAGATGTGTAAATGAGACCGATCCAGGGGAGCACTATGAGAATGGCTACCGGCAGAAAAATTTTTGAATGACGCCATACGATTACATCTTTAAAGAATTTTCCGGAAAAAATCCAGACAACAAGCACAAACGCTCCGGAAATTACAGCAGGGGATGTAGCTATCGGCAAAAAAAGAAACATGCCGGAATATCCGGACCAAATGAGGATATCTATTTCAATTTTTTTTATAAATTCCATTTTCGCAATAATACTCTTTTGATGCAATGGATTCTAAAAGGAGCCGTTTATTGGTGTCAGATAAGACTTTGTTCGCCGGATGCCAGAGATGGAAACATACAGCCATGAAATAATGGATTTTCTTCAGGAGGCCATATTTAAAAAACCTGCAGGCCAGTTCGGAATCCTCGTTACCCCAGCCGATGAAATTTTCATTAAAACCATTTATAGCCAGGATGTCTGTTTTAAAAAACCCCATGTTGCATGATTTTATGTTCCCAAGTCTACTGTTCTTAATGGGAGGCAAAAAGGAAAGACGAATCAAATGGTGTATATTGGAAATCCTGCCTGTTAATGCCAGTTTTATTAAAGAACTGTAAGAATTAGCTTGAATGTGACTGAAATAAGGCGTGGCTGTTTTATTAACGAGAATCCTTTTCCCCTGAATAAAACAGCCCTTTTCTGACATAAGTAAATGGTCTGATATAAAAGTACTATTTACAATGCAATCACCGTCGAGGAGTATAACATAATCACCGGATGACTCTTTTATTGCCTTGTTACGGATTCTTGCTGCCCTGAACCCTTTATTTTCCTGCCAGACGTGCAGGACAGGGAATGGAGCGATTTCAGAAAAGCCCTTAATCAACTCTGCTGTTTTAGTCCCAGAACCGTCATCAGCAATGATAAGTTCATGAGGTGCCGTGTTCTGATAAAGAAAACCATCCAGGACTTTTTTTAAGAAGGCGGGGTTGTTATATGTGGTTATTACCAATGATATCTTCATATCGTCTTACCCGGGTTTCTTGGGGTCCGTTAACCCGAAAAGTGCAATTGATTATTAAATCGGAGGCAAAATCGCCTCCGATAAATGCAGTTTTTGGGTTAACTAACTCCCTCATATGTTTTCGTTATTCTACTAACAGAACACCCTTCCTTTTTATAGAGTATATAATACAACTTCCCCTGAATAACAACTCACTGCTAAATTTCCATAATTGTTTATGGAATGGGATGAGAAAATTAATGAAATAATTCCATCATCAGATACCGGTGACCATTCAAAAGCTAAGGCTACAATAGTTATTTTACAAGACATTATTGCGTTTTTTTTCAATTTGACATTGAATTTGCAGGGAAGCTATACTTCCTCACCGTAGCGACCATTAATAAAGAGTTATTCCCGTGAATCACAGCAGGGCAACATGGCGTACAATTTAAAAGATAATTCCCATACGCAAAGGGTCATTCTCCTGGGATTATGGGCCCTCGTAACGTTCTGGGTCAGACCGTGGACAGGTGATTTAAGGGGTGATCCTTTGACATATGCCTGCCTGGCAAAAGATATCGCTGAAAACAATAACTGGTTAGCCCCTGTAATTGAAGGGAATATATATTTGAACAAACCTCCTCTGTATTTCTGGCTTTCGGCCCTCTCACTCAAAGCCTTCGGCATCTCTTTTTATGCGGCGAAAATTCCTTCCCTTTTCTTTGCTACTGTCAATGTCTTTTTGCTTTATTGGATTGTGTACCGTTTGTTTAAAGACCAGGATATGGCTTTTTTTACCGCCTTTGCCTTTGAGACAACCCGCTGGATTTTCAGAAATTTTGCAACGAACAGACCTGAGAGCCTGCTGGTATTTTCCATTCTACTAGGATGGTATGCATTAATATTGATAAATGAAAAGCGTAAAAGCGGCCCGTATCTCCTGGGCGTCTCGTTTGCAATCGGCTTTATGAGCAAATTATTTTTTTCGTTTTTTTTCCCTTCGGTGCTTTTTGTGTATGGCCTGACAACAGGGAGGCTTCGTCAATGGCTGAAATGGTCGCATTTTTATTACGGGTGTCTTTTCGGTCTTATCCTTTCGTCTCTCTGGTTCATATATTTTGAAATAACACATCAGGGTTTCCTCTATTATCTTATCCAGGAGCAAACAGTACAGCGTGTTACTGAAGGGGCGGGCAGCAGTAAAAATCCGTTTATGTATCTTAAGGAGCTGTTTTTATTCTATCATCCCTATCTGATTTTTTTTATCGCCGGATTGTTCCTGCTCTGGAAGAGGCGGAGAGAGGAGTATTTCTGGCTTGTTCTTTTGGCAATCGTAATAATTTATCTTCCCCTTCAACTGTCTGTGGGGAAGTCAGACAGATACCTGACGATTATTACTCCGTTCATGTCTGTTGCGACAGCCATTGGCATCGTTCGCTTGGAAAAGGTAAAGAAGATTGCGAAAGGGGTCGCTGTTTATGGCGTTATTCTGCTTTGTATATTTTTCTGGGTAGTTCCTGTTACAGTCCACCCTGAAAAATATCAGGTTATTCATCTGGCAGAGAGGCTCAGCAAAAGCGGGAAGGTGGATTACAGGGACCCCCTGTCTTTCATCAATATAACAAATGATATACGTAACAGAAAAGTTCAGTTTGTAGAATGGGAGCCTTTTTTGCCGGATCGGGAATATCGGCTTGTTTACTATTTCTACTTGTCTGATTCGTTTGAGCACTGGGGTAATGAAAGGTTATATAAGTGGATGGCTGAACGCGATAACCCTATTATATTATTAACATCTTCAAACGCTGTAAAAAGATTGCCTCAGGATTCAGTTGAGTGGATTGAAATAGATTCAGACCATTATCATGCGCTTTTGGTCGGAGTGAATAACAGGCCTGTGCTCAATTCAAAAGGTAGTATAAATTCTTTGCAATAGATACGTTGACCGGATCAAGGTAAAATTTTATAATTTTATCAAATATCTGAGGCACACACATACTGTAGTTTAAATTTATTATAGGTGAGGTCATATGCATATAGGGATTATAGGGACAGGATATGTAGGACTGGTTACAGGAGCATGCTTTGCTGAATTCGGTCTCTTTGTAACATGTGTTGACAGAGACGCGAAAAAAATAAGGTCTCTGAAGAAAGGGAATATCCCCTTTTATGAACCAGGGCTGGACGAACTTGTCAAAAGAAACGTAAAACAGGGAAGACTTGCATTTACAACAAGAATACCTGAAGCTGTTGAATCGTCTCTCGTGATCTTTATTTCTGTAGGAACGCCGAGGAGAGGTGACGGTTCTGCCGACTTGCAGTACGTAGAAAAGGTTGCTTGTGATATTTCCCGGAGCATGGATGGATACAAGGTAATTGTTATGAAGAGCACAGTACCGGTTGGTACGGGTGAAAAAATAAAAAGGGTCATTTCGGAGAATTTGAAAAAGCAAACCGATTTTGACATTGTTTCGAATCCGGAGTTCTTGCGGGAGGGATCTGCGATCGAGGATTTTATGAGACCGAACAGGGTTGTCATCGGTGCAAGCAGCCAGCAGGCGATTGCAATCATGAGAGATCTTTACAAGCCATTGTATCTTATAGAGACGCCGTTTGTTGTAACGAATATTGAAACAGCAGAGCTTATAAAGTATGCCTCTAACTCTTTTCTCGCAACAAAGATTTCTTTTATTAATGAGATGGCCGGACTCTGTGAGAAAGTAGGCGCTGATGTCCACATGGTTGCAAAGGGCATGGGACTTGACAATAGGATAGGCTCCAAATTCCTTCACCCGGGTCCTGGATACGGGGGTTCATGTCTGCCGAAGGATACGAATGCCCTCCTTAAGTTGGCAGAGCAGCATGATACAGAGCTCGGTATCGTTAAGGCGGCAATGAAGGCTAACGAAAGGCAGAAGGAATTCATGTTCAGAAAGATCAGGGACACGATGGGCGGACTCAAGGGGAGAACAGTAGCAGTGCTCGGCCTCTCTTTTAAGCCAAATACCGACGATATCCGGGAAGCACCGGCGCTCTCTATTATTAAGAAATTGATGGGTGAAAAGGCACACATCAGGGCATATGATCCTGTTTCGATGAAAGAGACGCAGGAATTAATACCTGGAATAAAATATTGTAGAGATTCATATGATGCTGCAAAAGGGGCTAATGCCCTTGTTATTATGACCGAATGGAATCAGTTCAGGAATCTTGATCTCGACAGAATCCGGAAGCTTCTCAAGGAGCCGTATTTTTTCGACCTCAGGAACGTTTATGACCCCCGGAAGCTTAGGGAAAAGGGGTTCAAGTATTTCTGTGTCGGAAGAACTTAAAGTGGCAATTATGAACCTGTCTAAAAACTACAATCCCGATAAAATTCGTCATTCTCGCGGAAGCGGGAATCCAGTTTTTCAGGAGATTCTGGATCCCCCGGTCAAGCCGGAGGATGACGAAACTTTAAGTTCTTAGACAGGCTCATTACTCCCTATTTTTAAAAATCTCCCTTCCCTTGTGACGCAGCCAAAAGTTTTTTTCTCTATTTAGTGGAAATGTTACAATGGGGATATGAAGATAGTCTGTCAAAACCGCAAGGCATACCATGATTACACTATAGAAGAAACTATTGAAGCTGGGATGCAGCTTCTAGGGACTGAAGTAAAGTCATTGAGGCAGGGGAAGGCAAACCTGAAGGACAGTTATGTAATAATCAAGGATTCAGAGGTCTTTCTCTTAAATTGTCATATTAGTCCTTATTCCCATGGAAATATAATGAACCATGACCCCCTGAGGACCAGAAAACTGCTCCTCAAAAGAAAAGAGATAGAGCGGCTAAAAGGGAAGACCCAGCAAAAGGGTTACACACTGATCCCCCTGAAACTTTACTTCAAGGGGTCATTTGCAAAGGTCGAAGTTGGGTTTGCAAAGGGGAAACGGAAGTATGAAAAGAGAGAGACTATAAGGGAACGTGAGGCAAGAAGGACGATCGAACGGGCAATAAAGAGTCAGAAAACATGATATAATATATATACCAGATTTGCCTCGGGGGCGAAAGGGCTCGACGGGGGTTATGAGGATCAGGTGGCATGTCGTGGCTCCGTCACCACGTTAAAAGGCGGAAAAAAAACACAAACGCCAATAACGAACTGGCACTCGCTGCTTAATTAACTAAGCGGCACGTTACCTTGAGGTTGTCTGTGTCTCAGGGATAACGTCGGCAAGCAGACTGGTCCCGCATTTTTCTCCAGAGTGCGGGGCGAGATAAATGGAGATGGGATGGTGAACAGCTTTCCTGTTGGCGGTTTATCATCCGAGATCAAAAGACAGGATAAACATGTAGAGGCCTGAGAGTAGTGCTTTCGGACGCGGGTTCGATTCCCGCCGCCTCCACCAAAAAGATTGTTTTATTTCAATACGTTAGCTCCAATAACTACATAATTACTATCACTGGCTATCCAGGGCATTGTGTGGATACCTAAAGGGCGTGATGTTGTTTTTCTCCCCTTTTAAGAAATTATGTCTATAAGTAAAAAAGGAAATAACCGGGTCGCTATTCCTTAATCAGGAGAGCGGCCTTTCCTTGGAAAAAGAGCAGTAATCCAGGCGAATGTGGCCTAACCTGCTTATTGACTTTTGTGTGGATATGACTTACTGAAGAAAGTGAGAAAACCTCTACAGCTGTGAAAACGTTTATGTATAGGTGACCAAAATAATCTGACATCGCAATATTGATCCATCCTGCAATATCTCCTTGGAAATTGGAAAAATGATTTATTAACGTGTTTAATGCCCTGCCGGTTTAGGCGATGCATTTTTAAAATCAAAAATAACGCCGGTTCTCTGTCCATGTTATATTTAATCAAAGAGGAACTGAAAAGATCGAAAATGCTGGTAGTCTCTCTTGTTTTTAGTTTTCTTGTACAAGATAGGACTATCATGTAGTATAGAAAAAGGGTTCTATATCATGAAGAGAACATGTTTATTATTTTCTTTCGTCTTATTTTCCCTCTTTGGCTACCTCTTTGCACAACAGTTAACAGATGTCAAACTGCGATACAGCGAGCAGGGTGGTTCAAAAAGGATTGTACTTGAAGGGAAAGAGGCATTTATTCAGAACGCAAGAGTTATCACCGAAGCTTCCCAGATAACGATAGAATTTTCGGAACAGTTCACGCTTGCCCCGCAAAAGGACATACCGTTCGGCATAAGCTTAAAAGATAAAGTATTAAAGCTTATACTGAAAGAAGAAAGTTCAGTAAAATTTTTCAGACTGTCTTCTCCTCCCCGGCTTGTTTTTGATATACAAAACAAGGCGCTTTTGGCAGATAAGCAACCTTCAATAATTATTTTGAATAGCTTTGTCATAGATGCAGGACACGGCGGTTATGATTTTGGCATAAACTCCGGAAAGTCGAGCGAGAAAGAGGTTAGCCTTACCCTTGTGCGAAGTTTGGGAAGATCTCTTGCCAACAAAAAAAAGAAGGTTTTATATACGCGGAAAGTTGATCAATATGTCTCTCTCGCTGACAGAATAAGCCTTGTGAACAAGGAGAGGCCTGATATCTTCTTAAGCTTCCATTCGTCGTTGTCTGAGAACTTTGTTATTTTAAGCCCAAAATATGAAGATCAAGGCCAGGACTCTCAGAGCATTGTCGAGTATTACAGCATTTCTAATCGACAGAGGAAATATACTGGAAAGAGTAAGGCACTTGCAGACAGCCTTGAAAAGGCGATCGAAGAAGAGTTCCAAACTGATGCTGTTCGCAGGGAGATGCCTCTCCCGATTCTTAACGCAGCAGGTGCTCCATGTGTCCTTATTGAATTTCCATCACCGAAATTTCTCGTTTATGATAAACAGATGACGGAACGAATTACTGCTTCAATGCAAAGCGGAATAGCTGCTTATGGGCTCAGGCAACTTCAAATGGATATTACCCGGTGATATCTGTAAAGGTATATGAATGAAAAGGATAATGAAAAAACCATATAGTATAATATTCCTCGCGGTTCTCTTCCTGGCAGGTGTTTTTGGAGGATATCTCATTTTCATGAAGGTGTTTCCACAGGAAATGTCTTCTGAAGATGCTCACGAATCCTTGATAGTGCATGAAGACCTTTTTTCATTGAGGATTTATTATCCTATTAATTACCGGCTTTTGATCGAAGAGAGAAAGCTTCCGAGAAGGACAGCGCAACTTGCTATTGCTGAAGCTGTAGTTGAAGAATTTCTTAAAGGGCCGGGTAGTGGGATTAACTCATCCATACCGGGTGATTCGAGACTGCTCGGAATCTATAAAGACACAAATCAGATACTATATGTCGATTTATCAGACGAGTTCAGGAGGAATTTCCAGGGAGATGCATACGCAGAGTTCTTTCTTCTGAAGGGATTGTATGAAAGTCTGATTTCCAATGTCCCGGATATCCAGGACGTAAAGGTCCTGATCGAAGGGAAACAGATAGAGACACTTGGAGGACATCTTTATCTTTTCTTTCCTCTAAAAGAAATTGTATCTGTTGAATTAGAATAATTGTACCCGGTTTTTATTCAGGAGACTCAAAAACAAGCACAGTGAGGAGCGTCATTTGACAGATTCAGAAAGAGCACAGAGCAGCAACAGGCCAATTGGTGTCTTTGACTCCGGGATAGGTGGGCTCACCGTTTTAAAAGAGATTATAAGAATGTTACCCCGGGAAAATACGATCTATCTCGGAGACACTGCGCGGGTTCCCTATGGTACTCGTTCGCCGGAAACAGTTATCCGGTATTCCTTTGAAAATACGAAGTTCCTCTCGACAAAAGAAATTAAACTGCTTGTTATTGCATGTAACACCGCGTCATCCATAAGCCTTGATGCCATTAAAAAGAGTGTCTCAATCCCTGTTATCGGCGTGATCGAACCAGGAGCAAAGGCTGCGGTGAAAGCCACGAGGAACAAGAGGGTGGGAATCATAGGAACAGATGCAACCATAATGAGTAATGCGTATACAAATGTGATAAAGGCTCTGGATGAACGTATCGAGATATACGGCATTCCCTGTCCCCTGTTTGTCCCCCTCGTTGAGGAAGGGTGGACAGAGGGGAATATCGCTACCCTTGTTGCAAAAGAATATCTTAAAGGAATAAAAGAGAAAGGCATAGATACCCTTGTCCTTGGATGCACCCATTATCCTTTGCTCAAAAAAGTCATATCGGAGGTTATGGGGAGGGGCATCAGGCTTATTGATTCTGCGGTTGAGATATCAGATGAGATCACGAAGACCTTAGAGGCCCTGAAGATTATCAGGAAAGAGGGAAACCGGCCGGTAAGAAAATTTTATGTAACAGATGCGCCACAAAAGTTTTTAAAGCTGGGCGAGAGATTTCTTGGAAAGAAAATAAATCATATCGAAAAGGTAACAGTATGGATTTAGTGCGGGTTAAACTAATATAGGGAGGACACATGAGACCGGATGGAAGAAAACATGACGAAATACGCCCAGTGAAAATCAGCAGGAATTTCATAGGTAATGCCGAAGGCTCAGTGCTGATTGCTGTTGGACAGACGAGAGTTATCTGTACAGCCTCCATTGAGGACAGGGTGCCGATCTTTCTCAAAGAGCAGAAGAAGGGGTGGATAACCGCGGAATATTCCATGATCCCAAGATCAACACAGACAAGAACTCCGCGAGAATCGACGACGGGAAGGTTGAGCGGGAGGACGCACGAAATTCAGAGGCTGATAGGGAGAGCCTTAAGGTCTGTCGTAGATCTGTCCAGCATCGGTGAACGAACAATATGGATAGACTGTGATGTCATTGAAGCAGACGGAGGGACGAGGACAGCTGCAATAACAGGTGCATTCATATGCCTTTCGGATGCCCTGCAGTATGCATTGAATAACGGGCTTATTGAAAAGACGCCATTGAGAGATTATCTTGCCGCTGTGAGCGTTGGAGTCGTTCGGTCCGAACCGATGATCGACCTTTGTTACGCAGAAGACTCGGCTGCAGAAGTCGATATGAATGTTGTCATGACAGGAAGTGGCAAGTTTGTTGAGGTGCAGGGTACTGCTGAGGGGATGCCCTTTACGAAGGAATGCTTCGACAGCCTTCTTAAACTTGCAGCAGAGGGCATAGACAAACTTGTCGGTATCCAGAGGCGACTTATAGAGGAAGATCTTGCCAATTACTGAAATTGCCATCTCAATATGCTAAAATAAAAAATAATAGAAACATAAATCGTTTTTATAAAATTTCGAGAAAGCCTCTGGACTGAAGGGCTCAAATGATCAATTATGATATTCCTGTGTTAAGGAAACAGGAATCCTCGTTTGCTGCCGTGCTTGCAGGAAAATATAGCGCTAATGAGTTTCTTGAAGAAATATAAGGGGTTTTTCCGGGAGGAAAGAGTTTGAACGTTTACAGGAATCTATTTATCTGGCTTATCATAGGAGTTATGATAATACTCCTGTTTCATCTCGTCACCCCCCCCAAGAAGAGTGATCAGGAGATGATATTTTCTGAATTTATGACAAAACTCGAAGCAGGAGAAGTTGAAGAAGTTACGATAAAAGGTAATAATCTGGAGGGAAAATTAAGGGGTGGCAGGATGTTCAAGACATATACTGCCGAATATCCTGAACTGGTTGAGATATTGCGCTCTAAGAATGTGAAGATTATCGCCAAGCCGGAAGAACAGAATCCCTGGTGGCACATCTTTCTAAACTGGGGGCCCATTATCTTTCTTGTTGCTATATGGATCTTTTTCATGAGGCAGATGCAGACAGGTGGAAACAAGGCTTTATCGTTTGGCAAGTCACGGGCAAAGTTGGTTTCCGAGAAGACTGTCAAAATAACATTTGCAGATGTCGCAGGAATTGAAGAGGCGAAGGGGGAGGTCCAGGAGATTATTGATTTCCTTAAGGACCCGCAAAAGTTCCAAAAACTGGGGGGAAGGATTCCGAAGGGAGTGCTTCTGGTTGGGGCACCGGGAACAGGAAAGACACTCCTAGCAAGGGCAATCGCCGGCGAAGCCGGGGTGCCTTTTTTATCAATATCAGGCTCGGATTTTGTAGAGATGTTTGTCGGGGTTGGCGCTTCGAGAGTGAGGGATTTGTTCGAACAGGCCAAGAAGAACGCTCCGTGCATTATTTTTATTGATGAGATAGATGCGGTTGGACGCCACAGAGGCGCAGGTCTCGGCGGTGGTCACGATGAACGTGAACAGACCCTCAATCAGCTTCTAGTCGGTATGGACGGTTTTGAGAGCAATCAGGGCATTATTATCATAGCAGCCACAAACAGGCCGGACGTTCTCGACCCTGCACTTCTTAGGCCAGGGCGGTTTGATCGGCAGGTTATCGTCCCGCAACCCGATGTAAAAGGGAGACACGAGATATTAAAGGTTCATACAAGGAACGTACCGGTAGATGAAAAGGTAGACCTTGATAAGATTGCAAGGGGTACCCCAGGGTTTTCCGGTGCAGACCTTGAGAACCTTGTGAATGAAGCTGCTTTACTGGCTGCCCGGAAATCAAAGAACAAGGTAGAAATGTCTGATTTCGATGAAGCAAAAGACAAAGTCCTCATGGGTGTTGAAAGAAAGAGCATGATCATCAGCGAGGAGGAGAAGAAGAATACCGCTTATCACGAGGCAGGCCATGCGCTGGTTGCAAAACTGACGCCAGGGACTGATCCGCTACATAAAGTAAGCATCATTCCAAGGGGCCGTGCAATGGGAGTGACGCAGCAACTCCCCATAGATGACCGTTACACCTATTCCAAAGAGTATCTTTTGAAAGCTCTCTCGGTTCTCCTGGGAGGGAGGGCAGCTGAGGAGATTGCATTGAACCATATGACCACGGGTGCGGGGAATGATCTTGAGCGGGCAACAGAGCTTGCGAGAAAGATGGTAACAGAATGGGGAATGTCTGACAAGCTCGGTCCCCTTACCTTCGGGAAGAAGGACGAACAGATCTTTCTGGGAAGAGAAATTGCGAGACACAAGGACTACAGCGAGAAGACGGCAATTGATATAGATGAGGAAGTCAAGCGGATCGTGGTTGAAGCGTATGAGGTATCAAAGAATCTACTGTCAGAAAACAGGGATACCCTTGAAGCCTTAACAAAGGCACTCCTTGAGCGGGAGACAATGGATGTTACTGAGATAGACGCCCTTGTCAAGGAGGTTGAATTATCCAGATCCCGGCAGGTTGTTCAAACCTGACCCCAAAATTTCCGTGAACCTAAGCTGGTCAAGATTCTCCCTCGACTTATCTCAAAAGACCCAGATCATGGGGATCCTGAACGTGACCAAGGATTCCTTTGCAGACGGCGGACTTTATTTTGATAAAGCCTCAGCAATCGAGAGGGGAATTAGTATGGTTGAAGAGGGAGCTCATATCATTGATATCGGGGGGGAATCAACGAGGCCAGGGTCAGAACCGGTCAATGAAGAAGAAGAGCTGAGGCGCACAATACCTGTCATTGAAGTGCTCGCAAAAAAGATTTCGGTCCCGATTTCTATCGACACATACAAATCATCAGTTGCCAAAAGGGCTATCGAGGCAGGGGCATCCATGGTGAACGATATCAGCGGACTGAGATTCGACCCGAACATGCCGGAGGTTATCACGCATTACCGCGTGCCCGTGGTGATAATGCATATAAAGGGAACCCCGAAGGACATGCAGCGCAATCCTTTTTATACGGCACTCATACCCGAGATAATCGGTTACCTGGAAGAAGGAATACGAATGGCGGTACGGGCAGGCGTATCAGAGGACATGATCATCGTCGACCCCGGTATAGGCTTCGGCAAGACGTATGAACATAACCTCGAGATTATTAAAAACCTTCATGAATTTACCCTGCTGAGAAAGCCGATCCTCATTGGTGTATCCCGTAAGGCTTTTATCGGCAGGATCCTAGGAGATCTTCCTGTTACAGAACGGCTTGAAGGTACGGCAGCTGCAGTAGCCATCTCTATCATCAATGGCGCTAATATCGTGAGAGTTCATGATGTAAAAGAAATGGCCAGAGCAGCGAGAGTTGCAGATGCAGTTAAGAAGATGAGCATCCCCGATTTCTAAAATTTTTATTATAAGGTTATACTTGTCATTTAAAACTGAGTAATTTTTGCGTACAATAATTACCAATGGAAATTGAGCAACTCAGGGCTATAGGCAACAGGCTTTTCAAGAAAATCCCTTCAGTCAGAAAAGACAAAAAGAGTGTACTCGGCACCGGTGCCTCCGGAGACAAGACCTATCATGTCGATAAAGTAGCCGAGAACATTATTATCTCCGGTCTGGAAAAAACAGGAGAAGGGTTGACTATTATCTCTGAAGAGATTGGCACAAAGGATATCAGAGGTGGCGGCAAGAAGGTTTTAATCGATCCCATTGACGGGAGCAGGAATGCCGTAGCAGGTATTCCTTTTTACAGTGCCTCGATAGCTCTCGCAGAAGGAGACAGCCTTGGGAGTCTGACCCTCGCCTATATCATAAACCTCGCAAACGGAGATGAGTTTTGGGCTGAGAAGGGAAAGGGAGTATTCTTGAACGGCAGAAAAATCAAGACACAACAAGACGACATCTTTTATCTCATTGCATACGAGGCACAGAACCCCTATAAGGACATTTCGCGTATCATCACACTTCTTTCAGAATCAAGAAAGACGAGATGCCTCGGTTCCACGGCGCTCGACCTTGCATACCTTTCATCGGGTGCGGTAAGCGTTTTTGTCAGTCCATCGCCATCGAGGTGTTTTGATTTCGCAGGTGGATGGCTCATTGTTGAAGAGGCAGGCGGGATTATTACCGACATCAGCGGCCGTAACGTCGATTCCCTTGAAGTCAGCCTCAAAAAGAGCACAACGCTCCTTGTATCAGGGAATAAAAGTCTTCATGATAAGGCGTTGAGGTTGTTGAGCAAGAGACAGTGAGTTGCTGCAAATGACCTCTCAGCCGGCCATTCCGGTAAAAGATTTTTTTCGGCTAAACTGTCTTGAAGCCTGTCTCTCCGCAGGGATTCTTCAATGTTGTGAATAATTGGACAAGGTCTTCTTTGAGCGGAGATGTTTGAAAAGAGTTGTTTGTTAAGACAGCTCTGTAATATATTACGGGTTTTTTGATTATTTTTTACCGGAAGCAGGTGATTTTCCTTCAAGCCTTTCTTGTTCTTTGTAACGTTCCATGACAATCCTCTCTGCCTCAAGCCAGTTATCGAGGTCACGACCTTCAATCCTGCCACTTTTTTCATACAGTTCGCGTGCGAGCTTCGCTATTTCATCGTACCATTTCATTTTGTTTCTCCGATAACATGTATTGATAAGCTAAGATAACTTCAAGCTTCATAAAGTATATCATAAATGCGGCTATTAACCCGAGAATGAATTTCATAATCTTTTGAGGAGGCATGTGTTCAGAAGAAGCTCTCCTGTTCTCATTGGCGAATCCGACGCTTCTCTGATTTACGTGCATGCATTTCCGGTGCTGTTCGAAAACCCGTTCCCGGCATCACCCTCAACAAGAAATTCTTCGTATACATCCCCGGGCAGTTCCCTGATGAACCGTGATGGCTTCAACAGCCCCAGGCCATGCCAATCCTCCGAAGTTATCGGATAGCAGAGATAGAGGTTGTCCCGTGCCCGTGTGACAGCAACATAGAAGAGCCTCCTCTCCTCTTCCTCATAATCTGTTTTCAGTGATCTTGCAGAGGGAAACCTGCCGTCATTAAGGCCTATGACAAAGACATCATCCCACTCGAGTCCCTTTGCCTGATGGATAGTAGAGAGTATGACACGTTCTTTGTCTTCTTCGCCATCCTCGACTTCTCCGCCTGACGCGCTCTGGAGGCTTAATTCACTGATAAAATGCTCGAGCGAAGAGTAGTGGTGTGCAAAGCGTGTCATCTGTTCGATATCTTCGATCCTGTCTTCTGCATTCGGGTAATGGTTGTAAAGATAGTCCTCATAGCCGTGTCTCAATATGTGGTCTATTGCGGCAGAAGGCGGTAAAACTGTCCCGGGATCCTTTCCTCCCCTCAGTATTTTTATAAGATCAAGGAAGAGATGGAAGGCATCAAGGGCTTTTTGAGGGACGAGCCTGTCTCCTTCACATATTGTATCAAGAGGACTTTCCGACTTGCACATAGAGTCCCAGAGCTTCCCTGCGGTGATATTGCCGATGCCGGGAACAAGCTTGACAATCCTTTTCCAGCTCAGTTCATCATAAGGATTTACTATGACCCGGAGGAAAGAGAGGATGTCCTTGATGTGAGCCTGCTCAAAGAACTTCAGTCCTGATCTGACCTCAAACGGAATGCTTCTCTTCCTGAGTTCCATCTGGAGTTCCATTGATTGAAAGTGTGAACGGTAAAGCACAGCGATCTCATTGAGGGGTGTCCCTTCCGAATGAAACTCGAGTATCCTCTGAGCAACAAAATCAGCCTGCTGGAAGATATCCTTGAGCGGAAGAACACCGGGAGCATCTCCTCGGCCCTTTATCGAACGGAGTTCCTTTCGGAACTGCCTGACGTTATGGATGATACTGTTGTTGGCAAGATTCAGTATCTCAGGTGTTGATCTGTAGTTTGTTATCAAATGAAAAATCCTTACATCCGGATATCTCTCAGGAAACTTGAGGATGTTTTCGAAATCTGCTCCCCGGAAAGAATAGATCGACTGTGCGTCATCTCCGACTGCCATGATGTTTCTGTTTGTGCCCGATAAAAGGTCAACGATCTCTGCCTGGAGCGTATTCGTGTCCTGGTATTCGTCGACGAGGATATGCATGAACTTCGATGCATAGTGCTCCCGGATACTCTCATGCTCCAGTAAAACCCTTCTCCAGTTTGTCAGAAGGTCATCGAAGTCCATCAGGTTAAGGTCATGCTTCTTTTTGTCGTAGAGCGAGATCGCATGCTTTATCTCATCAAGTGCATTGAAAAAATGCGGGAATCGTAATACAAGCAGTTCGTCGATGCCGGTCTTTGTATTTTTCATAAGCCCGTATATCTCGCATAGCACAGAGCCTTTAGGCATAAAGGTTTCCCTCTTTTTCATTTCTGCAAGACAGATATCGAAAAGGTCTTTCGAGTCTTCCCGGTCAAGGATAGAAAAACCTTCTTTGTATCCGATCAGCAGGCAGTGCTTTCTCAGGATCATATTGCCTATATGATGGAATGTCCCGCCCCAGAGTCCCTGAATATTCCTGCCGATGAGAAACTCGACCCTGCGCATCATTTCCCTCGCAGCCTTGTTAGTGAAAGTCAGGAGCAGGATATGTTCGGGTCTGAACCCTGTCTCTATTAACCGCGCAACACGATACGTAACAGTTCTCGTTTTCCCGGTACCTGCGCCGGCAAGCACAAGCATTGGTCCGCCCGGGTGCATTACAACGGCATGCTGTTCAGGATTTAGATCCCTTTCATAGTTAAGCTTGGGTCCCGAGGGATGCGGGTGCAAACGGTATTTTTTCATTTATTCAATCCCTTCACCCTAAGGGCGATTTCCTTTGCATAGTCGGCAAGTGTTTCATCGCGCGCTCCGAAAACAACATAGGTATCCCATTCATTGATGCGGTCAAGGAGAGCCTGCCGTTCATGGAGGACCTCGACTGACTTCCCTGCCCCTTCTATCGCGTATGACAAATCCTCGCTTGAGATATCCCTGAGAGCAGTGCCGCCGGCATCATATATCGGTAACAGGATCAGGTGGTCTTCTTCGCGGAGATTCCTTGCAAATACTTCAATGTACTCCTGCTTCATAAACCGTGTCGGGCCAAAACCATGCGGCTGAAAAATGTAGCAGACGCGGTGCCTGAAAGTCTTCATAAATCCCATGAGAGATGAAATCTTGTGTGGGTTGTGGGCATAGTCATCTATAACGAGGTGCTTACCTGTGTCGAGGTGAATATCAAACCGCCGGTCGAGTCCGGAGAAAGAGGGCAGGATTTGCGCTATGTCATTGAGGGGAATGCCCATCTCGGAGAGGAGGGCTATACACGGCAGTGCATTGTAGAGATTGTACTGTCCGGGGAGGGAGAGGATAAAATCTGTACCATGCAATGAAAAAACCGTTCTGAACGGTTGATATTCTATTACTTTTGCCCTGTACTGAGATGATGTCTTAACCGAAAAAGTTACCGCTTTGTCAAAGCGGCAGCGCATGAGGTTTGCATCATCACTGTTTATAACGACTATCTCCCTTGTATTACTGCCGAATGTCTCGAACATCACGGAAGTTTTTTCTATTGCATGGTGGTCGAGGTCCAGATTTGCAATGATCGAGGAAGCCGGATAATAGTGAGTGATAGAATCATCGGATTCGCACGCCTCTATAACCATGAGGTTTGAGTTGCCGTTCAGGGAGTTCCCTGCATTGCTCGGAGATTTGAAAGGTTTTACCCTGCCGCCCCCGATGTAATTCGGTTCGAGACCAAGCTGATGCATGACAAACGCGAGCATCCCAGCTATGGTCGATTTGCCGCTTGTGCCCGCAACAGCGATTGTTTTAAACTCCGATGCTATATCCGACAGGTACCCGGGGCGTGTCTTCACGGGGATTCCCAAATCCCGTGCCTTGGTTACCTCAGGCTGGGTGACTTCTACAGCGGTGCTGAAGACAGCGAGATCGATTGATTTGTCCATCCCGGAGCCATCGTGAGGGACAATGGTTATCCCTTTTTTTTCAAGAACTGCGTATAGCGGGTGAACAATATTCCTGTCGAACAAGCGGTCTGACCCGATAATGAGATGCCCCCGACCGGCCATAAAGCTTGCTATGGCCGACATGCCGCTGCCACCTATGCCGGAGAAAAATATTTTTGACATGTTGTCTGATTATTTATTTTAAGACAAATAAGTCGAAGTTATCAAAGAGCACCTTTTAGTTTTCTGGGTTTGTTGTGTTTATAGGGTAGATGCAAATCGCGGGCACATAGCGCAAAGCGTTTAGAGCAAGGGGCAAAGGGTTACAGAACGATGGTTGATAAAAAATATGTAAAGCATGTATATTATTCAGTGTCTGAATATAAACTGCTATTCATAATAATCCGTCATTCCCCGACTTGATCGGTCTGTGACTCATGGAGGGAATCCAGTGTTTTCAATCGGTTCTGGATTGTCCGGTCCCTCCAAAAGGATGGGGGCGAGAAAGCTGGACAATGACAAAATAAGAGTTTATGGACGGACTCTATCTAAATCTCTTAGGAGGTGTCTTTATGATTATCGAACATTTATTAGATATAGCTTATGCAATGGGTCCGGCTCCTGAAGGGGGTACTCAGGGTGGTGGAAGTATATTCGCCAGTCTCTTGCCCCTTATCCTGATCTTTGTAGTCTTTTATTTTCTGCTCATCAGACCGCAACAGAAGAGGGCCAAAGAACATAGAGCGATGTTAAGCGCTCTTAAAAAAGGGGATAAGGTAATCACGTCAGGTGGTGTTTACGGCATAATAGAAAACGTTGGGACCAATACAGTCACCGTCAAGATTGCCGAGAATACAAAGGTAAAATTCGGCAAGGCATATATAGCATCCGTCAGGGCCACCTCGGACGAAGACTGATTTTACCATAAAAATTTTCTTATCATTGATACCGAAGAAATTAACGATCCCCTGAGCTTCCTCTCAAGAGGGAATCCAGGAGACTTTTCAACTAAGATACGAAAAAAAAGATGTTGTTGATAGCGGAGGTCTGATGAAGAAAAAGATACTCTGGAAGTTGATTCTGCTCGGCGTAACACTTGTCCTGGCAATTATCTTATTCCTTCCCAATACACCTGCCTTTCAATATATGCCTGAATGGTGGAAGAAGACCATGCCGGATAGGGGTATTGTCCTCGGGCTCGATCTCCAGGGAGGCCTGCACCTCGAGTATGAGGTGGAGGGAGAAAAGGCTGTTCAGATTCAGGCAGAGCGGTACGCTTTTTCTTTGAGGGATTTTCTCTCAAAGAAAGAGATAAAGGCCGACGTTACTACGCGCGGATCACAGATCATTGTGAGTCCATCTACATCCGAGATCATGAACGTCATTGAAAAAGATTTCACCGTCGTAGACCTCATCGATAGCAAAGAGAAGCTTGTTTACAAAATTAAAGATAGCGAGGCCCGCAGGATAGCTGACGATGCTGCTGACCAGGCACTCGAAACGATACGCAACAGGATTGACCAGTTCGGGGTTGCAGAACCCACGATCGTAAGGCAGGGTGAAAACGAGATCGTTATCCAGCTCCCTGGCGTGCAGGACCCGAAGAGGGCAATTAACCTCATCGGCAAGACCGCTATCCTCGAGTTTAAACTTGTAGACGACGAAGCACCTGTTGCAGCGGAGCTCCCGCAGGCAATCTTGCCCGGTGAAGAAAAAGAAATTATAAAACAGTTCGCTGAGAAAATCCCTGAAGGTGATGAGATACTGTTTAAGAGCACTATAAATGAAAATACGAAAGAGGTCATAGGGAAGATACCGTTTCTTTTAAAAAAACAGGCTGTCCTTACAGGCGACCTCCTCAATGACGCACGGGTGAGCTTTGACTCATACGGCTTGCCATATGTGTCCCTGGAACTGAATACTGCGGGGGCAAAGATATTCGAGGAGGTAACAGGCGCAAACATCGAAAAGAGACTGGCCATTGTGCTTGACAACAATGTTTACTCAGCCCCCGTTATCAGAGACAGGATTTCAGGCGGGAGCGCAATGATCGAGGGAAACTTTACCCTGGACGAGGCAAAGGACCTCAGCATTGTCTTAAAAGCAGGTGCCCTCCCCGCGCCGTTGAAGATGCTCCAGAACGTGACAGTCGGTCCTTCGCTCGGAGAGGATTCCATCGAAGCCGGAAAGACCGCGGGTATTATCGGCACGATAGCGGTCGTGCTGTTCATGATCCTCTACTACAGGCTCTCGGGACTTATTGCAGACTTTGCGCTCTTTTTGAATATAATACTCCTCCTCGGTGCAATGGCATCGCTGCATGCAACTCTTACAATGCCTGGGATTGCGGGGATCATCCTTGCCATCGGGATGGCGGTTGACTCGAATGTCCTCATGTTCGAGAGGATGAGAGAAGAGTTAAGGGCGGGAAAGACACCGGCAGCCGCGGTCGATTCCGGATACCGCAAGGCATTCTGGACTATCTTCGATTCCCATGTCACAACTCTTATAACTGCGGCAGTGCTCTTCCAGTTCGGCACAGGCCCTATTAAGGGATTTGCGATAACATTAAGCCTGGGCGTTGCAATAAACCTTTTTACAGCCCTCATCGGGACAAAGACTGTCTTTGACGTTCTCATGAGCAGGATGAGGATGAGGAGTCTGAGCATATGATAGAACTTCTAAAGAAAACGAATATAGATTTTATGGGGAAAAAATATTACGCGTTTGCCCTTTCCGCGATTATCCTTGTAATAGGGATCATAGCAGTTGTCCAAGTTGCGAGGGGCACGGCAAATCTGGGGATAGATTTTACCGGCGGGACAGCAGTCCAGATAAAGTTTGAAAAGCCTTTTGCACTCAGTGAAGTAAGGAAGGCCCTTGAAGACGGGGGCCTCAAGGATGTCGAGCTGCAGGACATGCCTGTCGAGAAGAAGGTCCTGATAAGGGTTAAGAAACAAGAAGAAACGATCGGTGGCTTCTCGGAAAAGATCGTTTCGGTACTCTCCCAGAGATTCGCAGACCAGAAGCTTGTTGTTGAATCGACCACAGAAATAGGACCGAAGGTCGGCGAGCGGCTCAGGAAAGACGCCCTCTGGGCTATTATTGCTGCCACAGCCGGTCTCCTCATCTATATTGCATTCCGTTTTCAATTCCGGTTCGGAATCGGTGCGACCATTGCTACATTACACGACGTCCTCGCTGTTTTGGCATTGTTTTATGTATTGAATCGCGAAATAAATCTCGTTATTATTGCCGCCCTTTTGGCGATTGCGGGTTATTCCCTCACTGATACCGTCGTAGTCTACGACAGAATCAGGGAGAACCTGAGGATGCGGCAAAGGGACCCTGTTGAGGTCGTCGTGAACCAGAGTATCAATGAGGTCCTTTCGAGGACAATCATAACTGCCATGACGACACTTCTTGCAGCTCTGGCGCTTTTCTTCTTTGGAGGAGAAGTCATCCATGACTTCGCCCTCGCAATTATTGTAGGAATAGTCGTTGGTACCTTTTCATCCATATTTATTGCAAGCCCGATTGTTCTTCTTTGGAAAGGCAAAAGGCCTTTTGCAAAAAGATAGGAAACAGCGCATAATCAGGGTCATAGGTTCTCTCTAACACGTGATAGAATTAAAGGTGAGTGGAAAGCTCTATTGGACTGTTAATCTGTCATCTATGAAAAAACATTTCAAGTATAAAGTGCACACTCCTTAGTTTTGTCTGGAGGAAGCGAAGAGACACTACTTCAATCTCGGAGCTTCCGGAAGACAATCATTTAATCAGTAAATATATACCT
>Ga0209270_1000180_pt1 | contig 159556 bp, 155 predicted proteins | sample MTBAKSrepl1MetaG_FD_187456 | JGI IMG/M metagenome (GOLD analysis project Ga0209270, IMG submission 187456) | Enrichment culture microbial communities from Arthur Kill intertidal strait, New Jersey, USA, that are MTBE-degrading - MTBE-AKS1... | ecosystem: Environmental > Aquatic > Marine >... | reverse complement strand
TGAATGCCCGGAATATTGGAATGTTGGAATAGTGGAATACTGGGAAAGAACAACAACCAAAAACCTGGAGATGGGGGTGGCGCAAGATCGCTTGTTGGATTGAAACCCATCATTCCATGATTCCATTATTCCAACTTTCCAGGTCAATCTTTCCGGCTGAGGCAATCGTCTCTGACCTCGTCCAAGAGGACCAGGGCTTCCACATCACACTAAACCGGTTTTCTGCAGACAATCCCCGCTGCCGCCCTCTTGGGATTCGTGTAGATCCCTTCATGGTAGTGAATAACCGTCCAACTTCCGAACCACTCTTTCAACTCCCCGGGCTTCAGCAGGTGATCCGGATTGCGCGGCTTCCCGAACTTTGCCTGATCCAGAATGTAGGTTTCGTAGAAGAGGATCCCCCCGGGAATCAGGGCTTCCACGATATATGGAAACAGGGGTCTGTGCAGGTAACGGAACACGAGGATACCGCAGTATGATTTTCCCTCGAATGGATTCACCGCTTTCCGTTCCAGATCCACCTGCCAGATGGTAACGGATGCTCCCATTGCAGAGGCCAGTTCACGCGCCTTTCCGAGAGCATCCTGTGAGCGATCGGCAAGCACCACCCTGCACCCCTTCAAAGCCACCAGAATGCCGTTATGACCCTCGCCGCAGGCCAGATCCAGGACAGGGTTCCTGCAATTCTCGGGAGAGAAGAGGTCCTGGTGATCCACCAGGAGCTGTGCAGGGCTGAGCCTGCTCATGCGATTATTTTTGCTCTGCATCACGGCAAAATTTATACTACGCGGCAGATGAACCCTTTCAAATAGGCCGCCTCCGGGAAGGAAAGGGCCGTGGGGTGGTCTGCCGCCTGGGAAAGCGGTTTAATGATCTGCCCGGTCATCCCCGCATCGAGCGCGGAATCCGCAACGATCTTCTGAAACAGCTCGCGGGCCATCAGCCCGGAGCAGGAGAAGGTGAACAGGATGCCCCCGGGCTTCAGGAGCCCGAAGGCAAGAAGGTTGATGTCCTTGTATCCTCTGCTTCCGGCATCGAGGTGTTTCCTGCTGTCTATGAACTTCGGAGGATCGAGGATCACGACATCGAATCGGCGACCCGCCTCTCGGTATTCCCGCAACACCTGAAAAACATTCCCTCCATTAAATTCCACCCGCTCTTGTTCAAAACCGTTCAGGTGCGTATTGGCGCGGGCCGACTCCAGTGCATCCGGTGAAGACTCGATGTGAGTCACCCTGGCCGCACCGCCTTTGAGAGCAAAGATTCCGAAAGCCCCTGTATAGGCAAAGCAGTTAAGCACTTCACGGTCCCGGACAAAATCCATCACGAATCCCCGGTTATCCCTCTGATCCAGGTAAAAGCCGGTCTTCTGTCCCCGACGGACATCCACCTCGAATCGGCAGGGCCCTTCTTCAATGAGGATTCGCTCCGGGGGCTCATTGCCTGAGAGAACCCCCCGAAAGGAAGTCATTCCTTCTTTTGCCCGCACATCCGGATCCGAACGCTCGTAGATCCCGGCCGCCGGCAGAATTTCATGCAGCGCCGAGATGATTTCACTCTTCCACTTCACTGCCCCTCTGGTCAGAAACTGGCAGACCAGGTACTCTGCATACCTGTCCACGATCAAGCCAGGAAGCCCGTCCGATTCTCCGTAGACAAGTCGGCATGCCCCTCCCTCGCCCAGAAGGTTCAGACTTCTCCGCAGTTGGACAGCCTCGAATACCCGGTCCCGGAGGAAAAGAGAAGAGATCTCCTGATCTGCATCGAAGGTCCAGATCCTGACGCGGATCTGCGAGCGTGGAGAATAAGAGCCCCGGCCCAGAAAGAATCCGTCCGAGGACACCACGTCCACTGTGTCTCCAGGTTCGGGGCTGCCTTCCATGCTGTAGATGGCGCCGGAAAAGAGCCACGGGTGGCGCCGCCGGAGGGATTTCCCCCGGCCTTTCTTGAGGACTATCTTTACGGTTTTCATTTATTGTTCCAATCCGGGAGGATCCACAAATTCGAAATCCGAAAGAATTGTTTCGAATTTCGGATTTCGAGCTTCGGATTTTATCTCCAATCTACTCCAGTTGATAAACCGTCACCTTCGTGCGGGTGAATTTCCTTGTTGAGTTCAATGCTGCAGCAACCCCGCCTCTTCCAAGATCTTTCCGACCATCTTTCTCTGATCGTCCGAGACCGGCTTCAGAGGGCTTCGAAGTTCGCCCGCAGCATAACCGAGCAACTCGACGGCGCATTTGATTCCCGGCACTCCGAGCCCGTTCACGATCTTCTGGTTCGCAGTGAGGATCTTGAATTGAAGATCCCTTGCCTTCTGATATTGTCCCGCTTCTACAGCCTTGTAAATACCCACTGCTTCTCCGGGGGCCATGTCGGCAACCGCGAGAATGCCGCCGCCCGCGCCTATCATCAGTGCCGGGAATAGGAGCGATCCGGCGCCCTGGTAAAGGGTGAACCCCTCGGGGCAGGACCTCATGATCTCTTCGGACAGCGTTATGTTCCCGGAGGACTCCTTCAGTCCAACGATATTGGGGTGTTCTGCAAGAGAAAGGATGGCATCGAGCGGGAGGTCCAGACCGGTGAATTTGGGCACGTTGTACATGATGATCGGAATCCTGGTATGATCCGCCACCTCCCGGTAATAAGCCTCGAGCACCTTTGCGCTCATCTGGCCCTTGTAATAGAAAGGGGTGACTACCAGACCGAAATCGGCCCCGGAGTCCGCGGCCATGTTTGTAAACCGTACCGTATCCGGCGCCGAGAAGGTTCCCGTGCCTGCGATGATAATTCTTCCGGGTTTCGCCGCACTGCGCACCACCTCAACGGCCTCCAGACTCTCCCTTTCGGCCATGAGCACGCTCTCGCCGGTGGATCCCAGGACAAGATAGCCTGCCAGATCGTACCGGTTGTATTTCTCAATGTTCGACTTCAGCCCGGATACCCAAAGCTTTCCTTTTTCGAAAGGCGTGGTCAAAGCCGGAACAATTCCTGCAAATGGTTTCTTTCTCATCTGATCCCTCCTCATAGAAACTCACATTTCACCGCAGAGGCGCAGAGTGCGCAGAGAGCGACCATAGGACGCTCGAAGTAAAACGATTCTGTTCACCCACTTTCCGAGTGCAGCATCTTGAACTCCAGGAACACGTCCCTGACTTGATCCCGCAGGGAAGCGGGGCGAAACCCCAGTTCGAAGGCCTTGCTGCTGTCCATTGAGACATCCGGTGGTCTGGGTGCGGAAGTCGCCACATCTCTTTGCCTGCAGGGCACGAGGACAGCCCCCCTTTCACCAAAGACTTCAGCCATCAGCTTGCCAAGGCCGTATCTTGAGATACGATCCGGTCCCCCGATGTGGATGATACCATGGACCTCTTGAAGCGCCATCATGATTCCTGCAGCGGCAGCCCCGGCGTGCAACGGAGTCCTGTACTCGTCCGGTCACAAGAAGTCTTTTCATCGCGTATGCCTTGCTGAAAGATTAAGATCATACCTGAATCGCCCTTTGGTGGGAACATGGATCTTCCAATCGACGCTCGGATTCCTGAAGAATCTCTACCACCAGGGCAAAATTTTCCTCTTCCGCCGGTCGAGAAACATTCGATTGAAAAGCCGGGGTTTTTCCTTCATCATGGCGCAATGATATCTCAAGGCGACCAGGAAATACCCCGATTCGTGATGACCATCCTGAAGAGGCTCAAGGCAGGGGGCTATGAAGCCTATGTCGTTGGTGGGGCTGTTCGCGACCTGTGCATGAGACGTCCCATCGCGGATTGGGATATTGCCACTTCCGCCCAGGCTGATGAGATCTCAGCCGTCTTCGACGATATGAGAAGTTTCAACCTCAAGCACGAAACCGTCACGCTGGTCTCGGGCGACAGCAATTATGAAGTGAGCTCCTTCAGGGGTTTCCGGCTGGGCGGAGAAGGCATAGAAGGTGACCTCGGCCATCGGGACTTCACGATGAACGCCATGGCTTATGATCCCATGGAAGAGAAAGTCATCGATCCTTTCGGCGGAATACAGGATATCCTCGTTAAGACGGTCAGGGCGGTCGGCAATCCCGCGGAACGAATTCGTGAAGATCCCCTGCGGATGTTGAGGGGTGCGCGGTTTGCCGTTGAACTCGGATTCCGCATCGAATCGGGCACCAAAAGGTGCTCAGAGAGTATGGCGCACCTTCTTCGTTCGGTGGCCGGCGAAAGGGTAAGGGACGAGTTGGTGAAGCTCCTGATGAGCCCGAGGCCATCCAGTGGGATAAGGCTCATGAAAAGGCTGGGGCTTCTTGAAATCGTCCTCCCCGAACTCCTGGAGGGAGTCGGCGTTCGACAGAATCCCAAGTACCACCGTTTCACGGTCTTCAGGCATATCCTTAAGACATTGGACCGCGTGGGGCCGGACCCGGTGCTCAGGCTCACTGCTCTCCTGCATGACGTTGCCAAGCCGAGAGTAAGAGAGAAGATCGCGGGCAGGTACCGCTTCTATGGGCATGACAAGGCGAGCGCCGGCCTTGCGCGAGAGATCATGGTGCGTCTGAGATTCGGGAAAGACATGATCGATCGAGTCGTTCAGCTGATCTCGTACCACATGAGGGATTTGGATTATGGGAGCGATTGGAGTGACGGGGCTGTGAGACGTCTGATCCGATCCGTCGGTGCGGAGAACATCGGTCTTTTCCTCTCCTTCCGAAGAGCGGATCTTCTCGCTCATGGAATCCTGGACGAGAAGATTGCCCTTTTCACGGAACTGGAGGAAAGAATCGTGAGACTTCTGGAAAGCCCGTTCCCGAAGAAAACTCCGGACCTTGCTATCGACGGCCATAAGGTCATGGAAGTCCTCCATCTCGACGAGGGACCGGAAGTGGGGCGCATGCTGGCCCTTTTGATGGAGAAAGTCACCGATAACCCTGAACTGAATACCGAGGAATCCCTGCTCTCCATGCTGCGGTCGATGGACTCGAAACAATTCAGCTGAGTTGATGTGGCCGGCCGTTTCATCATATGGATCGTGAAAAGGATCCGGTTTCCGGCCGCAGGAGGAGTTCAGAATTGGGATTGACTCACCGGCAGAATCGGATAAAATTCCGAGCGTTGAAGAGAATGGATGCTCTTTATCCGGCCCCTTGGACTGCGTCTCTGGAATGGGAGGGGCTTTGTTTTGGCGGCAGCTTTTGGTATAGTCCGGGCAGGTCGACGAAAACTCATTGGTAAATCATCGAGGAAATCCTCCGGTATGGATGACGATATTTCACTTACGACAGAATGCATGGCGAATGATCCGTCTCGCAATGGGTCGAATCCCTCATCCTGGGCTCCGGCCAGATTCCTGGGCGCAATCATCTGCCTTTTCGCGATCTTTTCACTGCTGCTTGAAGGCGAAGCCAAATCCAAGTTTGTGTTCCAGAACGTTATCGACAAGGCAAAACAGCTTGCAGAAAAGCCTTTCCAGAGCCCCCCTCAGGTTCCCGAGTTCCTTGCCAAAATGAGCTATGACGACTGGAGGGATATCCGCTTCGACTCGGAGCAGGCCATGTGGCGAAAGGAAAAGCTTCCCTTCGCCGTTCAGTTTTTCCATCCAGGCATGTACTATGACAGGGCGGTGGCGATCAATGTTGTCGATCCTTCCGGCGAACACACCGTGCCTTTCTCGACGGACATGTTCAATTACGGCAGGCACAATATCAAGGACAAGATTCCACCCGACCTCGGATTTGCAGGATTCAGGGTCCATTATCCCATCAACACCCCCGACTATTATGATGAAGTTGCCGTGTTCCTCGGTGCGAGTTACTTTCGTGCCGTTGCCAAGAATCAGAATTACGGCATGTCTTCGAGGGGGCTTGCCATCGACACGGCTCTCTCCACGGGTGAGGAATTCCCCTATTTCAAGGAATTCTGGCTCTTGAAACCGGCCCCCGGTGCGAACAAGATGGTAGTCTATGCACTCCTGGACAGCGCCAGCGTTTCGGGCGCATACAGCTATACCATCCAGCCCGGGGTCGAAACGACCATGGATGTAAGGAGCGTGCTCTTTTTTCGGAAAAAAGTGGAGAAATTGGGAATTGCGCCCCAGACGAGCATGTTTTTTTACAGCGAGACCACAAGTCAACGACCGGTGGACGACTTCAGGCCGGAGGTTCATGACTCGGACGGCCTTCTGGTCGCGACCGGGCATGGCGAGTGGATATGGCGGCCGCTCAGGAACCCGCGCACGCTGCAGATCCAATCCTTCCAGACACAGAATCCGGTCGGGTTTGGTCTCCTCCAGAGAGACCAGGCTTTCGACCATTATCAGGATCTCGAGTCCAAATACGAGACGCGTCCGAGTCTCTGGGTCAGTCCTGCCGGGAATTGGGGTGAAGGCAGGGTGGAACTCATCCAGATCCCCACGGAGGGCGAGGTCAACGACAATATTATCAGCATGTGGGTGCCGGCGAACGTACCTTCCAAAGGGGAGTCCGCTAATTATTCGTACAAACTGAGCTGGCATTTTCCCAACGGGGGCAGACCTCCCGGAGGACGTGTGGTGTCCACGAGGATTGCAAAGGGACAGGGCGAAAAGGTCAGGAAGTTCGTCATTGACTTCGAGGGAGGGCGGCTTGATGCCCTGCCGGCGGATGCAGCCTTGACCGCAGTTATTTCCGTGGACTCCAGAGCCAAGCTGATTGAACAGCAATTGTACAAGAACCGGGTCACGAAGGGTTGGCGGCTTGTCTTCCAGGTCAGTTTCGAAGAACCCGGTTCCATAGACCGTGTTATGCCTCCGGGGAAAAGACCTTCCTCTGAACTGAGGGCATTCCTCAAGCTGGCTGAGAGCGCGCTGACGGAAACATGGAGCTACGCGTACCAGCCATGAAATCGACATTGGATTCCTCGATCAATAGAATGTGGGAAGCTGACCGGGAGTGGCAGGGTGGATTGGAGAGAGTCCTCCTGTACATTCGCCTCCTCAATGTTACCGGTGTCGAAGGGCTGGAAGTGGCGGTGGAAGCCCTTCGTCGAGCCCGCAACCAGGTGAAAGAGGGCGACTCCCCGGCTGCCGTTGCAATGGGGGCTCTCCGCACCCTGCTTGAAGAGAAAAGGCTTCTGCAGGACCCCGGAACCGGGCAGGAGAACCGCTTCGGATCTATCTGTCCATGGCCTTTGCTCTCGGAAAAGGCCGGCGTGCCCGGAGACGCCAAGTCCATGCCTCCCCTCAACCGGGGTTTTATGACCCCGGATCATTTGTGAGAAGGATCCCCCCAACCGCCGCTTCGCGATTTTCCGGGAAGGAATGCCAATGAGTGACAAGGAAAAAAGGAGACCCTGGGAAAGGGCGGCAGCGCTCCGGAGGATCCTCATCCTTCTCATCATTGTCACCAGTACTCTCGTTGCCAGTTCCTACATGGCGGGCATTCTGCCCCACCGAGGGGCGTCCTATCTGGAAATGGCCATGGTCGTCGTGTTCGCCACACTCTTCGGGTGGGTATCCATAGGGTTCTGGGAAGCGGTGAGCGGCATTTTCATCCTTGCAAGGGGGTACGACCGATATTCCGTCACCCGCATGGAGGAGAGAAAAGCGAGCCGGGAAGAAAGCGATTGGCGAACGGCCATTCTCGTCCCCATCGCCAATGAAGATGTCGCGCGAGTCACTGCAGGCATAGCAGCCACATACAAGTCCCTGGAGCGGACCGGGCGTCTGGGAAACTTTGATTTTTACATACTGAGTGATACCTCGGATCCGGACAGATGGCCCGAGGAAGAGATTGCCTGGGCCGAACTCTGCAGATCCCTGGGTTCCTTCAACCGGGTTTTCTACCGCAACCGGCGGGTCAATCTGAAGCGCAAGAGCGGCAATATCGCCGATTTCTGCAGGCGATGGGGACGGAACTATCGGTACATGGCTGTTCTGGATGCGGACAGCGTCATGTCGGGAGCGACCCTCGTGCGGATGGTCGAGATCATGGGCGGGAATCCCAAAATAGGAATTTTGCAGACCTCACCGACGGCAGTGAACCGCGAGACTCCCATCGGGCGGGCTCAGCAGTTTGCAAACCACGCCTATGGGCCCATGTTCACTGCGGGGCTCCATTTCATGCAGTTGGGCGACTCTCATTTCTGGGGCCACAATGCTATCATAAGAACCGAGCCTTTTATGAAATACTGCGGTCTGCCGAAACTTCCGGGGAAACCTCCGCGTGGCGGGTTTATCCTCAGCCATGACTTTGTGGAGGCGGCCTTTATGAGGAGGGGCGGATATGAGGTATGGCTCGCGTATGATCTTCCGGGCAGCTATGAGGAAGTGCCTCCCACGCTCATGGAAGAGTTGAAAAGGGATCGGAGGTGGTGCCAGGGCAATCTCCAGCATATTCGGCTTTTGTTCACGCGCGGGCTTTTCTCTGCTCATCGAGCCCTGTTCCTTCATGGGGCCATGTCCTATGGTTCGGCCTTGCTCTGGTTCCTCTTTCTGAGCCTGAGTTCCGCCGAAGCCATTACTGAGGCCTTTCGAATGCCGGTGTATTTTCCAGGGGGGCGAAGCCTTTTCCCCGAATGGCCTGTGTGGCACCCCCGCTGGGCTCTTACCCTTCTTTCCACAACGGCACTATTGCTTTTTCTGCCCAAGTTGCTGAGCGTGATCGTCATAGCCGCGCGAAAGGGGGCTCGTTCCTTCGGCGGATTCACGCGCATGATTTTCAGTGTGGGGGCAGAGGTGCTTTTTTCAATGCTCTTTGCTCCGATTCGAATGCTCTTCCACAGCAAGTTCGTCTTTCTCACACTTCTGGGAAGGCAGGTAGGTTGGAGCGGTCAGCAACGCGCGGACCTGGGGACCGGTTGGTGGGAGGCGCTGAAGTTTCATTGGTTCGGCATGCTGATGGCCGCAGTCTGGGGAGGGGCCTTATTTCTTTACAACCGATCTTTTTTCTGGTGGAACACGCCGATCATCATTCCCCTGCTGCTTTCAGTGCCGCTCTCAGTCTTTTCGAGCAGGACGGGTGCGGGGCGCGCACTTCGAAAAATGGGTCTCTTCCTGACCGCTGAGGAGGTGGAGATCCCTGCTGAATTGACCGATCTTCAGAAGGAATTAAGGTACGGCGAATCTCTTCGGCGCTCGACCCCTTTTGCGGAGAAATCCGGATTCGTGCGCGCAGTGGTGGACCCGACAAGCAATGCGTTGCACCGGGCTCTTCTTCGAAGAGACAGAAGGGTCTCCACAAGTATTGCCGATCGCAGACATGCGATCCGGAGCAAAGCGCTTGCCCGCGGTCCGGGAGCCCTGAGCAGAGGGGAAAAGAGGGAGATTCTCTACGATCCGGGTCAGATGGAAAAACTTCATCGCGAAGTGTGGGAAATATCCAATCCGGAACTGGCCGGGAAATGGGGAATACCGTCTTAATATTATCGGAGGGAAGAAATGGATTGGAAAATGGGACCGTTGTGTAGAAGAGGGGCGATTCTTCTCCTGGTTTTCGGAATTGCGGGCTGTGCGGTCATTCCACGCCTGAACGTCACCTACCGGCTTCCACCAGCGACCGGAGAGACAACACGGCCCATGCCGGTATATCTCACGGTGCAGGATGAACGGAGGAGCGGGGAAATCATGGGAACCGGCGCGCAACGGGATTTTGGAGGGATGCCGGTCTCCATCTCCCTGGCTGTGAAGAGAGGGGATGAGGAGGGTCATGGCGTCGGCGTTTTCGAGTTGCCCATGCTTTTCAGAGAGGGCTTTTTGAGAAGAATCGAGCAGGCGGGCTTTGATGTTACATCGGAGAGGATTTCCGGGCAGCCTGAGATTGCTATTGTTCTCAGGGAATTTCTTCTTGACCTGGTGGACAGGAAGTGGCGATTTGCGATGGGCTACGAGGCGCGTCTTGTAAAAGACGGAAAGGTACTCTCGACTCAGACGATCAGCGGGAACGGGGAGCGTCTCAAGATCTATGGCCACAAACAGGCCGATCAGGTCGTAACAGAAGTGTTTACTGACACGTTGAACCAGTTTAACCCCGGCAGGCTGTTGCAGCAGGCCGGGATGTAGAACAGGTAGCCCTGGCACGTTCCAGGGCGGAGTTCATCCCCGGTGGTAAGAATAAATTCGAAATCCGAAGCACGAAATCCGAAACAATATCAAATGATTTGGGTTTTGAATTTGTTTCGTATTTCGAGTCGATATTCGGATTTCAAAAGCCTCTTTCACACCGGATCAGTAGAACCTCCCCGACTCCGAGGTCAGACCAGAGTTGGACGGTTTAACCAGTACTAAAACATAGAGGAGTATTCGTGCCCCAAAAATCCCGTTCCGGGGAAAAGGTTTTTCTGATCAGCCTTGGCTGCGCCAAGAATCGCGTTGACAGCGAGCATATGCTCGGCCTTCTCAGTTGCAGCGGATACACCGTTGTGCAGAAACTGGAGGATGCCGACCTCGCGGTGATCAACACGTGCGGTTTCATTCAGGAGGCGGTCGAAGAGGCGATCGGCGTCATCCTGGAAGTCTCCAGGGAGAAAAAGAAGGGATCTCTGAAGAAGCTGTATGTGGCCGGGTGTCTTGTACAACGTTACGGATACAAGCTTGCCGGGGAACTGCCCGAGGTGGATGGATGGTTGGGCACGGGCGAGATAGGTCGAATCAGGGAGGTGATCGCAGGAGGGGCTTCCTCCTTCCTTATAGGGCCGCCTGGTTTTCTCGGGGATCACAAGAGTCCGCGTTTTGGCGCAGCCCCCTATTACAGCGCCTACATCAAGATCGCCGAGGGCTGCAGTCACCACTGCACCTATTGCACGATTCCAAAAATCCGGGGTGCTTTCAGGAGCAGACCGGTCGAATCCATTTTGTGCGAAGCAGAGGATCTGGCCGGCCGCGGGGTCGTGGAGATCAATCTGGTTGCTCAGGATACGACCATGTACGGCAGCGATCTCGGAAAGGGCAATCGTCTGGAGGATCTCCTCTCGGCCCTGCTTCGCATTGAGGAAATAGCCTGGATCAGAATGCTGTATTCCCATCCTGAAAGGATTTCGGAAGGACTTCTGGATATTCTGAAGCGGAACGAACGGATATGTCCTTACCTGGATATTCCGCTCCAGCATGTGAACCCGCAAATCCTGAAAGGGATGGGCAGGGCGAACAGCCGGGAAACCCCCTGGCATCTGGTGCAGAGAATCAGGCGGAGAGACAGAAGTATTGCGCTCAGGACGAGCCTGATCGTAGGTTTCCCCGGGGAGACGGACGAGGCCTTTCAGGAATTGTCCGACTTTGTGGAACAGGCCGCCATCGACCATCTCGGTGTTTTCGTCTTCAGTCCTGAAGAGGGCACCCCGGCCGCTCGTCTCGGCCGGAGAGTCGACCAGGAGGTTGCGTCTGAGCGTCGGGAGAAACTGATGGAGATCCAATCCCGCATTTCGAAAAGGAAGAATCGCGCTTTAATAGGACGCACCCTCCCGGTGCTTGTCGAAGGCGTCAGTGAAGAGACGGATCTCCTGCTGACAGGCAGGACGAACACCATGGCGCCCGAGGTGGACGGAAAGGTGTATATCAGAAAAGGGGTCGGCACCGTGGGAGGGATTTCCCGGGTTCTCATTCGGAAAGCCCATGCCTATGATCTTGTCGGTGAAATTGTGTAATATGTTTTTTATTTACAATAAAAGGGGCTACGCTTACACTGGCCTTGTTCTTACAGGGTGACGGATATACCGGATGGATTCAGACCGCCGTTTTCTCAGTCAATTTGACTCCTACTTCGAAGCGATCAATCAGGCTCTGTCCGAGCCGCTGGACACTCCCATTCCGCTGATTAGGGACATTGGTGCGCATTCTCTCCTTGGACAAGGAAAGAGGCTTCGTCCCCTTCTGTTCGTGCTTTCCGCACGACTATGCGGATACAACAGCCCGAAGATTTACCGCTACTCCTCTGTGTTCGAATACATCCACACCGCTTCACTGCTCCATGACGATGTTCTTGACAACGCGGAAACCCGAAGGAGAAAGCCTGCAGTCCGCAATGTCTGGGGAAACTCGGCCGCCATCCTGGGCGGCGACTACTTTTATGCCATAGCCTCTTCCATTTCTCTGGAGATCGACAAGTCGGAACTCATCAGGACTTTGACCGAAACCACGATCAGGATGATCGAAGGTCAGTTCCTCGAATTGAACCATGCCCACGACTGGCGCCTGGAGAAAGAGCAGTACATGGAGATCATCGAGGCGAAAACCGCCGAGCTGATAGCCGCAGCCTGCGCCAGTGGAGGAGTTGTGGCGGATGCGGACCGGAAAACCGTTCGCAACCTGAGCAGTTTTGGGCTGAATCTGGGGATCTCCTTTCAACTCATAGATGACCTGTTGGATTATTTTTCCTCTGAAGAGCAGTTCGGTAAACCTGTGGGAAAAGACCTCAAGGAGGGCAAGATCACGCTTCCTCTTATCTATGCCCTCCAACGTCTTGAGATCGGCGAGGCGGAGCGGCTGGCTACGCGATTTCGCAGCAACACCGCCACAGAAGGCGAATACTCGAACATCGTCAAACTGGTCAGGGAGAGCGGCGTACGTGAACTGGTTCGAGCAGATGCAGTCGCCTTTGCCGCGCGTGCAGCCGGTTTCCTCGACTCCTTCCCCGAGAGCTCCTTCAAGAAGGCACTCCTCGATCTGAACAGCTACCTGGTTGAAAGAAGCTTTTAAGATTTTCTCCCGCTGAGACGCAGAGCCGCAGAGTTTTACAGAAAAAGAAAAGACTCTCGTCCTGAATGTCCTACAGTCTTTCCGCCGAAGCGCATTAGTGAACGTAACTCGGTTTCCAAAAATATTCTCTCCGCGCCTCTGCGTCTCTGCGGGAGAAACCTCTTTGGACGTGATCAGTGCCCAACCTCCAACTGCAGCAGATCCCTTCCTATGATGAGTTCGCCGTCATACTCAGCTCGGCATTGGCCAGAGATATCGGCGCCCAGCACCTCAGGGTAAAGATGAACCAGCAGTAGCTTCCTTGCCTTTGCACGGGCCGCGATTCTTCCGGCCAAAGCGGGAGTAAGATGGCTGTCGACCTTTTCTTGTTCGGGGAAAGAGCATTCAAGGATAAGGAGGTCGGCATACATGGAAAATTCCACCAGCTCTTCGCTGTATCCCGTATCTCCCGAGTAAACGATACTGGCTCCGGAATCCTCTTCCACACGATAAGCCAGACTGTTTGAAGTGTGCCGCAAGGGCTGAGAAAAAACCCTTAAACCTTTGAAGTCTCTTCTATCGGGTTTCGCGATCTCCAGTTCATCCACCTCCACGAGACGCTCGGGAAGTCTCAGCCATTTACCGTAGGATTTCTGTAGCTTCCTCAAGAATTCACTGAGACCCCGTGCGCCGGAGAGCAGAAAGGGCTTCCGTGTCTCCAGAACACGGGGGTTCCTGGTCGCAAAGAGAAGGTGAACCAGATCGGCCGTGTGATCCGGATGAAAATGGGTGAAAAAAACGCGATCGATCCGTTGATGTTCAATCCCGATCCGCAAGAGCTGCCGCAAGGCACCTGGCCCCAAGTCGAAAAGAGTGTACTCGCCTGCGGCCATCAGCAGAATACAAGGAGAGCCCCTGTCTATTAAAGGAACTCCGGTGCCGGAACCGACAATGACGATTTTCATAGTTGCCTCGTAGACATGGTTTTCTTGCAGTGGGCGCCGTTTTGGATTATACAGGGAACTATTGTCTTGCACCGTAAAAGGGCTGTATCTCTGGCCCCAATGTTCAGCAGGCTGATTCGTTTTTACTTGACACCCGATGAACCTTGGAAATAAATTACGGCTTTCAGAAAAGAAATGCCTTTTCATACCAAGTTCTCGCAATAGTACAAACAAATTTGAAGATTACCCTGGGCAACTCGGAGGGGAAGCGTTGATTTGCACGCTGAAGTGAATTCTCCGTGCTTCCGTCCGTTTCGCCAGGAGAGGAGGAAGAAACCGATAACTGCTTGTCCTTGCATGACATATTGGATCACTCTTGATGGCCGCTCACGAATATGCGCCTGAATAGGTATGGATTCAGAAAAAGGGCGACAGTTTCGAATATATAACCACCTGCCTTTGAGATCGACTCCTGCGGCAATTTAGATGAAGGACCGAAGGTCGGAAATCCGATCACAGGAGAATCGATTCTGTTTTCACCGGACCGAATAACGCGAAACGAGAAAAAGGAGGATGACATATGTCGGATCTTATTGCACCTCATGGGAAACAAGAAAAACTCATGCCCCTGCTTCTGGAAGGATCTGCACTGGAAGCGGAGAAGAAGAAGGCTCAGGGCCTGAAAAAGATCACGATCACCACCAGGGAAGCATCGGATGCCATCATGCTGGGCATTGGCGCCTTTACCCCGCTGACCGGATTCATGACCAAAGCGGATTGGAAGGGTGTGTGCGACAAGTACACCATGGCCGACGGGACTTTCTGGCCTATTCCTATTACGGTTTCGACCAATGAAGAGGGCGTGAAAGAAGGCGATGAGCTTTCACTGGTCGATGAGGAAACCGGGACGATTATCGCCACGATGAAAGTCACCGAGAAGTACACCATCGACAAGGAATACGAATGCAAGGCGGTCTTCAAGGCCACGGATAAGGAGCATCCGGGGGTGCAGAAGGTCATGGAACAGGGGAAGTACAACCTGGCCGGGCCTATCAAGGTTTTGAGCGAGAGCTACTACCCCGAACAGTTCAAGGACATCTACCAGAGGCCGGCCGAGTCCAGGCAGATCTTTGATAAGCTGGGCTGGAAGCGCGTGGCGGCTCTTCAACTCCGCAACCCCATGCATCGGTCCCATGAGTTCCTGGCCAAAATCGCCGTGGAGGTCATGGACGGGGTTTACATCCACCAGCTGGTCGGGAAGCTGAAGGAAGGGGATATCCCGGCGGACGTGAGAGTGAAGGCCATCGACGTGCTGGTCGACAACTATTTCGTGAAAGGGACCGTCGTTCAGGGCGGGTATCCCATGGAAATGCGATATGCCGGGCCGAGAGAGGCCCTGTTGCATGCCGTTTTCCGACAGAACTACGGCTGCAGCCACATGATCATCGGCAGGGATCATGCCGGTGTGGGTGACTACTATGGCCCGTTTGACGCGCAGAAAATCTTCGATGAGATCCCGAAGGGCGCGTTGAAATGCCAGAATCTGAACATCGACTGGACCTTCTGGTGCTACAAATGCGGCGGCATGGCCTCCATGAAGACCTGCCCCCACAAGAAAGATGACCGGCTCATGCTTTCCGGGACCGTGGTGCGCAAGACCCTTTCAGAAGGGGGCAAGCTCCCGGTAGAGTTCTCCCGGCCCGAGGTCGCGGCCGTTCTCACGGACTACTATCAGAAACTCGACAAGAAGGTAGAGATCAAGCTGCACGGTGCTGCAACCGGGGATGTCAAGAAATCCTGATCACCGGATTTCATGGATAAGCAGGAGAGACGAACGATAGACCTAAACTTTCATACAACGGATGCTGTCAAGCGACAACAAAGGATGGAAAGGGGGTGCATCGGTAAAGCAAGAACTTCTAGAGAACGGTAACATGAATCTATTAATCTCTAAATTTCGATGGAGGTGTATATGCCTAGCTATGTGATGGTTGAGAAGTGTGACGGTTGCAAGGGGCAGGACAAGACGGCCTGCATGTATATCTGCCCCAATGACCTCATGGTTCTCGATAAGGAAAGAATGAAGGCCTACAACCGCGATCCTCAAATGTGCTGGGAATGCATGTGCTGCGTAAAGATCTGCCCCCAGCAGGCCATGGACGTCCGTGGCTACGCGGACTTCATCCCCCTGGGCGCCAGCGCAACGCCGCTCAGAGGCTCAGAAGACATTATGTGGACGGTAAAGTTCAGGGATGGATCGATCAAAAGGTTCAAGTTCCCCACCAGGACCACACCTGAAGGTTCAGCCAAACCTGACGGCGGATACCAGACCCATGACGACCTGAACAGCGCGGCCCTTGCAACGGAACCGGAATCCCTGGGACTCAGTGCAGTCCCCACCGTAAAGTAAATAAGGAGGTGTAGACATGGCGAATTTTGAAACGGTAGAAGTAAAGAGCGACCTCCTGATTCTGGGTGGAGGGTTCTCTGCATGTGGAGCCGCTACAGAGGCTTCTTACTGGGCCAAGAAGAAGGGCCTGAAGGTCGTGCTGGTGGACAAGGCCGCATTGGACAGAAGCGGCGCCGTGGCCATGGGGCTTTCGGCCATCAATCAGTACGTGGGCATCCGAGACGGCGAGAACACCGTCGAAGATTATGTCAAGTACGTCCGCCAGGACCTGATGGGAATCTCCCGTGAGGACCTGGTGTACAATATTGCCCGTCACGTGGACTCCACAGTTCATCTGTTTGAAAAATGGGGTCTCAAGATCTGGAAGGACGAGAAGGGCAAATACGTTCATGAAGGCCGATGGCAGCTGATGATCAACGGCGAGTCCTACAAGATCCTCATTGCCGAGGCGGCGAAGAACGCATTGGCCGAGGCAGGCGGCGAAATCTATGAGAGGGTGTTCATTGTCGATCCTCTGATGGATGGAGACCGCTGCGTGGGCGCAGTCGGATTCAGCACCCGTGAAAACAAGTTTTATGTTTTCAAGGCCAAGGCCGTGATCGCCGGAATGGGCGGCGCGGTGCATGTGTTCAGGCCGCGTTCGGTGGGTGAGGGCTTCGGCCGCTCCTGGTACCCGCCCTTCAACTCCGGATCGAGCGCGTATTTCACCATCAAGGCCGGCGCCGAGATGACCTGCCAGGAAGTGCGATTCATCCCGGTCAGGTTCAAGGATGCCTATGGTCCGGTCGGTGCATGGTTCCTGCTGTTCAAGTCGGCCGCAGTGAGCGCCGTCGCCGGAAATTACATGCAGGTCAGGGTGGGTGAGCTCCAGAACTGGGCTCCCTACGGATTGGCCAAACCGATCCCTGCCAACCTGAGAAACTACCTCGGCATGCTGGACGTGGATGCGGGCTATGGTCCGCTCTACATGGAAACCGACAAGGCCATTCAGGATATCGCCGCTCAGTACAAGGACGATCCCAAGGCCTTCAAGAAGAAGATGAAGGAACTGGAGAGCGAGGCGTGGGAAGATTTTCTGGATATGACCATCTCCCAGGCTATTCTCTGGGCCGCACAGAACGTGAAGCCCGAAGAGAAGCACTCTGAGATCGCGGCATGCGAGCCGTACTTCATCGGTTCCCATTCCGGCGCCTCCGGTGCGTGGGTGAGCGGTCCTGAAGACCTGCCCACACCGTACAAATGGGGCTATGCCAACATGACGACGGTGCCTGGCCTGTTTGCAATCGGAGACGGCTCCGGTGCATCCAGCCACAAGTTCTCCTCCGGTTCCCATACCGAGGGCAGAATCGCCGGCAAGGCCGCCATCAAGTACATCGTCGACAAGGGTCAGGAGCCGAAGGTCGATGCGGCCGAGGTGGAAAAGCTGAAGGCCAAGATCCTCCTGCCTCTGGACCTGTGGGAAAAGCACAGCAAGGAGACAACGGATCCTGAAATCAACACCAACTACATCGTTCCCAGGCAGTTCCTCCATCGACTCCAGAAGCTGATGGATGAGTATGCGGGCGGCGTCGTTTCCGCCTTCAAGACCAGCAAGGCCCTTTGTGAGAGGGGTCTGGAACTGATGGACTTCCTGCGGGAAGACGCTGCAAAGATGGGCGCCCGCGATCTTCATGAACTGATGAGGGCCTGGGAGAACAATCAGAGAATGTATCAGGCGGATGCCCATATCCGCTCGATCCTCTTCAGGGAAGAGACGAGATGGCCCGGCTACTATTTCAGGGCCGATACTCCCAAGATGGATGACAAAAACTGGAAGTGCTTTGTCAACTGTCAGTTGGATCCCAAAACCGGAAAGTGGAACATGATGAAGAAAGACATCTGGACCCTGCCCGGTGCGTAATTAACCTGTAAATTTTTGCCTGAAAACCCCGGCTGCGCTTGAATGCAGCCGGGGTTTTTTTTACCATGGATAGCGAACAATGCTTCTGAAATGCGGGCCCAAGAAGAAGCTAAATTTTAGCTTGCACTCCTTTCCGTGCATATGCTATAGACAAAACGCTATATTCTCATAAAATATTAATCATTTGTGCCTTTGATCGAACGAGAGGAACACCTTCTCTTTCGCCCCGATCACGCGCCGGGACATACGAACAGAGCACAGCCTGGATGAATCTCAAGGAGGACCCCCGGGATGGACGAACATGAAATCATGGAAGTGGATGTACTCTTCGTTGGAGGCGGAATCGCCTGCCTGAGCGGAGCGCTTCATCTCACCAATCTCATCAGGAAGCACAATGAAAAGGTGGAGAAGGAAGGAAACGGGAAGAAGCTCGACGAAGTCATGATCGCGGTACTGGAGAAGGGCGCGTATGTCGGCGCTCACGGAATCTCAGGGGCGGTGATGGATCCGGTTGCGCTGAAGGAACTGGTTCCTGACTTTCTGGAAAAGAATGCACCGCTCGAGGCCGAAGTGAAGAGCGAAGAGGTCTGCTTCCTGACAAAAGGGGGAAAACTCAAGGCCCCGATAACGCCGCCTCCTTTGAACAATCACGGAAACTACGTGGTCTCTCTCTCCAAGCTTACCGAATGGATGGGCGCTCTTGTTGAAGAGGCCGGGGTGAACATCTTTCCTGGATTCGCGGGCACGGAAATCCTCTATGAGGGGAAACGGGTCATCGGCGTGCGAACCGGCGACAAAGGGATCGACGCCGACGGCAAGAAGAAATCAAACTTCGAGCCGGGGATTGATCTGCACGCCAAGATCACGATCCTCGGAGAAGGCTCGCGTGGAAGCCTGACCAAGACGGTCATCCGCAGATACGGGCTGGACAATGGGAAGAACCCGCAGACTTATGTTGTCGGCGTCAAAGAGGTCTGGGAACTGCCGGAGGGGAGAATCCAGCCCGGGCACGTGGTTCACACGATGGGATATCCGCTGAAGAGCGACACCTATGGGGGCGGGTTCATCTATGGACTGAAGGACAACAAGGTTTCCCTCGGACTCCTGACGGGTCTCGATTATGCAGATCCTTACCTCGATCCGCACCGCGAATTCCAGAAATTCAAGCTTCACCCGTTCGTGGCGGAACTGCTGAAGGACGGGAAGATGGTGCAGTATGGCGCCAAGACGGCACCGGTCGGCGGATACTTCGCCGTGCCGAAGCTGCTTTTCGATGGAGGCATGGTCATCGGGGATTCGGCAAGCCTCTTCATCACCCAGAAGATCAAAGGGATCCACATGGTGATGAAGTCCGGCATGCTTGCGGCGGAAGCCGTTTTCGAAGCGATGGTGAAGGGGGACTATTCCAAGGCGCAGCTCGAGAAATACGAAACCGACCTTTATCAGAGCTACATCGGCAAGGAGCTCTACAAGGTCCGAAATTTCCACCAGGCATTTCAAAAAGGGCTCTGGTGGGGGTTGTTCAAGTCAGGTCTCCAATATATACTGGGAGGCAGGATCTTCAAAGGGCGCCTTTCCGCCGACAATGACTACAAGCATTTGAAGAAATCCCGTGATCTTTACGGGACGGATGGACCCACGGACGAGCAGCAGGGAAACATCAAGTTCGACGGGACGCTGACCTTCGACAAGATGACGGATGTATATTACTCAGGGGCGACCCACGAGGAAAAGCAGCCTCCGCATCTGAAAATTCGGGATCTGAGAAAGTGCTACGGTGATTGCGCCAGGGAATACCAGAACCCCTGTGTGCGATTTTGCCCGGCAGGCGTGTACGAGATGGAAGTGGACGAGGCCACGGGAAAACCGAGGATGAAGCTCAATTTCTCCAACTGCGTGCACTGCAAGACCTGCGACGTCAAAGATCCGTATGAGAATATCACGTGGGTGCCACCCGAGGGGGGCGGGGGACCGAAGTACACGATCATATAATCCGGAGCGCGGCTCCTTCGGCAAGAGGGAGCCGCGCCACGGGCTTAGGCAAACCTCCGATTTTTTGATTACGGTGATCTGGTTTGACACTCCTTTCGTGTAGGTCAAACCTCCTACACTGCTCTAAAAATTAACGACCTATTCTCTTCCAGCAGAACTGAGATCCTCAGGGGAGACTTTTCTGCCCTGATGCGAGCAATAGCTGATCAGAAGGGACTCCTTTGTATTCAGAGGGGTTTATTAATATTCATCTAACCGAGGAGGATGAGCATGGCAACCAAAGAGACCCAGAGTATCCTGGTGGTCGGCGGCGGAATGAGCGGTCTGACTGCGGCCATTGAAGCGGCCGAAGCAGGATATGATACGTATCTTGTGGAAAAAAATCCTTACCTGGGCGGCAGGGTGACGCAGCTCCATCACTATTTCCCGAAGCTGTGTCCTCCTTACTGCGGGCTGGAGATCAACTTTCGCAGGATCAGATCGAATCCCAGGATCAGGTTTTTTACCATGGCCGAGGTCGAGAAGATTTCCGGCGAAGAGGGCAATTTCGATGTCTCCGTCAAACTGAGCCCCCGGTATGTGAACGAAAAATGCACTGCCTGCGGCAAGTGTGCCGAGGCATGCGGTATGGAGATCGAAAATCCCTTCAACTACGGGATGAACAAGATCAAGGCCGCTTATCTTCCTCACGACCTTGCATTCCCGATGCGATACGTGTTGGCTCCCGAGCTGGTCAAGAGCGGGGATGGACAGAGAGTCAAGGAGGCATGTCCCTACGGTGCGATCGAGCTCGACATGCAGGTCAGAACGATGAACCTGAAGGTAGGGTCTGTGGTGTGGACAACGGGATGGAGACCCTATGATGCCGCCAAGCTGGATACCTACGGGTTCGGGCAGTATCCCGATGTGATCACCAATGTCATGATGGAGCGGCTCGCATCGTATTCGGGCCCGACCCAGGGAAAGATTCTTCGCCCATCCGACAATCAGCCTCCCAAGAGCGTTGCCTTCATCCAATGCGCAGGCTCCCGCGACGAGAACCATCTGGCCTACTGCTCGGGCATCTGTTGCCTTGCATCCATGAAACAGGCCACCTACGTGCGCGAGCAATATCCCGATGCCAAGATCACTATCTTTTACATCGATGTCAGGGCTACCGATCGGCTGGAGGACTTCTACGTCAATGTGAAGAAGGATGAGAAGATCGAGTTCTTCAAGGGAAAGGTGGCGAAGATTGCACAGGACGCCACAGGAAAGGGTCTGGTGCTGAGGGTCGAGGATACCACCAAGGAGGCGCTGCAGGAGATCACGGTGGATATGGCCGTGCTGGCAACAGGGATGCAGCCCAACACCTCGGTCAATCCTTTGCCTGTGAAGGTTGCCTATGATGATTACGGCTTTGTGGCTTCCCAGAATGCCGGACCGGGGATTATTGCAGCAGGATGCACCCGGGTCCCTGCCGGGGTTCAGGAATCCGTCCAGGATGGGACCGCCGCTGCCTTAAAAGCCATTCAATCCGTCGCGAGGAGGTAAGCCCGAATGGATAAGAAAATTGGAGTCTACTTTTGCACAGGATGCGGCATCGGTGATGCCCTGAACATAGAACAGCTCGGCAAGCTGGCTGCGGATGAGAGCGCGCCGGTATGCCGGAACCATTCCTATTTGTGCAGCCCGGAAGGGGCGGAGCTCATCAGGAAAGACATCAGCGATGAAGGGGTGAACACGATCGTGATCGGCGCGTGCTCTCCCAGGGTCATGTACGATGTGTTCAACTTCGAGAACTGCATTGTCGACCGCGTGAATCTGCGGGAGCAGGTGGCATGGACTCAGCCTGCCGGCGCGGAGGATACCCAGATGATGGCCGAAGATTATCTTCGGATGGCTCTCGCCAAGGTCACCGCCATGGAACTGCCTGTACCCTACAAGCCGGAGCAGGAGATCTCGAAAGACATTCTGGTCGTAGGTGGAGGGTTGACGGGAATGACCTCGGCCCTGGAAGCGGCTAAAGCAGGATATTCCGTCATTCTGGTGGAAAAGGAGAAGGAACTCGGCGGGTTTCAGAAGAAGGTCAAACAGATTGCGGTAAGGCCCTACAAAGAGCTTCAAAACGGCATTGTGGATAGCCTGGCTGCCGAAGTGGCGAAGAATGGAAAAATCAAGCTCTACACCGGCGCCACGGTCGAAAAGACGGCGGGCGGACCCGGTGTATTCAATGTCACCATTAAACAGAATGGAACACAGGCCGAACACAATGTCGGCGCGGTCGTTCTTGCGCCGGGCTGGCAGCCATACGATCCTGCAAAGCTGGACGCCAAGCTGGGGTATGGGGCCTCTCCCAATGTGATCACCAATACCATTTTCGAGGAGAAGTTCGGGAGTGCTCCCATTGCGCGACCCAGCGACGGCAAGAACGTTTCAAACGTCGCCTTCCTGCAGTGTGCGGGCAGCAGGGATCCCAATCATCTGTCCTATTGTTCAACCGTTTGCTGTACGACAAGCGTTAAACATGCCCTGCAGGTAAAGGCGCAGAACGGCAATGCAAATGTCTATGTGGTCTTCAAGGAGATGAGAACCCCCGGGCAGTCCGAAGACCTCTATCGAAAAGCTCAGGAGAGCGGCGTGATCTTCATCCGGTGCCAGGATCCCGAGGTCAAGGTAGAGGGGGAAAAGGTGAGCGTGGCAGCGGACGATGAAATGCTGGGCGAGAAGGTGATTCTCGAAAACCTGGACCTGGTCGTGCTTGCCACAGGCATGGTGCCGGTGACTTCATTTGGGCAGGATATCAATAAGGAGCCCAAACCCGGTCAGCAGCAGGAGGAGAAGAAGGAAGATGAGCTGGCCATACCGCTCGATGTGATCAGACGCTCCAATCTGTTGAATCTCGAATACAGGCAGGGGCCCGAGGTGCCGGCTCTAAGCCATGACTTCCCGGACTCCCACTTTATCTGCTTTCCTTATGAAACCAGACGGACGGGGATCTACGCGGCCGGATGTGTTCGACGCCCCATGAATATCGGCACTGCTCTCGAGGATGCGGCCGGCGCAGCCATGAAGGCGATTCAATGCGTGGAGCTGACCTCTCGAGGCGCAGCCGTGCATCCAAGGGCCGGGGACCAGACCTATCCGGAATTTGCAATGCAGAGATGTACGCAATGCAAGCGGTGCACGGTGGAATGTCCTTTTGGAGCCATCAACGAAGACGAGAAGGGCAATCCCATGCCTCAGCCGACCCGATGCCGAAGATGCGGGGTATGCATGGGGGCGTGTCCGGAGAGGATCATCTCGTTCAAGAACTACTCTGTGGCGATGATCGGGAACATGATCAAGGCGATTGACGTTCCGGAGGAGGATGCCGAAAAGCCCAGAATTGTCGTCCTGGCCTGTGAAAACGATGCCTACCCGGCGCTCGATATGGCCGGACTCCGCCGCCTGACGAACAACCCCTGGATCAGGGTGATCCCTTTAAGGTGTCTTGGCTCCATGAACCTCGTCTGGATCGCTGACGCCCTTTCCAAGGGAATAGATGGGGTGCTGCTCCTGGGCTGTAAACACGGGGATGACTACCAGTGCCACTTCATCAGGGGCAGCGAGTTGTCGAATATCCGATTGAGCAAGGTATCAGAGACCCTGAACAGGCTTGCCCTTGAGTCCGACCGGGTGCGGTTCGAGAATATCTCCATTATCGATTACGAGACTCTCCCGGCTTTGCTGGACGAGTTTGCAAACAAACTGATAGAGATCGGCGCCAACCCCTTTAAGGGATGGTAGTCGAAGCGGTAAACCGCACAGGATTATCGGATCAGGAGGAATAAAGGATGAGCGTGAAGGTAGATCCCAATCTCATGCAGGATCTGAAGGCCTTCGGCCTGAAAGACACCAACAAGTGTTTTCAATGCGGGAATTGTACCGCAGTATGCAACCTCTCGACCCAGGAAAACTCTTTTCCCAGGAAGTTCATGAAGTATATCCAGCTGGGTCTCACCGATCGCATCGTAAAGAGCCCGGAACCGTGGCTTTGTTATTACTGCGGGGATTGCTCCGACCGATGCCCGAGAGGGGCGGACCCCGGTGAGACCATGATGGTCATGCGAAGGTATTTGACCTCCAAATATGACTGGACAGGGTTTTCACGCAGGTTTTATACCTCCGAGGCCTTCGAAATCGCTGCCGTTGCTGTTCTGGCAATTCTCGTAGGACTCGCCCTGGTCATTTTCCGCGCAAGCAATCCCAACATGGAGCACGCGTTTCTGAATTCGGTCTGGCCCGCTCCTGCCATCGAAATTGCGGACATGATCATGGCGGCTATTCTGACATTCTTCCTGTTGAGCAATACTTGGCGCTGCGTGAAGTTCGTTATGGGCGATCAGCTTCTTAAAATCCCGATTCAGATCTACGTCAGGCAGGCGTGGCAGCTCGTCGTCCATTTCGTCACGCAGAGAAAATTCGGGGAATGCACGGACAAGATGCAGTGGCTCGTCCATTTCCTGATCATGACCGGTTACAGCACCGCTTTTCTCCTGGTTGCCGTATTCCTGGCAGGAGGAGTCCACGTAATCGGCCTGTCATGGGACTTTCTTGCATTCCAAAGGGACAACTTGCCGGATTATGCCATCTGGCATCCTATGAGGCTCCTCGGCTACTATGCCACTTTTGCACTTTTCTATGGGGCAACCTATGCACTCATCGGACGTATCAGGAAGAGCAAGGCGCCGTACAAGAACTCCCACTCGACCGACTGGATGTTCCTGATCCTCCTGGAACTCACCACCCTCACCGGGATCCTGATCCATTTCACTCGCCTGCTTGACTGGCCCATGCCGACCTATGTTATCTATGTGATTCATCTGATGGTTGCCGTACCCATGCTGGTTCTCGAAGTTCCCTTTGCAAAGTGGGCTCACCTGGCATTCAGGCCCGTGGTCGCTTTTCTGGTCAATGTGAAGCAGGAGTATGCAAGAGAGATGGCTGCACTTGGTGAAACGGCTGAATTGTCCGCCGACGCGACGGTGAGCGCCAAGACAGTGGCCTCATAATGAACATCAGAATATTTCCAAGGAAAACCATTACAGGACAGAAAGAATGAACTCAGCAGAAAAACCATGCTGTCCCCATTGCGGGGACAGCATGAAAAAATGGAAAACCCCCACTGATTCCTCATGGGAAACCGATTATCAGTGGGTGTGCTTTAACGATCAATGCACCTACTTCGTCAGAGGTTGGGATTGGATGATGGACCAGCAGGGGGTGAAGGCCTCCTACCGGCATCGTATGAACCCGAGGTCCGGGGTATCCGGTCCTTTGCCTGTATGGTCGTATGATGCCCATAAGGACCATATCCTGGAGGATTGAACCCTCATGCTAAAACCGTTCCGCTTCAGCCGGAAAGTCTTCCGGTTGAAGCGGATCTTGGTTTCTGGAAGTGCGATGAAGAAAGCCGGACGAAACGATCTTTGCCCCTGCGGCAGCGGCAAAAAGTTCAAGAAGTGCCATTGGGGCAGGGAAGATGAGTTGCCTGTGGAAGCAGCCGACAGTCTCTCGGCTGAAGAAATGGGGGCGAAAATTGCGGCGCTGCCCCCAGTCCATTACGGGAGAGCCGGGGCAATGGCAAACGGGTTGAACATTTTTGAGCTGACCGGAAAGCGGGTCGGCATAAAGTATGTGGACCTCAAGAGCTATGTGGACCTGGGGTTTCATGGGAGCGGGCACAACGAGGCCGAAGAAGGCCGCGGGGGAGGCATTTTCGTCAACCCGTACAAGACCAGGAAGTTGGATCCGGACCACGTCTATCTGGCCATTTCGCCCGACATCGACGATTCCGTACTGATTCACCAACTTGCCCATGTTCTCACCCATCTGGGTGACACCGGGAATGGACCGGGAACGCTCGATGGGCTGGCACTTGAAGTGGGCATACCCGTGGACCATCTTGAACACCCCGACGAGTTCGGGTATTGGCTCGACTATCTGCAGAAGAAATTCGAAGTTGTCCCCGATGCGGACGATGCGATCATCCTCTACCTTTATCGAAACGGCCGACTGATCAAGACTTCTGAAATCGGAGAGAAGAACGGAATGGTGCTCAGGGCAAAGTCCGAGCGAATGTTCCGGTTCCTCGGGGAACACAGCGAGGAAATAGACGGCATCATAAAAGGTCTGGCCGGGTATATCGGGCCGAGGAAACAGGAAGAATAGTTAACGGTTTAACTAGGCCCTCGGTTGAAAAACCGCGGAAGGCTCTCCATAAAGGCTGAATTTCAGCCAATGGAAGGAAAAACGCAGCAAGGAAATCTCGTCCTCCGCCATCCGCTCCAGCAGTTCTTGCTCGACATGAAATCGTTTTAAGAAGGGCCCCTCAAAGAGAAAGCTCCTGAATCGGTCGAGGTTATAGGACGCCATGAAAAACATCTGCAGCTTTCGGGGCAGGTCTTTTTCCGGACCCAGCCCTTTGGGCAGAGACAGGACCTCCAGCCAGAGATCGTTCATCTCATTATAGTCGGACATTCCCTCGCCCTTCATCCACTCATCGACCGTCCACTCCCGATTTTCCTCGAAACCGCGGCAGTGGGCTTCCTGCACAAGGAAATATTTTTCCCTGGTATTCCGGGCCTCAACCTTCATCGCAGCCCTGCCTAAAGGGTAGAGCCGGCACGATCCGGGGCGGTCTTCGTAAATGGAGCAGCCTGAAGAGGTGACAAATGGGCACCGTTTCTGTGCCCCTTCCTGCATCCTGAGCCTGACCATGGGAAAACGCGAATGTCCTTCAAACACGGTCTCCCCATATTGATCAAGAAAGTCGCCAGAGGTAATACCAAGGCGGTTCTTCAGCCGGAGGATATCGTAGGGCGTCAACTGGAGATTCAGGGCGGCGCAACATCTCGTGAAGCACGAGATCTCTTTGTAGCACCTGAACCTGAACGAGCTGTCCGGGAGCGGCCTGAAAATTTCTCCGGCGCTATTTGGTCCCACTGGCAGTCTCTTTCACCCAGAACAACTTTTCGCCAAAGACGCCGAACTTGATCCAGTCCATTGCAAATTTCAACAACTCCAGGTCATCTGTTCTTACGAGATTGATCCGCTCGGGTTCCTCGACCTCGAACCGGTCCAGGAAAGAGCTCTTGAATACGAATTCTCTGAACTTGTCGGTGTTGTACAGACACATGAAGACCATCTTCGCGATTTGCGGGTTTTCTATTTCTCCTTCATGGATCTGCATCGGGATCGTGATGGTGCTGAGCAGCTCATTCATCTCTTCAAAGGGCGTGATTCCCTGCTCCTTGAGCCACTCCTCTATCTTCCATTCGGTATCCTGTTCCAGCCCCTTGCATCGTTGCGCATTGGAGACCAGATCAAAGGTCCCGTCGCCTTCCGTATTGAGTGGAAACATCCTGCACGCCCAGGGCCTGTCCTCGTAAATCGCGCATCCGGTCTCAGTGACGAACGGACATTTCTTGTCGGTTTCGTTCATTTTTAACACCACCATTGGTATTACCCTCTTTTCCCTGGGAATGACCAATGTATGGCGCTCCAGGAAATCGTCGGAACCCATGCCCAAGCGGTTCTTGAGTCGCAGCAGATCATAGGGCGTCAACACGATCGTGACATCCTGGCAGCATTGGGTAAAGCAGGATACGCCGGGAGAGCAGTCGAACCTGAAAAGATGCTCAGGCGCCATCCTCCGGCGGCATGATTTGTTTTTCTCACTTGATGGTTTCATTCTTGGGTTCCTTTCCTATGATTGAATCCCCTGGGTTCAACCTCTTGACGGGATCCGATAAGTGTGGTCTATAGCAACTGTCTCGAAGGCTAATCAACATGCGCAGGAGGACAGTTGTCAATGAAAGAAAGAACGCTCGGTATCATCAAACCCGATGGCGTGGCCAGAAAACTCATCGGACGGGTTATGGAGCGGTTGGAAGAGGCCGAACTGAGAATTGTGGCTCTAAAGATGATAAAACTTTCAAAGGAGCAGGCAAAGGGTTTTTATAAAGTTCATGAAGGGAAACCTTTCTACGAAAGTGTGACGGGTTTCATGAGCTCCGGGCCTTGCGTGGTGATGGTCCTGGAAGGGAAAGATGCGATAGAAAGATACCGAACCCTGATGGGGGCCACCGATCACAGAAAGGCGGCAGAAGGAACCATACGACGGGACTTCGCGACCGATATCGAAAAAAACGTCGTCCACGGTTCAGATTCCAAGGCGACCGCGGAATATGAAATCGGATTTTTCTTCAGCACCCTGGAGATCGCAGGGTGAACGCTGTAAAAGGTTCCGCATGCGGCATGGAGAAATCCTCCGCATGCAGACCCTTACCCTTTATGAGAAAGAAACCCCGCTCAATCCTTTCTCTCTTCGATTTCCTTATCTCCCTTCATATCCTTCAGCTCTTTCTTGAGATTGTCTACCTCCCGCTTCAGGTCGTCCTTTTCGGTGTCGAAACGCTCGGCAGCCTTCTTATCTTTGATCTCTTCAATGCCCAGATAAGTGGCCAAGGCTCCACCCAGTAAAAGCATTACAGGAATTCCAGCCATGAGCGCCTTTACAAAATATTCCCACCACATGACGATCCCCACTATTCCCAAGACAAGTGCTACCAGACCTCCAGCCAAAGCCATCATATGCCACCTCCCCTTTATGCAATGCAGAATTATGCGACTCCCTTGGCCATCGGGAAACCCTATGGACCGAGCCGTGTTTTCCGGCAAAACTTCTGTGAGGAATAAATGATAATGCAAAAAATGTCAAACAAAATGCGGTGTGAAGCCCCGACCGGATACAAACCTGATCTCCAGACGCATGAAAGTCAACTTTCCCCCGTTCTTTGCGCCATTTCTTAAAGCAAAATCAGGTGTGTGAAACGAAAGGAAACCCTTGCAAAATGATTTTGTCTTTTTTATAGTATCCAAGATAATCTCTGAACAGTAGGACTGCCCAAGCGAAAAAGCCTGTATTTAAGTGAAAAAGAGAGAAAATCGGTGGATGCGTGACCTGTTTTATGAAAATCCAGCCAAGGGTAGGGATTTGTGCCTTTGAAAAAGGAGAAGCCTCAAATTATATTTACGATTTGCCTTTTGCAAAGGCCAGCGTAGCTCAGACGGTAGAGCAACTGACTTGTAATCAGTGGGTCGGGGGTTCGATTCCCTTCGCTGGCTCCAGGGGTCTACGGAGAGGTTCCCGAGCGGTCAAAGGGATCAGACTGTAAATCTGACGGCGAAGCCTTCGGAGGTTCGAATCCTCCCCTCTCCACCACGTGGCTGATTTGGAGGAGCCGTTTTGAACGGCATTTTGATCGTCTGAGTTAAGTCCGGTTAGCTGCTTGCCCCTCGCCTAAAGGTCCTTTGCTTTAAACAAGGGCGGGAATAGCTCAGTTGGCTAGAGCGTCAGCCTTCCAAGCTGAGGGTCGCGGGTTCGAATCCCGTTTCCCGCTCCAGTTTGCTGCTCCGGTGAATGCCCCACAGCAGAGATGTTGTATTTGCAGCGAAAGGCAGTGTCCATGAGAGACTTTTTAGCGTTGCGGCTGTTCCTTTCCGGAGTGCAGCGAATGCAATCGGTGCCCACGTAGCTCAGTAGGTAGAGCACATCCTTGGTAAGGATGAGGTCACCGGTTCAATCCCGGTCGTGGGCTCCACCTTAAAAGATCTCGAACGACCCGATGATATCTTGGACGGAGGAAAAAAATGGCGAAGAAGAAGTTTGAGAGGACGAAGCCGCATGTGAACGTGGGGACGATAGGGCATATAGATCATGGGAAGACGACCTTGACGGCGGCGATTACGAAGCATCTGGCAAGGAAAGGGATGGCGAATTTTGTGCCGTTTGATCAGATTGACAAGGCGCCGGAGGAGAAGGCTCGCGGTATCACGATAGCGACGGCGCATGTGGAATATGAGACTGCGAAGAGGCACTATGCGCATGTGGATTGTCCGGGGCATGCGGATTACATCAAGAATATGATCACCGGTGCTGCGCAGATGGACGGGGCGATACTGGTGGTGGGAGCCGACGATGGGCCTATGCCGCAGACGAGGGAGCACATTCTGCTGGCGCGTCAGGTTGGAGTGCCTACGATCGTGGTGTTTTTGAACAAGTGCGACATGGTCGATGACAAGGAGCTGATCGAGCTGGTGGAGCTTGAGCTGAGGGAACTGCTTACGAAGTACGAATTTCCCGGGGACGAGATACCGATTGTGCGCGGGAGTGCGCTGAAGGCGCTTGAGAGCGATGATGAGAAGAGCGAGGATGCGAAGCCGATATTTGAGTTAATGGATGCGATTGACTCCTATGTGCCACAGCCTGTGCGGGACACGGACAAGCCGTTTTTGATGCCTGTTGAGGATGTGTTCAGCATCTCGGGTCGCGGGACGGTGGTGACCGGGAGAGTGGAGCGCGGGATAATCAAGGTTGGCGCGGATGTGGAGATCGTGGGGATTCATCCGACGATAAAGACGGTCTGCACCGGTGTGGAGATGTTCCGCAAGATATTGGATCAGGGTCAGGCCGGCGACAATATCGGGGTACTGCTTCGCGGGACGAAGCGGGACGAGGTAGAGCGCGGGCAGGTGGTGGCTGCGCCGGGGTCGATTACGCCGCATACGAAATTCAAGGCGGAGGCATACATCCTGACGAAGGAAGAGGGAGGGCGGCATACGCCGTTTTTCACGGGTTACCGGCCTCAGTTTTATTTTCGGACGACGGATGTGACGGGTGTGGTGACGCTGCCTGAGGGAGTGGAGATGGTGATGCCTGGGGACAATGTGTCGGTGGAAGTGAATCTGATCACCCCCATTGCCATGGAGAAGGAACTGCGTTTTGCGATCCGGGAAGGCGGCCGAACCGTGGGGGCCGGAGTCATCAGTGAGATCATCGAATAAGAATTTTAAGTTTGAAATTTCAAATTTGAAATTGGTCTGGGAGACTTGTCATGCGGGAAATGATCACTCTAGCCTGTGAGCAGTGCAAACGCAGGAATTATACTTCAACAAAGAACAAACGGAAGACCCCCGATAAAATGTCATTCCGAAAGTATTGTCCATTCTGCAGGGTTCACACCCTCCATAAAGAGACGAAGTAGGAGGTTTTCTGCAGGCCAGTAGCTCTAACGGCTAGAGCACCGGACTCCAAATCCGGGTGATGGGGGTTCGAATCCCTCCTGGCCTGCCAGCGAGTCGTGAATGTTCACGAATACAAACGATCGGGACCCTCAAGCGGTTTGGAGAAGATGAAGAAAGCTGATCAAAAAGAGAAGAGGAAGGGGAGAGACAAGGGTGTGATCGCATCCGGTTCGCGATCCGGCAGTCCCGAGGGGAAATCCCTGCAGGAAGGCAAGGATGACAGGAACCGGGGCAGCCAGATCGTCCCCAGAAAGGAAGTGCGGAAGGAGGGCAGCGGTTCGGTGTTGAAGTACATCACTGTTGCCGGGCAGTTCCTGAGAGAGTCCAGGACGGAATTAAAAAAGGTCAAATGGCCCACACGCAAGGAGTTGCTGGCTTCGACCGCAGCGGTCATCGTACTGGTCCTGGTGGTCTCCTTGTATCTGGGTCTCATAGACTTCGGACTTATCAAAATCATTCGAAGCATCGTAGGATAGTTCCATGGAAAACACAGGCCCGAATCAGGAATTGAAGTGGTACATCGTACACACCTACTCGGGCTTTGAGAACAAGGTCAAAGCAAACCTGGAGGAGAGGATAAAGAATCTCGGCCAGGAGAAGTTTTTCGGCAAGGTCCTGGTCCCCACGGAGCAGGTTGTGGAACTGAGGAAGGGGTTGAAAAAGACTTCTTCCAGAAAATTCTATCCCGGTTACATCATGGTGCAGATGGTGTTGAATGAGGAAACCTGGCACACCGTGAGAAATACCGCGAAGGTAACGGGCTTTGTCGGAGGGGGGACAATGCCTTATCCGGTGCCGGAGGAGGAAGCCGAGCGCATCATCCGGCAGATGGAAGAAGGCATTACCAAGCCGAAGCCGAAGTATCAGTTCGAAGAAGGCGATAACGTGCGGGTGATCGACGGTCCCTTCAATAATTTTCAGGGTGTGGTGGAAGAGGTAAAACCCGACAAGGAAAAGCTCAGGGTTTTGATCACGATCTTCGGCCGCTCCACCCCGGTGGAACTCGATTTTATTCAGGTGAACAAAGTCTAGAACGAGCGAAGGAATACCATGGCAAAAAAAATCGCTGCAACGGTTAAGCTTCAGGTGAAGGGGGGGCAGGCGAATCCGTCACCCCCGATCGGACCTGCTCTGGGCCAGCACGGAGTAAATATTGCGGAGTTCTGCAAGACCTTCAATGCCAGAACTCAGGATCAAATGGGTACGGTGATTCCGGTACTGGTGACGATTTATGCGGATCGGTCTTTTTCGTTCATCACCAAGACTCCTCCGGCTTCAGTTCTGTTGAAGCAGGCCGCAAAGATCGCGAAGGGTTCGAGTGAGCCGAATCGCCAGAAGGTCGGAGAAGTGACAAAAAAGCAGGTGGAGGAAATCGCCAAGCTGAAGCTGGAAGATCTGAATGCATTTGATCTCCAGAATGCGATCAGGATCATAGAAGGCACGGCCAGGAGTATGGGGATACAGATTGTTGGTTAAGCCCAGGCAAGCGAGGATAAGGAGATATGGCCAATAAAGGGAAGAAATACCGGGGAGCGATAGAAAAGGTAGACCGGTTAAAGAGATACGATTTTCGTGAGGCGGTTCAGCTCGCCCTCGAGTGCGCCCATGTCAAATTCGACGAAACCCTGGACATCGCCGTTCGTCTTGGAGTGGATCCCAGGCATGCGGATCAGATGGTCAGGGGCACTGTCGTGCTGCCTTATGGCGTGGGAAAAGAAACACGGGTTCTTGTTTTTGCCAAAGGTGAAAAAGAACGAGAAGCCCTGGATGCGGGCGCCGACTATGCCGGATCGGACGAATACCTCGCCAAAATCCAGGAGGGATGGCTTGAATTCGACAAGACCATAGCAACCCCCGATATGATGACCACAGTAAGCAAGCTCGGGAGGGTTTTGGGACCCAGAGGACTGATGCCGAACGCCAAACTCGGGACGGTCACCTTTGATATTGCAAAGGCTGTAAAAGAGATCAAGGCGGGCAAGATCGATTTCAAGGTCGAGAAAGCCGGCATCGTACATGCGCCCATGGGAAAGGTCTCTTTTGGTTTGGACAAGCTCCTGGGAAACATTGCAGCTTTCGTGGACACCATCCTTAGACTGAAACCTTCTGCGAGTAAAGGAGCCTATCTAAAAGGGGTTGCCATTTCCACGACAATGGGTCCGGGGATTAAGGTCGACCCCGGACTGGTGAAGGACCTGCTGAGTTAGACAAACCCTTTCGATCTTCGGCAATTCCGCCAAAATTGAGAAGTGGTTTTCCGCCGGCGGCTGAATCCGTTCTGCATGCAAGGATCCGGCGGGGACGTCGGACAGTCAGAGGCTGAGGAACAAGAAGAGTATTGTCGCGGCCCAAGAGGTTCTTGCCATCATATCATAGAGGGGGATGCAAAATTGGAACGCAAAGACAAGGAGATATTCGTCAATGAAATGAAAGGCCTGTTATCCAAGGCCGAGGCCACTTTTCTGATGAGCTACCAGGGCATGGATGTGGCGGCGATGAATTCTCTCAGACGAGATCTCAGGAAAGTGAATGCCGATTTCCGAGTCGTGAAGAATCGTCTTCTCAAGCTGGCCAGTCAAGATACCAAGACGGCCTGTATCAAGGAGCATTTCGTAGGAACCTGCGCTCTCGCGATCACATACGACGACGTGGTCGGGGCGGCAAAGTTGCTGGTGGAGCAGAACAAAAAACTGCAGCACCTGAACCTGAAGATCGGGCAGATCGGAGGCAAGGCGATCAGTGCTGAGGAGATCAAGAGACTGGCCGAATTGCCCAGCAGAGAAGTGCTTTTGTCTCAGGTACTTTCAGCCATGCAGGGAGTGCCGACATCCCTGGTGAGGGCGTTGAACGGAATAGTCCTCAAAATGCTCTATGTGCTGAAATCGATTGAAACCCAGAAATCTGGAACCTGAAATCGGTGTGTCCTGCAAGGGATCCCAGACATTTCTTCGAGAACAAGGAGGATAGATAGGTAAAATGGCAGCGAATATCAGCAAGGAAGATGTAATCGAATACATCGCAAACATGACCGTCCTTGAGCTTTCCGACCTGGTCAAGGAACTTGAAAACAAGTTTGGGGTCACCGCAGCGGCGCCTGTGGCAACCATGGTGGCCGGCCCGGCCGCTCAGGCACAGGAAGAGGCTGTCGAGAAGACCGAATTCGACGTGGTTCTTATGGCGGCCGGCGACAAGAAGATCCAGGTCATCAAAGAGGTCCGGGCGATTACAAACCTCGGCCTCAAAGAGGCCAAGGCGCTTGTAGACGGCGCGCCCGGAAAGGTCAAAGAGGGCGTAAGTAAGGAAGAGGCGGAGAATATCAGAAAGCAGTTGGAAGAGGCTGGCGCAACCGTCGAAGTCAAGTAGTGCAAAAAGTACTGAGCGGTAGGCATTTGTAAACAGTATGTAAGGGGATCAAATGAAAATCGGCGAGGGAATCGATCATCGCGTCAGAAGAAATTTCGGAAAAATCGAAAAAGTCATCGATATTCCGAATCTGATCGAGATACAGAGGGAGTCGTACGAGCGTTTCCTGCAGCAGGACATCCCTGCTGACGAGCGCAAGGATATTGGTTTGCAGGGGGCGTTCAAGAGCGTCTTCCCTATCTCCGATTTCAGCGGAACGTCGTCTCTGGAATTTGTCAAGTACACCATCACCAAAGCCAAGTATGATGAAGACGAGTGTCTGAACAAGGGGATGACCTACGAGGCGCCCATCAAACTTACCGTAAGATTGCTGGTGTTCGACACGGACGTGGGAGATGGGACCAAGAGTATCCGGGACATCAAAGAGCAGGAGATCTATTTCGGAACCCTGCCGATGATGACCGGGCGCGGTACCTTCATCATCAACGGCACTGAACGGGTAATTGTCAGTCAGCTCCACCGGTCTCCAGGGGTTTTCTTCGACCATGACAAGGGGAAGACCCATTCGAGCGGGAAACTGCTCTATTCCGCACGTATCATCCCGCTCAGAGGCTCATGGCTCGATTTTGAATTCGACCCCAAGGATCTTCTGTACGTCAGGATCGACAGACGACGCAAGTTCCCTGTGACCACCTTTCTAAAGGCCTTGGGCTTCTCTGCAAGGGAAATCTTCGACCATTTCTACAGCACGGAGAAGATTGTCCGCCAAGGAGACGAGTATTTGCGTGCTGCCAAGATCGAGAACCTTTACAGGCAGAAGATCTCCAAAGAGATCATCCATCCCAAGACCAGGAAGGTGCTCGTCAAGGAAGGGGAGAAATACAACAAGCGGGTCCATGGCATACTTGAGGCTGCAGGGATTACCCACATTCCGATCACCATGGAAAACGTCCTTGGCAGGATCGTGGCCGACGATATGGTCGATCCCTCCACTGGCGAGGTCCTGGCCAACAGGAATCAGCCTGTCACAAAAGAGATTCTTCAGAAGATGCAGGAAAGGGGGATTACCGAGATAGAGTGCCTGGTTCTGGATGCACCCGATACAAGTACGACCATCCGGGACACCATGATGCTCGACAAGATCGATACCAGCGAAGAGGCGGTTCTCGAGATTTATCGCAAGATGCGGCCAAGCAGCCCCCCTACCCTGGAGGTGGCCGGCAATTTCTTCAATGGTCTGTTCTTTAACCTCTCCACCTATGACCTGTCGCCGGTCGGCAGACTGAAACTGAACTATCGCCTCAACATCGATGTCTCCCTTGAATTGAGGACTCTCAGAAAGGAGGACATCCTTTTGACCGTGAAGGAGCTGATCAGGTTGAAGAGCTCCGAAGCCATGGTCGACGATATCGATAACCTCGGGAATAGAAGGGTCAGGGCCGTTGGCGAACTCCTGGAGAACCAATACCGGATCGGCCTGGTTCGGATGGAAAGGGCGATCAAAGAAAGAATGAGTCTGCAGGAAGTCGAAACCCTGATGCCCCATGATCTCATCAACTCCAAACCCGTCTCTGCGGTGGTAAAGGAATTCTTTGGAACGAGTCAGTTGTCCCAGTTCATGGATCAGACGAACCCCATGTCGGAAGTGACTCACAAACGAAGATTGAGCGCGCTGGGTCCGGGAGGATTGACCAGGGAGAGGGCCGGGTTTGAAGTCAGAGACGTGCACCCGACTCATTATGGGCGCATTTGCCCGATTGAGACTCCTGAGGGTCCCAACATCGGGCTCATCGTGTCTCTCAGCACCTACGCCCGGGTCAATGAATACGGGTTTATAGAGACCCCTTACCGCGAAGTGCAGGACGGCAGGGTGACAAAGAGCACCGAGTATCTCTCGGCTCTGGATGAAAAGAATTATCCTATCGCACAAGCCAATGCTCCCATCGATCGGAAGGGGAACTTCCTCAGGGAAGAAGTGGCGGTGAGAATTGAGGGAGAAGCAAGCAGGTCCCCGATTCAAAACGTGAGATACATGGACGTTTCGCCCGATCAGCTTGTCAGTGTCTCCGCCTCTTTGATCCCCTTTCTTGAACATGATGATGCAAACAGGGCCCTCATGGGTTCCAACATGCAAAGACAGGCGGTTCCTCTTTTGAAGGCCAAGGCTCCCCTGATCGGAACCGGTGTGGAGAGCGTGGTTGCAAGGGATTCGGGAGTCGGCGTGACGGCCAAGAGGGACGGGATCGTGGAGGATGTGGATGCTTCCCGAATAGTCGTAAGGTCCAGCGAGGACGGCGGGGAAGACGAGGTGGAGATCTACAAACTCACGAAGTACAAGAAGTCCAACCAGAATACCTGTTACAATCAGAAGCCCATCGTCAACAGGGGGGAACTGGTCAAGAAAGGGCAGATCATAGCAGATGGGCCTGCAACGGAGCTGGGAGAACTTGCGCTCGGCCAGAACGTCATGGTGGCGTTCATGTCCTGGGGCGGGTACAACTTCGAAGATTCGATTATCATCAGTGAGAGGATTGTGAAGGAGGATATCTATACCTCCATTCACATTGAGGAGTTCGAGGCTGTCTCGCGGGATACCAAACTCGGCAAAGAGGAGATCACCAGGGACATTCCGAATGTGGGAGAAGAGGCGCTGAAGTTCCTGGATGAGAGCGGGATCATCAAGATCGGGGCCGACGTGAAACCCGGAGACATCCTGGTCGGGAAGATCACCCCGAAGGGGGAGACTCAGCTTTCTCCGGAGGAAAAACTCCTCAGGGCCATATTCGGCGACAAGGCAGGGGATGTGAAAGACACGTCCTTGAGGGTTCCGCCCGGGGTGGAAGGAATAGTCATCGACACGAAGATCTTCTCGAGGAGAGGCGTTGAGAAGGATCCCCGGTCCATTGCCATTGAGAAGGAGGAGAGGGCAAGACTCGAGAAGGACAGAAACGACGAACTCCAGATCATCTCCAGGAGTGCCAAGGCCAAGCTGAAAGAAATTCTGGTGGATCAAAAGCTGAAAACCAACCTGCGCGACAAGGCGAGCGGAAAGCTCTATCTGAGCACACGGCGGGGCGTAGAAGAAGGAGATATCGACAAGATACCTGTGGAGGCCTGGGCCGGTGCGGACATCAAGGCGGAGATGGATCTCATCGAGAAGATGGAATCCATTGTTCAGAAGTACAAGGGAAGGGTGGCGCAGATTCAGGAGGCGTTTGACGAGAGAACAGAGAGGCTCGGCCTGGGAGACGAGTTGGCCCCCGGCGTAATCAAGATGGTGAAGGTATATGTCGCTGTGAAGCGGGTTCTTGCAGTCGGCGACAAAATGGCCGGGCGGCACGGAAACAAGGGCGTTCTATCCAGGATTCTGCCTTTGGAAGACATGCCCTATTTTGCGGACGGCACGCCGGTAGACATCATTCTGAACCCTCTGGGGGTGCCTTCCAGAATGAACGTGGGGCAGGTCCTCGAAACCCATCTGGGATGGGCCTCTCGCGAACTCGGAAGGCAATTTGCCGAGCTTGTCGATACCATCCGGGATGCGAATCTCGTGAGGAAGAAACTGGCGGATTCCTTCTCCCCCGAAGAGTACAAAAACTATTTCAAGACTCTGGATGATGAAGCCGTCATGGATCAGGGAAGGCTGTTCAGGGACGGTGTGCATATGGCCTCCCCGGTGTTCGACGGAGCAAACGAGGAAGAGATCAAGAAGTGCCTGCAAAAGGCCGGGCTGCCCGTCACCGGACAAACGACCCTCTATGACGGAAGGACCGGTCTCCCCTTTGACCAGCAGGTCACGGTTGGCACATTGTACGTGATGAAGCTCCATCACCTTGTGGATGACAAACTCCATGCCCGATCGATCGGTCCCTATTCTCTGGTTACCCAGCAGCCTCTCGGGGGGAAGGCTCAGTTCGGAGGCCAGAGACTCGGTGAAATGGAAGTGTGGGCCATGGAGGCTTACGGCGCAGCCTACTCGCTTCAGGAGTTTCTGACGGTGAAATCGGACGACGTGGCCGGAAGAACCCGAATGTACGAGAGAATAGTGAAAGGGAACAACGTGCTCGAACCCGGTCTGCCGGAATCTTTCAAGGTTCTGGTCAAAGAGCTCTTGAGTCTTGCACTGGAAGTGCAGCTCTTTGAAGACAGCCAGGCATAGAGGCGACACCTTCACGGCCGACTCGAAACGAAACATGTTTTTTTGACGAGGTAAAAAATTGGAAGAGTTATACAACTTCTTTTCGAAGCCCAAGGATCCCTCGAGCTACAATGCAGTGAAGATCTCGCTCGCTTCTCCAGAGAAGATACGAGAAAGATCCCACGGAGAGGTGAAAAAGCCCGAGACGATCAATTACCGCACGTTCAAGCCTGAAAGGGACGGGCTCTTCTGCTCGAAGATCTTCGGTCCCATCAAGGACTATGAATGCAACTGCGGCAAATACAAGAGAATGAAGCACCGCGGGATCGTCTGCGAAAAATGCGGCGTGGAAGTCATCCAGTCCAAAGTGCGACGGGAGAGGATGGGACACATCGAACTCGCATCTCCGGTCGCCCACATCTGGTTTTTAAAGTGCCTTCCTTCCAAGATCGGAAATCTCATTGATCTGACCCTCAAGGATCTGGAAAGGGTGCTCTATTTCGAAAACTACATTGTCACGGATCCGAAAGACACCCCTCTTTCCAAAGGCACCCTTCTGACCGATGAGCAGCTCCACAGAGCGAGGGAGGATTACGGAGACAAGTTCCAGGTAGGCATCGGCGCCGAGGCCATACAGGGCATGCTCAAAGAGCTGGACCTGGAGAGTCTTTCCGCAACTCTTCGGGCCGAGATGATGGAAACCAAATCCGATGCAAAAAGGAAGAAACTGGCAAAACGACTGAAGATCATCGACGCCTTCCGCGAGTCCAAGAACAAACCGGAATGGACGATCCTCACCGTGGTTCCGGTTCTGCCGCCGGATCTGCGACCTCTGGTGCCGCTCGATGGCGGCAGGTTCGCCACATCGGATCTGAATGATCTTTACCGCAGGGTAATCAACAGGAACAATCGTCTCAAGAGGCTCCTTGAACTCAATGCGCCCGAGATCATCGTGCGCAACGAGAAGAGGATGCTCCAGGAGGCGGTCGATGTTCTCTTCGACAACGGGAGGAGAGGCAAGGTCGTCACCGGCGCCAACAAGAGGCCTTTCAAGTCCCTGAGCGATATGCTGAAGGGAAAGCAGGGCAGATTCCGACAGAACCTGCTTGGCAAACGTGTGGATTATTCCGGGAGATCCGTTATCGTGGTGGGCCCGGATCTGAGACTTCATCAGTGCGGCCTTCCCAAGAGGATGGCACTCGAGCTTTTCAAGCCGTTCATCTACAACAAACTGGATGAAAAGGGCCTCGCCACGACCATCAAGTCCGCAAAGAAGATGGTGGAGCGGGAGACCTCCGAGGTCTGGGACGCCCTGGACGAGGTGGTGAGGGAGTACTGCATTCTCTTGAATCGCGCACCCACTCTTCACAGGCTGGGAATACAGGCTTTTGAGCCCATTCTGATCGAAGGAAAGGCCATACAGCTTCATCCTCTGGTTTGCACGGCTTTCAACGCGGATTTTGACGGAGATCAGATGGCGGTTCACGTTCCCTTGTCGATCGAGGCCCAGATCGAGGCAAGGGTTCTGATGATGTCCACGAACAACATCCTTTCGCCTGCGAACGGCGACCCCATCATTGTTCCCAGCCAGGACATCGTGCTGGGGATTTACTATCTCACACGGGAAAGGCCCATGTGCAAGGGCGAAGGCAAGATCTTTTCAAACCCTGAAGAGGTCAGGATGGCCTATGATGCGGGCGAGGTGGACCTCCATGCGTCCATTCAGGTGAGGGTCAATGGAAAGATGGAGAATACCACGGTCGGCCGGATTCTGCTCTACGAGATCCTGCCCGAAACGGTCCCGTTTTCATCCGCCAACCGGGTGATGAACAAGAAAGAACTGCGATCCCTCATCAACGAATCCTATCGAAGAGAGGGCATCAAGGCGACCGTCATCCTGTCCGACCGGCTCAAGGACATCGGCTACAAATACGCGACGCTCTCGGGCATCTCCATTTCGATGAAAGACATGAGGATACCCTCCCGAAAAGCCGAGATTGTCGAGAAGGCTGAAAATGAAGTCAAGAGGATCGATGAACAGTATAAGAGCGGTTTGATAACGGATGGAGAAAAATACAACAAGGTCGTGGATATTTGGGCACACTGTACTGAAAAAGTCGCCTCTGAGATGATGGACGAGATGGGTGTCGAGGAGATCAGGGGGGATGGTGATGTGATAAAGGCGACCAGCTTCAATCCCATCTACATGATGTCCGACTCCGGCTCCAGAGGCAGCAAGGACCAGATGAGACAGCTCGCCGGGATGAGAGGGCTGATGGCCAAACCATCCGGGGAGATCATTGAAACACCCATTACTTCGAACTTCCGGGAAGGCCTTACCGTTCTCCAGTACTTCATCTCCACCCACGGGGCCAGAAAGGGTCTGGCCGATACCGCCCTCAAGACGGCGAACTCGGGTTACCTGACCCGAAGACTCGTGGACGTGGCCCAGGATACGGTGATCACCGAGGAGGATTGCGGTACCGTGGATGGCATCTGGGTCACCTCCCTCATTGAAGGTGGTGAAATTATCCAGAGGGTCGGTGACAGGGTATTGGGAAGAGTTGCACTGGAGGACATCTATGATCCCATTACCGGAGAGCTCCTGATTCCCGCAAACGCCGAGATCGACGAGCAAAAGGTCCAAAAACTTCAGTTGGCCGGTCTGGAGAGGATGAGAATCCGGTCGGTTCTCACCTGCCAGGCAAAGCGAGGGGTCTGCAAGAAGTGCTATGGCCGTGATTTGGCCCATGGTCATGAGGTGAATATCGGAGAGGCTATCGGGATCATCGCCGCACAATCCATCGGTGAGCCTGGAACGCAGTTGACCATGAGAACCTTCCACATCGGAGGTACTGCAAGCAAGCGGGTCGAGCAGACGACCGTGCAGGCCAGAAACCGTGGAACTGTCAGTTTCCAGAACCTGAAGACGGTCAAAAATGTCGAGGGCAGCTATGTGGCGATGAACCGCAACGGCGAGATCGCCGTCCTTGGAAAAGGCGGAAGGGAAATCGAAAGATACCCTGTGGTCTACGGTGCGGTTCTCAAGGTTCAGGATGGGCAGGAAATTCAAGCGAACCAGATTCTTGCAGAGTGGGACCCCTTCAACATTCCCATCCTGACCGAGGTTGCCGGGGTGATCAAGTTCGGGGACCTTATCGACGGTGTGACCATGCAGGAGAAGAGGGACAAGGTCACCGGCAAAATCAGCCGCGTCATCGTCGAATCGCGGGACCTGGAGGCAAGGCCGCGCATCTCCCTCAAGGACAAGGAAGGGGGAACTGCATTGATTCCCGGGGCGAGCCGGGGTGTGGCTCGCTATCATTTGCCTATCGGTGCAATCATCATGGTGAATGAGGGGGAATACGTCAGTTCGGGAACCATCCTCGCAAAGATTCCGCGGGAGACGACCAAGACCAAGGATATCACCGGAGGTCTGCCGAGGGTAGCGGAGCTCTTCGAGGTCAGAAAACCCAAGGAGAACGCAATCCTGACCGAAATAGACGGGACCGTTTCTTTCGGGCAGTACACCAAAGGCAGAAGGAAGGTGACCATCACCCCCGAGATCGGCGAACCGATCGACTATTTTATCTCCAAAGGCAAGCACGTAAGCGTCCTCGAGGGCGACTATGTTCGCGCAGGAGAACCGCTCATGGACGGCTCCGCCAATCCCCATGACATCCTCAGAATTCGAGGGGTCAAGGAACTGGCGAGATATCTGGTCGATGAGGTTCAGGAAGTCTACAGGCTCCAGGGCGTGAGCATCAATGACAAGCATATTGAGGTGATCGTCAGGCAAATGCTGAGGCAGGTCAGCGTAATCGACGCAGGCGACTCCAACTTCCTGCTTGGGGAACATGTGGAGAAATGGCGATTTGAAGAGGAAAACCTCAGGATTATCGAAAAGAATGGAAAACCGGCAGTGGCCGAGCCCCTGCTGCTGGGAATCACAAAGGCTTCTCTGAGCACGGAAAGCTTTATCTCGGCCGCGTCCTTCCAGGAGACGACCAAGGTTCTGTCCGACGCTGCAGTTGCCGGTAAAATCGATTTCCTGAAGGGACTCAAGGAGAACGTCATCATGGGACGGCTCATTCCGGCAGGTACCGGTTTGGCGGAGTACAGGAACCTGGAGATTGAAGTGGAGAGTTAATTTTTTGCATTTTCCTACAGTTAATGTATTGACAAGCACAGCCGGGGAAAGTATAAAAAGGGGTTTTATAACATTGAGTTTTTGGCTCTTGGCCAATGAGCGCCAGAACGAAAGGACTTCGAGGAAAGACGGATGCCTACATTGAATCAACTCGTGAGGAAATCGCGCGAGAAGGCGAGGAAGAAGGTAAAGACACCGGCCTTGCAGAGCTCCCCTCAGAAGAGAGGGGTTTGCGTGAGGGTGTATACGACTACCCCGAAAAAACCGAATTCCGCCCTCAGGAAGGTTGCCAGGGTGAGGCTGACAAACGGGATCGAAGTCACTTCGTATATTCCGGGGGTGGGCCACAATCTGCAGGAGCATTCCGTGGTGCTCATTCGTGGGGGACGCGTGAAGGATCTGCCGGGTGTGAGGTATCACATCATCCGTGGCACCATGGATACGGCGGGAGTTGACGACCGCCGGCAAGGTCGCTCCAGATACGGCGCCAAGAGACCTAAGAGTATCTAAGAGGAGTCCTGCATGTCCAGAAAAAGAGTGATCTCAAAGCGAGAGGTTCTTCCGGACCCGAAATTCAACAACCCCACCGCTGCCAAGTTCATCAATTCCTTGATGCGGCAGGGGAAGAAAAGCACGGCACAAGCCATTCTTTATGACGCGTTGGAGATTGTACGACAGAAGTCGAAAGATGACCCGCTTAGTGTATTCCAAAAGGCGGTCGGGAATGTGAAGCCGGTCGTGGAAGTCAAGTCCAGAAGGGTGGGGGGGTCCACCTACCAGGTGCCGACCGAAGTAAAGCCGTCTCGAAGCTCGGCCCTGGGCATGCGATGGCTTATTTCCTTTGCCAAGGCGAGAGGCGAGAAGAGCATGGCCGCCAGACTTGCAGGGGAGTTGATGGACGCGGCCAGTGGGAGAGGCGCATCGGTCAAGAAGAGAGAGGATACCCATAAGATGGCAGATGCCAACAAAGCCTTTGCTCATTATCGCTGGTAAGAAACCGATAGAAGCTCCAGGCAACGAGAAGGACCCCTTGATGACGGGAGTAGCTGCCCCGGTCATTTAACGGACTTAAGGAGGGTAGAAAATGGCGAAGAAGAAGTTTGAGAGGACGAAGCCGCATGTGAACGTGGGGACGATAGGGCATATAGATCATGGGAAGACGACCTTGACGGCGGCGATTACGAAGCATCTGGCAAGGAAAGGGATGGCGAATTTTGTGCCGTTTGATCAGATTGACAAGGCGCCGGAGGAGAAGGCTCGCGGTATCACGATAGCGACGGCGCATGTGGAATATGAGACTGCGAAGAGGCACTATGCGCATGTGGATTGTCCGGGGCATGCGGATTACATCAAGAATATGATCACCGGTGCTGCGCAGATGGACGGGGCGATACTGGTGGTGGGAGCCGACGATGGGCCTATGCCGCAGACGAGGGAGCACATTCTGCTGGCGCGTCAGGTTGGAGTGCCTACGATCGTGGTGTTTTTGAACAAGTGCGACATGGTCGATGACAAGGAGCTGATCGAGCTGGTGGAGCTTGAGCTGAGGGAACTGCTTACGAAGTACGAATTTCCCGGGGACGAGATACCGATTGTGCGCGGGAGTGCGCTGAAGGCGCTTGAGAGCGATGATGAGAAGAGCGAGGATGCGAAGCCGATATTTGAGTTAATGGATGCGATTGACTCCTATGTGCCACAGCCTGTGCGGGACACGGACAAGCCGTTTTTGATGCCTGTTGAGGATGTGTTCAGCATCTCGGGTCGCGGGACGGTGGTGACCGGGAGAGTGGAGCGCGGGATAATCAAGGTTGGCGCGGATGTGGAGATCGTGGGGATTCATCCGACGATAAAGACGGTCTGCACCGGTGTGGAGATGTTCCGCAAGATATTGGATCAGGGTCAGGCCGGCGACAATATCGGGGTACTGCTTCGCGGGACGAAGCGGGACGAGGTAGAGCGCGGGCAGGTGGTGGCTGCGCCGGGGTCGATTACGCCGCATACGAAATTCAAGGCGGAGGCATACATCCTGACGAAGGAAGAGGGAGGGCGGCATACGCCGTTTTTCACGGGTTACCGGCCTCAGTTTTATTTTCGGACGACGGATGTGACGGGTGTGGTGACGCTGCCTGAGGGAGTGGAGATGGTGATGCCTGGGGACAATGTGTCGGTGGAAGTGAATCTGATCACCCCCATTGCCATGGAGAAGGAACTGCGTTTTGCGATCCGGGAAGGCGGCCGAACCGTGGGGGCCGGAGTCATCAGTGAGATCATCGAATAGAAATTTGAAATTTCAAATTTGAAATTTGAAATTCGTAGGCTCTGGGGGAGCAAGTGATCACGAATCAAAAAATCCGCATACGTCTCAAGGCTTATGACCATAAGCTGCTGGACCAGTCGGCGATGGAAATCGTCGAGACGGCAAAGGAGACCGGTGCAAAGGTGGCCGGACCCATCCCGCTGCCGACGGTCATCAACAGGTACACGGTGCTTCGTTCGCCTCACGTGGACAAGAAGTCGAGAGAGCAATTTGAGATCAGAACCCACAAAAGACTGCTGGATATCCTCGAGCCCACGCAGCAGACGGTGGATGCCCTGATGAAGCTCGATCTTGCCGCGGGTGTCGACGTGGAAATCAAGCTGTAAGGCAAGGGAGCCTGGATCATGGTCACGAAGTTGATCGGTAAGAAATTGGGGATGACGCGTTACTTTGTGGAAGAGGGCCGAAGCGTGCCCGTAACGCTCGTCAAGACGGGTCCGTGCGTGGTTGTCCAGAAAAAAACCGTGGACAGGGACGGGTACGAGGCAATCCAGGTGGGCTTTGATGTGCAGGAGAAGGAACTCCGGGTCAATAAGCCGTTGCGGGGCCATTTCGCCAAATCCGGGGGGAAATTCTACCGGCATCTTCGGGAATTGCGGGTCGACAAGGCCGACGAGTTCGAGATCGGACAGGAAATCAAGGCCGACATCTTCAGCATAGGGGAACTCGTCTCCGTAAGCGGGAGGACCAAAGGCCGCGGATTTGCCGGTGTCATCAAGAGATGGGGTTTCTCCGGCGGAAAAGATACGCATGGAACCCGTTCCCACCGTGTCCCTGGATCCATCGGCTCGAACACGGATCCCGGAAGGGTATTCAAGGGTAAAAAGCTGCCCGGTCGGCTGGGATTTGAGAGAAGAACGATCAAGAATCTGATGGTGCTGGATGTAAGACCCGAAATGGATGTCATTGCGATCAGGGGCGCTATTCCTGGAAGCCGCAACAGCATCTTGGAAATCACGAAGATTTAAGTTCTGCCACGAAGGCACAAAGGCGCAAAGAAGGAGTATTTGAAAAACCTGGCAAGTGTTCAGCATAGAACAATTGTATTGCCCTTTGTGACTTGGCGTCTTTGTGGCCGAGTTCATACCTAAACGAAAAAGAGGCGGATCCGATGGCCGTAATCGATGTGTATAATCTGCAGAAGGAAAAGGCCTCGCAGATAGAATTGAGAGAGGATGTCTTCGGCGTACCCGTGAACAAGCATGTCCTTCACCAGGTCGTGGTCAGTCAGCTTGCCGGACGAAGGTCCGGAACAGCATCCGCCAAGACCCGGTCCGAAGTCAACCGATCCGGACGAAAACTCTACCGTCAGAAAGGCACCGGGAGAGCCAGATCGGGAAACGCTGCATCCCCGACTAGAAAAGGGGGGGGCGTGATCTTCGCGCCCAAGCCGCGGCAGTTCGCCCAGAGGATCCCGAAGAAGGTAAGAAGGCTTGCCCTCAAGATGGCGCTCAGCGACAAATTTCAGAGTGACCGGTTGTTCGTGCTGGCCGATTTCAATCTGCCTGATCTTAAGACAAAGGGGTTCCTCGGCGTGATGAAGAACTTCGATGTCAGAAAGGCGCTGATTGTCACCGATCAGGCCAACGTCAATCTCGAAAGATCTTCTCGGAACGTTCCGTGGGTAAAGATCATGAAATCTGAGGGTCTGAATGTGTACGATCTCCTGAATCATGAGCACCTTTTTCTGGTTCAGGCCGCTATTCCCAGGATTGAGGAGGCATTGGTTTCCTAATGGATATGTATCAAGTCATCAAGAAGCCTCTCATCACCGAGAAGGGGACCCTCCTGAAGGAGCAGATGAACAAGATCAGCCTTCGGGTGGACAGAAAGGCGAATAAGGTCGAAATCCGCAAGGCCGTGGAGATCCTGTTCAAAACGGAAGTGGTGGACGTCCAGACGATGAATGTAAGAGGGAAGAAGCGCCGGATGGGCAGGAGCGTCGGGAAGAGACCCGACTGGAAAAAGGCGGTTGTCACGCTGGCCCCTGGAAAGACCATCGAGTTTTTTGAAGGGGTGTAACTGAGAAGGACCGCCCCGGCGGTGTTTGAGGGTTATCGGAGAGAGGATCATGGCGATTAAGAGCTATAAGCCGACATCGGCAGGAAGAAGACTTCAGACTTACTCCACCATGGAAGAGATCACCAAGCACGAGCCTGAAAAGAGCTTGGTGAAGCCTCTGAGAAAAAAGGGCGGCAGAAACGCACTGGGTCGAATTACGTGCCGATATCGCGGAGGCGGTCACAAGCGCCTTTACAGAATGATCGATTTCAAACGGGACAAAGACGGGATCCCTGCAAAGGTGGCGAGCATAGAGTATGATCCCAACCGTTCGTCCCATATTGCCCTCTTGAACTACGTTGACGGCGAGAAGAGATACATCCTTGCGCCCGTGGGGCTTAAGGTCGGAGATCAGGTTCTTTCGGGCTCCGGCTCCGAGATTCGAACCGGGAATGCGCTGCCCCTGAACGATATCCCGCTCGGCACCCCCATTCACAACATTGAGTTGAGCGTCGGCCATGGCGGTCAGATTGTGAGAAGCGCCGGAGAGCATGCGCAGATGATGGCCAAGGAAAGCGGATATGCGCAGATCAAACTCCCTTCGGGTGAAGTGCGGATGGTCTCCCTGCGCTGCAAGGCTACGGTGGGACAGGTCGGCAATCTGGAGCATGAGAACGTCAGCATCGGCAAGGCGGGTAGAGTCCGGTGGACCGGCAAGAGGCCCCACGTGAGAGGGGTGGCCATGAATCCGGTGGATCATCCTCATGGCGGAGGCGAAGGGAAGTCCTCCGGCGGAAGGAACCCGGTCACTCCCTGGGGTGTTCCCACCAAAGGGTTCAAGACCAGGGTCAAGAAGGCGAGCGACAAGTACATTGTCAAGAAAAGAAAGTAATCACCTTGAAGAAGAATTCCGTATACACGTGTTTCGCATAGGAGAAGAGGAGGATAATTTTGCCACGGTCGGTTAAAAAAGGACCATTTGTTGACGGCCATCTCTCTGAAAAGGTGGAGCAGGCGATCCAGACGCAGAGCAGAAAGATCATCAAAACCTGGTCGAGAAGATCCGTTATCCTTCCTGAGTTCGTTGGTCTTACCTTCGCGGTGCACAACGGAAAAAAGTTCCTTCCCGTATTTGTCACCGAGGATATGGTCGGACACAAGCTTGGAGAATTTGCCCCCACCAGGGTGTTCTTCGGACATGCGGGGGACAAGAAGACCAAGCTCAAGGGGGCTAAGAAGTAATGGAAGCAAAGGCAAAGGCAAGATTCGTCAGGGTATCGCCCCGAAAAGTGAGACTGGTCATGGACGAGATCAGGGGCATGAAGGTAGATGAGGCGCTGAAACAGCTCTCCTATTCGCCGCAAAAGGGCGCGGCGTTACTGAAGAAGCTGATCGATTCCGCTGTCGCCAATGCCACCGCCAATGCGGATATTGATGTGGACACGCTGTTTGTCAAGCGGATCTTCGCCGATGAAGGGCCCACCTGGAAGCGGTTCAGCCCCCGGGCACAGGGTCGCGCCACGAGGATCAGAAAGAGATCGAGCCATTTGACCGTGATCCTGGACGAAGCGTGAGCGCACTTGCTGAAGGCGTTGCCCGATGAAAAATGAAAGTGACTGCATGAGGGAGGTGGATTTTGGGACAAAAGGTTAATCCGATCGGTTTCAGATTGGGAATAAATAGAAACTGGGATTCCAGGTGGTTCACCAGCAAGGAATACAGCCGATTCGTTCTGGAGGATTTCCAGATCAGAAAATTTCTGAAGAAGAGGCTTATGCAGGCCGGTGTGGCCAAAATCGAAATCGAGAGGGCTGCCAGTAAGGTCAGGGTAAGAATCCATACCGCCCGTCCGGGTCTCGTCATTGGCAAGAAGGGTTCGGAAATCGAACATGTCAAGAGGGAACTGGAGAAACAGATCCACAAGGAAGTCATTATCGACATCCAGGAAGTGCGAAAGCCTGAAGTGGACGCCCAGCTGGTTGCGGAAAATGTCGCACTGCAATTGGTCCGCCGTGTCTCTTTTCGGCGGGCCATGAAGAAAAGCGTGAGCTCTGCGCTTCGTTTCGGGGCTCTCGGAATCAAGATCGCATGCAGCGGCAGACTGGGAGGGGCGGAGATGGCGCGACGGGAATGGTACAGAAAGGGGAGAGTTCCTTTTCATACCATTCGAGCCGATATCGATTACGGGTTCGCAGAGGCCTTCACCACATACGGCGCCGTAGGAGTAAAGGTTGCGATATTCAAAGGCGAGATTTTGCCGGAAAAGACGAAGAGGGGTTAGGAAGAGCTTATGCTGAGCCCTAAAAAGGTCAAGTATCGAAAGAAACAGAAAGGGCGAATGAGAGGAACCGCCTGGAGCAAGGGGTCTTCCCTGGAATTCGGAGATTATGGTCTTCAAGCCATCGGTCGCGGTTATATGACGGCCCAACAGATAGAGGCGGGAAGGATTGCCATCACGAGACACGTGAAGAGGGGCGGAAAGATCTGGATCCGTGTTTTCCCGGACAAGCCCATCACCAAGAAGCCCGCAGAGACAAGGATGGGGAAGGGCAAAGGGGCGCCTGAGGGCTGGGTCGTTATCGTAAAACCTGGCAGAATCCTCTACGAGATGGAAGGGGTGGAAGAGAGTGTTGCCACCGAAGCATTCCGACTGGCCAGTCACAAGCTTCCCTTCGCAACCAAGTTCGTGAGCAGGAGAGTGTTATCGTGAAGGTAAAAGAGCTTAGAGATTTGGGCCTGGAGGAGTTGACCGCCAAGGAAAAGGATCTGAACGAGAGTCTTTTCAACCTGAAGTTTCAAAAGGCGACCGGTCAGCTGGGCAACACCGCCATGATTGGAAAGACGAAGCGGGATCTGGCAAGAGTGAAGACCCTCCTGAGGGAAATGAAGACCTCTTCGGACGAAACCAGCAAAAGCTGAAAGGGCTTGCGATGAAAGTGAGAGGAGTACGTAAGAAACTCACCGGTGTTGTGGTGAGCGACAGAATGGATAAGACCGCGGTCGTCCTCGTGAGAGGTCTGAGAAAGCACAAGATGTACAGAAAGTATGTCACGACAAGAGCGAAGTACATCGCGCACGACCCGCAGAACAGCTGCCATATCGGTGACAAGGTGAGGATCCTGGAATGCAGACCCATGAGCAGGACCAAGCGGTGGCAGGTGATTGAAATCATCGAGAGGGCCATAGGGCAGGAGCCTCTCAAACAAGAGGAAGCTCTGACGGAGCAGGCAGGATGATTCAGACGGAAAGCAGACTGAGGGTGGCGGACAATTCCGGAGCCAAAGAGGTTTTGTGTATCAGGGTATTGGGCGGCACGAGGAGAAGATACGCGACCGTTGGAGACATTATTGTCGTCAGTGTCAAAGAGGCCATGCCCAATTCGAAGGTAAAGAAGGGCGATGTCATGAGGGCGGTTGTCGTCCGGACCACCAAAGAGATACGAAGACCTGACGGCTCCTACATCAAATTCGACGACAATTCAGCGGTGCTGATCACAACGCAGAATGAGCCGGTAGGAACCAGGATATTCGGTCCGGTCGCCAGAGAGCTGAGAGCGAAGAATTTTATGAAAATCGTCTCTCTTGCCCCCGAGGTCCTCTGACAGCGCTAAAGGAGAAGATCGGTGCAGAAGAAGAAACACCCGTTCATTAAGAAGAATGACAAGGTAACGGTCCTTACTGGGAAAGAGAAGGGGAAGATCGGCACTGTTCTCAAAGTCGATGCGGAGAAGGAACGTGCGATCGTGGAGAAGATCAACATCGTGAAGAAACATGCCAAGGCGGGGGGGAAAAGAGCGCAGGGAGGAATCATTGAAATGGAGTCCCCGATTCATGTTTCCAATCTTATGCTCGTCTGCAGCAAGTGCGCAGAGCCCTCCAGGTCAGGTAAGCGGATTCTGGAAGACGGGTCAAAGGCCCGGGTATGCAAGAAGTGTGGTGACCTGCTGGATTCCTGATCTTCTCACCTGAGTCTGGGAAGGCAATGAACCGTAGCGAGATTTAATCAGAGAAGGAGATACCGTTGTCCCGGCTGAAGGAGAAATACCAAAAAGAGGCTGTCCCGGCCATGATGAAAGAGTTTGGGTACAAAAGCGTCATGGCTGTGCCCCGCCTCGTAAAAGTCGTACTGAACATGGGCCTTGGTGAAGCGATTTACAATATCAAGATTCTGGACAAGGGTGTGGAAGAGCTTACCCTGATCGCCGGCCAAAAGGCCGTCATCACCAAAGCGAAAAGGTCCATCGCAGGCTTCAAACTCAGAGAGGGAATGCCGATCGGCGTTACGGTGACATTGAGGCATGCAAAGATGTTCGAGTTTCTGGACAAATTGTTCAATGTCGCCCTGCCGCGCGTGAAGGATTTCAGGGGAATCCCGGAGAAGATTTTCGACGGGCGAGGGAATTGCACCCTGGGGGTGAAGGAGCAGATCATCTTTCCTGAGATCGATTATGACAAAATCGAAAAGTTGAGAGGCCTCAATATCTCCATTGTTACGACGGCACAGAGCGATCAGGAGGGGCTTTTCCTCTTGAGAGAACTGGGATTGCCCTTTAGAAGATAAGGAGAGTCGATTTGGCGAAGACGTCATTAATTATTAAATCGCAAAGGAAGCCGAAATTTTCAACCCGCAACTACAACCGGTGCCCCATCTGTGGGAGGCCGAGGGCTTACATAAGGAAGTTCGGACTTTGCCGGATTTGCTTTCGAAATATGGCTTCCAGGGGAGAGATCCCCGGTGTGGTAAAGGCCAGCTGGTAAAGCTGGTGAAATTGGCTACGAGGAGTTATACGGATGAGCTTGAGTGATCCCATCTCCGACATGCTGACCAGGATTCGAAATGGCATCATGGCGTCTTACGACACGGTTGACATTCCCAGTTCCCGGTTGAAGATCAATATCGCAAAGATTCTGAAAGCCGAGGGCTTCATCAAGAACTACAAGATCATTCCGGACCGGCAACACGGCCTGATCCGGATCTTCCTGAAGTATGATGACAAGGGAGCCCCCCTCATCAGCGGCCTCAAGAGGGTCAGTAAACCCAGTGGTCGCGTGTATACCAGGAAGGATCGAATCCCGATCGTTCTGGACGGGCTCGGGATGAGCATTCTTTCGACTCCCAAGGGGGTCATGACCGACAAGCAGGCGAGAAAAATGGGAGTTGGAGGGGAGATCCTCTGCTCCATCTGGTAGTCCCCGCGTTCAAGTGGCGACTGGGAAACATCTTTTCGATTTGGAGGCGTTCATGTCTCGTATTGGTAAGAAGCCGGTACCGTTGCCCGATAAAGTCAAGATCGAGATGAATGATCTTCTCTTGACGGTTTCCGGGCCCAAGGGAAAGCTTCAGAAGAAACTGCACCCTGGCGTCAAGGTGACCTCCGACGACAAGACCGCGGTGGTCACGATCGATGAAACATTGAAAGGGGCCGATGCTCTGCATGGGTTGCACCGGGCCCTTTTGGCGAATATGGTCACCGGAGTGAGCAAGGGATTCGAGAGGGCCTTGGAGATCGTAGGGGTTGGTTACCGGGCCGAACTCTCCGGCAGGGCTGTGACGCTTCACTTGGGCTATTCTCACCCCGTTGTTTTTCCACTTCCTGAAGGAGTCGACGGGAAGGTCGAGAAGACCAAGGTGACTCTCAGCAGCATTGACAAGGAATTGCTGGGACGGACTGCCGCCAAGATCCGCGGGTTCCGTGAACCGGAGCCTTACAAAGGCAAGGGCATAAAGTATGCCGAAGAGATCATCCGGAGAAAAGCCGGAAAGAGCGGCGCAAAATAGTCTTCCCCGATGAAGGGGGAACCTAAACCACTTGATTGGAATCGAATCATGGGCACAAAGAGCAAGACAGATGCGAGGCTGAAGAGAAAGAGTCGGATGAAGAAGAGGATCAGGGGGACCCCGGAACGGCCCCGTTTGTCCATCTTCAGGAGTGCCGGCCATATGTATGCGCAAGTGATCGACGACAGAAGCGGGAAAACGCTGGTGGATGCCTCTTCCCTCTCAAAGGAGATTCGTTCACGGTTGCCTGCCGGGGGAGGAAATGCGGCAGGTGCGGGAATCGTAGGAGAGTTCATTGCCAAACGTTCCCTGGAAAAAGGAATCAAGAAGGTGGTTTTCGACAGAAACGGCTTTCTGTACCACGGCCGAGTCAAGGCGCTTGCCGAATCCGCCCGACAGCATGGACTTGAGTTTTGATCCCGGCGGCCTTTCTTCTTGAACACAGATCAAACGGAGAAGAGGAGAAATTCATTGTTTAAGGAAGAGGATGAAGTCCAGTTTATAGAGAAGGTGGTGTATATCAACCGCGTTGCCAAAGTCGTAAAAGGCGGGCGAAGGTTTAGTTTCAGCGCCATCGTGGTCGTGGGCGATGGTAAGGGGATGGTCGGCAGTGGCCTGGGAAAGGCCAATGAAGTGCCGGAGGCCATCCGCAAAGGAATTGAACGCGCGAAGAAGGGCATGAAATCCGTTTCGATCGTGAACGATACAATACCCCACGCGACGATCGGCAAGTGGGGAGCGGGAAGCGTTTTGCTCAAACCGGCGGGTGCCGGAACCGGACTCATCGCCGGGGGCGCAGTGAGGGCGGTCCTTGAGGCTGTGGGGATTCAAAACATCCTCACCAAGTGCCTGGGAACCCATAATCCTCATAACCTGGTGAAGGCAACCCTTCATGGATTGTATGCTCTCCGTTCCGCAGAGGAGATCGCGCGCCGCAGAGGCAGAACCGTAGAAGAGCTTCGGCAGTAGAAGCCCTCTTATTCTTGAGAAAGGTGCCAGTGACATGGGCGATACCATCAAAGTGACTCTCCTGAAGAGTGGAATAGGAAGAAAGAAGGAGATCCGTCAAACGCTGACAGGTCTGGGTTTGACAAGACTCCACAAGACGGTGGTTCTGAAAAATACCGCCGCTATCAGGGGAATGATCGAGAAGGTTGCATTCATGCTGAAGGTAGAGGCGTAGTCTTTCGTTGAGACCCCCATGGTCCGCAACCTCGTGGATCGGATGGGGATAAATCGATATGCATTGACGGGGTTTCGAACCGAAACCGGTTGAGGGAAGAGGACAAAATGAGATTACATGAACTTTCGCCTGCTCCTGGTTCAAAAAAGGGGAAAAAACGGGTGGGCAGAGGTAAGGGATCAGGCCACGGACAAACCTCCTGCAGAGGGAATAAGGGCCAGAAAGCCCGTTCAGGGGGAAATACCGGGACCGGTTTCGAGGGAGGCCAGATGCCTCTTCAAAGAAGGCTGCCCAAGAGGGGCTTCCGAAACATTTTCAAGAAGCGTTATTCCCTCGTCAACCTGAGCGATCTTGCCCAGTTTGCCCCTAATTCCAGCGCTGACTTTGAGACGTTCGAGAAAGCCGGACTGGTGAAGAGCCAGGGTGACGGCGTGAAATTGCTTGGAAACGGCAACATTTCTCATCCCCTCTTCCTCAAAGTCCACAGCGTGAGCAAGGCGGCCAGGCAGAAGATCGAAGCGGCAGGCGGCAAGATCGAGCTCGTCTGATTCAATGGAGAAAGATGAGGGAAGTGGGTTAGTACTATGGTCAGCGGTTTTCAGAATATTACCAAAATCCCGGAGCTGAAAAAGAGGATACTCTTTACTCTCCTCATGCTGGCCGTGTACAGGCTCGGGTGCCACATCCCCACGCCTGGAATCGATGCAGCAGCTCTGGCCGCTTTTTTCAGCGAGAGGGCAGGGACCCTTTTCGGCCTCTTTGACATGTTTTCGGGAGGCGCTCTGAGCCAGATGTCCGTCATGGCCCTCGGAATCATGCCATACATCAGTTCGTCGATTATTCTGGAATTGTTGACGGTAGTTGTCCCTTATCTCGAAAAGCTCAAGAAGGAAGGCGAGCAGGGTCGGAAGAAGATCGTCCAGTATACAAGGTACGGGACAGTCATCCTGAGCATCATCCAGGGACTCGGTATTGCCATAGGTCTTGAGAGGATGAGCAGCCCCGGAGGAGCGATGGTCGTGCCCATGGGCGGATGGGGTTTTCGGCTGATGGCCGTTATTACTCTGACGGCGGGCACAGCCTTCCTGATGTGGCTGGGCGAGCAGATCACGGAAAGGGGCATTGGAAACGGCATTTCCCTGATCATCTTCTCAGGCATCGTGGCGGGTCTGCCTGGGGGCGTGGTCAACACATTCAGGCTGGTGGGGACCGGCGAGATCACCCCTTTCTTCATGCTCCTGGTGGTTGTCTTCATGATCGCCGTGGTGGGCGCCATTGTATTTGTGGAAAGAGGGCAGCGGAGAATCCCGGTGCAATATGCAAAAAGGGTTATCGGCCGCAGGATGTATGGAGGTCAGAGCACGCATCTGCCTCTGAAGGTCAATACGGCGGGGGTTATTCCACCTATTTTTGCTTCCTCCATCATCATGTTTCCTGCAACCATAGCCAACTTCATGAATGTGAAAGAGAGTCCGTGGCTCCAGGTGGTCGTGAATTTCCTGACCCCCGGACACGTCGTCTACAATTTAATCTTTGTCGTCTTCATCATCTTCTTCTGCTATTTCTACACGGCCGTTCATTTTAACCCCGTAGATGTGGCGGATAACATGAAGAAGTATGGTGGATTCATCCCCGGGATCAGACCCGGCAAGAACACGGCAGAGTACATCGACCGGGTTCTGACCAGGATTACCTTTGCGGGCGCGCTCTACGTATCCGCCGTTTGCGTTTTGCCCCAGATTTTGATCTATCAGCTCAACATGCCTTTCTACTTCGGGGGGACCGGCCTGCTGATCGTGGTGGGGGTTGCAATGGATACATCAAACCAGATCGAGTCCCATATGCTCATGCGCCACTATGAAGGCTTTATGAAAAAGGGGCTGGGCAAGGCCAGATGAATTTGATTTTGTAAGAGGACCGGAGACGGGGAACACCGTGGCAAAAGAGGAAAATATAACAGTTGAAGGAACGGTGGTCGAGACCTTGCCGAACGCCATGTTCCGGGTTGAGCTCGAGAACGGGCACCGTGTTCTGGCGCACATATCCGGTAAAATGAGGATGCATTTCATCAAAATTCTTCCCGGCGACAAGGTGTCGGTTGAACTCTCCCCTTATGATTTGAAAAGGGGAAGGATCGTATATCGAGGAAAGTAGGCTGAATATGAAAGTCAGGGCTTCGGTGAAGAAAATTTGTAACAAGTGTAAAATCATCAAGCGTAGGGGAATCCTGAGGGTTATCTGCGCCAACCCGCGGCATAAGCAAAAGCAGGGTTGATTCTCCGGTTCTGCCGTGAGAAACAGCCTCAGCACGGGTGCAGGAAATGGTCCGTGTGTCTGGTTCCGGGGGATACGAGTACAAACAGGGGGAAGAAGCTTGGCTAGGATTGCAGGGGTAGATTTACCAAGGGCAAAGAGGATCGAAATCGCTCTGACCTACATTTATGGCGTAGGGAGGAGCAGTTCCCAAAAAATCCTTCTCGAAGCTGGCATAGATTGGAATACCAAGTCTGACCAGTTGACGGAAGGCCAGATCGCCGCCATCCGAAAGATCATCGACGAAAAGCATAAGGTCGAAGGAGACCTGCGGCGTGACCTCTCAGTGAATATCAAGAGGCTGATCGATCTTGGAACTTACAGGGGTTTGAGACATCGGAAGGGCTTGCCCGTGAGAGGACAGAAAACGAAGACGAACGCACGGACGAGAAAAGGCCCCAGAAGGGCTGTCATGGGCAAGAGAAAGAAATAAACAGGAGAAGAGTGATCCATGGTGCGAAAGACCAAAGGGAGCAAGGGCAAGAAAGAAAAAAAATCGATCCCCTCGGGAATCATCCATATTCAATCCACCTTCAACAATACCATTGTGACCATCACGGATGCGGGCGGGAATGTGGTTGCCTCTTCGAGTGCCGGGAGACAGGGGTTCAAAGGATCCAGAAAAAGCACGCCTTTCGCCGCTCAGCTTGCCGCTCAGGACGCACTGAGGCAAGCCATGGAGCACGGGATGAGAACGGCTGAAGTGAGGGTGAAAGGACCCGGGGTCGGCAGAGAGGCGGCCATAAGGGCGCTGCAAATGGACGGTTTCACGGTCAGCGTGATCAGGGATGTGACTCCTATCCCGCACAATGGGTGCAGACCCCCCAAGAGAAGAAGGGTATAACAGATCAACTCATCCCTTGAGCAGCACGGCTCTGAAAGAGGGATGAACCGGGGGGATTCCGCTTGAGCGGATCCTCAAGAGTCCAGGAGGATGTGGATTGGCGAAATATACGGGCGCAGTTTGTAGGATTTGCAGAAGAGAGAACCTGAAGCTTTTCCTGAAGGGCGACAGGTGCTACGGAGACAAGTGTGCCTTCGAGCGAAGGGCCTATGCACCTGGCCAGCACGGGCAGAGACGCACCGGGAAGATGTCGGATTATCACCTGCAGCTCAGGGAAAAACAGAAGGTCCGGCGCATATATGGAATCCTGGAAAAGCAATTCAGGAGATATTACTACCGGGCGGAACAGCAAAAGGGCGTGACCGGTACAAACCTTCTCATCCTGCTTGAAACCAGGTTGGACAACATCGTTTTCCGAATGGGTTTTGCCAGCTCCAGAAATCAGGCGAGACAGCTCGTAAGGCACAATCACTTCCTGCTCAACGGAAAGCCTGTGAACATCCCGTCTCTTCAGGTCAGGGTGGGTGATACAATCGAGGTGAAGGAGGGAAGCCGCAAGGTTCCGGCCCTTCTGGAAGCAGTGGAAACCGTCGTGAGAAGGGGCATACCCAATTGGTTGGAAGTGGAGAAGGAGAGCTTCAGAGGCGTGATGAAGGCATTGCCGAAACGGGAAGAGCTTGCGATGCCGATTCAGGAGCAGTTGATCATCGAGCTCTATTCCAAATAGTGGAACACCCCGGACCGGAAGGGTCCGAGATTCGACTGGTGGACTCTGGTGCCCTATCACATTCATGATGGGAGGGATTTTTTTGGGAGATCTAAAAGCAAGGAATTGGCGCGAGTTGATCAAGCCAAAGAGTATTTTGATCGATGAGGAAACACACACCTCCTATTACGGGAAATTTGTGTGTGAACCCTTGGAAAGAGGGTTTGGGATCACCATTGGAAATGCACTGCGGCGCATTCTCCTTTCATCCCTGCAAGGGGCCGCGATTGTTTCCGTGAAGTTCGACAATGTAGTGCACGAGTTCTCCACGATACCCGGAGTCCTCGAGGATGTGACCGATATCATCCTCAATTTGAAGGAAGTAAAGCTCAAGTTGAACGACAGAGAGGAAGCCGTCATCCATTTGTCGCACGATGGAGAAGGCGCCGTCAAGGCGGGGGACATCGAGACCAGCGGCCGGGTAGAGATTCTGAACCCTGATAAACACATTGCGAGCGTGAACAAAGAAGGCCGCCTGAAAATGGAGATGACCGTAAAGATAGGGAAGGGCTACGTGAGTATGGACAACACGAAGCGTGCTGATCCATCGATCGGGCTCATCCCGGTCGATGCGATTTTCTCTCCTATCAAAAAGGTCAATTACGTCGTGACGAACGCCCGAGTGGGACAGATTACCGACTACGACAAGCTGACCCTCGAAGTGTGGACGGATGGGAGTGTGCTTCCGGAAGATGCCTTAGCCTTCGGTGCCAAGATCCTCAAGGAGCAGATGGCGCCCTTCATCAATTTCGTTGAAGAGCCTGAGCCGATTCATGTGGAACACGAGGCCGAAGAGGAGAAATTGAATCAGAATCTCTTCAGACCGGTGTCCGAGTTGGAACTCTCCGTGCGGTCGGCAAATTGCCTGAAGAACGCCAACATCACTCTCATCGGCGAGCTGGTCCAGAAGACCGAAGCGGAGATGTTGAAGACCAAAAATTTTGGAAGGAAGTCCTTGAATGAGATCAAGGCTATCCTCGAAGAAATGGGCCTTTCTCTCGGGATGAAACTTGATAACTTTCCCGGGGCCAAGCAACTCGAAAGGGAAAGCAAGAGCGCTAAGAACGAGGAGCTGAGTCAATGAGGCATCTGAATTCTGGAAGACAACTAAGTCGAAACTCCAGTCATCGCAGAGCGATGATGCGGAATATCGTTACCTCTCTGTTCAAGCACGAGCAGATAGAGACAACGGATGCCAAGGCAAAGGAGCTGAGGTCCGTGGCTGAAAAGATCATCACCCTGGCAAAACGGGGGGATCTCCATGCCAGACGCCAGGCACTCGCCTATCTGATGGACAAAACGGTAGCTCACAAGGTATTCGAAGAGCTGAAAACCCGTTACCTCAATCGCCAGGGTGGATATTTGAGGATCATAAAGAAGATGAACAGAAAAGGGGATGGAGCCCCGGTCTCCATTGTTCAACTCCTTCCGGGCGAGACTGCCGCCGACAAGAAGCACAAGAAAGGAAAAACCTCCACGCCCGAGAGCAAACCAAAGCTGAAAAAAGGAGCGGAAGTCAAAGAAACGAAGAAGCCGGTGGAGGCAACTCCGGATCAACCAGCGGAAACAAAAGAATAGGGGGTCGTCCTATTCTGTGGCATATTGTTTGGCGATCGGAACACAAAACCTCCTTGCATATGAGTGCAAGGAGGTTTTTTTGCTAGAAAAGATGAACGTCGAACATCGAACGTCCAACATCGAATTGTGAATGGAGAAAGATAAAAGGTGCCGATAGGGATGCAAAGATGGCCATATGGATAACGGGGGGGCGTGTCGTTGATCCCCTTAAAGAGACAATGGAGTTGATGGATCTCCTCATTGACCGGGGGAAAATCAGCAGGATGGTTCCGGTGGGGCATATGGCGCGGGAATCTGGACTGGAAAGAATAGATGCCTCCGGTTGCTGGGTGATCCCCGGCTTGATCGATATGCATGTCCATTTGAGAGAACCCGGGCAGGAGTACAAGGAAACCATTGCCACCGGCGGGATGGCTGCGGTGAGCGGGGGTTTTACGGCCGTGGCGTGCATGCCCAACACAATCCCTGTGAACGACAACCCCTCTGTGACCACATTCATTCTGGAAAGAGCACGTGATGCCGACCTTGCAAGAGTTTTTCCCATAGCCGCTATAACCAGGGGTTCCAGAGGGGAGTCGCTGACCGACTTCGCTGAACTTCGAAATGGAGGCGCGGTTGCCGTGTCCGATGACGGAAGGCCTGTTTCGGATCCGGGTCTGATGAAAAGTGCTATGGAGTCCGCACGCAGGAACGGCCTCGCGATCATATCCCATTGTGAAAACGTCATCCTTTCGGCAGGAGGGGTGATGCACGAGGGCTCCGTTTCCGCAGCCCTGGGATACCGGGGAATTCCTGCCATGGCTGAAGAGGATATGGTCGCACGAGAGATAATCCTCTCCAGAAAAACCGGGTGTCCCGTTCACATAGCGCATGTCAGCACCGCCGGATCCATTCGCCTGATCAAACAGGCCAAAGAGGAAAATCTCCCTGTCACTGCAGAAACCGCGCCACATTATTTTACGTTAGATCATACGGCCGTAATGGAATATAGTGGCCGTGCCAAGATGAATCCGCCGCTGAGAAGTCCGGAAGACGTTCAGGCCGTAAGAGAAGCCCTTTCAGAGGGTGTCATCGACGTGATTGCAACCGACCATGCTCCACATGCGGACTGGGAAAAGGAAGTCGAATTTGAGCGCGCACTCTTCGGTATTACCGGCCTCGAGACGGCCCTTCCTTTGGTGTTGGAACTGGTCAGAAAAGGGTATCTCACCCCCTCGCAAGCCGTCAGAAAGCTCTCCCTTAACCCTGCAAACATTCTTGGTTTGGAAGGAGGCGGGCTGATGGAGGGCGGGGCGGCCGATCTCGCAATCGTTGATCCGGAACGGGAATACGTGTTGACGAAGGAAGAGGTCCAATCCAAGAGCAGGAATTCTCCCTTTCTGGGCAGGACAGTGAAGGGCAGAAATCTTATCACCATGATAGGGGGAAGAGTTGTCTGGAAAAAATAAGCACTCCATCCTTGTTGTGGATGACGAGCGGAGCATGCGGGAGTTTCTTGAGATCCTTCTCGGCCGGGAAGGATACGAGGTGACCCTTGCATCCAGCGGGGAGAATGCCTTCGAGGTTCTGGAACAGAAGAAGTTCGACTTGGTTGTAACCGATATCAAGATGAAGGACATCGACGGACTTGAGGTGCTCAAGAAGACAAAGGAACTCAGCCCCGAATCGATCGTTGTCATCATATCCGCCTTCGCAACGGCGGAGACGGCCGTCCAGGCAATGAAAGAAGGAGCCTACGATTACATTCCAAAACCGTTCAAGGTTCGTGAATTCAAGAGAATCCTGAAGGAGGCGCTGGAATCAAAACGTCCTGCCCCTGCCGAGGAAAAGTGGGAGGGATCACAAAACCGGCTGCACTTCGGCTGCCTGGTCGGCGAAAGCGCCAGGATGAGGAAGATATATGACCTCATCGAAAAGGTCGCACAGACAAGGAGCAACATCCTCATCACGGGTGAGAGCGGCACGGGCAAGGAACTGGTAGCACGAGCCATCCACAGGCAAAGTCCACGGGCAGAAAAGCCTTTCGTGGTGATCAACTGTGCGGGGATCCCCGAAAGCCTCATCGAAAGCGAGCTTTTCGGCTACAGGAAGGGGGCTTTCACAGGCGCGCTGGCCGATAAGGAGGGTCTTTTCGAGGTGGCCGATAACGGCACCATCTTTCTCGACGAGGTGGGCGAACTCACCCCGGCCATACAGGTGAAACTGCTGAGGGTAATCCAGGAGCGCGCCTTTACCGCGGTGGGGGGAACCGAGGAGAAGAACGTCGATGTGCGGTTCATTTCAGCCACGAACAAGGATCTTGAACAGGAAGTCATCAACAAGAGATTCCGCGAAGACCTTTTTTTCCGGTTGAACGTAATCCATATCGCCATGCCGCCCATGAGAGAGAGGGATGGCGATCTTCCACTTCTGGCTCAGAATTTTCTCGAGAAGTTCTCCCGCGAGCTTTGCAAGGATGTGAAAAAGATTTCGGCATATGCCATGGAGGTCCTGGGACAATATTCCTTCCCTGGAAATGTGAGGGAGTTGGAGAACATCATCGAACGATGTGTGGCATTGGAAACATCGAGCATCGTCCTTCCCGAGAGCCTCGCCCTTTCCAATTTTCAAAAGGAAAAGGGAAGGGAGGATCGTAGGCAAAGGGATCTCACCGTCGAGGGTCTGAGACTCGAAGAAGTCATGGCGGAGATTGAGCGGGACTATATTGTAAGAGCCCTGGATATCGCACAGGGGTCCAAGCAGAAGGCTGCAGACCTGCTGGGGATCACATTCGAGTCCCTGAGGTACCGGTTGGCGAAGTTGAAGATGCCATGAGGTTTCCACGGGCCTTTTCTGTTGAAAACCCCCATTCAGTGTTGAAAATCCCCACCTAAGGGCTCGACCTGTTTCAAGCACTGGAGTCAAGCGCAACCGCATTCCAGATAAGTATCCGCGTTCGCTGTGGTTTGCTGAAAGTGCCTTTCGAGTGGTATATGGCATGGAACTTGTATGGAATGTGGCAAGCAAATCCGATCGCGTTATGGAGGAAAAGAGGAAGGGAGGTGAATCGCAGACTCGTAACTCATTTGGTGTGATCATAATCAATAAATTGAAATCGGAGGATGGAAAATGTTTTCGAAACTTCACATGAGAAATGAAAAAGGCTTCACGCTTATTGAGTTGATGATCGTCATTGCCATTATCGGTATTCTGGCAGCTATTGCCATCCCTCAGTTCAGCGCGTACAGGGTGCGGTCCTATAACTCGGCAGCCAATGCAGACCTGAGAAATGCCGCAACGGCCCAGGAGGCCTATTTTGTGGATGCACAAAGCTATGCCGATGCGTGGACCAGGATTACAGGCTCTTCATACGGGCTCTACCTGTCTCAGAACGTCAACATGAGCATCATTACTGGAAATACAAGCGGTTACAGCATGGATTCCTTCCACACATCGGGCGACAAGACATGGAGCATTTCGGGACCGGGCGGGTCAATTACAAAGAAATAGCTCCTTTCTATTCAAAGAAGGGGAGGAAACCTCCCCTTCTTTATTTTTTGCCCCCTTGTTCCCGAAGAAGAGTGGTTCTCCTGATCGGCATTTCTGCGACGACCCGGTATCTCTTTTTGAAGGATTTCCTCCAGGAAAGGCAGCAGCAGAGAGATTCGAGGGGCGACTTCAAGTCCCGCGCCTTCATCAGTATGGGTCTCGAGAAAGCGGATCACTTCCTCCACGGGAACCTCCTGCAGCAGACGACTCAGCGTACGCTTCCCCTTCTCGATATCAGCGCTGGAAAAATGGATTTCAGCCAGAAAAAGTGACGCATGAACATCCCGGGGGTTCATCGTCAGTATTCGTCTGAAATGAACTGATGCGTTCTCAATGTCTCCTTTCTCCTTGAGCATGTATCCAAACCGCAAAAGGTTCAGGGGGCTGTCCTGGTCCATTTCAAAGGCTCTATGAACGGCTTCCAGGGCTTCCTGATGTCTGCCGAGTTTCCAGAGAAGAATACTCTTATTGCTCAAGGCAAGGACTGTTTCAGACTCGTCTCCGCAGTGTATTGCCCGGTCGAGCAGATCCAGCGCCGCAGGAGCATTGCTGAGCGAACGTCCCAGGAGAATACCCGCCATGTTGTTCCCTGCTCCAGGGCAGCATGGGTCGATTCCAATGGCTTTTACGTAAAGGGTGTAGGCCTTTTCGAGATCACCCCGTTCGTGAGCGAGCAGTCCCATATTAAAGTAGGTGATTCCCGCTTCCTTTGGAGAGGAGGATATGAAGGGTGATTCCAACGCGAGCGCATACTCCTGATAAGCCCTTTCCACATCGCCGCTGACACCGTAATCCCTGCCGAGGTTGTGGTGCGCCCGGGAGGAAGACGGATATTTCTGCAGACAGTCTGTCCACAGGCTTCTTTCGCTGTTCCAGACGAGATTGCGCATGAATGTGGCATATCCGAGTACCACAACGGCAAGACCGACCGAGGTCAAAAGAAAAACCCGCATCGGCCGACTATGGGAGACGAAAACAAGAAGTCTCATGATGCCCATGACAACAGGAACAAAAAAGAACATGGAGGGGATGTAGTTCCTATGTTCGAAAACGAGTTCCATGGGCAGGATTGTCGATTCCACAACGTGATTGATGAAGAAAAAGAGGACTGAGAATGTGATCAGGGGTTGCTTGCGGGCGAGGAGCAGTGCTGCTGCCAGAATGGTCAGAATCGCCACGATAGACAATGCTGTGGATGGCGGATCGAGGAGGGAACGGGAAATCTCCAACGGATGATCGACGGAAAATCTCGTGGACAGGGGATAGAGGAGAAGACTAATGTAAAGGAGCATGACTCTTTGCTCGGTCAGGAGTCGTTCCCAAAGTGTGAAGGCTCTCGCATGATAGAGGGCGAACACTCGATCAATGATGTCGTGGAACGAAAAGAGAAAAGCCGTGACCACAAGCAGGGGCAGCAGATAATACACCAGGAGATCCCTCAGCGTTTTTCTGAGGTTTTCCGTTGTGAAGCCCTGGACGATCAGCAGACGCAGCAGAAGAATGCTGACAGGAAGAACAATTGCGTTTTCTTTTGAGCCGAAGGACAGAATGCCGGCTCCTGCGGCGGCGGCGATAAACCAGCGCCTGGCAGTTCGGTCATGCGCAAGTTGAGCTTTCAGGTAAAAATACATCGACATGATGTAGAACATCCCGGCCATGGATGCCATCCGCTGCACAATATAAGTCACCGCCTGGGTCTGAATGGGATGGATCGCCCAAAAAACGGTGACCAGGAGGGCTGCAAAACGGTGTGGAGTGCCGTACCGCGTTCTCACCGCAGGGAGTTCGAGTGCGCTTGCAAGAAAAAGATACAGAAAAAAAGAGGCGAGCACGTGGATGGATACATTCACCACATGATAGCCGAAGACATCCTTGCCGAGAAAATAGGAGTTCAGTGCAAAGCTGAACCTGGATACGGGGCGTAGAAAAGCTACACTGCTGCCCGAAGGGCTCGCAAGAAGTGCATTCTTGACCTCTGACCATGAAAATCCCTGAAGATGGGCATTCCTGTTCTCTGTGATATTGGGCCCGTCGTCCAGATGCCATGACGCGTAAAAGGAGTTGGAGTACGTGATAAGGACGAGAAGGAGCAGTGATATGAATGCCAGACCATTCATACCCAAGCCGGAAAAACTCTCTCTTTCTTTGCTTAGAGCTACCTTCATATCTGAGGGAAAAGTTTTGGTGGGTAGATTCGAATGGAGGTAAATCCGGTCAAGACAAGGCCAATCCTCTTGCTCGCAATTTTCTTGGGGATAACGGCAGCCTACTACCCCACATTCCGTGGTGAATTTATACTGGACGACAAACCGTTCGTCAAGGATAACCCTTTGGTCCGCGGGCTGCAGCCCCTGGTCACCTATTTTTTTCAAGAGGATGGGATAGTGGGAGATCAAATCGGCCGAGCGCACTCCGGCTATTACCGCCCCCTCACCGCTTTGAGCTACAGCATAGATTATTGCATATGGGGTTTCAACAGCGTCGGTTTCAGGACTACAAACCTCGTGCTGCATCTTCTCACGTGCCTGATGCTCTACGCTTCCATGCGCCTTTTCCTTAGAGACACCACAGGTCCTCTGCTTGCAGTGCTTCTCTTCGGTATCCATCCTGCAAATACCGAAGCCGTGGCATGGGTGTCTTCCCGGAACAATCTCCTTGTGAGCCTTTTTGCCGTTGCTTCCTTCTTTTTTTATGTCCGAAGGATTGAGAAACCCAAGACAGGAGACGGCATACTGTCATTGTTCTTTTTTGCACTTGCGCTCCTTAGTAAGGAGTTCGCCGTCATGCTCCTGCCGATCTTCCTCCTCTATGATCGACTCACGAGCAGGTCTTTCAGGCAGTGCTTTTGGGGATATCTTGCGTTCCTGGCGGTCTTGGCCGGCTACATGGTGCTGAGAAAGAGCGCACTTCCGGACTTCATGCCTCCGTATTACCATTTTACGCATTTTTTGAAAGCCCTGTGGTTTGCTCCCTATCTTCTTGCCGAGAATCTCAGAATCGTGCTATTGCCGGCGGGCCTGCATAATTTTCTCATCAGACATCCAACCGCCTTTTTTGGAAAGGAATCCCTTCTGGGACTCGCGATCCTGATTCTCATTCCCCTGCTCCTGTGGAAACGGCGGAGAGAACGCATCGTCCTCTTTTCGGTTATCTCCTTCTTCGGATCGCTGATACCCGTGCTTCAAATCTTCCCAACCTCGGCACACTCGTTCGTATCCATGAGATGGCTCTACTTCCCCATGTGTTTTCTCAGCCTTTCGGCAGCCTACGCCTTCCAGCGGGTTTTATCGACCACCAAACGGCATATGATGTATGGGATAATAGGTGCCGGGCTGACTTATCTGGGGGCCTACACCTTCATCTTGAACGATCATCTATGGAAGCGGGAGGGGGAGTTCTTCCAGGAAGAGGTCGTTCTGTTCGGAAACAACTTCTATTCCGGCGACCTGGGGAGGATCCATCATTTGAGGGGAGACTACACAGCTGCCGAGAGGTACTACAAAATTGCGCTGCAGAATCGCTCACCCGACAGGGTTGGACTTCTTTCGAACTATGCAGTTTTGCTGATCGAATTGAAACAGCCGGAGGCTGCACTGGTCCTGCTTCAGGAAGCGGAGGAGCTCCGCCTGGATGCGAGAAGCAGGGGGACGATCCATAACAACAGGGGCTCTGCCTTCTTCAACATGAAGGATTACAGGCGCGCAATAGATTCTTTTCGGAAGGCGCTATCCCTTGCACCCGAGGACCCCATGTATCGGGAGAATCTTGGAAAAGCAATTCAGATGGAGAAGGCAAACAGGGATGCAGGAACGAATCGAAATCCATAAGGCAAGACCGATCGTCTTCTCCCTGGTTGCTTGCGGAATCATCAGCATCCTGGTTGTGCTCTCCTACTGGCCCACGTTCTCAGGAGATTTCATCCTCGACGATATTCCGCTGGTCAAGAATAACCCGCTTATTACTAAAAGCCCTTCCGCCATAGCGTACCTCTCCCAGGAGGATGGAGTGACGAAAGAAGCGGATCGAGGTATCTCTCACACGGGGTATTACAGACCCATCATCAATATGACCTATTGGATGGACTATCAGTTGTGGGGAATTCGTGCTTCCGGTTTCCGGATCACCAATGTAATCATGCATGTTTTGAACTGCCTCATCTTGTTTGCACTGGTCGTGCTGCTTTCGGGCGACAGTCGAACGGCCTTGTTGATCACATTGCTCTTTTCCGTTCATCCCGTCCATACAGAGGCCGTTTCCTGGATCAGCTCCAGGAACAACATCCTGGTAAGCATCTTCTGTCTCTCTTCCTTATATTGTTTTGTTCAGGGATGGAAGAAAGAGATATATCCTCTTATTCTTCTTTCTGCGCTGCTTTTTGCCGGCGGGCTCCTTTCCAAGGAGTTCGCTTTGATGATGATTCCCCTGTTTTTTTTATATCAGCGGTTGCTGTCAGAGAAACGCTATCCTGTACGCGCGCAGCTGGCCCGCTATGCGCCGTTTTTCCTCCTGGCTCTGGTTTATCTATTGGTGAGGATGCATGCACTCGGATCCCTGGTGCCGCCATTGGACAGTGCCGGGATATGGGAGAGGATCTGGTTCAGCCCATATATCGTCATGATGAACCTGCGATGCCTGCTCCTTCCGTTCGGCCTCCACAGTTTCATTTTGGGTTATCCAGGATCCCTGCTTGATTGGAAAGCGGTCGCAGGGTTTGCCACGCTGGGGTTGTGTGGGTTTTTTCTTTGGAGGAACAGGAGGAACCGATTGGTTGTTTTTGGAGCCCTCTCGTTTCTCATATCCCTCTTTCCCGTTCTCAATATCCTCAAAACATCGGCGGTTACGCTGGTCTCAATGCGATGGCTTTACTTTCCCAGCACTTTCGGGTTGATTGCCATTCTCGGCATGAAAGGTTCATGGACCGGGATCGGGAACCGACATTTGGTCCCGGCCATTGCTGGATGTCTGGTTCTCTATCTGGGAGCCTATTCCTATGTGTTGAACAAGGAGCTGTGGCATAGTGAGGACACCTTCTTCCGCCAAGAGGTTGTCCACTTCGAGAACGCGTTCTATCTTGGGGGCCTGGCGGAAAACCTCTCTAATCAAGGAAGGGCCGGTGAGGCGGAGATTGTCTTCCATGAAGCCATGGACAGGTACCCCGAAGATGCCAAGAACTACCTCAATTATGCCGGCCTGCTGCTGGATATCAAACGACCGGCCGAGGCGCTTGCGTATCTTGCCCGTGCCGAAGGGTTGTTCATGACAAACCAGGAGCGCGGTCAGTTTTTCAACAACATGGGTATGGCCTATTTTGGGTTGCAGCGACAGGACGATGCACTGAAGAGCTTCAGAAAAGCCATCGTGTTCGTTCCGGAAGAGCCGCTGTTCTGGTCGAACCTTGGCGCCGCCTATGGTTCTCTCGGGGAATACGAGAACTCTGTGCGCATACTCGAAAAGGGAATGCGTATGGTGAAGAACCCCGTTTCACTCAAGAAGAATCTGGCGGTCTCCTACATTGGAATGCAGGAATATGAAAAAGCTATCGCGATTCTCGAAAGCTTGCCTGTCGAGGAAAGACGGAAAGAATCGGTCTCCAGGCTCTTCTCGCAGGCGCATGAGGGAATGGCCCGAAAAAACAGAATGCAGGCAGTGGAACGATCTTCTGTTCAAGGAGAACAATAGACATGATCAACGGACGGAGAATACTCGTCGTTCTTCCGGCTTATAACGCCGAAACCACACTGGAGCGGACATATCTTGAGATCCCGATGGACGTGGTCGATGACGTGCTTCTTGTGGATGACTTCAGCGCGGATTCCACGGTGACCAGAGCCAAGGAGCTTGGAATTCGAACGTATGTTCATGATCAGAATTATGGTTATGGCAGAAACCAGAAGACGTGCTACCGGGAGGCGATCAAAGCGGATGCGGATATCGTTATCATGGTGCATCCGGATTATCAGTACACACCCATGCTCATTACGGCAATGGCCAGCATGATTGCTTTCGACGTGTATGATGTGGTCCTGGGGTCCCGTATTATCGGAGGCGGCGCCCTCAAAGGAGGCATGCCGGTATACAAGTACATCTCCAACCGTTTCCTCACGGCCACTCAAAACCTGCTTCTGGGAAGCAAGCTCTCCGAATTCCATACCGGGTACCGGGCCTTTCGAAAAGAGGTCCTTATGGAACTCCCCCTTCAGGGAAATTCGGACGGGTTCGTTTTTGACAACGAAATGCTGGCCCAGATTATCTACTTCGGTTACCGAATAGGCGAGGTCTCCTGTCCCACCGCCTACTTCGAAGAAGCATCCTCGATCAATTTCAAGAACAGCGTGGTTTATGGCTTGGGAGTGCTGGGGACATCCGTCAGATTCAGGCTGCAAAAGATGGGATGGGCTCGCTCCGGCCTTTTTTCCAGGAAAGGACCGTTCAGACTTCCTGAATACTACGAGGAGGTCTGAAAGGGGATGATCAAAAAGCATCTCTATCAGTCCCTAAGGACCGACCGTGAAGTTTTTGCATTTGAAGACCTCTGAGACTCCTTGTTCATCCTGAACTCCTTCCAGAGGAGAAAAAGCTGAATGGCCGTCCTGACTAAACGGGGAAAGTTGAAGAACTGAGATTTCCCATGGGCCCGGTGAAAGTGGTGAACAGGAACCTCTGCAAATTGGAACCCGGCGTCCTGCATCTTCTTGACCATCTCAAGGCAGATGGTCCCTGAGGTGGACTGGAGTTCTATCGCATCAAAAACCTGCCGTTTGATCAGCCGAAAATCACAATCCACATCCCGAAGATGAAAGCCGAACATCAATCTGACAATGTGGTGGTACATGCGGCCGATGATGACACGATGCAAGGGGTCATGGCGTTCAATCTTGTATCCGTTTACGATATCCGTATCCTCCCGAACGGCATCGACCAGCCTCACGAGCTCTCGTGGATCATACTGCCCGTCTCCATCCGTATAAAAGATCCAGGCCTTTTCTGCACTCCCGAAGCCGCTTCTCAGGGCTCCTCCATAACCTCTGTTTTGCGGATGGGTGACGATGCGGACCTGCGGATAAACACGCGCCAGTTCCTCCAGCATCTCGGCCGTATGATCACTGCTGCCATCGTTCACAACGACCACTTCGTAATCGTCAGTGACCCTGGGCAGGGTTCGAAGGGCTGAAATGACCATGCTTGGAATCGTTCCCCCGTCATTGAAGGCAGGAAAGAATGCACTGATGCTCGGTAATTTTTTCATCGTTGAACTCTATGGTCTGGATTAAACTTCTTTGCGTCCCACTGCCATGATGGAAAGACCGAAAGGGAGGGAGCGTCTCCTGATGATTCGGGACTCCTGAATGAGAAAACCCTTCAGAACTCCGCCCAGGGATTTCATCTCCAGGGCCGTGTCGGATGCAGCCTGGCCGGGCAGCCACCTTTCGCAAAGCCTCTTGATCATCGCGATGGGAAAGAGAAAGGTATTGGCATACGTCAGGAACTCCGGTTTCAGACCATTTCTCTCCATTTTGTATTTCAACTCAGAGAGGGTATAGCGATGACCCGTCGAGAGCCTTCGATCATGTGCGCCTCTTAGCCAATCATAGGCAGGTACTCTCAAGACAACCATGCCGTTCGGCACAAGAATGCGCCGAAATTCCCGGAGAGCTGCATTGTCCGCGATATTCGTGAAATAAAGGACATCCAGCGAAAGCACCAGATCAAAGGCATCTTCCGCAAAAGGGATGTTCATCACAGAGGCCTTGCATATCCTGTCATGTCCCCTTCGTTTGCAGTAACCAAGGGCCTGCGCGGACAGATCGAGTCCTACAGGATCCCCATATTCCGTCAACCAAGACATGGCCCCACCGGTACCGCATCCCGCGTCAAGGATTCGCAGTCTCCCGCCTTTTGCGCAATAGGTGTCGAGAATCGTCTTCGTGATGGCCGCCATTCCCACATACCACCAATGGGATTCCTCGGCTTTATACATGAGTTCATATTCTGACGGATCCATGAGATCCAAACCCATCCTTAATTGTTACTCTGAAGAACCGGTGAATCCGATCACAGATCCGGTCAATTTCCGTCGAAGTCAGTTCGGGGAACATTGGCAGGGAGAGAATGGTCTCGCACACCTTCTCCGTCTCCATGAGAGAGTCGGATCTCCCGAACCGATCGGAGTAGAAGGGCTGAAGATGCACCGGCGCCGGATAATGGATTGCCGTCTGAATAGAGCCTGCTTTGAGGAATTCCAGAAGAGTGTCCCTGGTCTTTCGGTCGGAGAGGCGGATCACATACTGGTGATAGACGTGGGTCCTCCCGGGCAGGACCACAGGCAGCGAAAGAGGCAGTGAACTCAGGGAGTCTGAATAACGTGCGGCAACCTGAACCCGCCTCCGGTTGCTTTCATCCAGCTGCCCGAGCTTGACTCTGAGGACCGCTGCCTGGAGTTCGTCAAGCCTTGAATTAATACCTTCTGTCCTGCTGACCCGAGCCCGGTCCCACCCGTATTGTCTCTCGGCGATGAGTTTTTCATGAATCCCGGGATCATTGGTCGCCACCGCACCTCCGTCTCCGAGGCATCCGAGATTCTTGGTTGGGTAGAAACTGAAAGCCGCTGCACGGCCCCATGTCCCTGTTTTTCGACCGTGGACCGCCGCCCCATGAGCCTGGGCGCAATCCTCGATAACGAACAGCCCCTTTTCCTCGGCGAATTTCAGGATCGGCTCGACGTCCGCAGGATGGCCATAAAGGTGGACCGGCACAATCGCCCTGGTATTTTTTGTCATCGCGGCTATGAGCGAAGCCGGATTCATCGTGTAGGTTGCGGGGTCAATTTCGACAAGCGATGGAACGGCGCCGCACATCTCGATAGCCGCAACAGTGGCCACGGCAGTGTGAGAGACCGTAATCACCTTGTCTCCGGGTCTAATGCCGCATGCCCGAAGCGCGAGGCAGATCGCCTCTGTGCCGTTCGCCACGCCCACGACAAACCTTGCGCCCAGAAATGACGCGAACTCCCGTTCAAAAGCCGCAGTTTCCTCCCCGAGGATGTACCGGCCGCTGTCCAGCACCTTGCTGATGGCCTGATCGATTTCAGCCTTGATACCGAGGTAATTCGCATGGGGGTTGTTTTGAGGAATCATAGGTAGTGTTCTATGTGCCGGCGGTAAAAATCAAAGGTTCTGGCCAATCCTTCTTCCAGTCCAATCTCGGGCTTCCACTGAAAACCCTCGCCAATTTTGTGGAAGTCCGCGTAGTAGTCACCAATGTCGATGGCTTTGCGTTTGCCGGGAAAAGGAAGAATCCGATATTCGCCTCCTTTGAAGACCCTGACCATCAGCTCTGCCAAGTCTTTCAGGGAAACAGGCTCGCTGCCGAGGTTGTAAACCTCGCCGTCGGCTCTATCGGAGAGGGCTACTTTCAGCATGGCTGAAAGCGCATCGTCCACGTAATTGAAATCCCTGATCTGGAGCCCGTCCCCCCAGATGTCGATGGGCTTGCCCTGGATCAGCGCCTTTATCCATATTCCGAGGAAAGTCTGTCGGGCATCCTTGATGCGCATCCGCGGTCCGTACGTGTTCGTGAGCCGGAGGGAGCAACTTCTAATCCCGTGAACCTGGTAGTAGAGGCGGTGATACCACTCACCTGCCATCTTGTGAATACCGTTTACATCGACGGGCCTGATGGGATGGTCTTCACGAACGGGCAGCGTGTCGGGTTTTCCATAAACCTGCCTGGTGCCGGCATAGATCACTTTGATTCCAGGGTTGTACTTGCGGCAGGCCTCCAGGATGAACAGCTGGGATCGGCAGTTAATGTCCAGGTCCGTGTACGGGTTTTCCATGGAGTCAATGTGGCTGGTCTGTCCGGCGAGGTTAAAAAGGAAGTCCTCGCCTCTAACGAGATGCGACATGCTGAATTCGTCACGGACATCGGCAATATTGACCTTCAGCCTGCCCTCGTAGCCCTTCACATTGAAAAGGTTGCCCCCGTATTCGGGTATCAGACTGTCTACGACCACCACCCGAGCACCGAGATCAACAAGCTTCATGGCCAGCGTGCTCCCGATGAAACCGAGCCCGCCGGTAATGATCACCTTCCTGCCCTGAAATCGCCCGAAATCCACGTTGTCTCCCCTGTTCAAAGGACATTCTCGCAAGTGTTTTTCAATACAGGCTTTTCTCACCTTTTTCAAGGGGTATTCGCAGCCCGCTCCTTCTTGCGGGCCAGGTGGAGATTCTCCCTGATCTTCTGTTCGCCTGGATTGATCCTTAAGGCTTCCTCGAAATGCATCTCAGCCTCGCCGGCCATATCCTTCCTGAGAAAAGCCAGGCCGATGTTGTTGTGGATTTTCCACAGTGAAGGATCGATACGGAGGACTTCAGAGTAAGAGGCAATCGCCTGTTCGAATTTGTCCTGCATGAGGTATACGTCACCCATAGCGGTTAGAATTCCCTCATCTCCGGGGTGAAGCTCGAGTCCTGTGCTCAGATGTGCCAGGGCTTCATCGAACCGGCCCTGGGACGCTTTCGCCATTCCAAGGCTATAATGGGCCAGGAAGTGATCGGGTCTGAATCTCACTGCCTCGGAGAAGTGGTGAATGGCAAGTTCTGTTTTCCCCTTCCTCATGAACTCATTGCCGAGCTGATAGTGGGCCGTGTAGTTGCCGCTTGTCACTTCGAGCGCGCGCTGGAAGAGAGTCTCACCGTTTCTCCAATGGCGAATTTCCAGGAAGGTCAGCAGGGAGAGCAGGAGGATTACCCCTGACACGATCCATGCTGCAAGCTTCTTGGATAACGACTTCTGGAGAACCGGCGCCATGCCCCATGCGATCATGACGGAGATGCCGATCAGCGGCACGTAGGTGTAACGATTGGCCATTGCTTGTGACCCTACTTGAACAAGCCCGATGACAGGCAACAACGTGATGCCATACCAGAGCCATCCCATGAGCAGATAAGGGTATTTTATCCTCTCCTTGAAGACCATCAGAGATATTGACAACAGGAGAAGTGAAGCTCCCACAACCTTCCAGATCGAGAGAGATCCGAGAGGATGAGGATAGAAGAACGCAAAGTCGGAAGGCCAGAAGGTTTTAAAGAGATACCAGGAATAGGAAACGAGTCCGTTGCCGATCCTGATGCTCAAAGGGAGCGCTTCCGCAGGCGCCATGGACTGATGTGATTTGGAGATGAGAATGGTGAGGATGCATGAAAGCGCTGCGAGGGTGAAGAAGGGCAATTTTTCCCGGACCAGATCGATGATCCTGGAGCGGCCGGTTCCATTGGAAGTCAGGAAGCGGGTCCTGCACAGGGGCCAGTAATCCAAAAGGAGAAAAACGAAGGGGAGGGCGACGACCATTGGCTTGGAAGCCAGTCCCAGGGCAAAAAGGCCAATGCAAAGCAGATAGGTTCGGAGCCTCTGACCTCGGGTGTAGTGAAGGTAAGCAAAGGAGGAGAGTATCCAGAAAAACGTGCTCAGCACGTCCTTCCGTTCGGAAACCCAAGCTACGGACTCCACATGGAGAGGATGAATGGCGAAGACCGCTGCTACGAAGGCGCTCCGCCATCGCTTTCGGGTCATCCGTTCGAACAGAAAAAAAAGGAGGACTGTATTGACCAGATGGAGAAGGAGGCTGTTCAGATGGTGTCCCGCCGGGTTCAACCCGTAAAGCGTGCAATCGAGCATGTGGGAGAGCCAGGTCAACGGATGCCAGTTGCTCGCGTGAGCCGATGTAAACGCCCAGATCACGTTGTCTACACTGAGACCGGTACGGACATGAGGATTCTCAACAACGTATTCCAGATCGTCCCAGACGAGGAACTCGTGGTGCTGGACACTCCAATATATCACGAGCGTCAATAGGGCCAAAGACAGTGCAAGGAGCGCCGTGAGGTTTGTCTTTCGATGATCGGATGCCTGACTTTGAATGGATGCCGTTATGTTCATAGGTCTTAATTGAACCCCGGATTCCGGGGTTCCCGCGTAACGTTTGTCGAAATGCCTTTCCCTTGTTCCCTGACAGAGTCGAAATTATGGCGGAACATGGCATTCCCGGGATCCAACCTGATGGCCTCCGAGAGGTGGAACAAAGCCTGCCTGCTGTCCCCTTCGAGATGCAGCGCGATGCTTAAATCGTTGTGGATCCTGGCATCTCCGGGTTTGATGTGGAGGGCCTCGCGATAATGCAGGATAGCTTCCTGGTATTCACCCTGTTCGAAATACAAGAGACCCAGGTTGTGCCGTGCTTCAGCCAGGGGTTTGATGGCGAGCGCTTGGCTGAGACGGCGAACGGCCTCTTCGAATTTTCCCTGCCGCCTGAGAGCGGACCCCAGATTTGTCAAAATCTCCGGGTTGTGGGGGGACATCCTAAGCGCCTCATTGAGGTGATGGATTGCTTCTTCATGTTTCCCATTGGAGATCAGGGCGATTCCGAGAGCATGATGAAAGACACCGTTTTCCGGAAGGATTTTAACCGCTTCTGAATAGTGGGAGACAGCTTCATCGATTCTGCCCTGCGATAAGAGGAGATGGGCCAGGTTGTAATGCGAAAGATGATTCCGGTCGGTCGTCTCGATGGCATGTTTGAGAAGTCCCTCGTTGTCGCTCCAGTGCCCTATCTGTGTGCGGGTGGAGTAGGCAAGAATCGGTAGAGCCACCACGCAGAAAAAAATGAACAAGATCTGTTGAACGATCCGGGCCGGTGCCAGAGCTGGAATTCCCCAAAAGAGCATCAGAGAAAGCCCAACCATCGGCACATAGGCGAAGCGATCAGCCCAGGCAGGCCATAATCCTTGTTGCACCAATCCGATCACCGGAAGCAGGGTGACCAGATACCAGGCCCACCCGAAAAGCAGAAACGGGATACGATTGGACTTTCGAATTACAAATACGGTCAATATCAGGAGCAGGATAGCGGCGCCCAACCATTGCCAATCAGGGATCGAAATCGGGTAAGCATAGAATATGGCAAGATCAGAAGGCCAGACGGCCTTGTAAAGGTAGGTAAAATAAGATGTGAGTCCGTTTTTTATCCTGAGCGACAGGTGAACCGATTCACCGGAAACCAGGATTTTATTTTCATACGAAAAAACGACGGAAATCCATATAGAGCCGATAGAAAGGGCAAGGAGTGGAAGTTTCTCGAGGGCTAGACGGACCACCGCCCGGGCATTGGCTGCAGGCGGAGATCTCATGATAGGGAGATCCGACGAAAAAAGGTTGAACCTCCCGAGAGGCCAATAGTCCATCAAGAGCAAAATAACAGGAACGGTGACCAGCATGGGTTTTGCCATAAGGCCGAGCCCTAAACAGACAAACACTGCCAGGTATCGAGAAAACCGGGGCTGCTCAGAATATCGGGTATATGCCAGAAGTGTGAGAAACAGGAAAAGAGTGCTCAGAAGATTCTTGCGACTCGCCACCCAAGCCACCGATTCCACATTCAGTGGATGCAGGGAGAAGAGAAGAGCGACGGCTGTGCTTCTCCACAGCTTCCCTGTGAGTCTTTTCAGAAGAAGAAAGAGAAGGACGGTATTCGCCAGATGGAGCAACAGGTTGTTCCAATGGTGCCCAACGGGATTGAGCCCATACAATTGGCAATCGAGCATATGAGAAAGCCAGCTTAACGGATGCCAATAGCCTTCGCTGTGGAAGGAGAAAGCCCAACGGAGTCCTTCAAGGGTAAGGCCGGAAACAACATAGGCATTTTTCGTGACATACTGGTCGTCGTCCAGGCTGGCAAAGCCGTGATATTGGACCGGCCAGTACAAAGCCAAGGTTATCCAGGCAAGGGCTACACACAGGACTAGAGTAGAATGCCGAAACGGCGCAGGGTGTAGATCATTTCTCATCGGATTCTTCTGTAGGGGTAATTGATTTGCGTTCACCGTCTTTCCGATGTCTTAGCGTTTCCCTGAAATCGGGCTCAATGCGAAAAGCTCCCTTGTTTTTCTGCTTGTATAGGTTTGTGAGATTTTTTTGAGCAAGAGCGAAATCCGGATCGATGGTCAGGGCAGAGACAAAATGTTTGGCTGCTTCATCTTCTTTTCCCTGCCGAACAAGGACGTTTCCGAGGTTGTTGTGGGCGGAGGCATCCTGTGGAGTGATCTCGAGCACCCTTGAATAATATCCGAACGCCTCCTCCAAGCGGCCTTTCTGAGCCATAATGAATCCGAGATTGTAAAGAGGCGGCACAAAACTCGGGTTTATTCTCTGGGATTCCGAGAATTGTACGATGGCCTCCTCTGTTTTCCCCTCGTCGGAGAGGGCGATACCCAGGCAGTAGTGCGCCATGTAATTGTCCCTGGTCTTTTCAACCGCCCTCTTGAAAAGGGTCACGCTGTCTTTCCAATAGAACAGCTGGGACCTGGTTGAGGCTGCAACAAGAAGAGTGCCGATGCACGCGAGAACGACCAAGATCTTCCGGTATTTTGTGGTCAACAGGAGTTCAGTGGTTCCCCATGCGATGATAACGAAGAATCCGACATGGGGGATATATGTGAAACGATCGGCCATGGACTGAGCCCCGACCTGCACGAACCCGATGACAGGAAAGAGTGTTCCGAGGAACCAGAACCAGCCCATCAGAAGATAGGGAAACCGTCTGGAATACATCAACGTGAGAACCGAAAAACATCCCAGGACCGTAAAAGATCCAAGAACTTCCCAAACAGGCCATGGATGCTGAGGGAAAGGGTAAAAGAAAACGAGATCGGTCGGCCACAACGTTTTTGCAATATAACGCACATAAGAGACCAGCCCATTACCCACTCGGAGTCCCAAAGGGATGGCCTCGATCGCGGGCACAGCCCCAATCTGCCTTGCTGCAAGAAAAGTAGCCAGACTCGAAACCGCTGCGAGTATGAAAAGGGGGAATTTTTCGATAAGAAGAGTGCTGAACCTTACCTGTTTCATTATTGGGCGGTTCGTTGCAGTCAACCCGGCTGATCCGAATCGCCCAAGCGGCCAGTAGTCCAATAAAAGCAGGGCAAAAGGAAGGGTCACCAGAATGGGCTTGGTCATGAGACCCATGGCGAAGCTGACCAGGACGGCGAAGAACCTCCAAACCCGGGGACGGATGACATAGCGGTGATAGGCAAACAGGGTCAACATCCAGAAAAATGCTCCCAGAACATCTTTTCGTTCGGCGACCCACGCCACAGATTCAATTCTGAGGGGGTGAATTGAAAACAATGCGGCCACAAATCCGCTTCGCCATGGATCACCTGTCATCCCTTTCAACGTCGCGAACAAGAGAAGGGCGCCGGCTAAATGAATAATCAGATTATTGAAATGGAAGCCCTGTGGGTTCAAACCAAAAAGCTCGGCATCCGCCATGAGAGAAAGCCACGTCAGAGGATGCCAGTAGCTCGCATGTGTGGTGGTAAAAGCCCAGCTAAGGTTTTCGAGGCTCAAGCCGGAACGGACATGATGGTTGTTCAGGATGTACTCATAATCGTCCCAGAGGAGAAACTCAAAATGCTGCAAAGGCCAGAAGACAGCCAAAGTCAAGCCCGCCAGACAGAGAAGGATGACTCTGGAAACGTCAAAGCGGCTTCTATCGAAGAACTGCATTCGAAGGATCTCCCTGGTTTTCAACTGCCATCCTCTTCTGAATGGCAAGATCCAGGTTGTAACGGGCGTGTGAAAAACTCGGATCGAGTCGGAGAGCCTCCTCATAATGAGAAATACTCTCCTCGATCCTTCCATGCCTTGCCAAAATATTTCCAAGGTTGTTGTGGGCAGGCGCATAATCCGAGCGCAGCCTGATGGCCTCTCTGAGTTGCTGTTCTGCCTCAACAAGCCTTCCCTGTTTGGCAAGAGCGTTCCCAAGATTGTTGTGAGCCAGGATATTTCCTTCAGTCACGCGGATCGCATGCTCATAAAGGCTCACACTGTCTTTCCATGTCCCTGCCTGTTGCCTGGAACATACGGAAAGCGCTACTGTGGCGCATGCAAAAAATGCAATTACAGGACGTTGAAAACGGCTCCATCTCATAGCCACATGAGCGGCGCCCCAGGAAAGGATGATGAAAGGGCCGATCATGGGAATGTACGTGTATCTATCCGCCATTCCGTGGCTGCCCACCTGGACGAGCCCGATAACGGGGACGAGTGTTCCAATGTACCAGAGCCAGCCGACGGTCAGATAAGGGAGCCTGCGGTGAAACCGCACTGCCAGATAAGTGATTGATCCGATCAGGAGCAAAGATCCGAACGTCAGCGAGAGGGGAATGGAGTCGAGAGGGTGAGGGTAATGAAATGCAAGAGGATGGGGCCAGAAGACTTTCAGCAGGTACATTGTATATGAGTGGAATGCATTCACGAGACGCCATTTCATAGGGATATGCTCGATAATCGCGCCCCACCGCTGCTGGACCATGAAGGTCAGAACAGAGCATACTGCCGACAGGAGGAAAAACGGGATCTTCTCGAGCACCAAGAATGCTCTGGGATGCTTCGACTCCAGCCTCCCCAGGGGCCAGTAGTCCAGGAGAAGCAGCACAAAAGGGAGGGTCACCAGCATAGGCTTTGCCATAAGACCGAGCGAAAACAATACAAGAGTCAGGACATAGGTCTGCAGACAAGGATTCATTGCATATTTCCTGTACGCCAGCAGGGTCAGCATCCAGAGAACGGCGCTCAGCACATCCTTTCGTTCAGAAACCCAGGCGACAGACTCCACGTGGAGGGGATGCAGGGCAAAAAGAGCTGCCACGAGAAGGCTCCTCCACAAGGCTTTGCTCGTTCGCAAAAGGAAAAGAAAGAGCAGGAGAACACACGCAATGTGCAATATCAGGCTGCTCATGTGGTGACCGGAGGGGTTCATTCCGAAGAGTTCGGAATCCATCATATGGGAAAGCCAGGTAAGAGGGTGCCAGTTGCTGGCATGCACCAATGTAAAGGCTCGCAGCACGTTCTTGGCCGTAATCCCGGACCGTACATCTGGATTTTGAACCACATACTCGTAATCGTCATAGGTGACGAATTCATGATTCATCACCTGTATATAAATCCCGAAGGTCGCCCAGGTGAGGAAAAGACCAAGGATGAGGACGGAATGTCTATGGAATTTTATGCCGTTAAACACTGTCTTTGATCACCTTCATCACAGTTGCATGGTAAAGATTATATGCGCTTGAACTTACGTCCTTTGTTCCACAAATTGCGACAAGTTCGCCATCGTACCTACTGATATCCTCATCAAATGAAAGATGGGCGATTTGTCTGGGATTCAGAAGATTGAGACTTACCGTAACGAACATGCCGGGTTGAAGATTGCCAAACTGAACGGGCTCGCCACCCAGGGAAGGGTTGTACATGCGGAAGGAACTGATGCCTGTTTTAGGTACCCCATGGTGGCTTTCACCGTCTGCGACAATTTCCAGGTAGGAGCCTTTTGTCAAACGGCAGATCATGGGAATTCCTTGACCGCATTCGAATCGCTCTTTTTCGAAGGAATGCTTTGGAGGTGACACGCTTACGTAAAAGGGCATTCCGACCAGCAGGATTGTCAGAACAATGGCAAGAACGAATCCACTTCTCTCGAAGATCGCGGGGGCAGAGAATTGCAGAAGACTCTCCTTCTCCGCCTTACCAAAATGCTTTTTGGGGAAAGAGAGGCTGCCCACCCACTCCAGAAATACTCCGAGCCCTGCACCGAAGGCGAGACAGTTGAACGGCATGGAAGCGGCATAAACTCGTGCCGTGTGATCGCTAAAGAATGGGGAAGGAACCAGCCGCAGAAAAGGCGACGAAAGTACAATTCCCGACAAGGAAAGGAATACAAAGAATACCAGAGGGCGATCTCTTCGGTTGTGAAGAAACAAAAGGCTCATCAATGCCAGGCAAGAGAGCGCCATGAACGTCTTTCTGTTAAACCCTGGGTTGAATGGGAAAAAGAAATCCTGAGGGTATCGAAGAGCATCGAACCATATGGTTGCGACAGTGGCGACGAATCCCCTGGTATCCCTTGTTATCTCGTCGAAGGAATACTCGTAGATCTTTTTTGTCACAATGTCTTCAGACAGGTTCCCCATGAACAGCTCAGGATGCTCGTCGTAGATGGCGTACCAGGCTTTTCCGCCTTTTGACAGCCCGTAAAGGGTATATGCGAAATTGCTTTGATATCCATGTCCGACATCGGTCCCCATTACCTTTAACAGCAAGGGGCCGCATCCAAGCGAAAGCGTAACGACAATACAGGCGACCCCCAGGGTTTTCAGATTGAAATTTTTGTTAGACCGGAAGCGCCAGCCGATAAAGAGGATAATGAATGGCAGAGTGAAAAATGGACCCGCCCTGACGCTAAGTGCCAGGCCAAAGATGAAAAGGCCGAGAAGGGCATAGGGGATTCTCTTGAAGCTGAACCCCAACCACATGAGCCCGATAGCTATACTCCCCAGCATGAGTCCAGGAGGCTCAGTTGTGTATACACCGTTATGCGAGCTGAAATAGCTGGAGACAAGAGTCAGGGTCATGAGACTCGCAGAAAAACCATGCGTCCTGAGAACAGACAACGCAAGGACCCAGAATGAGAGTGAGACGCAAACGGTTGTCAGCAGATAAGTCTGCATCAGGTTCTGACCGGTAATCTTCATGAGCGCGGAGTAAAAGAAGATCCCCAATGGCCGTCTGGCCGCCCAGGAATCCAGGTATCCAAACTCGAGCATCGATTTAGCGCCCGCCAGATAGCCGGATGCATCGCTTAAAGTAAGAAGCCCCCCCAGCGAGAACCAACCACCAGGACCATCCGTCCATCGCTGGAAGAGGACCGAGAGGTTGATCGCGAGGGATAAGAACAGGAGTATGAAAATTTCTATGAAGAACTGCGGTCCATGTGGATCCAAGAGAACGCATCGATGGATTCTCTCCTCAGGCGAGTTTGGGGAATGAAGTGCAGAGAGCAATCTGCGAATTGCGTCAAAGATAAACCACGCGAGAATGAGGATTGGGATATGCCTTCCATAGTCTGCGTAGAGGAATTCGGGATAGGTCAGCCAAAAGAAGGTGAAGTAGCTGCCGAGGAGGATCAATGTAAGGAGAATCGGCTTTCCGGTTGAATAGATGTCATTGTAAACAGGGAGAGAAATCTTCATCAGGGAGTTTTTCTCCGCAGCATCGCGACCTTTCCGGTTACTCCCGCAAAGGAGTTTTCATGGAGTAACAGATTTCTGCAACTTTCGCAAGGCAAGGTCGAGATTATGGCGGGCCATCCTTTCTGAAGGGTTGATTCGGAGAGCCTCTGAAAAGTGATCCACCGCTTCCTTGAATCTTCCTTCTTTGAGCAGTAAAAATCCCATGTTGTTATGTGCCTTGTAGTCCTGAGGATTCAGTTCGAGTGCCCTGGAAAGGTAATGCAGGGCATCCAAAGGTCTTCCAAGCCGGATCAGCAAATTGCCCAGGTGGTAATGAGCAAGCTGGAAACCTGGTCTGATCCGGAGCGCCTCTAGATACTCCTGCCTGGCCTGTTCCAGGCTGCCTTGTTCCTCCATGCTCCTTCCAAGGTGAAAATGGGATAGAAAGCTGCCCTTGTTGACCCGCACCTCATGCTGAAAGAGTGAAAGAGAATCTTTCCAGAATTTCACTTGTTGGATTGTCAGAAGAATGAGGAGAGATAAAATCATACCGCTCAATGTGCGAAAAACGAAATTCGGCAGGGCCATTCTTCCAGCAACTGCCGCCGCACCCCATGACACCATTACGAAGAGTCCGATGAGAGGGATGTACGTATACCGATCCGCAAGGGCCTGTTCGCCGACTTGAATTAAACCGATGACCGGGACGAGCGTGCCGACAAACCAAAGCCATCCGACCGGCAGGAACGGGTGGTCTTTTCGAAATCGAAACGCGAGTATGGTCACGGTCGAAAGAAGGAGGAAAGAACCGAAGATCTGCCATTTGTCCAGACCGTCCATCGGATGAGGGTAAAAACAGGCCAGGTCTACCGGCCAGAGCATCTTGAGGATGTAGCGGACATAGGACACGAGGCTGTTCGAGATGCGGGTGCTCAGAGAAAGCTCAACAGCTATGGCTCCCGAAGCCTTCTGGATCGAAAAGGTAAGGATGCTTACGAAGGCTGAAAGGACAAGAAAGGGAGTTTTCTCTATGCATCGTTTTAGAAAAAGGATCCTTCCGTTGGACCCCGGCGGCCGGTGAAGCCGATGGAGAGGCCAATAGTCAATAAGAAGGAGAGCGAAGGGCAATGTTACCGCCATGGGTTTTGACATGAGACCGAGTGCGAAGAAGAGCAAACTCAGCGAGTACCTCTTCCAGTCCGGTCCCCTGGTGTAGCTCACATAGGCGATCATGGCCAACATCCAGAAGAAACCGCTCAACACGTCCTTTCGTTCAGAGGCCCAGGCAACAGATTCGACATGAAGGGGATGTATTGCGAATAGTGCGGCTGCAGCGGCGCTTCTCCAGGTTGCCCCTGACATGGTTCGAAGCAGCAGGAACAGGAGAAGAGTGTTTGCAATATGCAGGAGCAGGCTGTTCCAGTGGTGGCCCATGGGGTTAAGTCCATACAACTCGACGTCAAGCATATGGGAGAGCCAGGTCACTGGGTGCCAATTGTAGGAATGGTAACTTGTGAATGCCCAGACAAGGTTTTCGAAGCGGAGCCCGGAATTCACATGGGTGTTTCGGGTGACGTAATCGTGGTCGTCAAAATTGACGAAATCATTGAATTGCAGATCCCAAAAACCCCAGAGGGTGATCGAGACGAGGAGGATTGAAAGGATAAGCGGCAGGCAGCCTTCCGTCTTTCGATCCGATCTCCGACCCAGCAAAGAATGGGACCACCCGGCCCTCATGTCCATACCCTCACGGGATTTGGAAAAATGCTTCTCATCTTGACTTCTATCGACAACTCTTATAGACATACTTGAATTTTATTTGTCTCTGCAAGCACTTGTACCGGTGTGCGTAACTTTTCAGGCAACCCTTCCGGTCAGGAAGGGTTGCTCTTGGCAGGCATGGGTATGTACTCTGAGAAAACCGTTGCAGTGGTAGTTCCTGCGTTCAACGAAGAAAAACTCATCGGCCAAACCTTGAGGGCCATGCCGACCTTGATAGACAAGGTCATAGTCGTGGATGACGCCAGCAGGGATAGCACACTTGAAGTCATAAAGGAAGTGGCTCGGGAAGATGAAAGGGTGATCTGGATTGGGCATGACCGGAATCAGGGAGTCGGGGGGGCTATCGCGTCGGGTTATAAAAAGGCACTGGAGCTTGAGGTGGACATTACGGTCGTGATGGCAGGCGACGGGCAGATGGATCCGGCAGATCTGCCCGCGATCATCGAACCTGTGGCCAAGAAAGAGGTGGACTATGCCAAGGGGAATCGATTGTTTCAGGGTGACGCCTGGAATATGATTCCACATTATCGGTATCTCGGGAATTCATTCCTGTCTCTGCTGACAAAAGTCGCTTCCGGCTACTGGCACGTTGCCGATTCCCAGACAGGGTATACCGCCGCCTCCCTCGGTGTTTTGAAAAGAATTGATCTGGACAGGATTTATAAGCGTTATGGAATGCCAAACGATATGCTTATCAAACTCAATCAGTACGATTTTCGTGTCCGTGACGTCCACATCAGACCCATTTACAACAACAATGGAAAATCAGGGATAAGACTCCGGAAGGTCATTCCAAGGATCACCTGGCTTCTTTTCAAAGGGTTCTGGGAAAGACTCTTCTTCAAGTATGTGATCAAGGATTTTCATCCTCTGGTTTTCTTCTACATCCTTTCTTTTTTTCTGTTAACGGCCAGTATCCCCCTCACGGTCAGGCTGTTCTACATGTGGGTATCGACCGGCGTCATCCCCGGCATCAACACCATGGCGGTGGTATTCACCATGATCAGCGGTTTGCAGACCCTTTTCTTCGGGATGTGGTTCGACATGGAATATAACAAGCACCTGAAATGATGCCGTTTTCCGGAGCTTCCCCACAGTGAAGGATTTTAGCTTAAGCACTTACGAAAAGCTGCTGGAGGTGATCAGGAAAACAGGTTGCCCGGTTTTTTCCGTGAGAGAGCATCTCAGGCATCGGCAGAGCCGTGATCCCGACTTTTTTATCTTGAGGCATGATGTCGATCGGAGGCCCGGGCGGGCTTTGCGCATGGCAGCTGTTGAAAGCTCATATGATATGCAGGCAACCTATTATTTCCGGGTGAAGCCTGGAGTTTTCGTCTCGAGCATTGTCAGGCGTATTGCATCCCTGGGTCATGAGATCGGCTACCATTATGAAGTTATGGACAAAGCAAAAGGGGAGTTCGCACTTGCCGAACGCATCTTCACTCAGGAACTCGAGGAGATGAGATCCATCGCAGATGTAAAAACCGCGGCGATGCATGGAAACCCTCTCTCGACGAGGGATAACAGGGAGTTCTGGACCCATCATCAACCTGCCGAGTTCGGCCTGGTAGGGGAAGCCTACATCAGCTTCAAGGAGAAGGATATTGTTTATCTGACCGATACGGGTCGTGGCTGGAACAGGGCGGGCTTTAATGTTAAGGACAGGCTGCCTTCCGAAACAGCAGCTTACATGCCTCCTTTCCGGCGCACGTGGGATTTGATGGAGGCACTTAGAGAGCGGAGGTTCCGGAAGGTTTACCTTCAGATCCATCCGAACCGCTGGACCTCCAACTCGTATCAGTGGTACTGCCAGAGGGCTGAAGATATGTGCCTGAATGCGCTGAAGTGGGTTCTGTTGCAGGCCCGCAAAGGGAGGTCCGGCCGATGAAGGTCCTGCTGATCAATCCGCCATACGGTGCCGAGGAACGCTATGGAAAAGACCTTGGAAGATTCGGACCATTGAACGAGCCTCTTGGTCTGGCTTACATAGCATCGAACCTCGAGAAGGCCGGACACCGTGTCTCCATCCTGGATGCTCCTGCGCTCGGAATCGGATCAGGGGATATCCCGGAACAACTCCAAGGGCGTGGCTATTCAATCGCTGGTGTCGCCATGCTTACTCCCATGTACGCGAGAAGCGTCGAGGTGGTGCGCACTATAAGGAACGACTTTCCGGAGATGCCCATCGTCGTGGGAGGGGCTCATCCGACGATCCTGCCGAAGGAAACGCTGCTGAGCAATCCGGAGATCGACTTCGCTGTTCTTGGCGAGGGAGAAGGGGTGATGCTGAACCTCGTCAAGGCCCTGGAAAATGGCGAGTCCACGGCAGAGATTTCCGGCCTGGCATACAGGACAGCCGATGGAGTCCGCGTGAATCCGGTTCCGACCCCTGTCGCCGATCTGGACGATCTGCCCATTCCGGCAAGACACCTCCTTCCCATGAACGCATACCACATGACCAGGAGCCGAACGAAATCCAATCACGCTTACACGGTGAGCGTTGCCCGCGGGTGTCCTTTTGATTGTGCATTCTGTTGTCGGATTTTCGGCAGAAAGGTCCGCCACCATTCGGTGGATCGAATCCTGGAAGAGATTGGGATCCTGATCGAGCGGTATGGCGCCAAGGAGATAAATCTCGAAGCGGACACCCTCACGCTGAACAAACCCTTCCTGAGCGCGCTATGCCAAGGCTTGATCAGTTCAGGCATATCGAAGAGAATCGCCTGGACCTGCGAGAGTCGGGTAGACACTATCGACGCCGAGCTTCTGAGGAGAATGAAACAGGCGGGGTGCTGGCAAATCAGCTATGGCGTGGAAACCGGCACACAACGGCTCCTGGACCTGATCCACAAGGGGATTACCCTGGAGCGTATCGAGCGGACCTTTGCCCTTACCAAGCAAATCGGCATCACCATTCGGGCCTTCTACATGCTCGGCCTTCCCACGGAGACAAGAGAAGAAAGCCTGAGAACCATTGCTCTTGCAAAGCGGCTCGATGCGGAATGGTCCCAGTTTACACTCTGCACCCCATTTCCGGGAACGGAAATGTGGGATCTTGCTGTTCAGGATGGTGGCTTGAGATCACAGGACTGGTCCGATTTCAAGACCCATGGGGGATGGACGTCGGGTCGGCTGGCATATGTTCCAAAGGGTCGGTCGCTTTCGGAGATGAAGAGTCTCCAGAAGAGGGCGTACAGGGCGGTATACATACGGCCGAAAGTCTTCCTGCGCTTCCTGAGGAATGTGGATTCGCCGGGAAAACTGCGGGTGTACGGGACCGGGCTCTGGGTGTTGATCAAAAGCGTTCTTCCGGGGAGCCGGAGTCTATCGAAAAAGGCTCACCGGGTCGGCAAGAATCTTCTGAAGGAATTCGCCAGTGGCGTATACGTGGATTCCCCTGTCTACTTCGCAGGAAATCCCCTGGTGAGGAGCATCAACTGGAGAAAACTGGATGCAGCCATTTCGCTGGCTTCCTCCGACCCGGCTTTTCGGGCGCTTGATTTCTGCTGCGGCAATGGAGTCCTGCTGCCGACTCTTTCTCGGGACTTCAGAAAAACCGTTGCCTTTGATTTGCACACCACGGCCGCTGCACGGCTGATAAAGCAGTTTCACCTGGATATCCCGCTTCTTCGTGCGGATGCAAACAATGCTCCTTTCAAGAACGGATCGTTCGACCTCGTTTTCGCGCTCTCATCACTGGAACATTTCAGTGAATTGGATCAAGTCGTGTTCGAGATCCTTCGGGTGCTGAGACCGGGTGGTCGGCTGGTTTTCCTTTCCCCCACTGAGAATCTCTTTTATAGAATTGGAAGGCGAATGCTGGGGTACGCCAAACCCGACGATCACCACCATACTGCCGCGACGATCGAGGGAAACCTGAACCGATTTTTTCGCCTTTCCCATGCCAGGAATTGGCCTTTCGACGCGTCTTCTCTATTTTCCATGTACAGGATGGCCCTTTTTGTCAAAGAGGCTGGAAGAAGGAGGCTTGATCCTTGCTCCTCCGGCTGATGGACATCTTGCGTTGTCCTTTGTGCAAAGAAGGGCTGCGGCTCAGGGTGCGGGAACAGAGGAGGGTGAAAAGGGCGGAAGGAGTATTTCCGGGCTGCGCCGAATTCTGCGAGTACCGCTCCCTTGTACTCGATTCATTGAATAAAAGGCATGCGTACGATCATTGCTGTGAGTGCTACACACACGATGTTGTGGAGGGGGATCTCACATGCAGCTCCGGCCATCAATTCCGGATCTTGAGATCCGTCCCCCAGTTCAATCCCCAATGGGTTGAGCGGAAAAGAACCAAATTGACCTTCGATGTGGAGTGGTCCGCCTTCCATTATGGAGACAGGATCTATGGACATACGCAGGAAGAGGAGATTCATGATTTTTTCAGGCGGATGTCGGTGAACGGCGCATTCTCAAAGGGAAAACCTTGCTTGATGCCGGCTGTGGCATAGGAAGACTGACTCAGAGCGTTGCCCGGTACGCGAGGGAGGTCGTAGGAATGGATTTCAGCGAGGGGACTGAAGAGGCTTCCGCTCGGAACCGGGAATATTCAAACGTTCACATCGTGCGGGCTGATATTATGCATCCTCCATTCAGGGAAGCCTCTTTTGATTACGTTTACTGCAAAGGGGTTCTGCACTATGTACCCGACGTGAAGGGCTCCCTCGGCTCCCTTGCCTCTGTCTTGAAGTCAGGGGGATTCCTGTCGGTAACGATAAACCCGCAGCGGTCTCCGGCTTTTGAATCCTTCAATCAAGTTTTGAGAAAGATCACATTGAGGCTTCCGGTCGATATCGTCTATCTGCTCAGCCACTTCCTGGTTCCTTTCCTGAACTTTGCATGGCTTTGGAGCGGGCTGAAGAGAAGGCCGATTCAATGGAATGACAGAGCCCATATGATCTTCAACTGGCTCTCTTCCGAACACCTGAACACGGCCAGCGATCTGCAGATGAGCCGATGGCTGGTTGATCTTGGGTTCGACAGTCTCAGATCCTCCGAAATCCCTGTAGGAATCACGGGGAGAAAATCGTAGCAGAGTTATGAAAATCCCGTTTTTGCGACCAAGGGAGATCGGTTTTCTCATTTTTCTTCTGGCATTGGCCCTCAGAGCGGCTTACTACATCCGCAGTGGAGACAACCCGTTACTCAGCTACCCCGTTCTGGATGAATCCTACTACATCGATTTGGGAAACCGGATCTCAAGCGGCTCCTGGGTGGGTGAGGACCGCGTCTTCTTCATGGATCCCCTCTACGGCTATCTGCTCGGCCTTGTCTTCGCCGCTTTCGGCCACGGCCTTGAATCCGTCCGAATCCTCCAGATCGTCATGGACTCCGCCAATGCCGTCATGATCTTCTATCTTGGAAAAAGGCTCTGGAGCTTGACCGCCGGGATGGTGGCCGGCCTGATCTATGCGAGCTACAGGGTTTCCTTTTTCTATGCCTTGCTCTTCCTGAAAACTACCACCTCTATAACATTTCTGCTGCTGTTCGTGATCTTCCTGCTCCATGTCGTCCGTGTCGGCCGGGCAGGCCGATGGTTCCTGCTCGGTGGCTATGTCGCTCTAATGGGATACCTGCAGGCGAATCTTCTGGCAGTCGCGCCCTTGTCCATATTGCTGTACTGGTTCCATCGAAGACCCACGAGCTGCGTCATCCTGAAGCACACCGTCTGTCTATTCCTCGGGGTCCTGCTATTCCTGGCTCCGGGGGCCTTTCGCAACTACTGGGTCAGCGGAGAATGGATCTGGCTGAACGCACAATCGGGACGGCTCCTTTACAGTTCCAACAATCCAGATAACCTGACAGGACGATACAACGTGCCTCCTTTTGCGAGGCCTCATCCCGAGGACTCGGAAACGGATTTCCACAAGGAGGCTGAGCGGAGGACGGGCATTGCACTCAGCTCAGGGGAATCTTCACGTTACTGGAGGGAACAGACCTGGCTGTTCCTGAAAAACAACCCCTTGAAGATTTTCACTCTCCTGCGGAACAAGATGCTCGGCACAATCACGGATCACGAGATCCCGGTGAATCACTCGTCTGAACTCTATATCAAGTTGTCGAGAACCGATCGTTGGCCGCTGCCTACCTTTGCCCTTGTGTTTGGTTTAGGGATCCCCGGTCTCGCATTGGGCCTTGTGCGGAGAAAGGAAACGGCCGTGCTGATTCTGCCGATTCTCACCGTCTCGATCACTGTTCTTTTGTTCTACACTTCTTCCCGGTTCAGGATGCCTGCCGTTCCGTTCCTGATCCTTGGCGCAGGCATAGGCGTGGATCGGATTTTGCATTGGATAAAGGGAAAGGAGATTCTCAAACTCCTTGGGCTCGTGACGGTCTTCGTACTTTTGTATACAGCTTCAATCCATGCGGTTCAACCCATGCCGACCGGGACAGACCGATTCTACCTCGCAAAGGCCTACTGGAGCCAGGGAAAGTACGGCCAGGCGAGACAGGAAGCATTGAAGGGCGCGGTGAGCTTCCCCGATCAGGCGAGATTCCCATTATTGCTAGGCATGGTAGCGCTCTCGGAAGAGAAATATGAAGAAGCCGCCCGCCACAATCGGAGGGCCCTCGAGATCGACCCCGAAAACGCAGATGCTCTGCACAATTTGGGACTGGCCTTTCTGATGACAGGAAGGGGGAGCGATGCGCTGGCGGCCGTAGAGAGGGCCATCGGTCTCTCTCCAGAGAGTAGATATTTCTTCACTCTGGCCAAAGCAAACGAGGCCGTCGGGAAGAAGAACGAGGCGATCAGCCTTTACGGAGAGTACCTCAGGCGATCAAAACCTTCCGATCTTTATCGCAGGGATGCGGAAAAGAGCATTGGCTTTCTGAGGAATCCGGAATCAGGGCCATGATCCACACTGTTAAAAAAACTTTGACTATTATTTTACTGGCCGCTTATGCGGGCTTGTCCTTGGGCACCATGTTTCAGAAATCGGCCACCTGGGATGAAACGCATTATCTGGGCCTCGGGCATTCCCTCTTGATGGAACGTGATTGGGATATGCCGTCAGCCACTCTGCATCCCCCGCTTTCCTATTACCTCCACAGCCTTCCCTTGCTTTTCTTTAAACTCGACCAATCCTGCTTCGAAAAGGGACGCAGTTCGGATATCCTCTCCGGTGTTCGCCGAGGACAATGTCTGATGAGGAACAGCAGTCCTTCCGGCGATACACTTCTCTGTCTGGCACGAGCGCCGATGATCGGGATCGGCATCCTCCTGGGGTGGTTCGTCTACCTGTGGGCCTCTGCCCTGTATGGAACGACCGGCGGGTTGTTGAGTCTTTTTCTGTACTGCCTCAGCCCGAACATTTTAGCTCATTCAGGATTGATCACCCCGGACCTGTGTCTTACCGCATTCGGATTCATGAGCGTTTATTTCTTCTGGAGGAACACCCGATCTCCTTCCGTGAGGGACCTGGTCCTTGCCGGATTGGCCCTCGGACTGACCTTATTGAGCAAGTATGCCGGGCTGCTCTGGGTACCAATTCTTGCCCTTCTTGCAGTGGTCGAAAGTATGAGATCCAAACAATCCCCGGAATCAAGGAGAGGTTTCTCAGGTGCCGGACCCATCATTCATCTCGGGGTGGTCGTGTTCCTGGCCTTTGTGGTCCTTTTCTTGGGGTACCAGCTCGATGTTTCCGCTTACTTCACCGGGATGGAGGAGCAACGGCGGATTGTCGGCGAGGGGTTCCCGGCGTTTCTCAATGGGCAGGTGTCCAGGAATGGGGGGTGGTGGTACTATTATCTCTTTGCATTATTGATAAAGGTCCCGATACCGAGTCTGGTCATGATATTTGCCGGTTTTTTTGCGATAACGGCACTCACAACCAGCGAAAGGGCGAATGTCCCCTGGCTCATCACGCCTGTGCTGCTGATCGTTATTGCCTTCTCTGTTCTTACTCAGGTGAATGTAGGGCTTCGATATGTGCTTCCTGTCTTTCCGTTCCTGATGGTGATCGCTGGAAGCACATCTCTTCTCTTGAAGAAGAGAAAGGTTCTGAGGGGATTCCTGGCATTGGCTCTGATGGCCTGGTACACGGGTGAAAATCTCTCGATCCATCCTCATTATCTGGCCTACTTCAATCAGTTCGTCGGTGGGCCCAGGAACGGGTACTGCTATCTCGTCGATTCCAATCTGGACTGGGGTCAGGACCTGAAGGCGCTCAGGAAGTACATGGATGAGGAAGGAATTCCCAAAATCAAGCTTAGTTACTTCGGCACCTCCGATCCGGACCAGTACGGCATTTCATTCGAGGCTCTGCCGAGTTTTGTGCCCTTGCATCCCTTTCAGGGAATTACGAAAGTCCGAAACGGCGACCTTTTTGCCGTGAGTGCAACAAACCTTTATCCGCTATTTGTGGATCTCGGCCCCTTAGGAGAATACTTCCGCAACAATTCGCCTGAAGATCAGATAGGTCACTCTATTCTAATCTATAGAATGGATAGGGACTTCAATGCTGCTCAATAACGATGAAGTTTATCTCTCTTCCACCGCAAGGCAGGTCATGAACTGGCGAGAAATAGCCTTTGCCTTGATACCCGTAGCAGCTGCCACTATCTTCTTCTTCCCTGTGATCTTTCAAGGAAAGACATTTTTTGCCTTTGACATCCTCTTGAACTTCTCTCCGTGGGCGAAGCCCGGAGCAGCCCTCCGAGCACATAACCCACTAATCAGCGATCCTGTGAATATCTTTTATCCTCACTATCATTACCTCAAGTCGTCGATTTCAGAAGGCGTCTTTCCTCTGTGGTATGTTGCCAACTTCTGTGGAATGCCATATGGACCTCCGAGCAATCCATTGGTGTATGCATTATATCTACTTTTTCCTATGGTGTATGCCCATGATCTGCTTCTGTGGTTAAACCTTCTGGGCGCCGGGCTTTTCATGCATTTTTACCTGAGGGAGATAGGACTCTGTCCCGTCGCCTCAGTAATCGGTTCGTCGTCGTGGATGTTTAATGGATACGTGATGGTGTGGTTCGAATTCGAGAATGTGTTAATGATGGCAGCATGCTTTCCTTTGATTCTTCTCCTGTTAGAGCGCTGGTTTCGAACTAAAACGAAAACCGCTTACGTTCTGCTGATTGGCGCTATAGCCTTCTCCATCTGTGTGAACTATGCCCATCTTTTGATTTATCAACTGATTTTCCTCTGCGCGTATTGTTTGTACCGGTTCTTCAGAAAACCGGTAAATGGCCAGGCAACCAAAAGGCTTGGCTGGAGAGAAGCGGGAAAGCTGGGGGTGGCAATCCTGTCGGCCGTTTGCATATCCGCAAGCTTCTTCACGACTCACCTCTCCTATCTGGAGGATCCGCAGAGGACGCAGTCTTCATTCGAAACACTTTTCAATTCGATAGGACGGCTGCCTTTGAGATATCTGGTCACGCTTGTTTTTCCCGACTTCTATGGGAACCCTGTCCTGCCGTTCTGTTTTACTCCTGGGAACCAGGCCTATACGAACTACAACGAGTTATGCCTGTACGGCGGAATACCAGTCCTGCTGCTGGCTTTGGCGTGCGTTCCCCATGTGAGAGAACGATTTGTGGGATTTTTTTTCCTGACCTTACTTATCACCGTCTCAATGGCCACAGGTAGCATCCTCTACTACCCATTTGCAGCTTTTGTTCCCGGCCTGAACATGTCCACGCCGACCCGGATTTTGTATGTCTTTGGATTTTCGTTTTCTGTATTGGCAGGACTGGGCTGCCAAGCGATGCTGGCCAAGAATGATCCCAGAAAGTGGTGGGGGGTGGCTCTATGGATCTCGGTGCTGATTTTCGGGATAGGGATGGTGGTTTTCGTCCAGACTACAAGAGGCCTCGAGTGGACTACAAGTCACGTTCGAGTAAATGATCCGGAACGTTTCTTTTCTTACCTCCGAGATTTTTTCCATTTCTTCTCTCCGACTGTCCTCAAGCCATTACTCCTGCTCCTGGTTTCAGTTTTCATCATGTGTGCCTTCGTTTTTTCGAGAAGGATGATCTTCATGGTTTTTCTATTGGTCGTTCTCCTTTATGATCTCATGTCCTTCGGGTGGGTATACAACACCGCTTCACCCAGGCAGCTCGAGTATCCTGAGACAGGAGGTATACGATTTCTACAGAAGGATACGGCGCCTTTCCGGGTCGCCACATACGGCAACATCCTTCATAATGCCCTTGCCCCTTTCGGAATCCAGGATATCGGCGGATATTCCTCGTTTTACCCGAAACGTTACGGGGACTTTCTTCACCTCATCCGGAATCGCAGCGAATCGCCTCCTCCATCTCAGCATAGTAGATGGGTTTTCTTCAATTCCTTTGGATCTCCCCTCTTGGATCTCATCAACACCAAATACCTCGTTATGTCAAATGATGTATCTGTTCAATCTGACAAGGTGGAACTGGTCTATCAGGATGAGATCAGCATTTACAGAAACAAGGATGCGTTTCCCAGGGCCTTCTTCGTTCACGAGTTCCTATTGGTTGAGAACAAAGAAGACGCCTATCGTACGATGGCAGGGTTTACAAGAGAAGATTTTAGAAAGAAGGTGATTTTGGAATCGGAACCTCCGGCACAAGAAAATGTGGAGGGAGTGGAGCGTGGGGACTCCCAGATCAGGATCGTCAACTATCAGTCGAATCGGATCGATCTGGATGTCTCTTCCCCCAGAGATGGTTTTGTTGTAATAAATGACAACTACCACCCGGGTTGGAAGGCGTATGTGGGCAGTAAGGAGGTTCCTGTAATCCGGGCCAACTATATCATGAGGGCGATCCCTGTCGAGAAAGGTGATCACGGGCTAAAGTTGATTTTCAGGCCTAAGCTGATCATTTCAGGAATAATAATAAGCGCTTTAGGATGGTCTTTGTTTTTTTTGCAGGTGGGGGCCATTGTTTTCTCGAGGCTCCGTGGAAAGCGAGGCGGAGCCGAATGATAACGGCTGAAGAAAAAGGTTTGGCTTCTTCCGCAAAAAAACAGGCTCTTGGCCGGGTATTAAAGCTCGTTCGGATAATGGTATCTCTCGGTATCATGATCTGGCTCGTTTCAATGATAGATTGTTCCGCCGCATTTGAGGCAGTTCAATCCACCAGGAGTATGACCCTTTCTGTCGCGATAGGATTGGTCCTTCTCGCCCACCTATTCTCGGCGTTTCGGCTTCACCTTCTGCTTGCCTGGCAGAAGGCAGGCATTTCATTTCGAAAAACCCTGGAAATGACATTTGCCGGACTATTTGCCGGGAACTTCCTGCCCGGCACCATAGGAGGCGATGCCTTTAAGATATGGGGATTGATTCAGGCGGGGACAAGCAAACATCTAGTCACCGCAACCGTTGTCCTGGATCGCATTATAAGCCTGATCGCAATGCTATTCCTATTGCCGGCGGCTTTCTTTGCACCTCGACTGCTGAGTCCCAAAGAAATGCTAGGGGTCGGATTGATCTTCTTCCTTGGGCTCTTTTCGGCCATACTGTTTCTGACCCTAGCCTACTTCTTCGGCGTCCGGCAAGGCCGGGAGGGCGTTGAGAAGCATCAGGGATTGTTATCATGGGTGCGAAGGTCGGGCTATCGCTTCCACCTGCAGCTCGTGTTTCTTAAGGCACACCCGCTGGCGACCATTTCGGCACTGGTGCTTTCCTGGTTGTTTTTCCTGGCTGCGATTTTAGCGATGTGGGCGCTGGCAAAGGATTTGGGCATTCGAGTTTCTTATCTCGAAATGACAGGCGCCCTTTCGATTGCTTACTTCGTCTCTCTTATTCCGCTGAGCTTGAACGGTCTTGGTATCCAGGAGGGGGCGCTAATCCTGTTGCTTGCCCATGTGGGGGCGACTTCCCCTCAGTCCCTGGCTTTGGCGGGCATCGCACGCCTTCTGCACTGGGTTTCAAGCCTCATTGGGGCAGGGAGCTTCATAAAATTGGTGAACAAAGGCAAATGATCGGGTTCAGTTGTTGATCACCTTGAGCACGCTCCCATGGTAAAGATGATGTGGGCTCGAACTTGCGATCCTTGTCCCGCATATTGCCACCAGTTTGCCATCGTACTTGCCGATGTCCTCGTTGAAAACAATATAGGCAATTTCTTCCGGATCCAAAAAATTGAGACCCACAGTCAAGAACATGCCAGGACGAAGCTCGCCGAACTGAATCGGCCCGCCGGCACGAGACGGATTGTACTTGCGATAGGATGTAATTCCAACTTTCGGTATTATATTTTTCTCGCGATCTCCGCCGATTTCCAAGTAAGACCCCCTTGTAAGGCGGCAGATCAACCGGACATCATCGCCACAACCGAAACCTTCGATATCAAACGAAAGCTCCGGTCGTGACAGTTTCACGTACAATGGCATTACGACAATCAAGAAAATGAAAACAATGGCAAGAAAAAAGCTGCTTTTCTCAAACCCTGCCAGCCTTGACAGTTCACTTTCATCCACATCTAAACCTTCAAGAGCAGGCCTTTTCTTCAAAGTGATCCTACTCACCCAATCCAGAAAGATTCCGAGCCCGATGGCAAAGGCCAGACAATTGAATGGTATCGAAGCGGCATAAACCCGAGCTGTAATTATGTTCAAGAATGGAGAGGGATACAGCCGCAAGAATGGCGACGAGAGAACAATTCCAAGAAGAGAAAGGAAAAGAAAAAGCACAATGGGTCGGTCTCTTGGACTATGAAGGAGCAGAAGACTCACTAACGCCAGGCAGGATAGTGCGAGAAACGTCTTTGTATTGAACCCTGAATGGAATGGGAAAAAGAAATTCGCAGGGTATCGAAAGGCATCGAACCATATATTGACAACGGCCGTGATGAATCCCCGAGGGTTTCTTCTTATTTCCTCAAAAGAATATTCGTAAATCTTATCCACTAAGGCTTCTTCAGACAGATTCTCCAGGAACAACTCTGGATGGTCTTCCTCTACGGCAGACCAAATTCTGCCGCCTTTTGACAGGCTGTAAAGGGTATACGCGAAATTGCCTTGGTAGCTATAGTCCGTCGGCCCCACCATTTTCAAATGCAACGGGCTGAATCCAAGTGAAAGTGCAGAGGTTAGGCCTGCAATTACCAGGATTTTAAGATCGAACGCTTTCTTCGATCGAAAACGCCAGCCGGTATATAGGATAATAAGTGGAAGAGTGAAAAATGCTCCAGCCCTCACACTAAGAGCCAGACCAAAGGTGAAAAGCCCGAGAAGCGCATAGTGGATTTTCTTGAATCTGAACCCAATCCACATGAGTCCGATGGATATACTCCCGAGCATTAGACCGGGCGCCTCCGTGATGTACAATCCGTTGTAGGGACCAAAATAGCTGGAGACAAGAGATAGAACTAATAAACTCGCTGAAAAACCATGTGTCCTGAAAACTGACACTGCCAGGGACCAAAAAGAAAACGACACACAAATAGTTGTCAGCAGGTAAGTTTGCATCAGGTTCTGACCGGTGATCTTCATGAGCACGGAGTAAAACAGAGTTCCCAAAGGACGTCGAGCTGTCCAGGGATCCAAGTGTCCAAGCTCGATCATCGATATTGATCCCATCAGATACCCCGATGCATCATTCCAGGGGAGAAGACCTGCAATGGACCAACCTCCCAGACCATCCGTCCATCTCTGAAAGAGCATAGAGAGATTGAACGCAAGAGACAAGAATAGGAGTACGAAGGCACCAGCAAAGAACCACCAGCCTGATGAACCCCAAGAGGAGCGTTGATATATTCTCCCTGTCGGTGCGCTCGCTGAATGGAGTGCAAGTCTTAATCTATGAACAGCGTCAAGGATGAACCATGCCAGAATGAGACTTGGGATGTGCCGTCCGAATTTTAAGTAGAGGAATTCGGGATAGGTGAGCCAAAAGAAAACGAAGTAGCTGCCGAGAAGGATCAATGATGCGAACAGAGTTTTGCTGCCTGAAAAAATTTTCATGAATGAATGGAGCGACACCCCATAGATTCCGGCAGAAGCTGTTCGGTGAACACGGTTAAACATGACACGCTTTTTTCGACCTTTCTTGCTCTTATTTCATTTTGATGAGGCTCATGACGATGGGAGTATGCCATTGAAGTACTTTGCCGAATCGAATCATGACGTTCGCCAGTCCAAATCTGTGAATGACGTCCAGAAAGGGAGTTATTCTGTTCAGAAGGCCCCACTTGGAGAACTCCCTCGCAGACAAGCGGCTTCTCCAGAGGTCGAACCCCCAATCGAGAATGGTTACATCAGTCTCCTTCGAGATAAAATCAGATAACTGTCGTTGGTTTATAAGTTGCAGCTCATCAACATAGCTCGGATCTCTGCCAAGAAGCTTCACATACAGTCTTGCCCAGCGCCTTGTAATATTGGGAATCCAAGGGATGCCATAATGGCCTTCCCAAAAGGAACCGTAGTTCGGAATCACAAACTGAAGATAACCTCCCTTCCGCAACACGCGCAAGGCCTCTTGAATTACACACCCCCAATCAATGACGTGTTCTAGGACATTCGTTGAATACAGCAAATCGAATGATTCGTCGGGAAACGGGAGTTTCTCTCCATAGCACCCAATGAGAGGGAAATCCATAATGCCGTAACAGCTCAGGACTTTTCTCGCCAGCCTCAAGTAATTTCTATCCGGCTCGATGCCGTATGCCTCCAGGCCGTGAACTTGTCTGCAGTAAGCGATAAACACGCCAAAGCCGCTTCCTATTTCCAGGAGGCGTTTCCCGGATAGATCGCCCGTGCCGTAAGGATAGTAATGAAGAAATATTGACCACTGCTCCTGAACCCTTCTTTCATCGAGGGCTCCCAGGACGATCTTCTCTGAATCCGCGTTACCTACAACTTCGGGAGGGCAGAGCACTTCCTGGAATTGTCTGATTTCCTGAAGTACGTTTTGGGGTATGTCGACGATCATCATGAAGTCCTGTATTGTTCGGAGCACTCTCTTTGCGCCCTATTTGGGATCTCTCCTATTTTGTCTGGAAGGCCGGCGGCCAGACCTCAGCATGAGGTTACTCTCTGAAAGATAAATTCGTTACAGCCAGTGGGGACCCGAGGTTTCAGTGCCTGCAGCGTTTTGAACCCCATGGGTTCAAGGAGCCCTACAATTGAGTCAGGGGTCGCATATTCATAAGGATAGCCCCCAAGCCAGTCAGTGACATCATACCAAAAGTCCATGCCTCTTGCCTTTCCAAGTGGATTCTTGCCGGTGAGTGCGAGAACTCCAAGGAACATCAGGCGGCCCAGGGTAAATTCGAGGACAGAACGTGCGCAGGGACCTGAGATATTATAGAGTTGCTTGACATGCCCCCAAAGTGGGGAAGACCAATGTTTATTGTAAATGGCGATGACGAGCAGACCGGCCTTTTGCTCCACAAGGGAGGCCGCGTGAGAAATGGCTTTGATCATGTTGCCTGTGTGATGAAGAGAGCCCCAGGCGTAGACGATGTCAAAGGTTCCGAGCCGACCTAGAAACGGCTTATCCAGAATGTCGCCGGTCAAAAACTCAACTTTTGAAGATGGTGCCAAGAACGACGAAAAACGCTTCGCGTTCATCCTGGAAACTTCGACAGCCTTCGAATCAAAATCGAAACCGACCACCCGGCTGGCCCCGCAAATGGCGGCGGCGATGGAAAAAAGTCCCGAGCCGCAGCCGATGTCCAGGAAGGAGCGTCCGCTGATTTGCTCTGGGCCAAGGAGTCTGCGAATGGATTCCGATGCCGCTTTGAGACGCTCATCATCCAGTCTGCTTAGTGAAAAATCTTCCCAATTTCGACCGAATTCAAATCGCAGATCCATCTTACTTCTTCCTGCAAGAGATTTGAGCTAGGGCGGGTGCGACAAAAATCTTCAGATAAGCTTCGGCTGTTATTCTCCAGGAAAAGCGTTCCTCTATCCAGGCTCTCGCCACTCTTCCCATTCTCGACATGAGTTCCTTCCTCCGGAGGGTTGCCCTGAGAACCTCTTGAACTCCGTGAGATCCTGTGAGTGAGAAGAGAAGACCTGTTACTCCGTCTTTTACAAGCTCCTCATTTCCAATCACACGGCTGGCAATCACTGGAAGACCGCAAGCCATGGCTTCCAGCACGACATTCGGCATTCCTTCGTATAGGGAGGTAAGCACGAAGCAGTCCGCATGGTGAAAATGATCGCGCAACCTATCCTTGTCACACCAGGGATGCCAGGATACCCTCTTGCCGATAGGAAGTGAAGAAGCGTAAGAGACGAGGTCGCCTTTTAAGTGCCCATCGCCCACCATGTGGAGTTCAAATTTCTCTCGAGTGCTGACGACGAGTCTGTTCATCTGATTGAGGAGGTAGAAAAGATTCTTTTGCTCGCGGAACCTACCTGCAAACAGGAATCGAAATGTTGCATCCTTCGTAGACCCTCTCGGATGGAAGAAGTCTGTATCCACCCCATTTGGAACGACTAAAACCGGGAAAGGATCCTTTTGTTCCGACAACTTCTTGAGTCCTTCTGAGTTGGCTACGATAGCTTGGCTGTTTCTCAGGACGGTTCGCCTTAATGGCTGCAGCAACCGGTGCATGGGCTCAAGGGATGGCTCATTTCCTGGGACGTCTGCGCCCCGCAGTGACACAACATAAGGGACGCGTGCCAGAAATCTGCACATTAGACCCAACGGACCGCAGGGGATGGAAAAGAACACCAGGGCAGCATCGTATGCGGCTTCTCTGAGCATGTGCGGCAATTGCCTTGCGGCGCAGAATAAGAAGGAAACCATTTCAGTTGGGGTCGACTCGGCCTTCTTCTTTCTCAGTGTACGGCAGCGGAAAACAGAGACTCCGTCCTCCATCTCCCACCCCAACCTCCGGCCGAACCCGGAAGTGAGGACCACTGCACGATGTCCCGTAGATGCAAGCTGCCTCGCTATGTGATAGGAAGCCGTCGCAGCTCCACCTCCTATGGGAGGGTATTCATAATTAATAAGAAGGACTCTCATTTCCTTGCAGCAACCACAGGTTCCAGAGAAATGCTCGATGGTCTTTTCGGCGGACCTGATGGTCTGCCGCATACGCTTCTATGAATCGCCTGTTCATGAGTTTTTCGAATCTCCCGCTCTGAACCCGGAGGGAGTTCTCCTGAAACCATTTGCCGATGGGCGCCCCGAATCCCTTCTTTGCCCTGAAAAGTACACTCCGGGGGAGTACCGTTCCCAATGCCTTCTTGAGAAGGTACTTGGTCTGCCCATGGCGGAACTTATAATTATGCGGAATTCTGCGAACGAAGTTGACCAGATCGATATCAAGAAAAGGAGCACGGACCTCGAGGGAGTGCATCATGCTGGCACGGTCTACCTTGACCAGGATGTCGTCCTGCAGGTAGAGCCTGGTGTAGAACTGGAGGGTCTTGTCAACCATGTTTTTCTGTGTGCAGGAATCCCAACAGAGGATTGCTTCTTCGTAGGTCTCCTCAATATCGGTTCGCTCCTGAAATAGACTCGTTAACTCCTCGGGAGAAAGGGGCCCCAGCCATATCGGATTCCACAGAGACTTGTGAAAAGTAAGTCCTCGAAGAGTGCGTTTAAGCTTGAAGTCCAAGCTCATGTTCCGATGGGACACCGGCAGCAGACTGACGGCCAGGGCGATCGCGCGATGCAAGGGGCGAGGTACAAATCTGTTATAGAACTCCGCCATTCTTAGTGCCCTGAAGGGATCATATCCCGCGAACAGCTCATCCCCCCCGTCTCCGCCCAGGGCGACCGTGACATGTTTCCTGGTGGATTGACAGAGGAGGTAGGTCGGTAAGAGCGAGCTATCTCCCATCGGCTCGTCCAGCTTTGAAACTATGTCAGGCAGCAAATTCCTGGCACGCTCTATCGACAGGCTTTCCTTATAATGGTCAGTGTGAAACAATTCGGCCACGGCTTCGGCATGGAGAGATTCATCAAAGCTTGCGTCGTCAAAACCGATAGAAAAAGTCTTGAGTTGTCCTTCCTGGATATGTTTGCCTGCAAAGGCCGTGATTGCCGAGGAGTCTATGCCTCCGCTGAGGAAAATGCCTAATGGGACGTCCGACATGAGTCTTTTCTTGACTGCCTCCTCGAGCAGTGCGCGAAGCTCCTCACCCCATACTTCTTCGGGCTGCTCGGGAATCCTGTCGAAAGGTTCGAGCACGAACTCCCAATACCTTTGGACCTGAACACGAAGAGCGGGAACATCCAGAACGAGATTCGAGCCCCCAGGGAGCTTGTAGACTCTTTCATAAAGGGAGTGGGGGGCCGGGATGTAGCCGTAGGCGAAATATTTCTTCAGGCTTCTCGAGGAGATTTCCGAAAGGATGCCCGGGTGATTGATGAGAGCATTCAGTTCGGATGCAAACGCAAACGTGCCGTTTTGAAGGGAGTAGAAAAGAGGTTTTTTCCCGAACCGATCTCTGCTCAAGAAAAGGAGTTTTCGATCTCTGTCATAGAGGGCGAACGCCCACATCCCATTCAGCTTGTTGGGAAGATCAAACCCCCACTCGCGGTATCCGTGAATGAGCACCTCGGTGTCGGAGTGGTCGGTCTCAAAAAGGTGCCCGTTTTTCGATAGCTCCTGCCGCAGGGACCTGTGATTGTATATCTCACCGTTGAAAACCACCCCCACGCGGCCATCTCTGGACCACATGGGCTGTGCCCCTTTTTCGAGGTCGATAATGGAAAGCCTCTTGTGCCCGAGATACACTGCCTCCTCGGCATTATGCCAATACCCCTCGCCGTCCGGTCCCCTGTGGGAAAGGACATTGTTCATTTTGGTGAGAGTTTCAACATCGCCCTTTCCTATGAATCCGCAGATTCCACACATGACTACTGGATAATCTCTCTTATGGAATAGGGTCTCTTTCTCTGAGACTCGTAGTAGGTCCTCATGAGGATCTCCGAAAGGAAACCAATGAAGATGGACGTAACCCCGATCAGAAGAAAAAAGACGGTTAGGATAGGCAAAGGTGTCTCAATAAATGTTTTGCCGCCCCATAACTTGTAATAGACCATCAGCACGAAGGCCAGCAGCGCCATAGCGAAGTTGATCAGTCCGAAACCCCCGAAGAGGTGTATAGGGTTTCGTGAGTAACGGTCCATAAACTTGATCAGGAGCAGGTCGAGAATAACCCCGGATGTGCGCGATAAGCCATAGTGGGATTTCCCGGTCTGTCTCTCGTGATGGTTCACGACCATCTCCACCACCCTTGCCCCCTGCCACCGTGCGTATATGGGGATGAAACGGTGCATCTCGCCATAGAGCTTCACATCGCTCAATACATCTCTTCGATATGCCTTCAGTGTGCAACCATAATCGTGCAATTCCGTGCCGCTTATCTTGGAGATGACCCAGTTTGCCAGCCTGGAGGGCCATACCCTGAGTCTCCTGTCTTTTCTCTCCTTCCTCCATCCGCTGACGACATCGTAACCCTCCCGGAGTTTCTCGATCAGTCTCTGAATATCGGCCGGATCATTCTGGTTGTCCCCATCCATGGTCACCAGGATATCCCCGGAGGAATAATCTATACCGGCCATCATGGCAGCAGTCTGGCCGAAGTTCCGGCGGAAATGGATGACCTTGATACAACGGTCCTCCTTGGCGATGCAGTTCAGAATCTCCTCGGAACCGTCTCCTGAACCGTCATTGACCAAAATGATCTCGTAAGATTCTTTTGTGAGCTCGAGGGCGGTTTTCAGATCAGCGTACAGTTGAAGAAGGTTATCCTTTTCATTATGCACAGGGATGATGATCGACAGAGTCATCCTTTTGCCGTAATCGGCAAGAGTTCTTTCCCCCAGCCTGGTTCTCTGCTCATTCCTCTGAATCATTGTAGGACTCTCCGGGGATTGATCTATGCAAAAATGAAGCCACCATACTACAATCGCGGAAGGAGTCAAGCCTTACCAAGCTGTAAGCACCTGAATCTTCCTATGGTGTACTCTTTCGCTCATCCCCGCGGCAGCTCGGCCTCTTTGAGAAGGGGCGCGGTGCTATCTTTTTGCGAGAGGACAGGGTCCTCGATGGGCCAGGGAATGCCAAGGTCTGGATCATTCCAGCGGATGCAGCGTTCGTGTTCCCGTGAGTAGAAATCCGTGCATTTGTACAAGACCTCCGCCTTCTCGCTGAGAACGCAGAAGCCATGGGCAAAGTCGGGCGGTATGTAAAGACCCCTTTGCTCTTCTTCTGAAAGAATGATGCTCACCCATTTGCCGAATGTGGGGGAGCCTCTTCTGATGTCCACCGACACATCGAACACCCTGCCGTAAGGGACCCAGATCAGCTTTCCCTGGGGTCTTTGGACCTGGTAGTGAAGCCCCCTGAGAGTTCCCTTTCGGGATTGCGAGCGATTGTCCTGCACAAATCTGGCGCGGATTCCAGCTTTTTCGAATTTCTCCTGATGATACGATTCCATAAAGAAGCCGCGATCATCCTGGAATACGTCGGGCTCGATGACCACAATTTCGGGAAGAACAGGGGAAGGCACGAAATTCATGGAATACTCTCATTGCAATGGGTGTTCTGGATCTCGACAAGGCAGGAGGCAGTCGGTTCATCCGCACAAAGATCTAGGAGTGATGGAGAGCGGAAGGATGGGATTCAAGAATCTTTCAGTCAGCACTATGTTTTGTCGCTTTCCCCCTTCTTCCATTCTTCCACTATTGCGGTGCTTCATCCTTCGCGATTCTCTCGAGGTACTCGCCATAGCTGCTGTTTTTCATCCCACAGGCAAGCTCGTCCAGCTTCTCTCTCGAAATATATCCCATTCGGAAGGCGATCTCCTCAAGACAGGCGATCTTCAGTCCCTGCCGCTGTTCAATGGTCTGAATGAAGAGGGTCGCCTGTGCAAAGGACTCATGCGTTCCCGTGTCCAGCCATGCGATGCCCCTTCCCAGCTTCTCCACCCTGAGGCTCCCCCGCTGAAGGTAGGCCCGGTTCAAGTCCGATATTTCATATTCTCCCCTTGCCGAGGGTTTAAGCGTGGCTGCAATCTCGCAAACATGATGATCATAAAAGTACAATCCCGTCACCGCCCAATTGGAAAGGAAGATCTTGGGTTTCTCCACAATGTCAGAAGGGTTTCCCGATCTGTCGAATACCACAACGCCATATCGATCGGGGCTCCCGACCCAGTACGCGAATATGGTCGCGCCGTTGACGCTGGCGGCGGACCTGCGAAGGCTTTCTCCCATGCTGTCGCCGTAGAAGATGTTGTCTCCCAGAATCAGGCAGCAAGGATGGTCGGCTATGAAGTCCCTGCCGATGATGAATGCCTGAGCGAGCCCCTCGGGCCGAGGTTGTTCCACATAGCTGAAGGAGAGGCCGAGCTGCTCCCCGTCTCCCAGCAGCTTTCTGAAAAGGGGCAGGTCCGCGGGCGTGGAGATAACCAGGATCTCCCGTATCCCGGCCAGCATGAGCACGGAGAGAGGGTAATAGATCATGGGTTTGTCATAGATCGGAAGGAGCTGCTTGCTGATGGTCTTGGTAATCGGATAGAGACGAGTGGCATGACCGCCGGCCAGGATAATGCCCCTGGTCGCTTTCTCATTGCGGTCCGAGTCTTTGCCCGTACTGTTTTGCATAGTACTCCCTGTAGCTTCCGTCCAGTATCCCCTCCACCCATCGGGTATTTTCGAGATACCAGTCAATGGTTGTTCTTATGCCCTGGTCGAATTTCGTGGCGGGTTCCCACCCCAGCTCTTTTCTGATCTTGGATGTATCCAGGGCGTATCTTCTATCGTGTCCGGGTCTGTCGAGCACGAACCGGATCAGTTTGGTTCGAGGTCCCTCCCCTCGGGTTCCGAGTTTTAGGTCCAGATACTCGCAGATGAGCTCCACCACCTCACTGTTTCGCTTCTCGGCCATACCTCCCACGTTGTACGTTTCTCCGGGGCGGCCTTTCTCGAGGACTCTCAGAAGTGCACGGCAATGGTCTTCCACATAGAGCCAGTCTCGTACATTGCCCCCGTCCCCATACACAGGGAGTTCAATTCCCTTTCTTGCATTCTGAATCATCAGAGGGATCAGTTTTTCAGGAAATTGGTAAGGACCGTAGTTGTTGGAGGAATGGGTCATGATGACCGGTAGACGATAGGTTCGAAAGTAAGCCCGGGCAAGATGATCTGCGGCCGCTTTGCTTGCAGAATAGGGGCTCGACGGATCGTAGGGCGATTCTTCCGTGAAGAGACCCGAATCGCCCAGGGAACCAAAGACCTCATCGGTGGAGATATGGAGGAATCTCATGTCCGGCGGATAAGAGCCATCCTTTTGCAGCCATGTGTTACGGGCGGTTTCAAGAAGATGAAAGGTTCCCAGGACATTCGTCCGTATAAATGCCTCGGGCCCCAAAATGGATCTGTCCACATGGGATTCCGCGGCGAAGTGGATGACCCAGCGTATCTGAAACCTCTCAAACAGACCCTTCACGCACAAAGGATCGCAGATATCTCCCCTGACAAAATGGTATCGATCGGCGAATTTTTTTTCCAGGCCGTCCAGATTGGCCAGGTTTCCGGCATAGGTCAGGTTGTCAATATTGATGAGTCTTACATCTTCTCTGGCATTGAGAATGAATTGGACGAAGTTGCTGCCGATAAACCCGCATCCGCCTGTTATTAGCACATCCATTGTCATATTCTTCCGCAATAGGATCTTATCATCAGAACGGGAACACCATATAAGGGTGCCGCTTGATTGTCAATTCCGACGATATGCCAGTGTGACGATATGCCAGTATGTACAATGAGCCGATCGCTGAAACCCTCAGGTTGTCCCTTGCCAACGGGGTATCTGCGGCTTAATGTAATTAGAAACGGTTGACACCTTAACTCTGTGAAAATGCAGCAGGGTTGACCATGGGGGTCTAAATCTCGCCCCTCTATTCTATGGAACGAGAAGGAGTGATGCGATGAAAGCCCAGGCGAGGGCCATAGATGAATATCGAATACACGATGAACCTTATTACCTTTCCATATCCAATGAAATTGCTCTCTTCACCAAGGCTTACGAGAACAGACTGCCGGTGCTCCTCAAGGGGCCTACCGGCTGCGGCAAAACCCGTTTTGTGGAGCACATGGCCTGGCGGCTTGAACGCCCCCTGATCACCGTTGCCTGTCATGATGATCTCACCTCGTCTGATCTCGTCGGGAGGTATCTCATAAAAGGAAGCCAGACAATCTGGTCGGACGGCCCTCTGGCAAGGGCGGTTAAAACAGGAGCCCTTTGTTATCTGGACGAGATCGTAGAGGCAAGGAAAGATACGACCGTGGTCATCCATCCTCTGGCCGATGACCGGCGCATACTGCCGATGGAAAAGCGGGGGGAGATCCTTACCGCGTCACCGGAGTTCATGCTGATCATCTCCTATAATCCGGGATACCAGAGCATCATGAAGGATCTCAAACCGAGCACGAGGCAGCGCTTTGTGTCTCTCGATTTCACCTACCCCGACGAGACGAAAGAAGTGCAGATCATTATGAGAGAGGCCGCAGTCCCCATGGAGACGGCCAGACGGCTGAGAAGACTGGGTGAGATGACGAGAAACCTCAAAGAAAGGGGTCTCGATGAAGGCGCAAGCACACGGCTCCTGATTAATGCCGCGAAGCTGATCTCCTCAGGTATAGATCCGCGGGAAGCATGCCACGCGGCCGTTACAGGCACGTTGACGGATGACGAGGAAATGCGGATTTCCATGGATGAGATGGTGAAATCGTTGTTTTAGGGTTTCTATGGCTTTTGTAACCAAGAGAAAAAACGTCGAGAACGAAATTCTGCTTTTGCTTCCCATCCCCCTCTATACGAGCTCCCGGATCTACTATGAAGAAGATCTCGAGGAGATGGGGATAGGAAATGTCCTGGAAGACCATCCCGAAGAAGTGCGCATTGCCGTTCTTCGCCAGGCGGGAATCCTCTCGAGCATACAGCCCGAGCTGGCCTTTCACTTCCTTCTGATTTTTCCGAGACTCCTGCAGAGCGTCAGACTGAGTGAACTGGGCAAGTGGGTTGGAATAACGCTGGACATCTATGACAGAGAGGGGTTGAATCCCGCCAGGGATTTCATCCTCAAGATGGAAAGACATCCTCTTTTCGCCCTCCATTGGGGAAGGGGGGTCTCTTTCAACGACGTCTATGGGGTGCTCTCCAACTACCTTCGCGGTCTCGGCAGGGATGACATCGTCCTGGAACAGGGAAAATCCCTGTATACGAATATCACCGCCATTTATTTGCCGGACCGAGTCCCGATCTTTGCCGAAGATGAGACCAATTTCCTGCTGTACAAGATCATGGTGACCCACAAGTTCGGCCAGATACGGTTGGGCACTTTTCTGTTGGGATGGAGCAGTCTCTCCGCTCTGGAGAAGGACCTCGGCGAGCGCTACCGGAAGTCTCTGCCGCCCAATGGAACTCGCTCCCTGTCGCGTCTCTTCAATCTTTTTCCGGAGCCGAAACTCGCAAGGGATCTTTTCATTCTCGCCGACACCATTCGAGTGGAAGAGTGGATGTCGCGCGAGTTCCCCGGGCTTCATCGGGACCTGACCGATCTCAAGAAGGAGCTTGCGTTATTGCGCGGGGGGGTTGAGCACCTTCCGCCCAGAAGCCAGGTGGTGGAACTCCTTATCTCGTGGTGGCTGTCGGACAGGATGAGTTCTCTTCCCGAGCAGAGAGTGTCCGGGATCGCGTGGAAGATTGCAGATCTTTTCTCCCCCCTTGCGCAGGAGGAGCGTTCTACTGAAGAGATCGCCCGGGTTGTCTCCGAGGCCTATGCGTTTATGGATTCTCTCCCGGTCCAGTACAAGGCAGCGAAAAGCATTCCGTATGCCGGGGTGCTCAGGCCGGACGAAGCGGAACGGGGCCGCCGAAGAAGGCGTGAATCTTTGCGAACGAAGTTCCAGGATGAGCTTTCGGATCTCCTCCAGGAACTGCCTGAACCGGAGGAGGTCAGGATCGAAGTCCCTGAAACGGAAAGTCGGGAAGAGTCGGCGAACAGGAGCCCACGGAAACAGACGGTTCCCCGTGAGTTGATCGTGAACGGAAATCCTGTCCCTGTACCGGAAGGACTCCAGAGAGTCATCGACGAAATCTATGAAGACCTGGGATCGATCCCCAGTTCTTATCTCACGGTCACGAACGAAATGTCCGGCCATTATTTTCGCTCCATGGTTCGCCACCCGGATCCGCAGCCGGAGCAGACGCAGGGGACCGCGTTCGCATTTCCTGAAAATGGAGAAGGAATCCATGCACTGGATGAGTGGGACTACAGAAGACAAGGATACAGAAAACGGTGGGCCCTCTTGAGGGAGACCGTTGCGGATTCAGGGGGGTTGCAGTTTGCTGAGGAAACGCTGGACCGCTACAGCGGAATGGTGAGGCAGATCAAGAGGCAGTTTGAGAGGATAAGGACCGGCCAGATGCTGCTCCGCAGGCAAAAGGATGGAGATGAGGTTGACCTGGACTCTGCTGTGGAGGCCTACCATGACAGACGGGCCGGTCTTTATCCTTCTGAAAGGCTTTTTGTGCGTGTGAGCCGAAAAGAGAGGGATATCGCTACCGTTTTCCTCATAGATCTGAGCGGCTCTACCAGCGGATGGGTTAATGACGTGGAGCGAGCGGCGCTTCTGATTATGAGCGAGGCGGTGCAGGTGCTCCAGGACCGATTTGCGATATTCGGTTTTTCAGGGAGAACCAGAAAACGGTGCGAGCTCTTCCGCATCAAGGGCTTCGATGAGCCTTACGGCGATGCCATCAAACGACGCATCGCAAACCTGCGCGCTCTCGAATATACCCGAATGGGTCCTCCCATCAGGTATCTTACCAGGAGACTGAATGAAATCGAGGCGAGGACGCGGCTGTTGATTACCTTGAGCGACGGTAAGCCTGACGACTACGACGGTTATAATGGAGACTACGGGATTGAAGATACCCGACAAGCCCTGATCGAAGCCAAGCGATCATCCATCCATCCTTTTTGCATCACCATAGATAAATCCGAACACAGCTACCTCGCCCACATGTATGGGCCTGTGAACTATGTCTTCATCGACAATCTTTCAAAACTCCCGCTCAGGATCCCTGAGATCTATCGCAAGTTGACGACTTAGCATTAGTCATTTTGCACGGATCGTTTGTCATTTCTCCGGATGTTCAATCTTCATCTGTCTCGAACTTGTTTGTTGAGCTGCATAGAAGGATGGGTTGAGCGAAGCGAAACCCATCTGAAACAGGCCATGCTCACGAGCAGCATTCGATCCTACACACAAACCTGCAAATTCTTCCTTTGATATGAATCCCATTCAGATATAGATTATCTTTTTCATCGAAAAATTCCGCTCGGGTCGGAAAATGGACAATCTTCAGGACAGAGGTTTCTCCACAGGGACGGCAGCTTCACTGGCGTGTCTCTTCAATCCCCGCACTGTTGCAGTAATCGGCGCCTCCTCGGTTATAGGCAAATGGGGCCAGATGATTCTCTCCAATATCCTCGCAGGGAGATTCCCGGGGAAGACCTTTCCCGTGAACTCCGGAGGCGGGACCCTGTGCGGATTGAACTCGTACAGACGGATACAGGATGTAACCGAGCCGATAGATCTTGCCGTAATCACGGCGCCTGCAGGTGCGCTGAGAGAGGTTGTCAACGAGTGCTGCGAAAAGGGAGTGCGAGGGATGGTGGTTATCACCTCCGGATTCAGTGAGGCCGGGGAGGAGGGCAGAAGACTGGAAGAGGAATTGGTATCCTTGTCAAGAGCATCACAAATGATCATGATCGGCCCCAATACCATGGGAATCCTCTGCCCTCATGCGGGACTCTTTGCCTCGGGGGCTCACAGCCGGCCAGGAAAAGGGACGGTGGCCTTTGTGTCCCAGTCCGGAAATCTGGGGACTCAGCTTATTCACTGGGCCGACCAGCAGGGGATAGGCATTTCGCTCTTTGTGGGATCCGGCAATGAAGCGATGGTCACCTGCAGCGATTACCTGGAGTACCTCGAAAGCGATCCTCATACGGGAACCATCATTCTTTACATGGAAAGCGTAAAGGATGGGCGTCGATTCATCGAGGTCTCGAGAAGAGTGAATCGCTCCAAACCCATCATCGTGCTCAAGGGAGGCAGAACCGAGGCCGGCAAAGGCGCTTCAGCCTCACATACCGGCGCAATGCACGGGGAGACCGCCGTCTTCGGGGCGGCTTGCAGACAGGCTGGACTAATCGAGGTTTCGGCGCCATCTGAGCTTCTCGATTTGTCTGCAGCGTTCTCTTCCCTGCCGCTTCCAAGGGGCAACCGCGTGGGGATCGTGACCCTCGGGGGGGGATGGGGCGTTGTAACGGCCGATCAGTGCAACGAAAAAGGCCTCCTGATTCCGGATATACCTGACAATATCGTCCGAACCATTGGATCCTTTTTGCCCCCCTTCTGGAGCAGGAGGAACCCGATAGACCTGGTCGGTACCAAAGACCTGCAGGTTCCTCTCGTGGCGGTAGAGGAGTTCCTGAAGTGGGATGGTGTCGACGCTGTCATCAGTCTCGGCATTGTGGGCCGGCATGAACTGGTGCAATTGCTGGTTCAATCGGTTAGAGAAGTCGATCCCGACGTCTCTTCATCGCACCTTTCGCAGCTGGAATCGGCGAGCCGCGAGTATGAAAAGGCGTACGTGGCAAGGATGGCGGATCTGATGGCGGAGTACCGAAAACCGGTTATCAGCGTCTCTCTGGCCAGGACACAGGAGGGAACTGTGCGACACCAGCAGGGGAAGCCGTATCATCCGGTCTTCTACCAGACTCCGGAGGATGCGGTAAACGTGCTTGCCAGAATGGTTCAGTATCACGAATACAAGGCAAGGTCCTGAGGAGGAGGGAACGCAGGATTCAAGATACATGATGCAGGATAAGAGACTAGGGATGGTTGTCTGCTTACTGCTTACTGTTTACCGCCTTTACCATCCATGAATGCGGTCTTGGAGCGGATGTCGGTCCTGAACCGGTTGAGGTCATCGGCCAGCGATCGAATATGGTTTTCCCATGTTTCAAGGAGCCCTTTGATTCCATGCTTCACCGCATTGGCGGCAACGCTCTCCACCTTTCTTCTGTGACGGCGGTAAAACCGAAAACCAACATAGAAGTTGAGAAGCATGTAGCTGCCGAGCGCGGCAAGCCCCTGTCCGCTGAAAAGGGTGTTGATCCAGGAGACGAGGAGCCGGAGAGCGGTTCTCCAGTCCGAACTCGCGATGATTCCTTCCCATGATTCCCTGCCCCCGATGGCTACAAGGAAAACGAGGAACAGTGCTGCATACGTCGAGTGCTGAACAATTCTGAACCATCTGAAGGAAGGCGAGGGGAGCGTCTGCCCTTGAACAGCCAGGCTTCTTGCCAGCCCCTTCTCAAAGGCTTCAACTCTTCCAGAAACATTCAGGATGGTTTCCATTCGCTCCAGGAGCGGACCCGGAAGGCTGTGGACAAGCATGCGGCGAAGAAGAGAGTCCTTCACCTCCTCTACTTGAGCCTTGAACAACGAGAGGATGCTCTGGGGCGGAGTCGGAGATGTTATTTCAGTGGAAACCTTTCCCGATTTTCCCATTCGACGGAATTCTCCAGTCAGCAGATCAATGGCTTGACCCGGCCCGACCAGAGCGGATGATCCCCTCCTGTGCAGGAGGATGGAACTCCATTCCCTGCTTAGCCATCCGTAGAGTCCCTTCTCCACCTCCGAGATCCACTCGGGTTTCCTGGTTTCCAATTCCTGGAGCGAGGTCTCTATGAACTGCTCCAAAGTTCTGAGGTGGATGGTTTCCCTCTCCAGCAGGGAGAAGATGGATTTCACCTCTACATCCAGGTTGGCTGTCCGGATCGATCTGATCTCTTTGATATCCCTTTGTTGAAAGACGTACTGTTTGAAAAGGGGAAACTGGTTCCAGTGGGCCGGCTGCCCGACTGCAACTGCTTGCTCTGCGGCGAGTCCATAGACAAGCGGTTCCTCCATGCCGTTTTCACGGAGATGGTCTTGAAAACGGTCCCTCGTGCGGGCCAGCAGGTCATACCCTTCTTGGATATCGTTCTCCTGAAACAGGAGATCCAGTTTGTTCAGGACAAAAACGAAGTTCTGTTTGGACTTGGGAACTGATCCGAGAAACTCGTAGAAACGGGCATCAGCGTATTTTTCCAGAGAGGTGACCCATATGAGGAGGTCCAGATGCTCGAGAAAGCGAAACACTCGTTCGCGGTGTTCGGCGGCGATGCTGTCGAAGTCAGGCAGGTCGCAGAGCAGGATCCGTTCAATGGAATCGATGGAGTGGGTCACTTCAATGAAAGGCACTTCGCTTCGGTTGAGGAAGGGAAGGGGGGGCGCCTCTCTGTGCCTGTAGATGAGGACATGATCCGTATGCGGTCTTCGATGGCTTGCAGAGGCGATCTTCGATCCGGCAAGTGCATTCATGAGTGTAGATTTCCCTACGCCCGTTCCACCCAGCAGTCCTATGCCAAGGACGTTTCGCTCGAGGGAGTCCAGCTTGTGCAGAACCCTTCCTGCCTCTGTGATAACTGCTTTTCTCTCCTCATCCCCCAGCGAGAAGGGGAAACCCTGATCCATCAAAGCGAGGATTTGATTGGCGTCCGTTCGCAACTGTTGAAAAGGGTGATCCATCATCGGTCCCCGGATGAAAAGGAAGTTTCTGGAATCCCGGCGTGGAAAGTCTTCAGCCCGGCCGCCGCCTCAGGGGTCGCCATAAGGGATCGGAGGCAGCGTACATACCTGTCATGCTGCTCCTGAAGAGGAGCAGTGAGCGCCTGCCTGTACTGCTCTCCCAGTTCACGGGCAATCTTTCGGATCTCCTGTGCGGCGAAAAGCTCGACAGCGCCCCGAGTGACAAAAGGAGCAAGGGCTGAATCGATGGCGGCATCCACGATGGAAAAGCCCCCTCCCACTGCAACCTCCATGGAGATGATCAGCATGCCCCATAGGACGGAGGTGGTGTAAATCCCCCATTTCTTGGTTGCGGGAATCCCGCGTGCCAGATCTTCAAAGGTCTTCTCCAACCAGGAATCCAGTCTCTCGAACGCCTGAGCGAGGAGGCCCATGACCTCCTCATGGGTCAACGAAAGATCCTCCTTGCGTAGAGCGTGAAAGAGAGGTGAACCCCCGTCGGCAGGCGAGAGCTCCTTGAGAACCCGGATGTGAAATTTCTCCGCTGCTCTGAGGACAGGATTATAGTCAGCCTCTCTCCGGATCTTTTGCAGGTCCTCCTTTGAGAACTCGGGCCGTGATTGTTTCCCCAGCCCAACCATTCGAAGAGGTGTGAGGACGATTTCCCGGATGAGCCTGCGCGGTCCTGCAAGCACGTCATACTTCGCGAAGAGGGCCCGCACTTTTTCGCCGAGTTGTTGCTTGCTCTCCTGCATATAACGGTTTTGAAGGGTCTCGGTGAGTTCCATGGAAATCGACTCCCGGATTTCGTTCAGCCGGCTCAACCACGCCCGTGACGCACTCTCCTCCTGAACGAGAAGAGAGATCATGCGGCCGGTCCCCTGCCGCAGCTCGTTGAGGAGACCGTTCAGATCTTTCTCACGATGAGTGCGAAACGGCTTTCCTTGCACAGTGGAAAGCAGATGACCCTTGAATTCCCGAAAGGATCGCTCGGCCTGGAGCTTCTCCGGCAATGGAGAGCGGATATAGGGGACAGGGTACAGTCGGTCTTCCTGGAGGGAAACGCCAAAACCTTCGAGAACCCGGATGAGATCCGATCCGGAGTCGCGATCCCGTACCTTGTTCAAGATAAAGAAACATGGCTTCTCCGACCTCAGTATTCGTCCGAGCACGGCATTGGGAACCTCGTCCGCGTATTTCTCCTCACTGGAAACAAAAACCACTGCATCGGAGAGACGCAGGAGATCTTCCGTCATCCGGCGATTCGACAATTCCAGGCTGTCCAGATCGGGAGTATCCACCAAGACCAGATGGCGCCACTCTTCCCGTTCATGTCCCAGGGCAATCAGGTGGTCAACCATTCCTGAAGATGGCTGAGGGGGAAGCTTCACACCTGATTCTTTGATGATCCTGATCTCTTGCAGGGGGAATTCTTCCTCAATGGGGGAGTCCTTATGGACATAGGCCACCGGACCGCCGGTCTTGGGTCTCTCCACCCCGGCAAGGCTGAGGGAACTCTCACAGAGTCCATTGAAAAGGGTGGATTTCCCTGTCCCCGTGCCCCCGACAAACACCACCCATGCGTCCTGGTTCATCCTCTTGTAATTGAGGACGGCTGCGGTTTTCGGAAGTTCTCTTTTGAGCGTTTCAAATTGTGCGTAGTCTATAACGAGGCCCGGGCATTGGAGATTTCCGAGAAACCGCCAATCCCAATTCAGTGCATCGTTTTGAGCAGGTGTCTTTAGGAGAAACCGGTTCAATGCGTGAAGAAACCTCCTTGGATGTGAGCGATGTTTAAATGGCCACGCGGACGGCTGCCGGATTCAGGACCCTGACGAGTTCGTCGGGGACCATCTCTGCAAGGAGGCCTCTTTTCCCTGCATTGATGAGGATGGTCGGTAGTTCGAGAATAGTCTCTTCCAAATAGACCGGTAGACTCTTCCTCGTTCCGAAAGGGGAAATGCCTCCCACCATATATCCCGTGTGCCTGTGAGCGGTATCCGGGTCGCACGGTTTCACGGTCTTCACCCCCATTATCCTCGCCAGGTTCTTGGTGGAAACCTCCCTGTCGCCGTGCATGAGCACCAGGAACGGATTGCCGCGGTCATCCTCCATCACCAGGGTCTTGATGACCTGGTGCTCGTCCATACCAAGTTCGCGGGACGCGACTTCGGTACCGCCCTTTTCCTGGTATCGGTACGGTCGGAGGGTGAAGTCCGCTTTCTTCTGCTTCAAAACACGAATGGCCTGGGTGATCGGCTGACTCGCTTTCACGAAAAACTCAAATGTCGTTCGAAGGACACAGCTTGAACACCGCGCATCTTGCATGTGCGGGTCTTCGAGCCTTGCAGACCTCTCGGCCGTGATAAATGAGTATGTCCGAGAAGCGGCGCCATCTCTCCCTCGGCAGGAGTGATTCCAGATCTTTTTCGATTCTCTCGGGGTCCTGGCTTTCGCTAAGCCCCAATCTGAATGCAAGCCTGCGCACATGGGTGTCAACGACAATCCCGGGAATTCCGAAAACCGCCCCAAGAACGACATTGGCTGTCTTCCTCCCCACGCCCGGGAGCTTCAGCATATCCTCCATGGTGGAGGGAACCTCCCCACTATAAAGATCGACCAGACCCTGGCTGCATCCCTTAATGGATTTGGCCTTGTTCCTGAAGAATCCAGTGGGCTTTATGTCCTCCTCCAATTCGGAAATCGGCGCCCTGAGGAAATCCCGGGGCGTCTGGTACTTCTTGAACAGGGAAGAGGTGACCTCATTGACCCGCTTGTCCGTGCACTGGGCTGAGAGGATCGCAGCCACCAGGAGTTGAAAAGCACTTTCATAGCGCAATGCGGTTTTCTCGTAGGTATACAGAGGATCCAGGATCTCGAAGATGCGGTTAGCCCTCTTTTCCTTCATTCGCACGCTTTCCATTTGTCCTCTCTGGTCATAATGTTTTTCAGTAATGGTCATTGGAACGCCAGTATAGTGGAGAAGACAGGGGATGGCAACTTTATGACTCAAGGTGTGGCCTCAAGGCATTGGGAGGAGAAAGAGAGCGGAGCTGATCGGGCAGCGTACGGAATTTCAGTCGCAAGGCTCAATATGAATGGTTTTGACAAAGTGGGTCGAATCGGGCAAATTGATTCTTCTGGAAGAAAGCTCTCTAATCATTCCAAGGAGGGACATCCATGAGATTCTTGCGGTTCTGATATTTTCTCTGCTCGGTCCGGCTTTTCGCTCCACTTTGTACCCTTGTTGCCTCTGAATGCCGTGGCGGAGAACCGCCGGACTGCATGGAGAAGCAGGGATGGAGAAAGGAGAGAAATATGTCGGAAACAGGACTGCTGACGGAAAAGGAGGGAAGACATCTTCTCTCTATTGCGAGGAGAACCATAGAAACAAGCCTCTCCAATCAGGAGGAGGAACCCTCCTCTGACCAGAGCGAATCCCTTAAGTACAAAGAAAAGAGAGGCACCTTCGTGACCTTGACTATCGAAGGAGCCCTGCGCGGGTGCATCGGGCACATTATTCCCCAGGACACACTGATCGAGGGGGTCCGGATCAATGCGATCAATGCCGCCTTCAAGGATCCTCGGTTCAGGCCCCTCAGTCAAAAGGAATGGAAGCGAGTGAAGATTGAGGTGAGCATTCTGACCGAGCCTGTGCCGCTTCGGTATTCCGATGCAGAGGATCTGCTGAGAAAATTGACGCCGGGAAAAGACGGAGTGATTCTAAAAAAGGGATTTCACCAGGCCACCTTCCTGCCACAAGTCTGGGAGCAACTTCCGGAAGTGGAGGAATTCCTGACGCAACTTTGTCATAAGGCCGGTTTGAACGGCGATGCGTGGAAGAGGGAGAAACTCGATGTCTCCATCTATCAGGTCCAGGCATTCCATGAATAGAAGTTTTTTTCGTTATCCCCGCAAAAACACCTAAAGAGCTTCTTTTCCTTTGCCGATGGCTAGGTTCAAGGAGGGTAGAATCCTTGACTCGCCGCCGCAAACATGCACTCTACGGCTTGATCCTGACAGGGCTGATCTATGGGTTGGCCGGCTGTGTCCCCCTTGCGACGGACGTTCGGAAGGAGGCCTTCCGAACTTTTGACAAGTCCTTCGACTCACTCGGAGAGTCCCCCACATTGAATCAGGTGATCGACCTTGGGGGAGTTAAAGTCCATGTCGTCGGGCACAGGCATTTCTTCAATTACCGCAAGGCGGCTGCGTATGGATCGCCGGTGATCGGGTATGCGACTTCCAACAACGAAATATGGGTTTTTGGAAAGGTGGTCAGAGGAAAGATCGTGATCAACCAGGCGGTTCTCGGTCACGAATTGATGCATCTGCTCAATTTCAAGAACAAGGCCATTGCGGACCCTGATCGACTGGATGATCTGGGCGCATAGAAGTGAAACCGGGTTTTCCGGCTTTCCGGTTCAATGGTCATAAACGATAGACCGGACAGCCGGACAAACCAGATAAACTCGATAAACGAAACGAACCTGACAAACCAAGTAGCAGCCCTATGAAGAAGAGACCTCCATCCATCATCATCATTGCGCTCATCTATTTTCTCGAACCGGTGGGCAATATCATGCAGGCCGCCCTTGTCAACGACATGCCTGTTTATGGAGAATCGGGAATCTTGTCTCACCTCGTGTGGACAGATTGGGCCATCCTGTCTCTCTTCCCTGTCACCGGTTTTGGGATCTACATGGTCAGAAGGTGGGGCTGGTATCTTTTCGTCTCCTTTTCAGTGACGCTGATCGTCTACAACGTGTACGTATACTCGATCAACCCCAATTACGAGCTTGAAACGGTCCTGCTCTTTATTGGTGTTGTCACCTTCATGTCGGCTTTTTTTCTAAGAAAGCACGTCTATGCGCCTTATTTCAATCCCCGCCTTCGCTGGTGGGAGAGCGCAGCGAGATACCGAGTAGGCTTGAACACCCAAATTCTTACGGATCAAGGTGTCCAGACATGCACAACGGTCGATATCTCGGAAACCGGATGTTTCCTCAGCACCCGGGCAGTACTGGATGAAGGCTCTCTCGTGATGCTGAAGATCCACTGCAGAGGGGCCGAGATAGGCTGTCTTGGCAGGATCGTCAGAAAGTCTACTGAAAGAGAGTTGGTGCACGGCTACGGCATCATGTTTCAAGGCGTGCCCAAAGAGACCAGAAAGATGCTCAAGCTTCTGATCTCTTCCCTGCAGCAACTGGGCAGAGAACAAAGGGAAGGAAAAATCAACGTCTCCGAGGTCCCTTCCAATTTCTGGGAAACGAGAAAGGTGCCTTTCTCGAGGGTGTTCTCCAGCCTCAAATCCGCCTTAAGTCGTACCGTGTACAGCTTCAGGAACGGCTTCTAATTCGTCGTGAACACCAGCGACTTCACCGTGACAGGAAACACCTGGTCACCCACGAGGGGCTTGCTGATATCGATCCAATCTCCATCGCTGAGGGACAACTCATCGAGTGACAGCAGATTGGTTTTCAACCCGGTCTCCCGTCGAATGACATTTCCCACACTGCGCGCGATATCCTTCTCGAAGATAAGAATGACGGGGATTTTCTTGTGAACGGTATTGGGGAGCGCATTCTCGATTGATCTGGCAAACAGTTCCAGTGAGGGATAGTGAACCCGCACCGGATCCTTGAAGTACAAGGCCACGATCTCCTGCCCTTCCTCCAGATCGAACCTGTTGAACGCCATCTGCACCCGGGACACCACATGGTCCACGCTCAGTTTTTCCAGATCCGCATCCACCCGGAGCACGGGAACATTACGAAGCGGAAGTGTCAGTCGGTTGTCCATGAACCCCGAGGAACCCGAAATGGACAAAGAGTAAGCGCCTGCGCCGATCACGGTGGCTCTGATCTTGTTGAGCGGCTCGACTACTGGAGACTTCAGGTTGGGAGTCAACGAGCGGATGGTTTTGGCGAGAATACTTCCGATGTCGTTATAACGGCCTTTCTTGCCGTAGATGATCTCGGCCACGCCTCCGGAAAACATATACTCGTCGATCGGGATCGAATAATCCAGATCGCCGGTCATCATGAGTTTCCTGGCAAGAGGGGAACGCGGAGGGCCCATCATCACCTCAATGAGCACTTCGGCCATTTTGGCCGCGATCTTTCCGATGTGCTCTTTGGGGATTCGATCTCCAAGCCGGTACTTCATGCCGATATCCCGCATCACTTCAATCGCCGGGTCGGCAAGCTGGCGGATTCTGATCTCTGAGTCGAGGGCCATCAACCTGCCGCCGACCGCAATGCAGCTTGTAGAGAGAACCTCGCCGTTTCTGGATACGGCCAGGTTGGATGTCCCGCCTCCGATGTCACAGGACATGACCGCTTTGCCTTGATCCCTGGATCGAGCGGTCGCGCCGGAGCCCATGGCCGCGAGAAGGCTTTCGAAGTTGGGGCCTGCTGTTGCCGCTACGAATTTGCCTGCATCCTTGGAGAGGGCCTCAGCGATCTGGGGGGCGTTTCGTTTCTTTGCGGATTCACCCGTAACGATAACCGCGCCAGTGTGAATGCTGTCAGGGTCGATCCCCGCGCGTTGATATTCTTCCTTGAAAAAGGAGTTCAGCGTCTCGATGTCGAGGGACCTGTCCGGAAGAATGGGGGTATCGATGATCCTTCCTTCATAGATCACCTTTCTTTCTTCAATCCGGAAACGCAGAGTAGGGGACCTTTCATCCCTGACCAGGATCAGATTTGAAAAGGCAAGATGACTGGTTGCGCTGCCGACATCGATGCCGACGGAGAGTAGTTCGATTCTGTTGATTTCCATTGCCGTCTCTCACAAAACACGATTTGGATGCACGCAGGACAACCTGGGCATCGGCACTGCATTGATGTTGAGGCTTTCATCTTCATAGAAAATCCGAAACCCCATCCATCCAGAGGATACAAGGGTGAACGGGGAGTCTGCTGAGCCGAAATTTACGCCCTGAGGCCCTGTCGCCTCAATTTGCTCTTTCGCCCCGAAATATAAGGAAATCTGCCTTATGTGTCAATCCGGTTTCAACATTGCCTCTTCCCACCAGCCGATGACGGAGCCATATCTCTCAAACCGTACCTCTTCTCTTGTTTCAACCTCCCGAATCCACTCCCCCAATGAAGATGCGTGATGAATGATCAACGGAACGCTTCGGTTCGGCAGGATGTCGGAGGCAAGGCGGTACATATCCATGGCTTTGCCTATATGCGCTGCGGTTTCCTTTGTATCCCAGGGTGTGGGGTGGATGAACCCATGAACCGCCCCTTCCGCCTTCGAATAGGCCCACTGGAAGGGAAAGAGCTCCTTCAAACGCCGCATGAGACGTACGGCAAGCAGGTTCATTTCAACGGTCGAACCCTTGTGAAGATTTTTTAAAATTTCATCGTCAAATGATTCGAAGCCTACCGACGAGAGAAGAATCCTGATCCTCATCTTTCTGGCAATGGCCAGAGCTTCCCGCAACTGTTTTTCTCCCTGCACCAGCCAGTCCGCTCTCATCGTGAGATTCACCTGGGAAAGCCGCAGGTCTCTCTCCCCGGCCTGCGTCAGAATATGCGGGAGCCCGGGGAGAGGATTCTCGTTGATCAATTCAAAAGCGATTTTGCGGCCGTCCTCCGCCTCGGGAAGTCCGGAGATCTGCGCCAGAACCTTTTCACGATCCAGAACTCCATGAAAGCCCTTATCGATGGCCACATCGCAGAAACTGCACCCCCTGAGGAGCAACTGCACCCGCTGCTTCTTCACTTTCTGCATTGAAACCGGGTAGTCGATTTCGATCTGTCTGGGACGAGAAGCATGGGGGCATCCTATCTGCTGCAGGACTTGGGCGGTGGCAACAGGATGGTTCGTGAGCAGTCCCTGGTCCAGCCGGAAAAGATTCCCCCATCTCACTCTCGTAAGAAACCCCTCGTCCCAGGGTTTCTTGGTGTTTGAGAGGATGGCTCCCTTTTCCGCGGTCAGCAGGAATCCTGGGCCCGCGGGAAGAGTCGTACGAGGCTCTTTCAGGAAAGGTATGATCTGCTCGGCGGGACCATGAAGGGCAAAAGAAAAGGAACTGGAGAGGCCGGGAAACCGGTGCGTAAAAGATCTCCACTCCTTTTCCCCTCTGAAATCCGTGTCGGCCTGAGGACCGGCGAGAATGGTGACCGCACCTTCCTGTTTCAGCCCCTTGGCGAGCTCGATAAGATCCTGGCGTCCTCCCAGGGTGGAAAACCCGACAACGGGCTCATGAGCGCCGAAGTAATCAGAAAGAACCTTTTTGAGAACGGTTTTGTCATCCCCCCTGTCCACCGCAATCACGATGCACTCGTAGGGGGTGTGCTCTTCAATGATGGTCGCAGCCATCTGCGGGCCGAGAAGGCCGTAGGTCTCACCGGCAAAATAGCCGGCGACGATCACCATTTTTTTGGTATGTTTCATTTTTCCCGCACATCCGCTATCTTCTTTATACCGCCGCAATCATCTGAATCAAACTAGTTTCCGTGACGTACTTCGTGCCTTCGTGTTATGAGCTGTCTCACTATTGTCCTCTGAAGGCACATGATCGGATGTTGCCGTTGCGCTGGTTTGATGGTAAATTAATCATTCAAACAAGGTGGAACTGAGGTACCGTTTTCCATGCTCGACACCAAGGAACTGGTAAGATACGACAGACAGATCCTGATCCCCGAGATCGGGGAATCAGGACAGGAACGCCTGAAGAATGCAAAGGTATTTATTGCCGGAGCGGGTGGGCTCGGTTCTCCGATTTCGATCTATCTCGCTGCCGCCGGAATCGGAAGAATCCGGCTGGTGGACTGTGACACTGTGGATGCAAGCAATCTCAACAGACAGGTGCTCCACTGGGAAAAGGATGTGGGCAGGAAAAAGGTCGAATCGGCATGCGAGAAGCTGAAGGATCTCAATCCCCATATCTTCATAGAACCCGTTTGCGATGTCATCACGGCCGCGAACGTTTTGAAACTCATCGAAGGGTTCGATGCGGTGGTCGATGCCATGGACAATCTGGAGACTCGTTTTCTTCTCAACAAAGCAGCCGTGGATCGGCAGATTCCCTTTTTCCATGGCGCGGTGCGCGGCTTCGAGGGAAGGGTGATGACAATCCTGCCCGGCAGGACGGCCTGCCTCCGGTGCATGCGCAAGGAGAGCCTGCCGCCGGAAAAGTTCCCCGTGATCGGGGTGGCCCCGGCACTGATCGGAACTATCCAGGCTACGGAGGTGGTCAAGTATTTTGTGGGAGCTGGACGGTTGCTGACCAACCGTATACTGCTCTACGATGGACTGGATTGCAGGTTCACCGAATTCCAGGTGCGCCGTGATCCGAATTGCGACCATTGCGGTCATCTGAAAGGAAGGGGGCAAGGGGAGTGAGCGTCAAGGTACATATTCACAAAACCCATCGACAATTTACCAACGGCCTTGAAGTGGTGGAGACAAGAGGGTTCACGGTAGGGGAGTGTCTGAAGGACCTCGTGCGACAATATCCGGCATTGAGCGGGAGCCTCTACGGCAAAAAGGGCGGGCTGAATCCGCTCCTCGAGATCTATGTGAATGCGGAGAGTGCATACCCCGACGAGATGGCCAAGGGGGTGAAGGACGGGGATGCCATCCACATTACGCTGATGCTCTCTGGAGGGTAGACCCTGATAGGATCGAACCGCAGAATGTCCAATGTCCAATATCCAATTTTCAAGGGAAGACTTCCGAAAGAGAACCGCGTAGGTCGCCCCGTTTTCCGCAGAAGTGCTGGAGAGTGCAAGAAGGACTGAAGGGAGGAGATCAGAACCTGCTGCGGGGGGAGGATTTTCCTTAGATATTCGACATTTGAAAGAGAAGAGGGGCGCCCCTGGATTTCCTGGAGAGCCCCTCTTGTCATCTGGAGAGAAGGGTCCGAGAACGGACCCTAATAAAATGGCTTAGTGAGCCTGGGCGACCAGTGCGGACGCCTCTTTGGCGGCCTTCGAAATCCTCTCGGCCGCGCTCCTCTTCTTGTCGATGCTCACATTGTCCGGATCCACGTAATCGACCGCTTTCATGTCGCAGAATCGAACGCACTGGGGGTCCCCGTCGCAAAAATCGCACTTGAAGACCTTCCGGTCGATCGTGTTGTAGGACATGGCCCCGAATGGGCAGACCGCCACGCAGGAGCGGCAGCCGATGCATTTATCATAGTCTATCTCAGTAGTGCCCAGGGACTCGTTGCGCGAAATCGCCTTGACCGGACACACATTCATGCACGGCGCATCCTGGCACTGATTGCAGGACATGGGGATATAGAGCCCTTCCTGCTCCCACTTCATGACCCTGATGCGGCTCCTGGCAGGGTTGGAGATGCCGTCGTGGGATACGGCACACACGAGCTCGCAGAGCCTGCAGCCCGTGCACTTTTCATGATCGATATAAAGAACTTTGGACATGGTTTCCTCCTCCCAAATTACACCAGGTGTGAAGGCTCTTTGTCGATGCCGAGCCGTTTCAGAGTTTCCGGTTTGGGGATGCCGTTCTCGTCCCAGCCCTTGTGGTCGTAGCACTCCTGGCGCATCTTCAGCCATTTATCCTTTTCTATGACACGGCCGATCGCATCAGGAGCCCCACGCCGGGTAGGTTCGGTGTGGTAACGATTGTTAAGTACGTCGCCTTTTTCCGGATCGTCCTTGGTCAAACCTTCCCTCAGGTTGAACAGCCGCTCCATGTTGTTGCAACGTTCCGCGACTTCCCAGATCTCCTTTGGTGTGAGCTGGATACCCGTGTTGTAGTAGAGCACCTTGGACCAGTCCTCGAAGTTCGGGAGGGTGGCGCCCAGGAAGGTCGTGTGATACTTGCAGATGCCGAGGCAGTCCACACCCATGTAACAGTTCTCGTGCCAGAAGACCTGCCAGGGCTTGCCGATGTACTCGGTTTGCTCGCTGCTGAGGGGGCCGTCGTAGGGAATCGGGCTGCTGTAGATCTTCCTCAACACTTCCTGCGGGAGGTGATAGAGGTCGATGGCAGGCCTGCTTCGGAGGTGGTCCGAGCCGCGGGATGAGAGCGTAATGTTCAGGGCAAGCGCCGGCGTCGCTCTCTCGTCGGAGTGCAGGTTGCTCATGCCCTTCACCTGGATCAGGTACTTGAAGGAGTCCTTGCCGATCTTCTTGGAGGCGGGAATGCCGCCGTCGGCCAGAACGTTTCCAAGCCATCCCTTCCGGAAGCTGATGCGCTCGATCATCTCGATGACCGCCTCGTCGTTTCCGAAGCGCAGCTCCAGGCCGTCGGTTTCCTTGTTCGTCAGGATGCCGACCTCGTAGAGCTCCATGGCCCAGGAGATGAGGCTCCCGATTTCCAGGTTGTCCACCCCGTACTGGTCTACGAGATGGTTCGCAATGAGGAGGGTTTCCGCCCTCGGGGTGTCGGTCTCTCCGCAGAAGGCGCCCTGGGAAGTGTACTCTGGGCCTTCGTCGTATCGGCCGGCCCACTTGCTGTTTCCCGGGATCTTGTACTGGGCCCGGCAGTGCACCTGGCAGCCGAAGCAGCCGGTCATGTGGTAGGGGCCCATGGTCTCTTCCGCGATCTCATCCAGATGCTCGGGCTCGATGTCGTCCGAGTACTCGCACTGGTTGTATTGGAAGTTCCTGGTCCGGACCCCGCCCCAGGAGTTCGTGGCGCCCCAGATGAAGGGGGTGCCAATGGCGCCCTGGGTCTGGTTCACCTTGGCGCTGGTGATCTGCTCGATGAAGCGCTTGTTGAACTCCAGCGCCTCTTTGGGGTGCGCGATCTTGATGTCCATGGTGCCTCTCGCCGCAACGGCCTTGAGGTTCTTGGACCCCATGACGCATCCCATGCCCGTCCTTCCGCCGGCGTTCTTGATGCCGGTCATCACGTTCGCGTACCGCACCAGGTTTTCCCCGGCAGGCCCGCACACCATGGATTTGACTTCCTGGTCCCCGAGGTCGTCGCGGATGGCCCACTGGGAATCCGGCACCGGCAGGCCCCAGATGCCGCGCGCATCCCGGATTTCGATCTCGCCGTTATGGATGTAGATGTATACGGGGTGTTTCGCCTTCCCCTTGATGACCAGGTGATGGAACCCGGCCCAGGCCATCTCCGGGGTGAAGAAGCCGCCCATGTTGCAGCTCCCCAGGAGGCCGGTCAGCGGGGACTTTGCCATCACATGACACCTGGATGTTGCGGATGCGAGCGTGGCGCAAAGAACGCCGCCGCTCACGATGAGGGGGTTGTCCGGGCTCAATGGATCGCACCCCTTCTTGCAATGATTGTAGAGCAGGTAGGCATCCAGGCCCCTGCCCCCCAGGAATTTCTTTCGCACCTCGAGCGGAATCGGCTTTGTCTCGATGCTCCCGGTCGTGAGATCGATGTAGGCGATCTTTCTGTTCAAAGGCATATCACTTTACCTCCTTCCCCTTCTCCATCATCTTTTTGTCAAAAACTTCCTGGGCGATCTTTCTGTTTACATCCCACACCGGTCCTCGGATACGGGGGAACCCGTCTTTGACCCATGCCACACGGAATTCGCATCCGCAACTGGGGCATTTTATGGTGTTGTCGCCCTTCTTGGGCTCGAGCCGCTCCATACAGGTGGGGTTGGGGCACCTGAATTTCCCGAGCGTTCGGGTGGCCCGGAGGCTTTCGGCAGTGGATTTTTCTCTTTCATCGAGCGCCATAATAATCCTCCTCTTTTTAGACGGAAGCGTAACGAATAGTTCATCATTGTGAACAACTGTTTGGATGATAGCAAAGCGAGGTCTTTTGTCAAGAGAAATTCAGATTGGTCAAAAATGACATAATAATAAAAATCAACCAGCTACACGGGCTTTGAGGCAAAAGGGAGGACATCCCCTGAACAGTGTCTATGGGTTCATCATGCTGAACAACGAGGGCGCTAATCCCACTTTCTCAGCATGACAAGCAGGGTAGGTTCATCATAATGAACTCGCTGCTCTGGTTTTGTTGTCAGTGAATCTTCTCCTCGCAAAGTCACATAAAACAAGACTTACGCAGAAGATTATACAGTGCTGCATCCCTGATTCCTACAGGGAATGTATTGACAGTACGAGTGGAAACCAGTAGATACAAGAAAACAGTTCAACATGGTGAACAATGGCAAAAGGGTATTTTGCACCATCCGTGAAAAGGGCCTTTGAGATTCTGAGAATGATTTCCAGATCCAGGGATGGGATGGGCATTAGTGAACTGGCCAGAAGCCTGGAGATGGCGAAGAGCACGGTCCATGGGATGACCTCCGCCCTGGAAGAAACCGGCGCGGTAATGCGAAATCCGGTTACAAAGCGCTACACCCTCGGATTCACTCTTTTCGAACTGGGAAGGGTAGCCTATTCCCAAGTCGATCTCAAATCGCTTTCAAGACCGGCCATGGAGAACCTCATGGAAAAAACCGGGACTTCCGTTTTCATGGGATTGTTGAACGGGGAGCATGTGACCATCCTGGATGTGGTGGAATCGAAGAGCGAGCTGAAGATCACCGCGCCTATAGGAGCGACCATTCCTCTGATCGCAGGGGCGGTGGGGAAGGTACTGCTTTCCCGAATGGATGAGGATCAGGCAATCAGGCTGGTAAGGGAAAAAGGTCTGACCCGTTACACGGCCAACACGATCTCCAATCCGGAAACGTATTTTGAGGAGATCCGATCCGTGCGGAAGAGGGGATACGCCACAGACGACGAGGAATATATTGCAGGGGTTCGGGCGGTAGCCTCTCCGATTCTGGAGGAGAGCGATATGATGGGCGCGCTCTGGGCCGTGGGTTTCAAGGCGAGCCTGGACGGGGAAAAAATGAAAACCCTGATCTCTGAGACCAAGAAGGCGGCGGAGGCGATCAACCGGAGGGTCCGTGGGAATATGATGGGGTCGGGAAACGGAAATCAGTAGCCCGATCGCGGATCAGAAACTGCGTGAGAATCAGCATCGAACATTGATGCTGCCGTAAAAAGTCCTGAACTCGTCATGCCGGACTTGATCCCCGCTGAACACGGGATCTTCGACCGGCATCCAGAAGTTCTTGAAATCACTGGATCCCGGTTTTCACCGGGATGACGGAAAAAGAACATTTTCGACTTTTTACGAGATTGTCAACATTCGATGTGGCGACGTTGCAGGTTTGACATTTGTCCGTTGTCACTGGTCAGTTGACTTTCATTCTACATTGGATGTTCGATGCTGGACGTCCGCTAGATCTTCCCCGCAACCTCCTGCAGAAACCTTTCGAAAAAAGATTCCATGAACACGTGCCGCTTTTCAGCCATGCGGCGACCCTCTGATGTGAGCATCCGATCCCTGACTCTGCAGAGCTTCAGCTTGAATTCCCTGTACCCCGTATCCTCCCTGGTGTATGGCCGGGTTTCCTCGATCGTGATCTCCGGGTTATGGAGCCTCGCGCCCACCTCGCCCGCAAACAGAAATGCTCTGCCGATCCCCACGGCGCCTATGGAGTCCAGCTTATCGGCGTCGAAGAGGACCTTTGCCTCAAGGGTTTCAGGGCGGCTGTTCCCTCTGAACCGATGGGAATGAATGCAGTGGATGATGTTCAACCTTGTCTCCGGGCCCAGGGGAAAGTCGCCGAGGAGCTCGGACGCAATGGCTGCACCCCTTTCTGCATGACAGACGAGTCCCTTGGAGGAGTCCTGAAAAGGACGACCTACATCGTGGAGATACGAGGCGATCTGCAGTACAAAAGGGTCCGCGCCTTCCATGGGACCGATGTGCATGCATAGCGTGAATACCCGCAGGGTGTGATCCCAGTCATGGCTCGAAGGGGCCTGGGAAAGGGACCGTTTTGCGAAAATTCTGATCTCTTGGATTATGCTCTTCTCAGCTGTTGCCAAACCATAACCTCATCAACCTTTTATTTCCCGGAGCTAACTACACATGTAATAGTGTCATTTCGAAGGAACGAAGTGACTGAGAAATCTTTGATGTCACGAAATAGGATTTCTCTCTTCGGTCGAAATGACATAGCGGATACTTCTGCAAGTTGGCGCTAGATCGCCATCTTTCGGCATATCGCTTTGACTTTGTCCATCACTACGCCCGCGTCCACTGTCATGAATCGCCTCTCCTTGAAAAGCACCCTGCCGTTCACAATCACGTGTCTCACATCCGCGCCCATGGCCGAATAGACAAGGCTTGAGAAGGGATTGTACAAAGGGACGAGATGGGGACTGCGGAGATCTACAACAATGATGTCCGCCTTCTTTCCCGGTTCGAGGGTGCCGATCCTCTTTTCCATTCCCAGAACCTTGGCCCCGAGGCTGGTTGCCATTTGCAGCACGGAGGCCGCGCTCAGGGTGACCGGGTTCATTTCGAACACCTTGCTCAGCTTGGCTGCGCTGTCCATTTCCTTGAAAAGATCCAGATCGTTGTTCGAACCGCATCCGTCCGTGCCCAACGCTATGGTAAGACCCTTGGCCACCATATCCGGCACCCTGGCCACCCCGGAACTCAGCTTCATGTTGCTCTCAGGCACGTGGACAATCTTCACACCCCTTTCCGCCAGGAGTGTTATTTCTTCATCATCCAAATGAATGGCATGGGCACATATGAGCCCCTCGCAGAGCAGGCCCAATCTGTCCAGGTGGCGCACAGGCCGAACCCCGGTCTTCCGAACAACGGCAGCCACTTCCTCAGTGGTCTCGGAAAGGTGAGTCTGAAGAGGAACCGAAAAACTTCGTGAGATCTCCATTGCCTGCACCAGGGTGTCGTCCGAACAGGTGACGGGACTGTGGCAGAAAAGACCGGGGGTAATGAGATCTGAAAAATCAATCCACCTCTCCAGGAATCTCCTGCCGTTCAAAAGGTTTTCTTTTGGGTCCGGCACACCCGGTGCTGGAAAATCTATCACACCCTGGGCGACGACGGCCCGAAGACCTGCCTGGTGCGCCGCACGGATCGTGGCGTCCTGAAAGAAGTAGCCGTCGGAAAAGGTAGTCGTGCCGGAAGCGATCATCTCCAGACAAGCAAGGAGCGCCCCCCAATACACTGTTTCTTCATTGAGGTGCTTTGCTTCTGCGGGAAAAATGTTTTGGTGAAGCCAAGTGCTCAATGGGAGGTCGTCGGCGAACCCCCTGAAAAGGGTCATTGCGGCGTGCGTATGTGCATTCACAAGCCCCGGCATGATGATACCCTCTCCTGCATCGAGAATTTCCGCGTGAGAAGGGAGATCACCCTTCTTCGGCCCGGATTGAATTTCGAGGATGCGATCTCCCCTGACGATGATCCGTCCGTTTTCGAGAGGGGCCGCTTCATGCACCATGGTGAGTGCGATGCCTCCTTCGATGACCAGATCGGGTCCGCCGGCTGGGTACCGGTTTCCTGCTTCAGATGGTTTTGTATAAGTGTTCAACTTGAATGCCCTCTGCGGTTCTCTTGCCGGACTGTTCCTTCATAGGGTTCTGCGTTGCCGTTTCTTATACCATAAATTTACAGGGCAAGAGTTCTTAAGAAGAGGCTCGCCGCTCGTTTGAATTTGCTTGACTTGATGCAAGGTTCTGTTAGTTCAGAAACCGATACCATGAACACTTCCAGACTTTCTGATATCCCTCTGAGCCCGGATGAATCGATCGATGAGTTCATGCACGGGCGTCTCAGGCTGATTCAGCCCAGACGCGGTTACCGCTTCTCGATCGATGCGGTGCTTCTCGCTCAATTTGTCACCACAAAGGTGGGGGACATGGTCGTGGACCTCGGGACCGGATGCGGAATCATACCTCTCCTCCTTCTCCTGACGAGGCCTCTATCCCATGCTCTCGGCTTGGAGATCCAGTCGGATCTGGCAGGCCAGGCATTCAGAAATGCCTCTTTGAACGGAGTGGCCGGCAAGATGAGCGTGGTCGTTGCGGATGTAAGGAACGCTCCCCTTTCCCCTCTTTCGACCGATGTGGTGGTATGCAATCCCCCTTATCGCCAGTTCGCTACGGGGCGGATAAATCCAAATCCACAAAAGGCGATCGCCAGGCATGAAATCCTTTTGGGGTTGGATGATATCCTGAAAACCTCGAAGCGCATTCTGAAGATCGGCGGAAGAATGGCCCTCATCTATCCTGCCGTGCGAGTAGTGGACATGATGGCCAGGATGAGGAGTCACGGGGTGGAGCCCAAGCGAATCAGGTTCATCCACCCGAGCGGAGAATCCGAGTCAAAGCTTGTCCTGGTGGAAGGGACTGCCGGAGGAAGACGGGGGATAAAGGTCTTGCCGCCGCTCCTTGATCCAAAAGATCTCCCTATCCTGAGCTGAGGCGGAACTCGATCTTCTCGACCGTAGGGCGGCCAAGTTTTTCATTCAGTTTATCCCTGATCGCTTTCTCCGCCAGACCGAGTTCCTGGAGCCAGATGGGCTCAGAAACCCTGACCCTTAAACGTCCTTTTCTGATCCAGAGAGGGTGGGCGTTTCTTGCAACCACTGGTCCGACCGTATCATCCCATACGCGCCAGATCAGACCATCTTCAGGATTGATGGAAAGACCGGAGTCGGTCATCAGGGATGCGATAATATCTTTCAGGGATGTGAGGCCCTTTTTGTTCTCGTCCATATGCACTTTGCCACGAAGCCACCAGGAAACCTGTCATCTTTGTGTCTTAGTGCCTTTGTGGCTAATCTCTTGTCCTTTCGGCATCCTTTAATCATTGACGGAACAACGAGTTGTCTGTATTGTAGCAGAAAATAGCTCAATAAGAATAGAGGAAATCCAATGGCATGGGATTGGGAAAAATTACAGCAGCAAAGAAAGACAACAGGTCCAAAAACGCCCCCTCAGGTAGGGCAGGTCCTTGACAGGTTCAAGGGAAGTCGATTCAAATTGCCCGGCTTCTCCTTCATTGTCATAGGCCTGGTAGTTATCTACTTGGCAACTTCCACCGTGTACACGGTTGCAGTCGATGAGGTCGGTGTCATCCAGCGGTTCGGGAAATATTCGAGGATCGCCGGTCCGGGACTCAACTTCAAACTTCCGGCGGGCATCGAAAAGCTGTCCAAGGTCAAGGTCAGGTACGTCTACAAGGAAGAGTTCGGTCTGCGCACCGCTAGGGCGGATGTGAGAAGCCGATACGCCGGAGGGGAGGCATATCTCAGCGAGTCGCTCATGCTCACGGGCGATCTGAACGTGGCCGTGGTGCCGTGGATCGTTCAGTACCGGATTAAGGATCCATACCTGTACCTTTTCAAGGTGAGGAACGTGAGGAACACCTTGCGTGACCTTACCGAGGCGACCATGCGTCTTGTTGTTGGAGACCGGAGCATCAACGAGGTCATCAGCAAGAGAGAGGAAATCGCCGTGCAGGCGCAGGAACTGTTGCAGAAAGAATTGGACGAGGCGGAAACGGGCATCAGTGTGACAACAATAGAGATGAAGAGAACCAATGTGCCTGAACCTGTGCAGCCTTCCTTCAACGAAGTCAACCAGGCCGTTCAGGAAAAGGAGAAAATGATTTATCAGGCGAGAGAGGCATACAACAAAGCGGTCCCCCAGGCAAGAGGCGATGCCGAGAAGACGATAAGGGAGGCGGAAGGATACGCACTTGATCGGGTGAACAGGGCGAAGGGGGATGCATCGAGATTTCTTTCCCTCTACCAGGCTTATGTGAAGTCCGAGGATGTGACACGGAGGCGACTCTATTTGGAAGCCATCAGGGACATATTTCCCAAGCTCGGGAACAAGTACATTGTCGACTCCAACCAGAAGAATTTCTTACCCCTGCTGAATCTTGGCAAGACAGAGAAAGGAGGAGAGCAATGAAATCGAAAGCAATCCTTTTTCCTGTCGCTGTCCTGCTGATCATTCTTTTCACGTCGGCTTATGTCATTGACGAAACCGAGCAGGTCGTGCTCACGCAGTTCGGGAGGGCACTCGGGGAACCGAAAAGTGAGCCGGGCCTCTATTTCAAGATTCCCTTCATCCAGCAGGCGAACTATTTTCCGAAAAACCTTCTGGAATGGGATGCGGATCCCGGCCAGATTCCCACCCTGGACAAAACCTTCATATGGGTGGATACGTTCGCACGATGGAAGATCGTGGATCCTTTGAAATTTTTCCAGACTGTCAACAACATGCCAGGGGCATTGACACGACTGGACGACATCATCGATTCGGCGGTGCGCAACTTCGTCACATCCTACCCTCTGATCGAAACGGTCAGGAAGACCAATCGGGAGTTGGATACCTTTGAGGTGGGCCTTGACCAGGTCAAAGATACCAGCCCTCTCGGAGAGGTGACCATGGGGAGGAGCACGATCACCAAACGCATCCTTGAACAGGCCCAGCCCAAGCTGGTCCCATTCGGGATCGAGTTGGTGGATGTGAAGTTCAAGCTTCTGAATTATGTTGAAGAGGTCCAGAAATCCGTTTTCGGCCGTATGATCGCCGAACGTAAACAGATTGCCGAAAAATTCCGATCCGAAGGCCAGGGAGAGGCCCGCAAGATCGAAGGAGAAATGGAAAGGGATCTGAAGAAGATTACCTCGGAAGCGTACATGAAGGCCCAGGAGATCAAAGGAAAGTCGGACGGAGAGGCTACCCGCATTTACGCGGAGGCCTTTGGCAAGGATCCGGAGTTCTACTCTTTTGTCCAAACCCTGGAAACATACAGGGAGACCATGGGGGGGGACAGCTCCCTGATCCTCTCGACAGAGTCCGATTTCCTGAAGTTCTTCAAGGGGTATAATATGAAGGAGCCGGTCCGTTAGTAGTCACAGAAGAGTTAACGATTACCTGATAACGGTTTCGCGGAGCGGATATGGTAAGAGCGGAAATACAGCTTTTCCTTGAGAATGCACCCGGGCAGCTGGGCAGACTCGCCGATCTTCTTGCGGCGGAAGGCATCAACATTGATGCCATGACCATTCAGGACGCCTCGGCTTATGTCAGGGAACTCTTCAAAGCCAGAGGCAAGTCGCTTAAGAGGATAGCGCCGGCCGCCTCATACGGGTCCATGCAGAAGGACTCTGCCGATTACGCCCTGATCCGGCTGCTCGTGAACCACACGGACAAGGCGATCGATCTGCTCTCCAAGAAAGGATACCTCTTCGACATCATGCCGGTGGTGGCGCTCGAGATCGAGAACAAACCGGGCACCCTGTCGGAGATGGCGAGAAAGTTTGGAGAGGAAGGAATCAATATCCAGTACGTTTATGGGTCGGCCGTACCGGACCAGAACAGATCGCTCTTCGTGTTTTCTCCTGAAGATATCGATGCGGCGGCAAAGATTTTCAAGGAAAAGGAATGATCCCTCCGGCGCTTTCGATGCCCTCATGACCTGCGCCTGGACGGCCTTCAGCACGGTCCTTGTACCAGCTCGGAAAACCCCTCTCATTGCATGATGGCACCCGTCATGCGCACAAGTGGGGACCTCCGCGCGAACGCTCGCAGGATTCCCTGGCCGCTCGATTGATCAGAGGCTGAGGCGAATTCAGCATGGCCTCCATGCATTCAACGACCGAGCCCCTCATCTCTGTCGCATCGCGGGCGCAGGACCCCTTGAAGTTGGCGAGCAGACACGACAAGGCTTGTATGGCAAGGATCCGCGCCTCGAGGTAGGTTCCTTCATCCATGGCGATATGGAGCACCTCTTTCACGAGTTCTTCGCAGGGGCCGGAAACCTCGTCCACACATCCGAGAACCGCCTCTCGCAGTCTCCAGTTGTGCCTGTATCTCAGGATCCTCACGAGTCCCGGCTGGTGCTCGTTGAGCCGTCCTGACTGCTTCAACTCTTCCAAAATCTGGAGAACCTTCCCCCATTCCATCAAGTTCCCGAACATGTCGGAGTTCATCACAATCCTCCCCGATTCCCGGTCTCGCACGGTTCCGGGTTCAACAGGTCAGTGTATCGAGACCTGTCGAGACGCAGTCTCTTCCGAATGCGGTGCAATGTCTTCGGCGTGTTTTCCAATGAAAACAATGGATGGGTTTATCTTTCCTGCAGGGGGTAACTGCCGCTGAAAGACCGCTTTCCCGAAAGGGTGAACCTCCCTGAGCCCGTTGGTATGGATGATCACGCGATTGGCGGACCCGCACTCCTCCGTTAGCACCCTGATCAGATCCAAGGCCGAGGAGCCGTCGAAGTCCCCCGCGAGCCTCAGGTGGAGGTTACCGCGTGCGCGGTTGACGACTATTCTGAAATTAGCGGCCATCCCGCGCCCCTTTTCCGGACTACACCGATTGAAACAATCTCATGGACGGGTAAGACGCCATGCCGGTGAGCGTTTCCATTTTGTGCAGGGCTGCATGGTACTTCTCCAAGGGGATCTTCTCGTTGAACCGCCAGAATTCCTGAAGGATTGCATTCTGCTCGTAATAAGAAAAATACTTCAATATCCTCGGGAAGAAGGTCTCATTTTCCTTTCGAATATGCTCCAGGTAGTAATCACTCAATATCCGCAGCCTCCGTTCCACGATTTCTCCATCTTCTCGCGAACCTGCCTCAGATCGGACGGACATGATCTCGCCGGTGCTCTTCATGATGAACACATGCTCCTGGATCAGTTCCTCCATCGTTTTCCGGTCGCCTTCATGAATCTTCTTCTTCTCAAGATGATGAAAGAGGATTTCCTCTTCTTTCACGTGGTGGCATCGATCGACGTACATGCATAGGAAATCGATCACAGTGTCCTGCCCATTAAATCCCTGTCCGGACTCGCGCACCTGCCTGGTCAATCTTTTGGTTGCCTCCATCATCCGACTGATGATGTTGTGCTCAGCCACTAAAGGAGTATGTACCTGCATCCCGTGCACCCGCTGCTTGTTCCGTCTCAGATTCCCTGCCTAAACGCTCTTGCTGCTCAGCCTTACCAAAGCCTTTCCCGTTCAGAGTAGAATGGTGTCGCTCCTATTCGTACGACTCGCAATCCCATGTCCCCCCTCCCGGCTTCAGGAACGCGCAGGTCGGGAGTTTGAGACAGGTCCTGCAAAGGCCAATATAGGCGTCTCCGGCCTTCTCCGGCCTGACTTCGGGTGTCTTTGCATTGTGATGGTTCGGGAGTCGAAAATCCTCCGGGATCTCCCTCTGCCGATTCGATTCACAGCGGTACTCCTCACAGAAGAAGACGGGAAGATCCGTTCTTGTGAGTAAACGGCATATCAGCGAATCGTCACAAGCGGAACAGATCCCCTTGCTCATGTGCTCATTGCCCAGCCTATAATCATGATTCATAATAGTGCCTCCTTCATCATAATCGTCTGTTTGCCCCCCTCCTCGCGACAACGGCTGAAGAACCCTCTCGCGGCTCCACCGTTTTCGTCGCCCTCAGGTCCCTTCTTGAGAGATGCTCCAGCAACGATCTGAGGCTCTCGGTTTCAAAAGGCTTCACCATGTAGTAGAGAACCCCCTGCGCCCGGATCCGTGCTTCCAATTCGCGGGAGTTGTTCCATGTCATAGCCACAATATATATGTCCGGCGAAAAGGTTCTGAGCCGTGAGATGAGTTCCTCTCCCTTCATGTCGGGCAGGAGGGTCTCCGTGAGCACCAGGTCACAGTGAATTTTCAGGAAGGTCTTCAGGGCGTCTTTTCCGCTTCCACAAGTATGTGCCTTATGGCCCCAGTTATGGAGCATCTTCCGGATGGTATCGGCCAAGTCTGAATCGCTTTCCACTACAAGGACTTTCATGAGTCGCCCTGTGGCTCCTTTCCTGGGTTCAGGCAGACCGGCTCCCTGCCCTTGCTTCTTCTCAAAAGCAACATTCGTGCCCGACTTCCTACCCAGCTAAGCCAATGAAAAAACGTATGATTCTTCGGATTGAGAGATGCGGAACCAAGAAGGATACGGGCGAAATCGCCCATATTGGGCCAGGGTTTACCGAAAACGCTTTGTATTTTAGGGGATCGTATATAGGGCGAATTCGCCCACATGGGCGCTGTTGCCCGCAATCAGCGTGTCCACTTCAGATTGGACGGGAGTAAAGATCCGGTTCCAGAGGGGCCGGCTTTGATTACACCCCGGAGGGGTGAAGTCTGTGGCGCGGAAAAACCGCAAATATTGATTCCATGATTCCAACATTCCAAGAGGCCGTTTTTCGGCTGAGCCAATGATTTCTGACCTGGCCCATAGGACCAGGTTTTCCGTCAGGATATAAAGGCTGCCGGCAGGACTTTGCTGCTTGTCTTGGGGCGCGGCTACACCGGCTCCAGCTTTTCGATCTTCCTGGAAAGCGCCCGCCGGGAGATTCCGAGGAGCCTTGCCGCCTTCGTTCTGTTCCAGCTGGACTGTTCCAGCGCGCTCCGGACAACGTTCTTCTCAACGGCCTCGAGCTCCCCTTTCAAACCGCCGTCCAGATTGCCTGCTTCCCGAGGAACCCGACCCTTGCTCAGAAAATCCCATCGACCGACGCTCAGGTACCGGCGGATCACGTTCTGCAGCTCGCGAACGTTCCCGGGCCAGGCATAACCGAACATGTCGTCCAGGATCCTGGCCGGTAGACGCGTGACCTTTGCGTCGCCCCGGTACATGTTCATGAAGTGATCGACCAGTGTAGGGATGTCTTCCCTTCTTTCCCTCAGGGGGGGTATGGTTATGGAGATTACATGGACTCGATAAAAGAAATCTTCCCGCATGGTCCCTCCCGTGACCAACCGGGAGAGATTCCTGTTGGTCGCCGCAATGACCCTGAAATTGGATTTTTTCGGCCTGCTCATGCCTACCGGGTAGTAATCCCCTCCATCGATCGCCCGCAGAAGCTTCACCTGCATGCTCAGCGTGAGTTCCCCCACCTCGTCCAGGAACAGCGTTCCATGGTCGGCGATATCCAGGTAACCGAGTTTGTTGGCAAACGCGCCGGTGAAAGCGCCTTTTCTGTGGCCGAAGAACTCGCTCTCGAGAAGGTTCTCGGGGATGGCGCCGCAGTTCACGGTCACGAATTCCTTGTCATGCCTGCCGCTCAGGTCGTGAATGGCCCTCGCCACCAGTTCCTTGCCCGTGCCGGACTCCCCGAATATGGCCACGCTCGCGTCGGAGCTGGCGGCCTTCAGGATCAACTCGTACACCTCCTGCATGACGCGGCTCTTTCCGATGATGTCTCTGAACCTGTAGCGCTCCTTCATGGAGGATCGCAGGTGGATGTTTTCCTGCCTGAGCGATTCGGCCTCTTCCTTCATCTCCGTTTCGCGGCGCACCCTTTCCGTGCAGTCCCTGAAGGTGGAGAGGACGGCTGACCTGCCCTTGAGCTGGACGAAGATGTGCTCTCCCTCCAACCACGACTCGCTGCCGTCGGGGGCGACGCATCTCGTCCTGAAACGGTTTATCTGAGACGGCTCAGTCACATCCGGCGCCAGGAGCGTGTCGTCACAATGGACGGAACCGCTCGAGACCAGCTCGCCCAGCGACATGCCCGGCTGCTCCCCTTCGGTGCTCAGGCCGAAGAGGTTCGCAAAGGCGGCGTTAAAATACAGGACCCTTCCATCCTGCTGAAGGGCCACACCGTCCGTCACATGCTCGGCCAGCGCACGGTAGCGTTCCTCGCTCTCCCTGAGGGATGACTCGGCGCGCTTGGTCCACACGATCTTCCCGAGCTTCTCGGCAATCACCTTGGCGAGCCGTACCTCTTCCTTCAGAAAAGGGTCTTCCCCGGGTTTTTCGCTCTTATCCTTGTAGCAGATCTCCAGGAGTCCGCGTTCTTCAGGACTCACGGCGATCTCCGTGCAAAGCTTCCACGGGGTCTCCCGGAAATGGGGGCACTCGTATTTCCGGCCGCCCAGGACGATGCGCGCGCAGGCGAGCTCCGGGTACTGCCATGCGGAAGGGATGATGTTGACGGTGGACTGCAGGATCTCATCTAACGAGATGTTCGGCCTCTCGAAGAACTCGGATATGGCATAGAGGCAATTGAGCTCCTTGACCCTTTCCCCTAGGTCATATGTGACCCTTTTCAGATCTTCCTTTGCCTTGACATCCGACCCTGAAAAGACACCATCCGGTTCCACTGGTTTGCTCTCTTCAGCCCTCATCTCGTCGCTCCCGGCCCCATGCTCCGACTCTCGGCAGTCTTCACGCGCTGCTTCTCCATGCCCCTGCTTTCAGGGGGGGGCTTCCCCGCCTGCTCTTACAGGTAGTAATCCCCTGCAGCCTCAGGATGATAGAGGATTTCCTTCACCTTGATTCGCCTCCTGCCGGCGGGTACCACCCACTCGAAAACATCGCCCACTCTGTACCCCGAGCATGTTCCCTGGGCAATATCCGCATCTTCGGGGAACATCCGGGTCAATTCCTTCTCTGCGCCCGAGCCATGGTCGACGAGTCGAGCCCGGGAGTTCATGGTGCTTTGCAGGTCTTCACGGGAAAATGCCCCGCAATTCGATGGCGCGGGCCACCCTGTTGATCGCCAGGGCCATGGCCGCGACCCTGAGACTCTGGAGGCCATAGGTCTCCCGGGTCTTGTTCACCTCCGAAAACGCCTTCACGAGGATATCGTGCAAGGCGTCGGTGACCTGCTTTTCGCTCCAGAAAAATGAGCTCACGCCCTGCACCCACTCAAAATAGGAGACGACCACGCCCCCTGCATTGGCCAGAATGTCCGGCACCACAGTGACCCCTTTGTCCATCAGGACATCGTCGGCTGCGGGAGTGGTCGGGCCGTTTGCCCCCTCTACTACGAGCGAAGCCCTGATGCCGGGCGCGTTGTCGAGTGTTATCTGGTTCTCCATGGCGCATGGGGCAAGGACATCGACCTCCAATTCAAAAAGCTCCCTGTTCCCGATCGAATCGCCCTCCGGGTAACCTTGAACCGAACGTCGCGGGTGCCGGGCCGCGTACTCTGCCAGCTTCGGAATATTCAGCCCTGAAGGATTGAACACTCCGCCATAGGCATCTGCAACGGCAATGATCCTGCCCCCGTTTTCATGAGCGGCCCTGGCAAAGTTCGACCCCACATTGCCGAACCCCTGCAGGGCGATGGTCACATGATTGCAGCAGCTCGTCCCTTTTTGTCTCAGGGCCTCCTCCATGGTGAGATAGACGCCCCTCCCCGTGGCCTCGGTTCTCCCGAGGCTTCCCCCCAGCTCGAGGGGTTTTCCAGTGACCACCCCCAGGGTTGTGCGGCCCTTGATCATGGAGTAGGTGTCCATCACCCAGCTCATCACCGTGGGGTTCGTGTTCATGTCAGGGGCCGGGATGTCCGAATCCGGTCCGATCACACTCATGATGCTGTAGGTGAAACGCCTCGTCATGCGGTTCAACTCGCCTTGGCTGAGCTTCCACGGGTCGCAAACTACGCCTCCCTTTGCGCCCCCATACGGGATGTTGACGACCGCCGTTTTCCAGGTCATCAGCATGGCCAGTGCCTTGATCTCGTCGAGGTCGATCTCCGGAGAAAAGCGAAGTCCGCCTTTACAAGGTCCCCGGGCCGCGTTGTGCTGCACGCGGTATCCTTCGAAAACCTCGATGGTCCCATCGTCCATGTTGACCGGGAAACTCGTGCTCAGTGTCTGTGCAGGCTTCTCCAGGATCTTGCGGTAATCGTCTCTCAAGCCGATGATCCCCGATACCTTTCGCAGTTCCGAAAGCGCATTCTCCAGAAGATTTTCTTTGCTATTGACCATTGCATCCCTCCATGTCTCCTGGTTTCTCACGGCAAAAACCTTCTCCTCGACTGCATGGATAATACACAGATAGGCTAAGACGATTCAAGGGGCGACCGCACATCTGAAGGCATTGCCGCCTACATTGAAACGAGCACATGCTCCACCAGAAAGGGCTGCACATGCTGGGCGAGACGCTGCGCGACCGGATCGGCACAGATGCCTACCATTTCATTTCCCCTCGCTTCCGCCTGCTCAAGGGACCGGCACAGAAACTGATCGCTGCACTGGCCGTGGAATTGCGAGCGGATCTTGTGGTCATGGGGACCGTTGCACGCACCGGCATCTCAGGTTTTTTCATCCATTCCAACAGGCCTTTTTATGGCCAAGCCAATTGTCTCTGACCTGGCCCACAGGACCAGGTTTTCCGCGATGCAATGAAACCCAGGCGAGACTTCTCACAAGGCGAGACTTCTCACGTGCAGAAGCCCGGATTTTGTGTTATGTTGCAAGCAAAGCCAGAAATAGCCCATCATTATCTTCAATCCCGAATTGCAGGGCAATTCGAGCAATGACCCAAGAAAACAATCACTTGAAATCACCAATTACCTCTGTCTTGCGAACCGATTTCATCAAATTGCGGCCCGAGTTCACGGTTCAGGAATCCCTGGACTATATCAGGCGCGAGCGCCTGGGGCAAAAGATCGTCTATTTTTATATCACGGATGATGATGATCGGCTGAAAGGTGTGCTGCCTACGCGGCGGCTGCTCTCCGCCTCCCTGGATCGAAAGATTTCCGACCTGATGATTACACGGGTGGTGAAGATCCCCCAATCGGCAACCGTCCTCGAAGCCTGTGACTTTTTCATCACGTACAAGTTCCTGGCCTTTCCCGTGGTGGATGAGCAGGATAGGATGGTTGGCCTCGTGGATGTGGATCTCTTCACCGATGAGGTGTTCGATGTCGCCAGGAGGGAGAAATATGACGAGGTGTTCGAGACCATCGGTTTTCAGGTGGAGCAGGTGCGAAATGCCTCTCCAGTGAGGGCCTTCCGTTTTCGATTCCCCTGGCTTGCGGCCACCATTGGGAGCGGTGTACTTTGCGCCCTGCTGGCGGCCTCATTTGAAATGACACTCGCCAAGAGCCTGATCCTCGCCTTTTTCTTGACGCTGCTGCTGGGCCTGGGGGAAAGCGTTAGCATCCAGTCCATGACCCTGGCAATCCAGTCCCTGCGTTCGATTCGGCCGTCCCGTTCCTGGTATCTGCGGGCATTGCGACGCGAGGCGGTAACGGCTATTCTGTTGGGCTCATCATGCGGCGCCATTGTCGGCCTGATCGCTTGGCTCTGGCGGGGTAACGTAGCGGCGGCGCTGGTCATAGGGGTGAGCATCCTGCTGATCCTCTGTTGGGCGTGCTTTTTCGGGCTGAGCATCCCTTCCATTCTGCATGCCCTCAAACTCGACCCCAAGATAGCATCAGGTCCGTTGACATTGGCCTGCGTCGATATCTCCACGTTGCTCTCTTATTTTTCCCTGGCGTGGTATGTTCTGTAGACTCCGTTTCATAGGCGGTCCGCCTGAGCTTGCTCTTCCATTCGGAGCTTCGATCCCTTTCCTGTTTCCTCCAGATCCAATATCTTGAGCTCCACCTTCTTGATACCCTGCCAGTGGCTGATGATCGGGGTGAAGACGACGTTGATCTCGTTGCACCCTGGAGGGATGCATCCGGCCATGCCGAAGCCTATCGCTTCCATTGCGATGGACCCTTTTTTGAGCCTGAGCCTGAGGTGTTTCTCGCCTACCTGTCGGGCACCAAGGATTTGAGTGCCGGTGGTGCAGAACACGGGTTCCGGGTTGCCGCTCCCAAAGGGACCGAAAGACCTTAATCGCTCAACCGCCTTCAGATCCAGATTCCCGAAATCAACACAGGCATCCACATCGATAGCTGGAATGAGATCAGCAGGCTTGATCTGTTCCCGGGCGGCTGCTTCAAAAGCCCTGGAAAACTCTCGTATGCGGGAGACATCGAGGCTTAACCCTGCTGCGTAAGGGTGGCCGCCGAATCTGTTGAGGAGGGGTTTGACTCCTGCGATGGCACGGTAAAGGTCAAAACCCTGGATACTCCGGGCAGAGCCCGTTGCGATCCCGTCCACGATATCCAGCACAACGGCAGGTCGGCAATAGGTTTCAGCGAGCTTGGAGGCAACGATCCCCAGCACCCCTTTGTGCCAGCCTTTCCCCGCGAAGACGAGTGTCCTGCTCTGCTCCGGGTCTACCGAAGAAGGGATGCTTTCCTCGATCTCTGCCAGGATTGATTTCTCTATACCCTGTCTGCGGATGTTGAACTCATTCAGTTTTCCGCAAAGATTTCTTGCCTCGGCCGGATCGAGCGATATGAGGGCGCGAATTCCTGTTCCCGCATCTCCCATTCTTCCGCAGGCATTCAGCCTCGGTGCGAGTCTGAAGGAGAGATCTTCCGCACTCATGGAGACGCGCGGCCCGATCTCGGAAATTTCGCCTAGCGCCTTCACCCCCGGCCAGGACGACTTCGCCATCCTCTCCAACCCGGATTTCACCAGGATCCTGTTCTGGCCCAAAAGCGGCGCCATATCGGCCACCGTGCCGAGGGCGACGAGATCCAGGTATTCCCGTAAATCCGGTTCCGGCCTGCTCCTGAACCAGCCTTTGCTTCTCAGTGCGGAGCGGAGCGCCACCGCCAGAAAAAAGGCAAGACCCACGCCGGAAAGCATCTTAAAGGGAAATGGGCAATCACTCCGATGGGGGTTCACCACAGGGCAACTCGGATCGAACCCTTCCGGAACCTGGTGGTGATCGGTGACGATCACCTTCATTCCCAGGTGCTGCAGGAGCCTGACTTCCTCCTGGTTGGAAATGCCGCAGTCCACGGTGATGAGGAGCCCCCGGTTCCCGGCGGCCAACTGTCGTGCGGCGGCAGGGTTGAGCCCGTATCCTTCGGTCAGTCGGTTGGGTATGTAATAGGAAACAGGGATTTCAAGGCGGGTAAAAAGATGAACAAGAAGGGCGGTCGCCGTCAGACCGTCTGCGTCGTAGTCTCCATAGATTGTAATGGGCTCCTGCTCTTCCAGGCTCTTCATGACAAGGGCGATTGCCCGGTCCATGTCTTTGAGCATCAGAGGATCGATTAAAGAGGAGAGCCTGGGAGAAAGGAATGTCTTGATGCTTTGGTCGTCTCTGATTCCCCTGTTGACCAGAATCTGAGCTTCGAGAAGGGAGAGTCTCGCCACATCGGCCAGGTTTCGCGCTTCCAAAGAAGCGGGCTTCAGCTTCCAGACTCCGGCAGCCCTGCGCACCAGTTTCGCGCTCATGGAAGCCGACCCTTTTGTCTCGGAGAATCATGCTTTATAAAGGTCATGGCCGGGATGAGGAGAACGGGCCATGAGCGCTTCGACCCTTTTGATGTCTGCGGGTGTATCCACCTCGATCGAATCGAGGTCGGTTTCAACGACTTTTATGCGATATCCATTCTCCAGTGCCCTCAACTGCTCCAGCTTTTCAACGGATTCCAGGGTCCCCACCGGGAGAGCGGCAAAGGCAGTGAGAAATTCCATGCGGTAACAATAGAACCCCAGATGCTTGTAATAGGTTCGGTGCAGGCGGGCATCACGGATAAAGGGAACAACTGCGCGGGAGAAAAAAAGGGCGAAGTCCTGATTGTCAGTCACCACCTTCACGCAATTGGGATCCTTCACCTCGCGCGGGTCGGAAACAGGGCAGATCAGGGTGCTCATGGGTATTGCGCCGTCTCTGAGAAGAGGCTGAACCATTTGAGTGATGAGAACGGGACTGAACAACGGCTGGTCGCCCTGTACATTGATGATGAGATCATCTTTTTTCAGATCCAGACTCATGGCGGCTTCGGCAATACGGTCCGTTCCCGAGGGGTGGACCTCTGAAGTCAAGACCGCCTTTCCGCCGAAACTCCGCACCCGCTCAAGAATCCCCTGATCGTCCGTGGCAACGAAAACATCGGAGACCTCCGGGCATGCCCGGGTGCACGAGTAGGTGTGCTCGATCATGGGCTTTCCCGCGATCAGGGCCAGGGGTTTCCCGGGGAACCGAGTAGAATTGAGCCGGGCAGGTATGAAAGCGACGATGTTCATGATGCGAACGGAGTACCGGGAATCAGTCCGTCATGTATGTTGCGCAGGCAGAATCAGACTCCCAGGCGGTCACTTTGTCGACTCTTACACGTTCATTGTTCAGGTCGCGCACAAGAGACTGGAAAATGTACTTGGCGATATTTTCAGAGGATGGGCTCTCTTCCTTGAAAGGCTGAAGCTCGTTGAGGAATCGATGATCGAGTTCCTGAAGAACCTTTTCCGTAGCCTGCTTCAGCATCTTAAAATCAATGAGCAGGCCGTCTTTCGCCACCTTTTCGCCCCGTACAAAGACCTCGACCTTCCAGTTGTGGCCGTGGAGCCTCTCACAGGGGCCGGCAATCCCGGTCAGTTGATGGGCTGCAGCAAATTGCGAGACCACCTTCAATTCGAACAACTTCGCCTCCTTTACCGATCCTGGGGACTCTCCCCCGGGTATGGCCGACCGCATTCGCTGCATTTGCCATTGATGATGATGCCGGTGCAGGTCCCGTCAGGGCATAGAACCCTGTTCTCCAGGTCCAATCCTTCTTCCCTGTCAGCGGTGGTCTCAACAGGATCCGCCTCATCAAGCAGGATGCCGCATTGCATGCAGTAGCGTGCATCCATGGGGAGATCCGCGCCGCACGCATTACACCTCTTGCCGGTGATTTCCATTTGACAGTGTGGACATTCCATTTGACTCAACTCTTCTTGGACGTGGTCACCTGAAAGGAGGTGATCTGCTGTTTAACTTTTGTGCTTTTGCACTTGGGGCATCTGAAGCTCTTTTTGCCGTATTCCGATACCGGCATGATCAGGGTGAATTTCTTGCTGCACTTTTCGCACTTGAATTCATATGTCGGCATACGATACCCCCCTTTTCAATAATGTATTGAATCGATCGTATCATATCTTGTTTGAATGGTTTGTCAATAATCACCTGAGGCCCGGCCTTGATGGATCATCTCGAACATCTGCTCCCGGATGGATTGTCCCCACTGTGCGACGTCTCTCTCCTCGGCTAGGCGGAATCCCGCAATTTGATAGAGGTGATGAGCGGCTTCCAGGCCTCGAAATGTCCACAGGTAAACCCGGCCGTACCCTGCGGTCGTGCAAAAGCTCATCGCTTCCTCCAGCAATCGGCGCCCGATTCCCTTTCCCTGAAATCGGGGATCGACGATAAACCACCTGAGCCGGACTCCTTGTTCCGGGTGAGGCCCTGCGTCGATGGCGACGGCTCCTGAGAATTCCCCATCCACCAATGCCACTCGGAAGAAATCGATTCCTTCTCTGAAGCGGCTGATGAAATCGCACAGCTCCCGGCCCTCCTGCGTTTCGAAGGTGACATCAAAACCCCAATGCGCATGATAGTAGGTCGCATGGAGTTCGATCACCTTTCCCACAACGCCCGGAAAATATCCTGTCAATACCATCCATCCTCCAGGGAAACCCATCCTGCGAACTTGTTGACGTTCGGCACTGACGTTTCATTCGACATTGGACGTTCGATGTTCGACATTGGACGTTCGTCTCTTGGACTCTAGTATAAGAACTATCCTGTTGATCCTGTCATCCTGTCCAAATCTTTGAAGTTCATGTAAGCATGATCGCTGTTGCAAACCTGCCTGTTGTTTTCTCAGCCCTGTAAGAGAAGAACAGGTCCGTTCTGCAGGCCGTGCAGACTCCCGCAACTTCGATGTTCTCCGCAACGAGTCCCGCCTCCAACAGCTGCAGCCTGCTGATCCGCCACAGATCAAAGTAGTTTTCACGAACCATGGAAGACCTGAAGCTCCTTGGAAAGATCTTCGGGTAGCCGATGAATTCGGCACAGCACGGCCCCAGTGAAGGACCGATTGCAGCAATCAGTCGTGCTCTGCTGCATCCGAATTCCAGCACCATCCGTTCCACCACGGATCCAAGGATATTCAGGACGTTTCCCCTCCAGCCGCAATGAGCAGCGGCAATAACGCGGGTGGTCGGGTCATATAAGAGGATTCCCTGGCAATCGGCCTGTTTGACCATCAGGATGAGATTTTTCCTGTCGGTGATCGCGGCGTCGGCCTGTGCACCTTGCTGGAAATGAGCGGGGTCTCTCCCGTGCAGAACCAGAATCTCCCGTCCGTGAATCTGATTCATGTACAGGAGATTGTCCCCTCCCATCACCTTCATGACGGTCGAGAGATTTCTCCGAACGCGGTCGGTGTCATCTCCTGTGCTGTAGCTTGTATTCAGGCTTGAAAAAGGTGGATCGCTCGCTCCGCCATGGCGACCGAAGACTGCATGCATGAGGCCTTGCTCTCGCAAAAGATTCTTGAACTGAAAGTAGACTACTTCGGAGGAACCGTGCGTTTCCGGCGAGTGTTGAATCATTTGAAATGAGAGGGAAGACGTAGGAGGGGACATCTATCATTTAACATTCATCATCTATCATCTGATATTGGCATTTCTCATTTTGTCACGTGCTTTCGCTCTTCTGATGATCAATGCGCAATGAAAAATGATAAATGATTTAACCTTGGCCGTGCATCCCCGTTCGAATCCAACACCCGACAAGTCCTCTTCGATGGGAAAAGGCAGAGAGCGCCACGACACAGACTAAATTATTTACCGCTGCTTCCTTCCGGACCTGACGGGGTTCATAACCGTCTGTCACGTGGGGTCCACCTCTTGACTCCAAGCGATTCGGATACTCGTCGGATTGAAATCCTCAACGGGGACTTTCGACCCCGCATAAGCGGATTTCGGGTTACAAGGCACCGCTAGCTCCCCGTCTAGCACAGCCAAGGCGATATGGTCTACGCGGTGTGTAGATTGGGTGACATCCGGAGGTGAAATCGAAAGGAACGCGACGTCGAGCCTTAGATATCCACCCTGTCTTTGAGCTCCTTGCCGACTTTGAAAAAGGGGAGTCTTTTGGCAGCGACATTGATTACTTCCCCTGTCTTGGGGTTCCTGCCCTGGTATCCGTCGTAGTGCTTGATCTTGAAGCTGCCAAATCCTCGGATCTCCACCCTCTCACCCGCAGCCAGCGCCTTTTCCATGTCCCCAAATACCGTGTTGACGATTTCTTCAGCCTTTTTCAGGGGTAAACTTTCTGCCTTTGCAAGCGCCTCTATGAGTTGAGATTTGTTCATACGTCCTCTCCAGAAACTTGAATCTTTGGATTTTATCCGGCAAGACTGCTCTCGGGGAATACGCACCCAGAAACAGGATAATAGTGAATCCGCATGCATGAGTCAAGAGAGATTCTTATAAATTTTTCAAGGAAATCAGGGACTGCAGCAGAGTTCACCATTTCGCCCGGTTTTTCCATTGACGAGCGGAAGCACTATTTTTGGAGAACCTGTTTCGAACGCGGCTCGGCGCCGCTCGTAAAAAGAGCGAGCAAAAGCCCGGAAATGGAACCCAGTGTGAGAACGCTTTTCTGATACAACCAGATGTTGTGGGATGCGATATTCAACCCTGGGAGAAGAAGATTCAGGTAATAGGTCACGATCGGGAAGAGAATGATTGCGACAAGCAGGTTGGCCGACTGGAAAAGAAGTGTCTTCTTGAGAAACCTGGTCAGGAAGAGGATCAGCCGACGGAGGACTTCCGCTCTCTGCAGCTTGCCTTCTATTTCAACCAGTTCTTTTGAAAGCCTCTCGGTCTCCTGAAACATGTCCTTGAACTTGCTCGGTTCGCCGGAATCCTCTCCCCCCCATTTTCTCGATAGTCGCGCATGCATCTGCGCAAGATCATGAGAAATGGAATCCACAAGGAACCGATAAGGGAAACTCTTGACGTAGCGGAAACACCTCTCGTGGCGATCTGTAAGCTCCTTGAGGATCTTGCCGATTCTCCTCTTTCGCTCCTCCAGTGTGGAACGGCCGATACCGACCAGGCTGGTCCCATAGTGCAGGATGTCGGTTTGCGAAAAATAGCTGTTTGCCCGCGAGAGTTCTTCTATCTTTGAGAGCAGCCCCTCCGCTGCCCGTGTTTCTCTTTCCTCGTACCCCAACCACCTTTTTAGATCCGCCAGCTCCCCTCGTGCCTTTTCGGCAATCTTTGTCGCATCCTCATGTGTTTCATGGAGGAGGGCTTTTATTTTGGGGTGGATGATTTCTCTATATTTCGCCAGTTCGGGATCAATGAGCGCGTAAATGAGATATTCCCTGTTCTTTCGGATCAGCTTCATGAGCTGGTGAATCGCAACGGCTTCCTTGCCTTTTCGAAACTGCAGGAGGATATCTTCGTATACAGCCTCTGCGCAATGCGGGTTGTACCGCAAAATTCTCCGTATGAAATCCTCGGCCCTTGCCCAATCACCCATTAGCTGGTGAACCCGTGAGAGCAGGAAAGTCACCATGATCCTCTGGGGGGTCGTCTGGCATCGGTCCAGCGCCTTTCTGAAATAGAATCTCGCTTGAGAGAGGTCATCCTTTTCCACGTGCAGGAATCCCATGGCGCAGAGGGGTTTGTAATCTTCCGGCTCCTTGACAAGAAATTCCTTCAGGATCGTTTCAGCCTGCGCCAGATGGGATACCCGTATGCAGTCCTGAGCTATCCACATCAATCCCCCATGATTTTTTTCGCCTTTTCCCTCCTTTATTTTGTTCCACTCTTCTTCCCTGGAGTTCCAGATGGTCCTGAAAAGGCGCAACTGGTAAACGGATCTGAGTTCAAAAAACGAGTAGTAGGCCCAGCAGGATGAGCTGTTGAGGTCCGCTCCGTCTCCAGGATTGGGTCCATTCTCAAAAACGTTCTCATTCAAACAGCTGAAGAAGAGCCTGTTCACCTTTTCAAGAGGCAAATATCCTATTTTGCCGATGGCGTTTGTTGTCTCCGTCATCTTCTTGGACGGGCATCTGGCAGCGGTGTGCCTTCTGTCTCCGCAGTAGAAGCAGGGCGAGAGATCCCCTTGAACAATGGCATTCTGGTACAGGAACAGGCACTCTTTGCGCTTTTCGTCTTCTCCGGTGAAAAGCCGATAGAACGGTTGTGGGTCTTCTCCTTGAGAGAGGGCAATACCATGAAATGCGCCGCGGCTTTTCATGACGTGATACGCAGGGGCAGAGACATAGATCCTCCCGGGCTCGATATCATCCCAGGAAACCCTTAGGTCCTCCAACTCCAGCCTGTCCGCTCTCAGGAAAGGACCAATGTCGATAACGATCTGGACAGGCAGGTAGAGCTTTCCGTCCAAGCCGAGATTCAACCGCAGGTATTCGATAACCGCTTTCGCCTTGGAAAGGGAAAGATTCGGGTCCTTCACAATCATTGCCAGGGATCTGTCCTGGAGAACAGCCTCTTTCTCGATCCCCGGAGAGAAAAGAACGCTTCTTTCACTCAAGAGCCTTTCCCAGGAGTTGCGGAAGCTCGCCTTCCCGAGGCCGAAGACCGGTCTCAGGAAAACCAGCGTCTTCATCAGCGGCTCAAGATCCACGCCCTCATCGCCATTGACGATGCAGAGATGAAATCCCTGCGGGAAGATTTCCTTGTTCGGAATATCGAGGGTCTCAAAACGAAGATTCGGGATGGTGTGAATATGGTCCAATACTGCACCGGATATCCCGATTTCATCCCCATGGATGAAAGGGAGGAATTTGGCGGCCATATTCACTACATCACCGAAAATATCCTCTTCTTCGAGGATGCCGTCACCATAGTGGACACCGACTCTGACATGGATCTGTTCCTGGATGCTCCTTCTCCCGTTATAAAGCTGCAAACGTTTTTGAATCTTGATGGCTGCCTTGACGGCTTCCCACGGATGGAAGAAATAGGCCATGAGCGAATCGCCGAGCATCTTCACGACCACCCCTCCGTGCTCCAGAATAGGGGGGGTCGCCATTCCCTCGTGGTCTCTCAGCATCCTTCTTCCTGCCATGTCCCCAAAGGTTTGGAAAAACCTGGAGGAAGCGACGATATCCGTAAAAAGGACCGCCATTTTCCTGATGGAGTCCTCAGCCATTCCCTCGGGAGATTTGGATCCAGGAGTTGATGGGGTCAACTCCTTTGTGAGCGCTGGTTTCATGGATTTCCATTCGTGGTAAGATCTCGCTGAATAATCAGCTGATTACCCTATCGACCACACTCTGTTAAAACTTAAGAAATAAAGAAGGTTACATGGTCGCGAATATTTCAGTTCACAATGCGCGATCGAACCCTTTCAAGCGTCTCCAATGTGAGCTTCAGGAAGGGACTTCAGCAAGGTTGCGGAGAGGGATAGGTGAGGGGGAAAAGGTGAGAGACCAAACGAAAACAGGACGCGTAATGCGTCCCTCTTCATACATGCCATCTGGTGGAGCTGGACGGGATCGAACCGACGACCTCTTGAATGCCATTCAAGCGCTCTCCCAACTGAGCTACAGCCCCACGCGGAATGAAAGGGAATGATAACAGGCAATCCCGAGGTTGTCAATCGTGTTGACAGTGCACCCCTGCTTTCCCTATAATCGTAAAGTTCACGTGCCGGAGTGGTGAAACTGGTAGACGCGCTGGACTCAAAATCCAGTGAGCCAAAAGCTCGTGTCGGTTCGATTCCGACCTCCGGCACCACATCAAGATCCAAGGTGATCCAATAAAGTTCCTGAAACCCGCGTCCCGCAAAGGATTGCGGGTTTTTCTTTGTTTATTGCCGTCCGGTAAATTCCATCGACAGCAAAAGGGGTCCTGAAAACCCGAAAGGTGGAGAACCGTGCCGCAATCTCGCAGAGCGAGCTGCCGGACTACCTCAAGAAGCTCGATTCTTATTCCGGTGACCCAGTCATCAAACTGGCCATGAGGCTCATCCTACTGACTTTCGTCCGGACTGGCGAGCTGCGGGGCGCCCGATGGGAGGAATTCGATGTCGATCAGGGGGAGTGGCGCATCCCGGCAGAGCGCATGAAGATGCGGTCCCCGCACATTGTCCCCTTGTCGCCTCAAGCCCTGGCTGTCGTCGAAGAATTGAAACCGCTTCTGGACCGGGGAGGCGGGTCTTTGTTAGCCTGCAACGGAAAACCTGGCTCCTTTCCGAAAATTATTGCTCTTTAGACATCTTAGACATAAATTGATCCCCGTTTTCAATTAGCCAAGAAGGTTTTGGGGAGAAATGCAGAAAGGCAGCATTTTAGAACCTGAAAACGCGAAATTAGGAAGCAAAACCCCACTCCTGTTCGAGGAATGGGGTTTTGTGCTTTCAGGGCCGAAGTTGATCACTTATAGAATACTCCCGGTTTACGCGAACGTCGTCGCCAATCCGCCCTTTTCCGACAAGACTTGGAGCACCGGCATCACGCCATCGAGAGACCCGTTCAAGCGCTTCGCCTGGGGCGAGCCGCCTGCCAAGCAGGGCGATCACCCGGATATCCAGGAACTGATCAAGCTTCTCGTCGCAATTGTCAAAACAACGAAATCGGGAAATAAGCAATGAGCGAAATTCCCCGTTCTCATTTCTCCACTCTCAATTCTCCATCGAGTCTTCCCTGTAGGACGCGGCTCGTTTTCCACGACGCCACCCGCACGGAGGTGAAAGCATGAGCAACGAGTCTCTGCCCCAATCCGAGATCATCCTCTACCAGACTGAGGACGAGCATACACGCGTGCAGGTTCGGCTGCAGGACCAGACGGTTTGGCTGACGCAAAAGCAGATGGCGGAGCTGTTCGGCAAGGATGTACGGACCATTAACGAGCACATTCAGAACCTCTTCGACGAGGGTGAACTGGTAGCCGATTCAGTTGTCCGGAAATTCCGGATAACTGCCGCCGACGGCAAGGGCTACGAAACCCAGCACTACAACCTCGACGTCATTATCTCGGTGGGTTATCGGTGAGGTTGAGTTCTACGGCGAAATCCATTCGGCGATCAAGAAGCACTCCGGCGAGGAACTCGACATCAAGCCCTACGAGGCGGACATGCGGCACCTCCTCAACACCTATATCCAGGCCGACCCGGCGGCTGACTTGGGTGAGATGGGAGAGATGTCACTGACCGAGCTCATCATCAAGACCGGGATCCACGACGCCATCGCCAGAAAGCTCAACGAGAAGGGCAAGCTCTCGAAGAATGCCATAGCCGAAGGGATCATCAACAACGTCCGCAAGACTATAATCCGCGAGCAACTCACCGATCCGCGGTTCTACGAGGAGATGTCCAAGTTGCTGGAAGACCTAATCAAGCAGAGCCGAACGGATGCCGCTGCGTACGAAGAGTTCCTTCGGAAGGCCGAGGCGCTGGTGAAGCGGCTGGCAGCGAAGCAGCCCGAGGCCGGGGTTCCAGCCGTGCTGCACGGCAAGCGCGAGGCGACGGTGATCTACAACAACCTGCCGCGGATTATGCCGACGGACCGCGCCAGGGCTGCTGGAGTCGCTGAGCCCCACACCGAATACGGGGATGAACGCCTCAGGTTGGCCTTGGAGATCGACCGCGTAATGCGTGAGCGGGCTCCCGCCGGCTGGAAAGGAGACCAGGCGCGGGAGGCGCAGGTCTTGAATGCGCTGTTCCCCCTTCTCAACCGAGACCACGAGGCAACCCTCGCGCTGTTCGAGCTCGTCAAGAACCAGCCGGGATACTGATGACAGAGACGATTCACATCGCAGAGATCCCTATCGCCTTGACGCGCAAGGACGTCAAGCATGTCCACCTGTCGGTGCACCCGCCGAGAGGACGCGTGACGCTTGTCGCACCCAAGGGAACGCGCGTTGAGGTGGCTCGCGACTATGCAGTATCCAAGCTCGGATGGATACGTGATCAGCAGGCTAAACTGCGTGAGCAGGCGCGGGAGACACCCCGCCAGTTCGTTGAGCGTGAGAGCCATTATCTATGGGGCAGGCGCTACTTGCTCACCGTCAGGGAAGAAGAAGCAAAGCCCTCCGTGCGGTTCAGCCATCGCAGGATAACACTCACCGTCCGCCCCGGCAGTAGCAGGGCGAAGCGCGAGGCAGTCATGCATGAGTGGCACAAATCCCTCTTGCACGACGCTGTGCCCGAACTGATCCGGAGGTGGGAGCCGAAGCTGGGCGTCGATTCACTTTTGGCGATTAGGGATCAGGTACAGGTCTGATATGCCTTTACCGTCCCGGTTACTTGAAACCGCTTTCCTTGTGCTTCTGCCCAATAGCGACGGCCAGCCGATCCAGGGCCTCGAAATCGGTTTTCAGGGGAACCCCTTTGCACAGGACCGGCTCCAAAACCTCGACCTTCAGATTAGGGATCATTCCGGCAAGGGTTTCCACAGTTTTCCCGCCCCATCCGTATGAGCCCACGATGGAGAGAAACTTTGCCTTGGGCCTCAAGGCGTTCGCCAGGAAAGTCGCATACGCTGCCAGGGGGTGAGGACCCGCCAGAACGGTCGGTACCCCCACCACCACCGTTCCCGCATCTACCAGCGCCATGGCGAGCTTTCCAATGTCGGTCGCAGCCAGATTGAACCTTTCCACACAAACCCCCTGCTCGACGAGCGCGGAAGTGAGGTAATCCACCATCTGAAGTGTGCTCCCGTGCATGGAAACAAACGGGAAAACAACCAGGTTGTGAGGCTCGCCTGTCACCCAGTCCCGGTAGGCGTCCATGATCCAGGACGGCCGGTCATAGATCTGGCCGTGACTTGGGGCAATCATCTGAATGTCGACCTCCTTTAGCTTTTCCATATTCTTCTCGATCACCTTGCGAAAGGGCATCATGATTTCCGCAAAGTAGCGCTTGGCGGCCTCGTACACACGCCCCTGATCGGTCACAAAGAGATCGGTCGCGGCGATGTGGGAACCGTAGAAGTCACAACTGAACAGAATTCGATCTTCTTCCAGATAGGTCACCATGGTTTCAGGCCAATGCACCCAGGGAGTGTGTATGAATCTGAGGGTCTTGTCACCCAGAGACAGCCTCGCACCGTCTTCCACGGTCATGAACCTGTTTTCGGAAACCCCCAGGTGATCGATGAGCATGCCTTTGGCTTTGAGGGTGACTACCAGCCTTGCTTCCGGAAACCGCGCGAGCACATGCGGGATTGCCCCGGAATGGTCCTGCTCGGCATGGTGCGAGACGACAAGGTCAATCTTGGGCACTCCGGCCAGCTGGGCCAGCAGCATATCGGCCATGACCGGATCGACTGTGTCGAGCAGGGCGGTTTTTTCGCTCCCCTCGACCAGGTATGCATTGTACGAGGTCCCGTCCGGCAGAGGAATGAGTGAGTCAAAAAGCCGTCTGTCCCAGTCGAGCGCGCCCAGCCAGCTGACTTTTTCCTTTATTGGTCTTTTGTGCATGAGGACATCTCCCTTCAATTTGCTGATATGGCTTTAATTTTCAGATAATTTGGCCGAGAATGCAAGAAATTCGGCGTCAAGCTGCTGCTTAGTAGATGGATCTTTCGGGCCAGAACACCTTGCTGCGGCCGCTAGGTATCCTGCCTTCCAACTCGTGCGCCCCGTCAGCTGAAATGAGTTTTGGAAAGCATGTAGCTGGCTCATTTCGTGGCGGGTCTTGAGTTCGAGCAGGGAATCCTGCGTTTTTCATCAGACTATGTGTCCGGCAGATTGATGAAGACCGATATCAGTTTTGAACCAGGTGACAAAGGTTACGCTTTCGACCAGGAATCGGGGGAGGGGTGCAGAAACCTGGCTGGGTTTATTACAGGGAAAGAGGCATATCAAGCGAGTGAAGTGAACATTTTGGGCTAGATTGGAGAACAGATTGGTCTTTTGCGAAATCCAACAAGTCTCGATATCCTGGCTCATCCGACCGGCAGGCTAGAGCGGAAGAGCGCCTTATGATGTGGAACTTGAAGCGGTGATGCGGAAGGCAAAACAGGTAGGTTGCTTTCTGGAGGTCAATGCTCCATAAATGCAGCCCCGTCACTCGTTTCTTTATGAAAGCCATCATGGGCGCGTTTTCCCGCAGACTTGCATCCGCTTTTACAAGTCTTAACTTCAAGCCCTGAGGAAGGGAGGTTGTCCATGGCCCAGAAACGTAAAATCGTCATAGCGGAAGACCACAAGATTCTCAGGGAAGGTCTAAAGTCCCTGCTCAGTACTGTCGAAGACCTTGAAATTATCTGCGAGGCGGGGGATGGGATCGAGGCGATCCGGTGCGTTGAGAACTACCACCCGGAGCTCCTGCTGCTCGATCTCTCCATGCCGAAGATGAACGGCATGTCCGTAATCCGAGACCTCAAGAGTCGCTTGCCCGAGACCAGGATCCTTGTCCTCACCATTCATGAATCCGACGACGATATCCTGGAAGCCTTTCGATCCGGGCTGGACGGGTACTGTTTGAAGGATACGAATTATTCCGAGCTGCTCATTGCGATCAGGACCGTTCTCGATGGGAAGAGGTATTTAAGTCCAAGCATTTCAGAGAAGGTGCTGGCCGGATTCCTCGACGACCGGAAGACCCTCAAGTTGCGCTCTTCATGGGAGATGCTTACACAGAGAGAACGAGAGGTGTTGAAGCTGGTCGGCGAGGGGTACAAGAACAAGGAAATAGCGGGCTACCTGTGCATCAGCGAGAAGACGGTGGAGAAGCACAGGAGCAATATCATGAGAAAGCTGAACCTTCATACCTCTTCCGCCCTCACTGCCATAGGCTTCGAGAAGGGTCTTGTCACGAGAACCGGCGACAAACCCCTGAACCCCCGAGCCGACTGCCACGTTCCCGCTGGGGAGCTTCAGGATCAGGGGGCTCCCACCTAGATGATGAGCCTCGGCGGACACCTTCGTTCGGAGTGCCGCGACGGGCGGCCCAGCTGGCGCCCGTGGTCAGGCCGTCGTCTACGAGGATAAATATCCTTCGGCCATCTTTCTCTTGTCAGACGCGGCCGTGGTAATTACAATGTGAACACGTAGCTTCAGGGAGGTTTTACATGAGAGCACGCATTGTAAGAATAGGTAACTCCAAAGGAATTCGGCTGCCTAAGCCGATTATTGAACAGGCCGGTATAACTGAGAACGTCGATATTGTTGTGGAAGACGAAAAAATAATCATTCGCCCAATTTCGACACCCCGTGCCGGGTGGGATGAGGCGTTTTAACGAACGGCCGAAAATGGTGACGACGTGCTGATCGATACTGAACAACCGATAGCGCATTCATGGGATGAGACAGAATGGCAGTGGTAATCAGGCGCTTTGATGTCTTCCAGGTTTATAAAGAAAGCCGGTACAATTGACCCTCAAGTTCAAGCCGAGGTTATTTCGACATTGCAATCGATGTTTGCGTACTGAATTTGCCAACGACGGCAAGCGAAATGATGTCATTAGATTCAGACGATGATTTAGATAAAGAAGACATTCCTTTTTGAGGGTTCGTGAGCCCTGATGCAATGGTGCCAACAAATCACATGCTTCGAACAGCCGGTAAACCGGACGCTGGAAGCCTCTGAGGAGATCGCGCCTCAGGTTTTTAGAGTGGACACTCGCTGCCCCAGCGCTCCCATGGCTCGAGAATACACTCGTAGCCGCGTGCAGAAGGAGTTGCATAGCGCATATTTATACATCCGCCGACCATCAATCCAAGAAGAATTAGAGCGAGTAGCTTTTTCATGTTACCCTCCGGCAGTGACCTCCAGTTCAGGCAAACAATGCCTTCGCCTTATAGATCAACCGGCACAGAATATCCAGCCAAAGATGCAGGAAAGAACCAACGGGCTGCAAGGGACGCAAAGGGAAGGTGGTAAGGGGCCCCTAAATGTGTAAATATCTCATGAGCCTGTGTGGGGGCGAAAAGGACGGAGGAGTTTCTATTTACTTATGTATGTGCCCCTTTTTTCCCCGCAGGCGCTAGGCTGGTGGGGTGTTTCGCTAACCGCAATTAAGGCGACGAATTTTGAACGATGCGGTTTTTTGGCAAGGTTCGTTTCCCCAGCGCCTTTGCTACCGTTGACGGTATTTGAAAGGACATAGGTAGGTGCCGACTTTATTCTGGTCTGGGAAACTCACATTTCCTATGAAGCTTCTCATCGAAGCAAACAATATCGTGTCCCTCATCACTGGGAGTTCAAGAGATGTGACAGGAATGAAAGATAGAGTAAAGCGAGGATATGAAGGTGAATATACAGACCATGTTCACGCTTACGATGAATATGGATTCCATCTACAGGACAGATCAGCTCGTGTCCAACTGGAGCATCTCTCTTTTGATAACATGAATGTCCTTGATGTTGGCTGTGGAACGGGCGCCATTGGTTATGTGGCAATTGAACAGGGTGCGAAATCTGTGGTGTGTGGGGATATTTCATATTTAATGCTGAAGATGGCAAAGGGCAATGTCTCTGAGGTCAAACTTATGAATTGCCAACTCGATGCCGAAGACCTGCCTTTTAACGATAATTCATTTGATTCTGTGATCTCTGGAATGACCTTCGGGACTCTTCCTGATCAAGAACTCGTTGTGGAGGAAATGATACGTGTGACTAAACCAGGAGGTCTTGTTTGCGTAGGTGCCCATGGCCCCGAGCACTATTGGGAAGCGATTGACGCAACGCTTCGCTGCATAAGCAAACGGTACGTTCTGGGCTATCGTTTCGAGTGGTGGCCAAGAAATGAAGCCTATATCAAAAGGCTTCTTGAAGATGCAAAGCTTCAGGATGTCCAGAGCAAGAGAGCGATTTGGCGAAATAAGTTTGGTGATGGCGCAGCAGCATATGACTTTTTCGCGTCAATCTCATCATCATGGTGGTATGCGAAATTCCCACCTGAAGAAAGGCAGAGAGATTCCAACCGAACCAGAGATTATTTCATCCGAAACAACATTGATGTAGTCACCGATGATATCGTCGTCGCGTATGGTTATAAAGCTACAAATTGATTGGGGGAATGGGGACATCTTTGACTTTTTGACATACTCCGTGCCTGGAGTTGAACGGTGATCGCAGCAAGACAGTAAGAACGTTATATATTAACAAAACAAAGGGTTATATTCCCCCGAATAGCATAGAAAATAATATTTCAATAGCTATGAAAAAAGGAAACCTCCTGTTAAGAGAACGGACAATTGCAGTAATCCATAACTCTCAAACAGGAGGTTACCATGAATGAAAGTGAAAGTATCAGACTGAAGGGGTTTCGTCAACTGAGGAAAGAGATCAGGGGCTCTGAGAAGCATTTGATTGTGGGAATCGATGTAGGCAAGGATAAGCATCATGCTTTCTTCGGGACGGCCACAGGGAAGACGGTTTTGAAGCGAATGGTTTTTGAGAACACGATTGATGGTTTTGAGAAGCTTCTGAGACACGTCGAAGCTGACAAAGTGAAACAGTGTCTGGAGAAGGTGGTATTCGGTTTGGAACCTACGGCGAATTACCACAAGCCGTTGGGAGAGTTTCTGATCAAGTGCGATCGTGAGGTGGTCTTAGTGGCCGGAGGAGCTGTTAAGCATAATCGTGAAATGTTGGATGGTCGTTGGGATAAGAACGACACGAAAGACCCGGGGAATATAGCTGATCTGATCAGCCAGGGGAAATTTCTCTACTACGATTATCCTTGTGAGGCATTGAGGGGATTAAGGGAATTACTGGCCTTAAAGAGGGTGCAAAAGAAGCAGGAGCACAGGGTTAAGGTTCGGATCCGCAATAATCTGTTAGCGAAGTATTTCCCGGAGTTGGAAAGATACCAGAGTAAATGGGGATCTGAGATTCTATCGATTGTGAAATGGTGTATAGATCCCGCTGTGATTGCGGGGATGGAATATGAAGAATTTGTCCGCTTGGTAGCGCCTGGCTGTAGGGGCGTACCGAGTCAGAAGGAGCGGTTGAGAGCGATTTGGGAGAAGGCGATAGCCTCTATTGGCTGCGATGCGGGTGAGTGCGTAGACTTTGAAGCAAAGATGATGGTGAAAGGATTGCATCAGATCAGAGAGGCCCTAAGAGAGACGGATGATGAAATTGAGAAAGTCTGTCTTGAGTTTCCAGAGTACAGTTATCTTCTGACCATTCCTGGTTTTGGCCCTGATGTATCGTCGAAGGTTTTAGGCTACATTGGTGATCCATTTCGTTTTGAGAACAGAAGCCAGGTGATAAAGATGGCTGGTTTTGATTTGAGTGCAAGCAGGAGCGGGAAGAGATCGGACAATGTTGTTCCTGTCATATCCAAAAAGGGCAAAGCGGATCTTCGCTATGCCCTGTACCAAGCAGCCTTGATTGCTTCCACCCGGGACCGCTATTTTATGGTTTATTTCACGAATAAGCTTCGTGGCAGGGAGAGGGAGAAAGGGATAAAGACCAAGATGAGGGTCAAACTGGCGGCCAAAATGCTCGTCATTGGCTGGACCTTGATGAAGAAGCAGGAGCCTTTTGATCCCTCTTATCTGAAAACCGAATAAATGAGATCAGTTTCGGCGGGAGAGCCCGATCAAGAACGTTGCGGCTTTCAAAGACCTCGTGCGGGACAATACTGGGCCTCTCGCTGAACCCATTAACTTGGATAAGGGATTATGGGTGAGCCTCTCAATAGGGGCTATGCCGGATATTGGTAACGATAAGGTAGAGGGTTCATCATAGCGAGAGAATCGCCGAAACCGCAGGTTTCCATGTTGGGAACCCGAGGAGGAGTATGCACAAAAAAGCAAGGATCTGCTAACCCATTGTTTTTCCTTTACCGTATATTTTCTCTTGACAGGACAATATAGGATTGTCC